>Ga0302325_10011262_pt1 | contig 19282 bp, 18 predicted proteins | sample Palsa_T0_2_FD_201948 | JGI IMG/M metagenome (GOLD analysis project Ga0302325, IMG submission 201948) | Peat permafrost microbial communities from Stordalen Mire near Abisko, Sweden - Palsa_T0_2 | ecosystem: Environmental > Terrestrial > Soil > Palsa > Peat permafrost | place: Sweden: Abisko...
GGTACCAACATCGCATGCCCAAAGCGGAATACCTTCGTCCAGTTGACCATTTCCGGGGCAATATAGCGATCTTTGGGGATGGGGTGCGAAGCCTGCGAACTCAGTTGGGAGGATTTCTGATCCTTTAGAGTCTGCCCTGTCTCCGGGTCTTCCTTTTGCTCCGCATTTGCTTGCTCCTCTCCTTCGCTATTCAGCGATTTCGGAGCCACGGTCTCTTCCGGGCGCTTGGGCAGCGGTGACAATTTGAGTCGCTGTCCCGGGAGGTCCAGGTCAATAAGATAGCTTCCGAACACATCGGCACCGATCAACCCGTCCTCGTCTGTCAACGAGCGCTGATCACTGACGGCGACAACACAGTCTCGAAACTCTAGTTCTCCGACTCGGACGTGGTCCGCTACGGCCGTGTAACCGCTTCGCAGTCCTTGATCGCCGATGCCTCCGTAGTGCAGTCGAGAGACCCGAGTCAATCCCGCCTTTTCCGCAATCTCGCTGCTTACCATGATTCCGCCCGCTCCTGTATCAAGCAGCAGGCGGACAGTCCGGTCGTTGAGTCTTGCCGACAGACCGATTCCGCGTATACGCCTCCCATCCTGCGCAAATACGGTCTCCAGCCTCGCCTCGGTTTGCTCCACCTTGCTGACCAGCTTGCACGAATGAACGGGCTTATCTGCGGTTGCTTTCAGGAACTCCAGATACTCAGTCATTCGCTTTGTGTCTTCTTCATCATCGGGATGGGAGCCAGAGAGGTACGCCTCCAACGCCGCCTGTTTTTCTTTTCTGGGAAGCATGCCCAGCCACGCCCTTTGTACTTCAATATCGTCGGGTGCGATTTCGTGCGCGATCTGCAATTCCCCGTAGGCTGTGCGGTACAAGGAGTAGGAGCCGTATAGCCGAGCCAGTCCGAGATAAGCATGCACTTCCTTTGGGTTTTGCTTCTTTGCCGCCAAGTATGACAATTCGGCGGGCGACATCTCACCGCGTCGAAGCTGGACATCACCCTTCGCCGCCAGCAGCGCCGCCGAATCGGGCTGCGCGATCAATGCGGCGTTCACCGATTCCAATGCTTCATCAGTTTTCTGCTGGCGTAACATCGCTCGAACCAGCCCAACTTGCGCGGATACCAGCTTCGAATCTGTCTTTAGGAGCGCTTGATAGCTGGTCTCAGCTTCCGCGAACTTGCCCGCTCGGTAAAGCCGGTCAGCAGCTGCAGCCGCCGGGTCGACAGAGTTGGTATCGTCGACAAGCATTATGAGTTGAAGGGAGAGGAACAAAAAAGCAACGACGAGGACTGAGCGCAAGAAAGAGACCATGTGATGAGAGACTTCAGATAGACGGAGAGTAGCATGATTTCGCAAGACCGCGAAGACGCCACCCACCGGCCCTCCGCACTCATTTCCTGGCCCTGTCGAGAGAGCACTGCGTCTATACTGACCAAATGCGATTGATCTTTGTGGTGCTGATTTTGGGGGCATCCTTGTTGGCCGAATCCGTCGCCGGATTGAGATGGACGCCGCCTGCGGGATGGAAGACTGGAGAGGCGAAGCCGATGCGAGCCGCGACCTACACGATAACGCCCGCGGCCGGAGACACGGCGGGCGCCGAGTGTGTGGTCTATTTTTTCGGAGCGGGACAGGGTGGCAGCGTAGAGGCGAATTTAGAACGCTGGAAAGGACAGATGGTCGCTCCGGACAGCAAGCCGTCGAACGCCAAGATTGCGAAGCGAACGATTCACGGACTCACGGTAACGACGATCGACGCATCGGGCGACTACACGGGAATGGGCGGGCCGATGGCGTCGTCGAAATCGGTGCAGAGCAACTATCGGCTGCTGGGCGCAATTGTCGAGGGACCGGTCGGAAATGTGTTCGTCAAGTTTACTGGTCCCGCGAAGACTATTTCCGCCAGCCAGCCCAGGTTCGAGGAACTGCTGAACTCGTTCGATAAGGAAAAATAGCGGAATCGGTGTCCCTTACCGCGTCTCCAGGCTCACTCGATCCTGCGAGACCACTCGGGAACGACGGCCCTGATTTGTCTGGCAGATGGCGGGCCCCCACCAGAGTAAGCTCTTGACCTACATTGTGGTCCATTCGGCGCTGAGTTGACTGGAAAATCAATACCGTAAGAACCTGATTGCTACGCGGGTAGCGTTCTACGCTATAAGGCTATCTTTAGAGGGGTTACCTCATGCGCCGCTCTCCAGACCTTTAAATGCCGAAGCATGGAGTGACGCGGGCAGGTGTCGGCGCATTTCCGTGCAGAAGCGGGGTGAGTGCGCTCCTTGGCACATGCGCCTCATATCCAACGCTCCTAACTCCGCCGAGAGTCTGATGAAGAAGTCGCATCTAGAAGTGTGTCGCTCGGTCTGCGACCAGACAACTCGGGAAGATTTTTGCATCGATGACAACGGCAACACCATCCACGCGGAAATGCTACGTCAAACGAATTCTGCAAGAAGGCTCTCCGCCACTGCTGCTTGATTTGTCGAGGTTCAAATGTTGTATGCCCCTTGGTTACTGGCGGCCGCACTTGCCGGGTGGGCCTCTGGCAAGATTGCGGGACGCGACGGATTCGGAACCGGAGCCGACATTCTCCTTGGCATCACGGGCGCTTTCGTGGTTCGGTGGTCGCTTGAGAATATCGGCATTTCCACTCACGCTGTCTACCTGATTCTGTTCTCGGTCTGGGGAGCCGGGGGCGTTCCCAGCCCTTGTGAGGCCTGGAATCAGACGCCACAATCGGTCCAAGGGACGGAAGGTCGCGCTGCGCTGTCTGTGGCAGTGGGCGCAACTCGAGCATCGTCCCAAATCGCTCCCCCGCTCTTGCCATACGCCCCGATGTTTTTAGCCGAGCGGAGGTCTTCTTGCATCCAAGTGGGAGCGCCTGAGGAGTTGAAAACATGAACGAGAATATTGCACAGGAGATACTCCAGGAATTGTTTTCCTCCCTGGAGGCCTTAGAAACTCAGAGCACGGCCATTTCGTCCTTTTTGAAGGACAAGGGCATAGCCACTGAGGAGGAACTTGCTCCGCATTTCGAGCGGGCGAGGAAGGCGAGCAGTGTGCGATGGCGTGCCGCTCGGGTAAGGATCGATTACTTGCTTTCCTCGGCCATGAAGACCGCAGAAGAGAATGCCCATGAAGAGTCTCCGAAAACCGCGGACAACAAGCAAGAGCCAGCGATTGAAACGGACACCCAGGGCAAACAAAAGACGGCAGTCAACGGCAAACGTACCGCCGACAATATCGGCGGCAGCGCTGAGGTCGACAGGAATCAACAAACCGAGGAGGATCGAGCGAGCTCGGGAGAAAATTCGGCTTGAATAAGCATCTGAACCGACCTGCGTCATCCGTCTTGGCACAACGCTTCAGACCGGTCTCGTGATTTTGTGATCGTCATGGTGGCGCCCGGCACAACCGAGCGGCACCTAGCCTGTTCGAGGGTCCCCTGCCCGAACGAGTGCGCAGGGGGCGCTTCCTCGAAAAGGACTTTTCACGCAGTGTCTATGTCTATGAAAACGTCATCGATGATCCTGACTATCGCCGCATCCGCCCTCCCGCTGCTGGGACAGACCAGGCAACCCGTGACCGGGCAGGCAGCGTTCGCAGACTGGGCTCAAGTAAAACCAGGGGTCCGCCGGAAGATTTCCGTGGCCGATCTCCCCAAGCCCGACCGTGCACAGTCGGTCCGGAACCAGCCCCATATCGTTGCGCGCCCGGAAAATGCTTGGCCAGTTGCCCCTCTGGGGTTCAAAGTCACGCTCTACGCTGGGGCGACATTGGACCCAGTCCGTCGCCTGATCAGCAGCACTCGCAGCAGCGGGGCAGCGTGCCGCCGCGCAAAGGTACGTTCCAGCAGCCACGACTGATCCGCACTGCACCTAACGGTGATCTGTTTGTCGCCGATTCTGGTGCTGGGGCATCATCTTTGTGCTGCGGGGTGTCGGGCCGGACGGCAAGGCCCGGCAGGTTGAGCGTTTCGCCGCGGGGCTCGACCATCCCTTCGGCATCGCGTTCTATCCGTCCGACAATCCCATCGTGAGCAGCACATAGTGAGCAGAAATCTGGCGACCCATTTACAGGCTAAGGGTCGCGCCCCCCAGACCGCCCCGGCCATTGCGTTGAAGAGGCTACTTCTTAATGAGTCTCCGAACTGCATCGTTATATTGTTTTCCACTGCTCAATCGAGTGCCATTATGCAACTCAAGCTGGTAGATTCCGTTTAGAAAGGGACGGACCGCGGCAATCCGCGATATATTCACGATCCGGCAACGATGAATTCGTAAGAATTTATCGGGGCTGAGACTGTTCTCCAATTTGGTGAGTGTCTCTCCCATAAGGTGGTGCTTTGAGCCGCAATGGAGTAGGACGTAGTTGTTGGCCGACTCGATCCAGTCCACCGTTTCGACCGGCACTAGACTAAAACCGTCGCCATTTCGGAATGCCAGCCGCTCCGGCCATTTGTGCCCCTTCATCTCGAGGAGCGCCTGCAGTTGGCGCAGGAGAGAAGCCTCCCCCTGTCGAGAGATTCGTTCACGAGCGCGCCCGATCGCAGCTCGCAGCCTGTCATCGTCAAACGGCTTGAGCAGGTAATCGACGGCATTCAGTTCGAACGCGCTAACCGCATATTGGTCGTAGGCCGTTACAAAAATTACCGCTGGCATACGCAGTGGACCGACGGCGCGCACCACGTCAAGCCCTGTGCAATCCGGCATCTGCACATCGAGCAGGACAAGATCTGGGCGTTCGGAAAGAATCATCGCGATGGCTCGCAAGCCGGAGTCGCATTCCCCAGTGACCTCGATTCCCTCGCAAGCGGAGAGGCCGCCGCGGATGCCCTGCCGAATCAGAGGCTCGTCGTCAACGATCAACACCCGCAAATTGCTCACTGGGGGTTTTCTCCTCGGACAGCGGATCCCTTCGCCGATATGGAATCACGATGCGGACCTCGGTTCCGCCTTCGTCCAGCTTTCGGATTACGAACTGGTGACTTCCCGGGAATATTCTGGATAGTCTTTCCCTCGTGGAACTGATCCCGATGCCTATCTTCGACTCACCCGACCATTCGGCAGGAACCCCAACTCCATTATCGGCCACCGTCAGCGCCAGTCGTTCGCCCTCCATCATGGCGCGGATTGCGATTGTGCCGGCTTGAGACAGCCCACCGAGACCGTGAATGATGGCATTTTCGACCAGGGGTTGAAGCAGGAAGCTTGGGATTAGAGCGTCGTCGGACCCGGGAGCTACGTCCACCAAAATCGTGAGCCGATCTCCGAACCTCATCTTTTCGATGGCTAGATAATCCCGGACTAAGGCCATTTCCTCAGTTAACGTTGTCTCAGCCGAAACATTGCCACGGAGCGCGGAGCGGAGGAGATCACCCAATCGAACCAGCATTTGACTCGCGAGCTTTGGGTTCTGCTGCGCAAGAACAGAAATATTCTGCAAGGTATTGAATAGGAAGTGGGGATTCAGGCGCATCCGCAAATTTTCCAATTCCGCCTGCCGCAGACTGGCTTCGAGCTGTGACTTCTCCAAGGCCAGCTGCGTCGCCTGGCGCGCTTGGCGATGGAATTGAGTGAAATGCCGGATCGCGCAAGCGGCGGAGAAGGTGCACCAGAAGGAAAATTCTTCAAAACAGAACACCACCCCTGAAAAATTCCCGAAAAAGCCGGAAAGCGAAGCCGGTCTCCCGAATAAATGGTTGACGCCTAAATCCAGCAGGGCTCCCATGAGCATTGCGACATAGGAACAGATCAAGCTGGCAAGAACAGCAATCCCCACCCTTCGCTTCCATTGGCTGCCGGCCAGGGGACGCCATTCCTCGATCCGGAAAATGGTCGGCGTTAGTACGGCCCAAGGATAGAAGCAGCAAAACCAGGACAGCAAGTCGGGCCATGAACCGATCGGCCACTCGAATGGATGGGTAGACTCGAAATAGTGGCGGGCATAGCCCACGATTGCAATCGCCGTCCAACTCAGCCACACACCCACGATGAATTGTGTGCTCCTTCCGTCCTTTGGCAAAGCGCGTTGAGCCATCGAAACTCCCCGGGGACCCGACTCGTCGCGCAATTCTGGCTCCGTCAAGGGCGTAGCGCAACAGAAACCGGGTGAACGCACATTTCCTCCTGGCGAACAGCCATCGGCAGGACCGCAAACGCTGGTCGGCGCCTCGATTCGGCGTCGTCCGCTGTTGTTTTTGGCAGCAATGTCGCCGCGCCCGATTTTCCCCACTTCTGCCCGCCGCCTGCCAAGAAGAACCAGCCGTTGACCCATTTTAAATTGCTAGTCGAATCGTGTGCTGACAGATTCGGCCCATGACTAGCGTCAACTGCTTCCGCCGCTTATTGAGACCCACAGTCCACGCGTGCTTGCTCTGTGCAGTCACTTTCTGGTGCGCCTGCCCGCGCGCGGGCGCTGCCAATTCCCCGCAACAGACGCAAAGCCATGTCCTTGCGACCCAGGGGTTCTTTTGCCCTGCCGGATATGACCCCCACGAATGCGAACAGCGCACCGCCCAGCTGAAGGCGATCCTGATCCAGTATCCGGCAAGTGCTCCGAAGCATTGGAGATGGGTGATCGTGCCTTCGGAGGATTGGCAACCTCTGGTTCAAAGCCTTCACCTCGACCGCGAGAGCCCAGCCTTCACCGCTCTCAAACAACGCGTGACATTCCTGGAAGATGCTCTGTTCTCTGCCCAACCGGGGCGAGCCGATGAACTAGTACGGCATTTTCACATCCCCTTCGACCAATTGCTCTCCCGTGCAGTGAGCCACGAACTGGGACACGCGATTTGTCATGTCGGCAGCGAAGAGATTGCCAACCGGGTCGCGGAACAGTTGCGAGGCGGAAAATATCCCGAATGCGCTGGGACTATGAGATCGCTTAGTACGAGCGAAAGATTGTATTTGCATAATCAATTAGCCGGCTTCCAGGCAAAAATACGGAGAGGCCCAAACGAGCAATTACGGTGGCCAGCGAGCGCTCAGCCATGATTCCCTACACTATCTTTGGGCGGTCGACGGAAACCGGAACTTTTTCCCGGGCCAGAGGTCCTCTTCTCGGGACTCGCGAGACGTATCCTGACGCTTTGCTTGCCGGTCAGACTCCGTTCCTGTCCGAAAATTCGTGCCCTGATTTCGTACCGTCATCCGAACTCCGACCCACTGTGCGATTTCGAACGAGGGAACAACGGCGCGCTCACAACTCGAACTCAAGTCGCGAATTCGCTGCTACACTTTCTGGGTGCGAAGGCTCATCGTCAACGCCGATGATTTTGGTCTGACCTCGGGAGTGAACCGGGCCGTTCTCGAAGCCCACCGCGATGGAGTTGTGTCATCGGCGACCTTGATGGCCAATGGCGCTGCGTTCGACGACGCGGTGGCGGCAGCGCGTTCGGCGCCCGGTCTCTCCGTCGGATGCCACGTCGTGCTGGTGGACGGAACGCCCGTGTCGCCACCGGGAGCGGTGGATACGCTGCTCGCCATTCGCTCAGCGGAACCGGGCAAGTTTTACTCCAGCCTTTCGGCCTTTGCCGCGCGGGCCATGTTGGGAGGATTCGATCGCGATCAACTGGTCACCGAAGTCACCGCGCAAATCAGGAAGATTCAAGCCACCGGTTTCGAAGTGACTCATCTCGATAGCCATAAACACGCGCACTTGTTTCCCGAAATTCTATCGGCCCTGCTGCGCGCCGCGCGGATTTGCGGAGTGCGCGCGATCCGTAACCCGTTCGTTCCGATGAAGGTGATGCGCGCGGGGCAATTCAAAGGCAGGCGTGAACTCTGGAAGCGATATGGCCAGGTGCGCTTGCTGAACAGTTTCTCCCGACAGTTTCGCCAGCGCATAAAGCGGGCTGGACTGGTTGCGCCCGACGGCGTAATCGGGGTGATCGAGACCGGCACCAGAGACAGTCCTGACGATCGTTCCGGCTACAGTTCCCTGCTCCGCAAGACACTGGCGAGCGTGCCGGAGGGCACGTGGGAGTTCGTGTGTCACCCCGGGTATAACGATGCTGACCTGCGCGCCGCCGGCACGCGCTTGCTCGCTTCTCGCGAGGAGGAGCGGCGGCTGTTGACTTCGACGGAATTGCGGCAGTTTCTCGAAGAGCAAAAAATCCTTGTGATCGGTTATCGTGAGTTCGCAGAAGAGTTCGCCGAGAAGTTCGCAGAAAACCGTGCCTGAAATACCATCGGCAGATGCCGAAAGTCGTGCTTCGCTCGTTACTGCGCTCGCTCACTTTCTCATGTCGCAGCGGCTCACGAGGCGTTATCATCGCAGGAACCACACATCAATCGGGCAAGAGGCAAGAGGATAGTGCATGGGTGACCATCAAGCCGAACCGCGCCAGACGGTAGACCTGCCGGTGCGGGTATGGGGAATGACGGCGGAGGGCCGCCCCTTTTCGCAAACTGCTCGCGCGCAGAACATCAGTTCAGAAGGCGCACTGCTCTCGGGACTCGAGAGTGAACTGAAAGTTGGTGACGTGATCGGGGTGCAGTGCGAAGAGAAGAAAACTCGCTGCAACGTGATTTGGGTGGTGAACACCGGCCCCGTCAAGAAAAATCAGGTGGGAGTGAAGTTGATCGCCAATCAGGAGTGCCCGTGGAAAAGCTATCTGCCGCCCGACGATGGCAAGGGGACGATTGCCTCCTCGAACCGCCGGCGCTGGCCCCGGCACAAGGTAGCGTTTCCTTTGGAGATTCGTGCTGAACGCGTCAAAGCGCCGATCCGCATCAATACCACCGACGTCAGTGGCAACGGATGCTACATCACGAGTATGATGCCGTTGCCGGCCGGAACCACGCTGCGGGTGGATTTCTGGCTGGACTCGGAGCACATCAGTATTACAGCTGTGGTGCGGACGTGCGACCCGGGTGTGGGCAACGGCATCGAGTTCACCGGCATGCCCGAAACCATCAAAGAGCGCACGCAGGACTACCTGGACGCGATTGACCCGCAGATGGGAATCGCGGGGCAAAAAGTGGAGTAAGGCCTTTTGTATGATTGCCCGAGCTAGGCGGAAGTTTCCGCGTAACGGGCGAGCACGATCGCACGGATCAGTCCACCCGTCGTGAATTCGCGGGCCTCTATGGCAACCGGCAGTTGCAACTCTCGCAGCGTGGCCGAAGTCACCGGACCAATCGAAGCAAACTGCACACGATTTAGGGAAACTGCCTTGACGTTGCCCATTAGTTCAGCGAAATTCTTTGCGGTCGAGGAACTGGTGAAGGTGACGATGTGGGGGCGGCGCGCTGCATTCCGCATCAGCGCGCGCAGCCGGACGCGCGATCTGTCGGGAACCACAGTCTCGTACGCTTCGACCACGTCAACTTCGGCACCGGCCGAACGCAGCTGTTCTGGGATCACGTCACGTGCGACTTTGGCTCGTATCAGCACCACGCGCTTGCCATTGACCTTGTCGCGCAAGCCCTTCACCACCGACTCCGCAACGTATTCCTCGGGCACCATCTTCACCTTCAACCCATGTTTCACGATCGCCTTCTTGGTGGCCGGCCCGATGGCGGCGATCTGCAGACGCTGGAGATTCCGGCGCGTGATGCGAAGTTTCCGCAACCGCTCCCACATGGCCTCAACGCCATTGGTACTGGTAAGTATGAGCCAGTCGTAGCTACCGATATTGTTCAGAGCGTCGTCCAACCGCTGGTACGATTGCGGCTTGCGGATCTCGATGAAGGGGATTTCGATGACCGATGCGCCCAGGCTGCGCAGGCTGGCGGAAAGGCTGCCGGCCTGGTGGCGAGCGCGTCCGACTAGAATCCGGGTTCCGGCCAGGGGATGTTTTTCGTTGGGTCTCATGGATCAGGTCTTAGGTGTCAGGTCTCAGGTGACAATTGGTCCCAGGCCGAGACGCTCGAGAGTCGAGACTTGACACCTTAGACCTGCCGGCACAGTTGTTGCGGCAGAGCGAAGCTTTCCTCCGTAGACTTCTTCGAGGATTGCAAATTTAATGACTCGTCAATCAGTTCCCCGTTTTCGATCAAAACAGAGTTTACCAAACCAGCCAAACAAAGGTCTTTCGTGACATCACGTCGCACCATCCGTGTTTTTCGGATCGTTTCCGGGTTGCGAGCAATGCACGCTGGCTACCAACACAATGCCGTTTGTGAGGCTCTATTTGTATGGCTCTAAATGAGGATTCCTTGGGGAAGTGCTCCGCGCTCCTACGTGCCCGAAGTCGCGGAATTGCCGTCGTCTGGTCGTTGTCGAGCAGGGTCGATGCGAACATGTTCTTGCCCGCCCCTGGTGGGCCGGGGCAGTGCTTCGAGCACGGCGTGGGCGCGGTGCCACGCCGCATCGAGGTCGCGGCGATCAAGTGCCACGAGCGCGCTCGCGGTTTCGAGGATCGCGTCCGCTTGATCCGAGAGCGTTCGACGGCAGGGGTCCGGAAGTCGCGGTGCCAACCGGCGAATCGCTTCCAGTTGACGGATCAGTACGGCAGGCGTCGTCGACGAGGCCTGGCGGATCTGATCGAACGCGAGTTTGGCGAGGCGCTCGAGCCGCACCGGTGGCATCCACACCCGGAGGCAGCTGGCAGAGTCGTACCAGTTCCCTTCGAGCGGCGGCCGCTCGGCCAGCGTAAGCAGCGCTTCGGAGAGCCAGTCGACGCACGCGACGCCGGTGAACGTATCGTTGACCGCGGGAGACAGGGCGCGGATCGCGATCTCAACGACCTGTGCGATGCCAAACTCGCTATCTTGAGTGAGCGTGCGGTGACGGCCGATGTGAATTCCCCGAACAATTGCGGCTTCGAGTCTACCCACCTTTTCCGCCGGAACGATTGCGGCGAGCGGCTCGCCGCGGAGCAGGAAATGGCCGGGGCGAAACCTCAGCACGATCAGTGCGTCGGCCACACGCGCGGCTGCGACCAGCGTGCCGTGATCGACGTGCTGCAGATAGCCACTTTTCGGACACGACACGACCGCGCCGGTCTCCGCCTGGTGCAGAATTACGGCGTCATCGGGCGCTCTGCCACTGCCCTCGCCGGGGCCGGAGACGAGCGCTCCACCGGCCGCGACGTACAAATCGTCCACGATCGCACCGATCATGTCGGGGTTCTGGATCGATTTCGCAACCCGGTGGCTGTAGTAGACCAGGAACCCGAAGCTGAGAACGACGAGCATCCAGCCCGTGATTAACGAGATCTGCGGGATGAACGTCGAGCGCGGATCCTGATGGGTGACGAGGAAGACCAGGCAGATGTACACGAACGTGCCCATGAACAGGCCGATCGTGACCTGGGTGACCCAGTCCTGCAGGAACCGGTAGAGCAGTCGCGGGCCAAACAGAGTGGAGACCATCGACAGCACGAGCAGGGCCACCGAGAAGATCAGCGCCAGCACGGTCGCGACTGCACCCATCATCGCTGCGAGGATCGCGCGCGCGTCGTCGATACTGCCCATGGTTAGCCAGGACGGGATGCGAATGACGCCATATTTGTCAAGAATGTCCGGAATCAGGGTGATCGCGAACAGACCGACTGCGGCGAGTGAGAGCTGCAACGGGATCCGCCAGAGGTTAATGTCGCGTTGCGAACGGAGCTTGGTAGGGAGCGGGGCGAGCATGTGATTGAACTTCAAAGCCCTATCTTCCGAGGAGCAATCGCTCGAGTACGGGACCGAGGGCCAAGGCAGGAAGATAGCTCAGGGCCACCATAACGATCAAGCAGGTCGTCAGTAGCACCCCGAAGGCAACAGAATGGGTCGGAAGAGTTCCCGACGTAGACGGGGTAGTCCTCTGCCGAGCCAGCAGATCTGCGAATGCCAATGCAGGAATCGCCAGGCCAAACCTGCCCGCCATCATGGCAAAAGCCGTGGTGAGGTTATAAAAGGGATTGTTCGCACTCAGGCCGGCAAAGGCTTGGCCATTGTTGGCGAAACAAGAAGTAAAGGCGAACAGAATCCCCGTGAAACCATGCGGGCCGGTGTTAATCGTGAGCCCGGCGAGTCCCGGCCTGGTACTCACGGCAATCGCGGTTAGGGGAAGGACGACCAGCGGCGCAGCCAATGCGTAGAGCATGATCATTTTGTTCTCCGCTGGCCCTATCTTCTTCCCGAGGTATTCAGGAGTGCGCCCAACCATCAGCCCAGCCAGAAACACGGCGATTGCAGCGGCCATGATCATGCTGTAAAGTCCTGTCCCCAGTCCTCCGAAGACGAGTTCTCCGAGCAGCATGTTGACCAGCAGCACCATGCCACCAAGAGAGGTGTAGCTATCATCCATGGAGTTGTTTGATCCGGTGGCTGCGTTCGATGTGACGACAGCCGTAAGAGTAGAGCTGCCAACACCGAAGCGCACCTCTTTCCCTTCCATGTTCCCGCCAGACTGGAGGCGCCCATTTCGGAGATCCACATTTCCTAGGTCAGAAATCCCCCGCTGTTCAAAGTGATCTACGAAGACCAGTCCGCAGGCGAACAGCAGCACCATTACGCCGTAGAGAAGCCATCCCTGTTGGGGCTGGCCAACCATCCTGCCAAAGGTATTGGTGAAGGCCGCAGGCAGCAGTACGATGGCCAACATTTCGAGAAAGTTCGAAAACGGCGTGGGGTTTTCATAGGGATGAGCCCCGTTCGCGTTAAAGAAGCCGCCACCGTTTGTGCCGAGATTCTTGATCGCCTCGAGCGCTGCTACTGGACCTTGCGGTATGACCTGCTGCGCGCCTTCGACGGTAGTGACGACGGCATAGTGGTGGAAGTTCATCGGAACCCCCTGCCAAACCAGCAGCAAGGCGCCGATCAATGCTCCCGGCAGCAAGATCCAAAGCAGAGCACGGGTCAGATCAACCCAAAAGTTACCGAGTGTCGAAGAAAGTTGCCGGGCAAGTCCGCGGATAAACGCAACTCCGACCGCGAGCCCCGCCGCGCCAGCCAGGAAGTTCTGGGCGGAGAGCCCTACCATCTGGCTGAAATAGCTCATTGTGTTCTCGCCCGCGTAGGCCTGCCAGGTAGTGGTCGTCGAGAAGCCGATCGCCGTATTCAGAGCCAGGTCGGGGGTGAGGGGCGTCGTGTGGTACTGCGGGAAAAACCAAGGGAGAAACTGTTGCACTCTTAGAATGCCGTACAACAACAGCGTGCCGGCAAAGCCAAAGAAAACGAAACACATCGCATACTCCCTGCCGGTCATCTCCACATCAGGATCAACCGCAGTGATGCGATAGAGGAGACGTTCCACCGGAAGGCATAAGCGATCAAGAGCGGTTTGTTGCTTCGAAAACACCCGTTCTATGTACCCGCCCAAGGGCTTCACCAGGACGGTGACCATGGCCACAAACAACACGTATTGAATTGCGCTGTAGAAATCCACCAGTCCTACTTGCTCTGCTCAGAGCATTCTAGTGCCGCCTCGGTCGGAAAGAAAATAGTTTGCCTCGCCCGCACTAGCGACGGATCGCCTGAAAGCGGAACGAATAACCGAATCCGATGAGATGATCCACTGCTGCCGAGGACAGACCCACACCGACATGGAAATCAATCTGTTGCTGAGGGCTGACCTTCAGAGCTGTGCCGAAGTGCAGCAAATGCCGCGGCCCGCCGAATTCCGGGAAATCACCCGCGTACTCGACAAACGCATCCCAGGGCTTGGTCAATTGCCGATCGAACAGGAACGTCGACTCACCGGTCAGGTTTCGCCTGCGGCCCTGGGTTGGCCAATATACGGAGAACATTCCGGCTACCGTCCAGTTCGCGGGAAGGGCGCGTGACCAGGGCACCTGCAATCCGGGATCGTACCCGCCGCTTGAAACCGTGTTTGCGCCCGTTGGAAAACTGAGAAACAAGATCGCGGATACATCGAATTTACCGAGCGTGGGGCCAAGCTGTTCTTTGACTCCAAAGCCAAAATCGCCGAATCCTGTGCCGGAACCGCCACTGGTTGTCAGATTGTAGAAATAGTCCGGCACGGTGAAACGCAATTCAATTCGGTTGGCGATTCCAAAACGCACAAGGCTCTCCGGGCCGTCCAAGACGCTCTGCCCCTGCCCGCTGGTTTCAAGGAAGCCGTTTTCCGCTTGCAGGCTGCCCCGCGGGACGACAACGCTCGAGTTGGTAACTGCCGGCCTATCGGTTGCGATCGGTTCTGCGTCTGCGCTCGGGGTCTGACCTTGACCATGGGATGGCTAGATTCCGGCCAAGATAAATGCCGTTAGCGTCATGAAAATTCGAGCGAGCATTGGCCGAGCGTACACTCCGGTGTCTTCCTAGAAAGAGGCCGATATTCTACAGAAGTCACCTTCACTCAATGTTTATGCGGCTCATATAGCCGCCTCCGTAAACTTCTTCGAGAATCACATCGCCTCCCCGGCGCAGAAGCGTTTCGCCGACCTCTTCTCCGAGGCGCACCGGATCCTGGGCCTCGCGCGTTTCGCGCAGAATCTTGGTTCCATCGGGATGGGCGACGAGCGCGCTCAGGCGAATGCGGCTTCCGTTGATTTCGGCGAACGCTCCGATCGGAACCTGGCAGCCGCCGCCGAGTTTATTGAGCAAGGTGCGTTCGCAAGTGGTAGCGGTGCGGGCAGCACTATCGTCAAGAAACGCCAGGAGCGCACGCGTCGCGGCGTCGCCGTTGCGAATTTCGATTCCGAGAGCGCCCTGTGCTGCGGCAGGAGTCATCACTTCCGCAGGGATCACCTGACGCACGAGTTGCGTTCTGCCCAGCCGATTCAGGCCTGCAGCAGCCAGAATGATGGCATCGTAATCGCCCGATTCAAGCTTACGCAGGCGCGTATCCACATTGCCACGCACCGGGTGAACCCGCACATCCGGACGAACAGCCTTTAACTGCGCTTGGCGGCGCAAACTGCTGGTGCCTACGTTCGCCCCTTGCGGCAATGCTTCGATGTCCGCGAACTTCACCGAACAAAAAACATCGCGCGGATCTTCACGGGTGGTAACGGCGGCAATCTCGAAATCGGCAGCGAGTTCGGTTGGCAAATCTTTCAGGCTGTGGACGGCCAGGTCAACCCGGTTTTCGACCAGAGCTTCTTCAATCTCCTTGGTGAACATGCCCTTGGTGCCGACTTGGGCGAGCGCAACGTCGGTGATTCTGTCGCCGGTGGTTTTGATGATCTCCAGTTCCACGGTGTGGCCCTGTCCGCGTAGCAGATCGGAAATGTGATGGGCCTGCCACAGAGCAAGCTGCGACCCGCGGGAGCCGATACGCAGGCGAGCCATCAGTCTCCTGTTCCTCTTTTTCCTGCTTTTGCTTCCCGATCGCGCGTGGAGTTGGCGCCGTCCGCTGCCCTCTCTTTGTCGGCGTGGTGGTCACGACGATTGTCATGCGGATTATCGTGCAGGTTGTCGCGCAAGTTAAAGAGGCGGCGCACCAGGTCGATCACGGTGGTCGATTCCGGATCGCGCGCGGCGGTCTTCAGGGTGCTGATCGGAGTATGCATGATCTTGTTGATAATGCCGCGAGTCAGAGCTTCAACAGCAAGTTCCTGGTCGGCAGTCATCGAACCGAGACGGCCGCGTACGTGATCAATCTCCGCCTGGCGGATGGTTTCCAGATGGTCCTGCAAGCTGACGATGGTCGGCACCACGTCGAGAGTCTGCAGGCGAACGTGGAATTTTTCGACCTCGCCATTGACGATCGCCTCCGCTTTTTCCGCTTCCTTCCTGCGATCGGCGACGTGCAAAGAAACCGCCTGCTGCAGATCGTCAATGTCATAGACAAAAATCCCGTCGAGCTTGTTCATCTCCGGATCGACGTCGCGTGGCACAGCGATGTCGATAAAGAACATGGGTTTGTTCTTGCGCAGCGCCATGAGCTTTTCGCCATGTTCGCGGCGGAAAATGAAGCGCGGCGAACCGGTCGAGGTAATCACGATGTCGGCGCGGTCGCAGGTGTCATAAAGCCGGTTGAACTCGATCGCCTGTCCCTCAAATTTTTGCGCCAACCGGATGGCGCGGTCGTAGGTGCGATTGGCGACAAACAGAGACGCGGCGCCGCGCGCCAGCAGATGCCGGGCCGCTAACTCGCTCATTTTCCCGGCGCCCACCAGGTAGACGCTCTTGCCCTGCAGGCTGCCGAAGATTTTTTCCGCCAGTTCGACCGCCACCGAAGCAATCGAAACCGACGAAGATCCAACCCCGGTTTCGCTGCGGACGCGCTTGGCCACGGCAAACGCCCGAGTGAGCAACTGCTCGAGCTGCGCGCGCACCGCTCCTACGGCGCGAGCCGTGGCGTAGGCTTCCTTCACCTGGCCCAGAATCTGTGGCTCGCCGACCACCATGGAATCGAGGCTGGCAGCGACGCGGAAAACGTGTCGTACGGCTTCCTGTTCCCGAAATTCGTAGAGATGACTTTCGAACTGGCTGAGATCGGTTTCGAAATACTCGCGCAGAAATTCGCGCAGATCGCCGTTGCCATTCTTCATGTTGGCAATAAATTCGACGCGGTTGCAGGTGGAAACGATCATGCCCTCGGCCACGGCAGGATGCTCGGACAATCTCTTGCAGGCCTCGGGCAAGCGCGATTCAGGAATCGCCAGGCGCTCACGCACCTCGACCGGTGCGGTCTTGTGATTGACGCCGATCAGGTGGAATCTCATGACGTGATAAACCTGTGCATGCCGCTGAAGTAGTTGGAGATCCAGGCCACGATGGCGGCAACGAACGCCACACTGGCGAGCAGGGCGGCCCGGCGTCCGCGCCAGCCAGCAGTTAGACGCGTGAACACCATGAGCAGGTACACGGCCCACATCAGTACGGATAGCAAAATCTTGGGATCGAAATAATCAATGCGGCCGTAAGTGCCTTCGGCGACCACGATACCCGCAATCAGGCCCAGAGTCATAAAGGGGAATCCGAGCATAAGGGACCGATAGCCGATGTCGTCAATCACCTGCAGCGACGGCAGTCGCGAGAACATTCCGCTCGCACTCTTGGATTTCAGAGCGCGTTCCTGCATCAGGTACAGAATGCTTGCGCCGAAGCTGAGAAACAGGGCCGCGTAACCGGCAAAAATCATCAGGATATGCGCGGCCAGCCAGCCATGTTTCACGGCCACCGAGCTGAACACAAAAGGTTGCTGACCGCTGGCGGCCACGAAAGTTAGCAGAAAAACCAAGGGAAAAATCACGATACCGGGCGTGGTCGTCTTGTAGACCAGATAGGCGAGCATGAAGCCGACCATGATCAGGAAAGCCAGCAACGATTCCGAGTTGTGAACCGAGGCCGAAGCGATCTGTCCGGTTTGCACGACTGCTTCGGTGAGCGAAACGAGATGGAACACCATGCCGAGATAGGAAGCATGGAGCGCGACCTTGCTGAGGATCTCGGAAGTACGCGTGAGCGCGACCAATGCATAGACCAATCCCGCAGCGTAACAAACCAGCGCGACACGCAGCCAGATCAGGGTCATCATTCTCGATCTTCTTTATTTCTGGTGTTTTGACCGGCAGGAGTCACCCCCACCCCGCCTGCGTGATTATAGTTCGCCGGACCCAGGGAATGGGGAGAAACGGTCACTGCCACAAGGGTTTGTGACGCTTCCAAGGCGATAGGACTGAGGTGCCGATGACAAACGCCATTCTGATGGGGGTCGGGTTGCGGAGACCTTCATTTCCATTTCAGCGTTGGGTTCAGTGGCGCAGCGCTTCCCCGCTGCCATAGGCGGCCCCTTTCAGAGTCGGCTTGAGCCGCCGAGAGACTGCGTCACGGAAGATACCTTACTTCCGCAAACTGCGTCAGCCGAAAACAGAGCACTTCCCGCTGGTTCTCAGCATCCCTGCCGGGGACCATGGAGCGGGTCAGCGCTTTCCCGGCGCAGAGTGAAACGGATCGTCTCTCGGCCCATCCTGTGAAATGTCCTCAACGTGCTCCGGACTCGGAATATCTAGGTTGACGACGACCGGTTCCTGGCCGCTGCGCACGATCACCGCCTCCACTGGCTGGTCTGTGCGCGCGTTCAGCTCTTGGTGAGGAACGTAGGGAGGAACGTAGACGAAATCTCCCGGCCCCGCCTCATCGACAAACTCCAAACGATCTCCCCAGCGAAAGCGCGCGCGGCCCCGCACCACATAAATCACAGTTTCCAGTTCCCCGTGATGATGAGGACCAGTCTTGGCATTCGGCTCGACCACCACCGTTCCCGCCCACAGCTTTTGCGCGCCCGCACTGGCGTGCGAAATGGCTTCGGCACGGGTCATGCCGGGCGTCTGAGGCGTGTTTCTGTCCAGTTCGCCGCTGCGGATGATGCGCAAACCGTGGTTCTTCCAGTCCGTCATTTCGTATACCCGAAGCCCGAGGGAGGGCGAATCGTTCTGAGTGTACTCGTTCCGGAACGAGGGTCCAACTTATCTCGCCCGCTCGCCAACTTCAAGACAGTGGCCACGTGTCAGCGCGATGCAATCTCCGTTGAAGATTGTAATCAGGATTTTTGCGTCAACAACGGGAGAGGCGTAACATTGAGCCGATCCGATCGCGATTTGACCTCATGCGACGATTGAACGCATCCCGAGCGTCGGGCGCTTTGTTTGTCAGTATCCTGTGCGCTCAGAGCGACGTTTCGCCTCTATTGAAGATCCGAATTGACTTTACGGTTTAACTGTTGCAATCAGATTCCATGCGCTGAGGATTGGCCGATCCGTGCAGAGTGTATTCGGAACTTAACGCAACCCGAGAACATCGAGTACAACTTTAATGAGCTTGGAGTTCGGCAGCTATTTGCTCGCTGGCGGCAGGGCGGCGAGCCGTTTCGCCTTAGTGATGAGAGCGATAAACCGGGGATCTTTGCTTAGGGACTTCAGATCTGGATCGGCGGTCATGACTGGCACGGGCTGCGCAGCAAGATCTTCCGCCTTCTGCAGATAGTCGATGGCAGCTTCAGTTTTGCCCGCAACCGCGGCTGCATCGGCAAAGTTGTACCAGGCGTTCAGCAGGCCGCTCTGCTCCCGGGACTGACTCGCCCTTGGAACCATTTCCTCGAGAAGAGCATCCGCCTTTGCATTTTGTTTTTCATGGCCCAGGATCGATGCCAATTGGCCGCCGGCCGCCAGCGTGTCGGGATGATCCGGGCCAAGCGTGCGGCGCCGGCTCTCGAGAACATGCTTTACCAGGGTCTCCGCCTCGGGGTATCTGCGCTCCAATTTATAAACCTCGGCCAAAAAAGACATAGTGGAGAGGGTGGCGGGATCGTCCGGGCCCTGGGTGCGGCGCCGAATCTCCAGGGTCTGCTTGTACAGCGCCTCAGCTTGCACGTACTTGCCTTCGAACTTGTAGGTTTCGGCCAGACCTTCCATCGTATCCAACGTGCCCGGATCTTCC
>Ga0302325_10011263_pt1 | contig 19281 bp, 12 predicted proteins | sample Palsa_T0_2_FD_201948 | JGI IMG/M metagenome (GOLD analysis project Ga0302325, IMG submission 201948) | Peat permafrost microbial communities from Stordalen Mire near Abisko, Sweden - Palsa_T0_2 | ecosystem: Environmental > Terrestrial > Soil > Palsa > Peat permafrost | place: Sweden: Abisko...
GCCGAGCCCGTCCAACGAATGCCGGAAGTAGAAGCGGTGTTGACGATAACGCCGCCGCGTTGTGCGAGCATGACCGGCAGTACGTGCTTGCACGCGAGGAAGACGCTCTTGAGGTTGACATCGATTTGCGCGTCCCACACATCTTCGCTCATTTCAACCGGCCCACCGGCGGCCGAGCCGCCGACATTGTTCACCAGGATGTCGACGCGGCCGAATCGGCGGCGGCATATTTCGATCATGTCGGCGACGGCGCCGGAATCGGTGACGTCGCAGGCGTGGGTTACGACTGTGCCGCCAAACTCAGCGATCAACGCGACTGTCTCGTCCATTGCGCCGGGATCGCGGTCCACGGCGAAGACACTGGCGCCCTCGCGCGCGAACAGTACGGCCGCAGCGCGTCCATTACCCCAGCCGGGGCCAACGCAGCCCGCGCCACTCACGATCGCGATTTTGTTCGCCAAGCGTCCGGCCACGATCAGCGCTTCCCGAAGTCGTAGAGGCGTTGCGGATTATCGACCAGGATCGTGCGCCGCGTTTGTTCGTCGGGAACAAAATCCGCAAGAAGATTGACTAAGTCGGCGTCGTTGGGAACGGCGCGCACGTTCGTATGGGGCCAATCCGTGCCCCACAGTACGCGACCCGGCGCGCTTCGCACGAGCGCGCGCGCGAGCGGAACGACGTCGGTATACGGCGGACCGGCCGTGGCCGATACGCGATCGGCCGCAGATATTTTCACCCAGCAACGCGGATTTGTTCTCAGCGCGAGAAGCCGTTGGAATGCCTCACCGCTAACGCCGTCGATGGCATCGACGCGGCCCATATGATCGATAATGAACGGCACGGTAAGTTGGTCAAAGAACGCCGCAAAGCGGAGCAAAGCGGGCCCGTCGACGTGCAAGAGCACGTGCCAGCCGAGCGGCGCGATGCGTGCCACGATACGCTCGATGAGGGCCGTGTCCGCGTTCTCACCCAGATGCGACATGAAATGGAAGCGCGCGGCCCGGACGCCGGCAGCGTGAAGCTCGGTGATTTCCGTATCCGTCGATCGCTCGTCGATCAGCGCCGTGCCGGCGTAGCGTCCGCTCCCGCGCCGCAGTGCATCGAGCAGTGCGCGATGATCGCGACCATACGCGACGGATTGCACGAACACGGCCCGCGACAAACCGAGCCGCGCTTGCAACTGCTCGTACATCTCGAGCGATCCGTCGGGCGGCGTGTATCGGACCGTATCCGGATACGGAAAGCGGTCCGTCGGCCCGAATAAGTGACAGTGCGCGTCGCATGCGCCGGGCGGGAGCGTCAACGTCATGCGATCAGCGTAGCGGCGGGTCGCCGTCGGGCACGCCGAACTCGAACGTGTTGAGTGTCATCGCAACAAGCGTGTAGTAGCCGAGTAGGCCGACGAGTTCGACGACGGCAGCCGGCCCGAGTGCATCGACGCTTGACCGGTAGAGATCGTCGGCCACCGCGTGGTCTTCGTGTAAACGCCGGCTGAAATCATATACCACCCGTTCGTCGTCGCTTGCAAACGGCGGCGGCCGGCGCTCCGCGATCGCATCGATCACGCCGGCATCGAGTCCGGCTTTGAGCGCCTCGGTTTTATGCGCGTACCATTCGTATTGCGCGGTCCAATGCCGGGCCGTCACCAATATTGCAAGCTCCGAAAGGCGCGGCGGCAAACTGGTCTTGTAGCGAACGAATTCGCCGAGCCGTTGGGCTCGGCGAGCGAGTTCGGGACTTGCGAGCCAGGCGCGCAGGGGCACGGGTACGTGCCCGCGACGGCCCGCGATCGTCTCATCACAAACGGCGCGTTGGTCGTCCGTCATGTCGGCGGCGTCGGGCATGTCTAATCGCGGCATAGCTGCTCCGGGTTGTCTGTCATGATCGAGTCGCTTTGCCGGGCGCATCGCCCTATTTCCTTGGCCGTGGCATGAGGTTGGGCCGGGCGTGCGAAACGGGTCACCGTCCCTGCTGCGCCCCCGAGGAAATGTGACATGAGCCTTGGCAATCGACTCTCCGCGACGACTGCGCTGCGACTGGTCGCGGGCGTTCTTGCCGGGGCGTGGCTGTGCTCGCTGCCGGCATCCGGTCAAAATTATCCGGCCCCGAACAATGAAGCCGCGCTCTACGCAGCGGCAAAGACCGAAGGTAGCCTCGTTTGGAGCGTCGGCGGACCGCTCGAACCGATGAACGCAATCGCGGCGGAATTCGAGAAGCAGTATCCGGGCGTTAAGGTGCAAACGCTGCGCGCGGTCGGTGTGCTGCAGTATCAGCGTTTTATTGACGAGACCAACGCCAAAAAATACTTCATGGACGTGCTTCAGAACACGGACTATCCGAGCATGGTCTCGCTCGTAAAAGACGGATACATTGCGGAATGGAAGATTCCGACCTACAACCGCGTGCCCGAGCAATTCCGCATCCGGGATTTTGCCTATTCGCAATATGCAACAACAAATGCCATCATTTACAATGTCAACAAACTGACGCCGGACGAGATCAAACTGCTCGAATCGGGTTGGCAAGCGGCACTCGACCCACGTTTCAAAGGCCGCTTCGGTGTTTCGACGATGAAGTGCGGCGTTTGCTATTCGCAGATCCATATGTTCCTGGATCCGAAATTGAGCAAGAAGTACGGCGTACCGTTCTTGGATAAGCTCGCAGCGCAGAAGCCCGCCGTGTACGCCGAAGTGCTCACCAGCGTCGACCGCGTCGTTGCGGGCGAGCAAGATTTTACGCTCTGGGGTTGGGAAGGCATCGGCGCGACGAAATTGCAGGAGGGCGCGCCGGTTCGCTGGCTCTTTCCGAATCCGACACCGGAGTTCGGCAACTCGTGGCAAGGCATTTCCATCCATGCGCCTCATCCCAACGCCGCGCGACTGTTCCTCAACTGGACGATGAGCGACAAGGGCGCGGGCGCGATGGAGCGCATTTACGGCTCAAGGTCGACCGTGACCGGCGTTGCCGATCAGCGCAGCTACATCCACGAAGCGTGGTACCACGCCCCCAAACAAATCTACAACATCGACGACAAGCGCTGGGAAGCGGATTACGTTCATGACATGGACCTTTGGGCCGCGACGCTAAAACGCGCTCAATAGCGGTCCGCGACCGCGCAAGCCGCTGGTCGCTTTGGATCGTCCTCAGTATCGGGGTCGTGGCGATGGCGATCGTGCCGCTTGTCTATGTCGTCAACGCCGCATTTTACCAAGAGACGCGGTTCGGTTTGTCGAGCGTGCGCAGCTTCGCTGCCATCTTCGATGTCTTCGTGACGACGAGCTATCTGGGGTATCTGGGCAACGCACTGCTGCTGGCCGCGCTCGTCACCGTGCTATCGCTCGTCGCCGGCGTCGCGATGGCGGTGCTGGTCGGGCGCACGGATCTGCAGCACAAGACGGTCTGGGAAATGCTCATCGTTATGCCGTTGTATCTTTCGCCATTCACCGGCCTCATGGCGTGGATTGCGCTGGGTTCGGCCAAGCGCCGCCGTTACTCAATATTTGGACCTTCGGCGGCGTCGTACTCGTCATGTTTTTGTTCTTTTGCCCGTTTGTGTACCTCTTTACGATCGGCAGTCTGCGCGCGATGGACACGTCGCTTGAAGAGGCAGCACGCGCGGCGGGCGCGACGACGTTGCAGACGCTTGCGAAGATTACGCTGCCGATGTCGCTGCCGGCGATTCTTGCCGCGGGTTTGCTCGTGTTTATCCTGTGCATGGAAACCTACACGATCCCCGGCATCATCGGATCGACGGCCGGCTTTACGACGCTGCCGTGGCAGATCTTTCAAGATTCGTCGTCCGTACCCGTTCACCGCGCGCACGCGGCTGCAGCCGCAACACTGTTGCTGCTCATTACGATTACCGGCGTCTGGCTACAGCGCCGGCTGACACGTACGTCGGAGAAATTCGTCACAGTCGGCGGCAAGGGATTTCGCGGACGTCCGCTGCAGCTCGGCGCCTATCGCTGGTTTGCGACGGCGCTGGTCGCGCTCTACGTCCTTGCCGCCGACGTGCTGCCGTTCGGTGCGCTGCTGCTGTCGTCCGTCATGAAGTACAGCGCCCCGACGATCAATGCGCAGATTTTCACACTCAAGCACTTTGCCGCTTTCTTCACGACACCGAACATGCTATCGGCCCTGTGGAACACGATCTTTCTGGCCGTGCTCGCCGGCGTTGCTTGCGTTGCGATCGGCTTTCTTATCAGCCTGCTTGAAATTCGCATGGCGAATCCGGCGACGCGGATGCTCGCCTTTCTGAGCGTGTTGCCCGTGGCGGTGCCCGGCATCGTCTACGGTATCGGTTTGTTGTGGACGTACGTCCAGACGCCGCTTTACGGTACGATTTGGATCTTGCTCGTCGCCTACGTTGCCAAGTTTCTCCCGTACGGCGTGATCGTGAGCCGGTCGGGTATTTTGCAGATCCACCCCGAACTTGAGGAGAGCGCGCGGATGTCCGGCGCGAGTCCGTGGCGAGCGCTGTCGGCGATTACGATCCCGCTCGTGCAGCCGACCTTGATCGCGATTCTCTTTTTCGTGGTCTTGCAGAGTATCAAGGAACTCTCCGCATCGCTGTTTCTCTATACAGAGAACAGTCAGGTGCTCTCCGTGCTGACGTGGCACTACATGGATGCCGGTGACTATCAGTTTGCCGCAGCAATCGGCGTCGTGCAGACGGTGATCATGATCGGACTCGTGATCGCCACCCGCGCCGTTTTTCGTGTTCGCTTGGAAACCGCACTCGGCAAGGAATTAGGGTAACACTGCGATGACGGGCGTCCGGCTCGAGAACATGGTCAAGCGCTACGGCTCGACGACGGCCGTCGACGGCATCGATCTCGATATCGCCGAGGGCGAACTCTTGGTCTTACTCGGGCCCAGCGGCTGCGGCAAAACGACGACCTTACGCTGCATCGCCGGTCTGGAAGATGTCAGCGACGGCCGCATCCTTATGGGCGACCGGGTCGTGTCATCGGCCGGATTTTCTGTGCCGCCGGAGCGGCGCGGTATCGGTATGGTCTTCCAATCATACGCCGTGTGGCCGCACATGACGGTCACGGAGAACGTGGCCTTCGGCCTCAAACTCAACCGCGACATTCCGCGAGCGGACATTGCTGCGCGCGTCCGTGGAGCACTCGAACTCGTTGGCCTCGGAGCGCTCGCAGAACGCGGCATCAGCCAACTCAGCGGCGGTCAACAGCAGCGCGTGGCGTTGGCACGTGCCGTGGTGCTCGAACCCAAGGTGCTGCTGTTCGACGAACCGCTCAGCAACCTCGATGCAAAGCTGCGCGAACGCATGCGCTTTGAATTGCGAGCGTTACAGCAGCGTCTGGGCATTACATCGATCTATGTCACGCACGATCAGCAAGAGGCGATGGTTATTGCCGATCGTGTCGTTCTGATGCACGGCGGAAAGATCGCTCAAATCGGCTCGCCGCAAGAGATCTACAATCGGCCGGCTTCGCTTTTTGCCGCGGAGTTCATCGGCCTGACGAACGCGATACGCGGCGAGGTCGTTTCCGCCGGGGGCGCATCGGAATCCGCGCATGTTCGGTTGCACAACGGATTGATGCTAACGAGCACGAATACGGGACTTCCGGCCGGCACGGCGGTCGATGTGATGTGCCGTCCCGAGCACGTCCGGATCATACCCGACGGTACCGGACGCGAGAACTCATTTCGCGCGCAGATCGAAGAGAGCGTGTTTCTCGGTAACTTGAGCGACGTCGGCATTCGCCTTGGCGAGCTACGGCTACGCAGTCAAGTCAGCCCGGCCGCGGCGTGGCCCGCAGCGTCGGATGTGTGGGTTCAATTGCCACCCGAAAACGTTTTGTTACTGCGCGCGCAAACCGAAGACTAGCGGCGGGTCCGAACATGCCCTGGGCCGACGCGAACGGTGTAAGCCTGCGCTACGAGTTATCCGGCGATGGGCCTACCGTCGTGCTGTTTCACGAATTGGGCGGCTGTGCGGAAAGCTGGTCGTCGGTCGTCGCGCATTTGAGCCCGCGCTTTCGGACGCTAACGTATGACCACCGAGGCGCCGGGCTCTCTGAAAAAATTCGCGATCCGTTCACGTTCGAGACGTTGATTGATGATTTTGACGCACTCGCTGCGACGCTCCGGATCGAGCCCCCGTTTCATCTGGTGGGTATTGCCGCCGGAGCGGCGCAGGCGCTGCTCGCTGCCGATCGCTATCCTGATCGCGTGCGTTCGCTCGTTCTGTGCAATCCGGCGGTAACGACGAATGCGCAGCGCACCGCGTATCTGGATATGCGGGCGGCGGCAGCCGAGCAACAGGGAATGCGCGCGGTAATCGCGCTGACGCTCGACCGGTCGTTTCCGCCGGAAACGGCCGGCGACCTAACTGCCTACGCGCGCTATCGCGCGCTCTATCTTGCCAACGACGCGCACTGTTTTGCTTTGACTAGTTCTGCGCTAGCCCGTAACACGGCCGCGCATGTGCTCGAGCGGATTCGTTGCAAAACGCTCGTGCTCGCCGGACGTGACGATGCAGTACGACCGTTTGCGGAAAGCGTCGCACTCGCGCAAAAAATCGTGGGCGCGCAATGCGAGGTCATCGACGGCGGCCATTTTATGCATGTTGCGGCGCCGCAGGCAATCCTTGCCCCGCTCGATGCGTTTCTTGCTCGGGTAGCGACGATATGAGCACGCCGATGAACGAGCGCAAAGCGTTGCTGCTCGTTACGATGGAGCCGCGGCTTGCGGCGTTTGAAGAAGAGTTCAACGATTGGTACGACACCGAGCACGTGCCCCAGCGCCTCGCGGTGCCGGGAATTGAAAACGGCCGTCGCTTCGTGAACCTGTCGGGCTCGCCGCGTTACGCTGCACTATATGATTTGTGTTCGGTACGTGTTCTGGAAAGCGACGCTTACCGGGCGATATCCGGCGAGCATTCGACGCCCTGGTCGCGCCGCGTACTCGGACGCGTCACCGGATACAGTCGCACCGTTGCAGAACAGGTCGCGCCGGGCGGCGCGCCAATCGGCGAGTGCGCGACGCTGGGTGTGATCATCGTGCGCGTTACCGCGCAAAAGCCAGACGCCGATGCGGTCGCCCTGTTCGACCAGCTCTACGCGGCCGTTACGGATCTTGCGCGGCTGCGCGTATTCAAGGCAATAGCTGCGGACGAGTCCACCTATTTCGGTATCGCCGAGTGCCTAGCCGTCTCGCAAGCTGCCCCATTCGATTCGCGAATCGCGCCGGCCGCCGGCTTCGCTATCGATTCGTATAGCGTCTACGCACCGTATCGGCGCTAAGTACGACTCACTCTAACCCGCTGCTTTGGCGGCGATCAACACAACGCGCGCTGCTTCGATCGCGTCGGCAAAGGCGCGGCGCCGGTAGTCCCAGTGCGCGTCCGCTTTGGGTGGAACGAGAACCATCGTTGCGTTCGCCTCGAAAACGACGACCTTGCCGTCGGGTCGCACGGCAAAATCGATGCCGCCGTACTCCACTCCTAAGATTGCCGCGATCCGCTGCAGCGCATCAATAACCCGTTCGCCGAGGACGCCGTGCATGTCGGTCAAAAACGCGGCCTCTTCCGTGCGATAGCCGGCGCTTTCGGCCATTGAGGAGCGGAAGTAGTGAACCTTCCAGCCCTCGGAGATCGCGAGGTGAACCGGATACAACCGGCCGCCGATCGTCATCACGCGATACTTGCGAAACATGCGATCGGCGCCGCGACTATCGAGGTACTCGATTGCAAGCAGCACCGGACCCGGCAGTTCAGCGACGCACCGCGCGAGGTCGCCCGGGCCGTCGACCCGCTCGAAGTGTTCGCCGGTTTGAAAACCGGGACTCCGCAGAAGAATTGGCCACGCCAGGCCCGCTGCCGCGAGTTTATCGGAAGCATCGACCGCGCAAAGGTCGACGGCGGCAAGAACCGCCATGTGCGCGGTGATTACCCCCGGCAGTTCGCGCAGGCGCTCGGAATTGCGCAGCCGTGTCGTCTCGAGGATTCGCGCAGGGTCGTTCACGATCGGAGCGTTTGTCTGCGCGCAGATACATTGCGCAAATGTAAGCGCGCGCTCGCAGCGGTCAGCGTCGCCGATGGCATTGAAGACAACGTCATGCGGCGGCAATATAACCTGTGGCGGAACCGATTCTGCAATGAGTGTTGCCACCTCGAAGGTGCGATCGTCGAACACGTACTGCATCGGAATGTTTCCGCCCAGGGCCGATGTGAGGTAGAGCACGCGCACGGGTTCGCCGCTGCCGCGAAACGGCGAGACCTCGACGGATCCGCTCGGGAAGCCGCGCCGCCAGACGCGTTCGGCGTCTTCGAGTTCGCCCTCACGCTCGGCAATGACGGCGATGCCGCGCATCGCCTCGCGATACGCCGGTTCGAGCGCCAGCGCGGAATCGAAAGCTTGCCGTGCCGCCGCGTGCTCGCCGTCGTCCGCGAGCAGTGTGCCCAGGCACGCATACGGTGCCGCCGCGTTCGGGTGTTCGCGTATAGCCTGAGAGAAGACCGTCCGCGCCGCGGGCGCGTTGCCGTTTTCGGCGAGTAGTGCGCCCAACCGCATGAGCGTGCCATAGTGTGAGGGGTTGCGATGGAGAAATGCGACAAGCTCGGCAATCGACTCGCCGGGCGCGGCTGCGCCGGATGTGTCTTTAGCGGTCATACTGCGCAAACAGTGTTTCGAGTGCCGCGAAGATTCGCGGAACGTACACGTATTTGTAGTCAAAGAGTTCCGAGTGCTCGATGCAATGGACGAACATGCCGGTGCCGCACTCGAAGATCAGGACCGAACCGTCCGGATTGCGGGCGCAGTCGATGCCGAAATAATCCAAACCGACGGCTTCGGCAATATCGGAAAATACCGTATCCCATCCGTTAAAAACGGTGTGCGGCTCGCGCAAGAAGCATTCCTCTTCCCGGCGCATCCACTCGTGCTGTTCCATCAGGCTGCTGTGGTAGTGAACCATCCACATATCGGAAATCGCCAGATGGTACGGGAAAGGCTTCCCATCGATCACGATCACGCGGTATTTCCGGTAATAGGAGTCGACGCTGCAATAATCGACAAACGGCGAAACATAGAAATGCGCTCCCGCCGTGCGCCCGAGATATTCGCGCAGCTGCACGATGGCGGTGATGCGCTCGAGTCCCTTGCCGCCCTGCGTATCGATCGGGCGCACCAGGATCGGCAAGACGAGTCCGGTTGTCTCGAGTTCTTCGCGGGTAATGCGGAGCGTCACGGGCAGGCTGCAGCCCGGTATGGCTTGCAGGCTCGCGCGGAGTGCCGAGCGACGAACCTTTGCGAGATGCTCGGGCCGGTTGAGAACGGGTTTGTCTTGCGACGCAATGAAGCGCGAAGCGCGCGCGATGGCCGGCGCGGATGCGTCGGCTTCTTCGATGCTGTTGAAGACGAGGTCGTATTGCGGAAGCTCCGGGACGCCGCTGCTATCACCGGCGAGATAGTAGACGTGCAAAGCGGTCGCAGCAGCATTGACGCAAAAATCGAGCGGCGTGTTTGCCGTGGCGCCGCCTGGTGCCGCCAAAACGAGAACGTTCCGGGTTACGCCCTGCGTCGTCGCGACGTACAACTGCTTTCGCGACAACGCTTCGCCGCGGTGCCGCGCGGCGCTTGCGTCGTCGTGGAGTGCCTCGAAGAGATAGGAAAGCGCAAGATGTACGTCCGGCCAATCCCACTGCAGCATGGCCGCAAGGCGGTACGCGTCCGTTGCAGCGCCCAACCGCGATTGTCGCGCGCGGATGTTTCCGAGCGCCGCATGCGCCGGGGCAAACGAAGGATCGAGTAATAAGGCCCGATCGAGCGCTTGCTCAACGGTATCCATTGCGACGAACGGCAAGAGCGAAGCCGGATGGCGGTGGTGACATGTGATATCCGGTTCGCGCTCGACGGCTGATGCGAATTCATTCTGCGCTTCGACCGTCGAGACAACGGCGGCCAGTGCAATGGCGAGGTCCTCGCACGCACGCGTGTGGTCCGGTGCAAGCCGCAAGACGAAACGTTGCAGCGCGATCGCCGTCGCGGCATTGCCCTCTTGCCGGCAGATCCGGCCCAACAGGTTAAATGCGTCGGGGTGCTGGCGCGAATCGCTAAGCGCATGCTCGCAGAGCCGGCGACTGTCGATCCAACGGCATTGTTGTTCGGCTGCGAGTGCCTCGCTCAGCGCCGATCGAGCGTCGTCCGCTATCGGCGGTCGTTCATCCGCTGGTGCATCGCACAATCATTCGCCGGAGAGACGCCGGCTCATGCGAATGCGCAGGAACTACGAGCGTACGGCAGACCGCAGCGACGACTTGTCCGTCGATTTGACCGACACGGCATGCTCGATGCTCGAGATGTTAAAGAACCGGTACGTCCCGCGCCCGGCGTGCTTGGCCGCGTAGAGCGCGCGGTCGGCGTGTTCGAGCAGCTCGGCCGGCGTTGTTGCATCGTTGGGGTGTAGTGCGATGCCGATGCTGACGCCGATCGTGAGGTCACCGTGATCGGTCGCAAATGCGGGCGCAAACGCGCCGATCAATCGCTTCGCGAGATCGGCGACGTGTTGACGGCTCGGCGGGTTCGGTTGCAGGACCGCGAATTCATCGCCACCGAGACGGGCGATGGTGTCGGCGTCCCGAACCGTCTCCTGCAAGCGCCGTGCAACTTCGCAAAGGATACTGTCGCCGGTAGCATGACCGTAGGTATCGTTGATCGACTTGAAATGATCGATGTCGACGTAGTGAACCGCAAACATGCGCTGCTGCCGGCGCGCAGTCGCAACGGCGCGGTCGAGGCGGTCCAAGAAGATAGAACGGTTGGCAACGCCCGTCAACGCATCGTTGAAAGCCAGCGCATCACGCCGTGCTTCTTCGATCCGTTCTTGGGTGACGTCGCGCGAGAGCGCGTAGAGTCCAACCACGACGCCGTCGATGATCTGCGGGATCGCCGTACCGCTAATCGTGATGCGCGTGCCGTCCTTGCGAACGGCCTCGGATTCATAGTTGGCCGCGCGAGCAGAACGAATGTCGCGGCAGACTTGCGCGAGCGCGTCACGCTTCTCCGGCGCGATGACCATCGATACGGGGCGTCCGATCAGTTCTTCGCTGCGGTATCCGAATAGCGTCTCGGCCGCAGTGTTGACCCGAATGTAGCGGCCGTCGAGCGAGATCGACGTGATCGACTCCGGATGATGCTCGAAGAGCGAACGAAATTGCGATTGGCTGCGAGCGAAAGCCGCTTCAATTTGTTTGGGTGCCGTGACGTCGCGCGCGTAGCCGTACACGCCGACGATCTCTCCTTCCACGCGAGCCGGCAGCAAACGCGCCCAGACGGCAACGTTGTGGCCGTCGCGGTGAAGAAAGACGGTTTCGAATTCCGGCTCGCCGCCGGCGGCGGCGTCGGCGAAATGGTGTGCGATGCGGCGCGCTTCGCCGTCGCTGACGTGCGTGCGAAAATGCGCGTTGAGTAATTCTGTGCCGGTGGCGCCGACCATATCGAGCGCGGCACGGTTTCCCGCAACGATCGTTCCGTCCAGCCGATACAGCGCAATGGCGTCGCCGCAACCCTCGAAGAGGGCCGGGAGCCGCAAATGCGTGTTGAGGAGTTCGTCGATTCCGGACACCCTTCCGAAGTTGGAAGCCCCGCTCCGGGCACCTTGCCAAAAACGGCGAGTGTACCGAAGCTTATCTGATCTGCGACACTGCGTTTACAAATAGGGACGTTTTGGGGCCAAAATGGCCGTTTGCTACTTCGTCAGGTTGAGGACGGCCCGCGCGTGGCTGCCGGTGCCCGGCCGGGCGACAACGCTGAATTCGGCAGTCATCGTCGTGACGATAAAGAGCCCGCGGCCACGCTCGCTCAGCAGATCGTCGGGCAGCTTGGGCACGTAGTGAAAGCCCTCGCCGCTGTCGAGCACGTGCAGCACGGGCGATGCTCCGCTTAAGTCAACGGCGACATCGACCGGACCCGGCGCATAACGCACGACATTGCCGATGAGTTCACCAAACACAAGCTCGGCAATGAAGCGTTCGTCCTCGCTTACGCGGCGATGCTCGAGCAGGTCGGCGAACTCGTGGCGAGCGGCCGATGCGCGCTCGCCGTCGTCGCTGGCAAAGGACCAGCGCACCAGCGGATCGCCGCCGCCGGACTGCGGCGCGCGCACGGCAAGAATGGCGACATCATCGTGCGATCCGTCGAAAAGCACGTCGTCGTGCAGGGCGCGTGCGATGTTCTTTGCGGCGAGAATTTCAGGGTTGAGCAGTGCCGCCAAAAGCCGGCGCTCGCCTTCGATGATATCGCGCGTTGATTCGGTTAAGCCGTCGGTGTAGAACACCAGCAGCGCGCCGGGCGGAATCGTAACGGTGCGCGTGACCGATTCATCGCGCTCGCGCAAGCCGAGCGGAAGACCCGTCGTGCGCAACTCTTCGATCGCGCCGTCCGCGGTGCGCAGGATAGCGGGCGGATGGCCGGCCGATGCGTACGTCAATGTTGCGGTGATCGGATCAAGAACGCCGACGAGTGCGGTGACGATTCGATCCGGCCGGTCAAGGTCGGCGCGCAACGTCTTGTCGGCGGCGTCGAGCATCAAGGCGGGATCGGGATGCACTTGTGCAACACCGCGAATAATTTGGCGCAGGTTCCCCATCGTGACGGCAGCGTCAAGACCGCTGCCCAGCACGTCGCCGATTGAGATGACGATACGCCCGTCGGCCAGGCGCAGCGCGTCATACCAGTCGCCGCCGATTTGCAATTCCGTGCGGCCCGGCGCGTAATGACCGCTAAAGGCATAACCGAACGAGTCGGGCAGCGACTTGGGCAGCGCGCCGGCTTGCAGAGCGGTCGCGACGCGATGTTCCTGTTCGAAGCGCCGCGCATTGCCGATTGCTGCCGACGCGCGGTGCGCGAGTTCTTGAAACAATGGCAAGTCTTGCGGCGTGAACAGCCGGTGAAACGAGGTCGAACCGACGACGAGTGCGCCGAACGTTTCGCCTTCGACGACGAGCGGCACGATGACGGTCGAGCGTAGGCCGAGATCGTTATAGATGCGCGCGCCGTCGGCGTGCATGAAGCGCGCGAGCAGCGAGTCGTCGATAAGCGTCCAGACCTCGGGGCGCCCGGAGCGAATGACCGCCGCCGTTCCGCCGGTGGCATCGAGGTCGCCGCGGTACGGGCCGATTAATCCGGCCGCGACATCGGCGCGCATCGGGTCGACGTGCATTCTGGCCACGGTGCGCAGCATACTGTGGTCGCGCACGACGATCGATACCCAATCCGCAAGTTCGGGCACGACGATGCGCGCGAACGTTTCATAGGTTTGGTTGAGGCTGAGCGAACGCGCAAGTTCGTCGCTGGCGCGACTGACGACTGCGAGATGGCGTTCCGAGTCGAGCAGCGCGTCGAAAATCTGTGCGTTGGCGATGGCGTTTGCCGCAGCCGACGCAAGATCGGTGAAGAGCGGGACGTCACGCCCGTCGTAGGAACCGCTGTCGATCTCGGAACGTACGGCTTGCAGAACGCCGATCGGCCGGCCGCGATGCATCAGCGGAAGAAAGATCGCCGAGCGAAAGCCGAGCGTTGCGAACGCATCGATGACGCTTTCGGGCAAGCCGTTGTCGCGCATTTGGGGAATTACCTCGGCGAGCTCGAGCCGTGGATACACCCGCGGTTCGGCCCAGCGCACGACTTCGGCGTTTCCACCGCCGTGCAGACGCATGATCGCGTGCATGACGTTGGTACCGACGGTCGCCGAGCGAATCGGGTCGCGATGCTCGATGCGCGCGACGCGCATCGTCGACTCGCCCTCGAGCAAATTGATCATCGCCCAGTCGGCAAGTTCAGGGACCATAATTTTGGTCAAGGTCGCCAGGGTCGCATCGAGACCGCTGGTTTGGGCGAGGGCGGCGTTCGCAGCGGCCGAGATCCGCAGACGGTCGGCCGTCCGGCGCTCGTCGTCGATATCGGTGAGGGTCCCCAGCCACGCCGCCAACTCCCCGGCCGCATCGCGGATCGGGATGCAACGGATCCGAATCCAGCGCGGGACGCCGAGCTCCGTGATGAGCAGCGTCTCGAAGATCGTCGGACGGCGTGAGGAAAACGCTTCATCTAAAGTCATTTCCACGCCGGCCCGGACCACGGGGTCGATCGCTTGGGTCCAGCCTCGGCCACGGGCGGCGGTAGCGTCGATCCCGGTTGTCTCGACCCAGCGCTGATTGACGAAGGTCACCTCGCCGCGGGCATCGGCCGTCCAAGCCAGAAACGGGAGCGCTTCGGCGACGAGCGGGAGGTCGAGGGCGGTAGCGGCGGCCACGCCCGGGCTTTCGACCGTCCCGGCCGCGTGGCCCGCCCTCGGGGGCGCGAGACCCTTGACGCCTCTGGACGGGCGTAGTACGATAGCCGCCTATGCCCGTCGGCAGATAAGAATCGTGCGAGCGAGGACACCTCTCTCCGTTAGGGAGGACCTTGCCTTTTTTCATTTTCTGCCCTGGGCACGTCCGGCACAACGCTTCGAGAGTATATAAAAGAAGACATGGCATCCAAAACGACCGCCGATAAGGCCGACAAACCAAAGGCCCCGGCGCGTAAGCGCGCGGTCGCGGCCAAGCCCGAGACCGCCGCGACTGGCGGCAACGGGACCGCGGTCAAACAACAGAATATTGCGACTGCAACCTTCGAGGTTCCGGCCGAAGCGTTTACCGTTGAAACGTTTGCCGACCCGGGTCCCAAACGCGATCGTTACACGTTTGCGAAGATTGCGAACGTGCTGCAGATTCCGGATTTGATCGAGCTGCAGAAAGCGTCGTTCAAGTGGTTCATCAACGATGGGCTCAAAGACGCGTTCAATTCGATTTCGCCGATTAAAGATTTCACGGGCAATCTCGTACTCGAGTTCGGCGACCACAGCCTGGGCGAGCCGAAGTACACCGTTGAGGAATGCCGCGAACGCGACATGACGTACAGCGCGCCGCTGCGCGTGCGCGTGCGTTTGATTACGGCGGAGTCCGGCGAAATCAAGGGTATTCCGGACCAAGAAATCTTCATGGGCGATTTCCCGCTTATGACGGACAAGGGCACGTTCATGATCAACGGCGCGGAGCGCGTGATCGTGAGCCAACTCGTGCGTTCGCCCGGCGTGTATCTGCTCGCCGATAAAGATACGAACAACCGCGACACGTACAACGCGACGATCATTCCGAACCGCGGTGCTTGGATCGAATTCGAGACCGATAACGGCACGAAGAACGACGAGACCGAGGGTACGATCGGCGTTCGCATCGACAAGAACCGCAAAATCTACGCGACGACGTTCGTGCGCGCGCTTTCGCGGCCGGATCTTGGTTTCAATTGGGAATCCGACGAAGCGATCGTCAAGCTGTTCGACAACTCGCCCTTGATCCAGAATTGCCTTGAAAAAGACAAGGACATCAAGACCAAGGAAGACGCGCTCAAGGAAATCTACAAGAAGCTGCGTCCCGGCGAACCCGAGAATGCCGAAAACGCCGAGAAGCTGCTCGAGTCGTTGTTCTTCGATGAGAAGCGCTACGATCTCGCGGGCGTCGGCCGTTACAAGCTGTCGGGCAAACTGGAAAAAGAATATCCGGCTGCCGGCCTACGCATTCCCGACATCAACAAGAAGGCGTTGATGCGCGAGGACATGATCGCGGTTATTCGCCGTTTGATCAAAGTCCAGGCCAAGACCGTCAATAAAGACGACATCGATCATCTGGGCAACCGCCGCATCCGTTCGGTCGGTGAATTGCTGCAGAATCAGTTCCGCGTCGGCTTGCTGCGTCTCGAACGCGTCGTGCGCGAGCGCATGACCGTACAAGATATCGAAACAGTCACGCCGCAGGCGCTGATCAACATTCGCCCGGTTGTTGCCGCGATCAAAGAATTCTTCGGTTCATCGCAGCTCTCGCAGTTCATGGACCAAACGAATTCGCTGGCGGAACTCACGCATAAGCGTCGCCTGTCGGCCCTCGGGCCGGGCGGTTTGTCGCGCGAACGCGCGGGCTTCGAGGTTCGCGACGTCCATCACAGCCATTACGGTCGCATCTGCCCGATTGAAACGCCGGAAGGCCCGAACATCGGTCTGATCGGTTCGCTGGCAACATATGCTCGCGTCAACCGCTTCGGTTTCATTGAGACACCGTACCGCGTCGTGAAGAACGGTATCGTTTCCGACGAGATCCGCTACTTCACGGCCGACCGCGAAGACGAATACATTGTTGCACAAGCAAATACGCCGCTCGACGATAAGGGCAAGATCACGTCGAGTTCCGTCGTTGCGCGCTACGCTGAAGAATACGTCGAAGAGCCGCCGGACAAAGTGCAGCTCATGGACGTCTCGCCGAAACAGATCGTTTCGGTCGCGACGGCGCTCATTCCGTTCCTCGAGCATGACGACGCCAACCGTGCCCTGATGGGTGCGAACATGCAGCGTCAGGCGGTTCCGTTACTTCGTCCGCAGGCGCCGATCGTCGGCACCGGTATGGAATACCGCGCGGCCAAAGATTCAGGCGGTTGTGTTCTTGCACGCGCGCACGGTGAAGTCACCGGCGTCGATGCTCGAGCGATTACCTTACGGCACGATGACGACGGACTCGAGCATCAGTACGACTTGCTCAAGTTCACGCGCTCGAACGCCGGCACGTGCATCAACCAGAAACCGATCGTCGAGATCGGCGAGAAGGTCATGCGCGGCCAGATTCTGGCCGATGGTCCGTCATCCGAACAAGGTGAACTTGCCCTCGGTCAAAACGTGCTCGTCGCGTTCATGCCGTGGGAAGGCTACAACTACGAAGACGCGATCCTGATCAGCGAACGCATGGTCAAGGACGATCGCTTCACTTCGATCCATATCGAAGAGTACGAGTGCGAAGCCCGCGACACGAAGCTTGGGCCTGAAGAAATCACGCGCGACATTCCGAACGTCGGCGAAGATTCGCTCAAGGATCTCGACGAGAACGGCATCGTTCGCATCGGTGCGGAAGTTCGTCCCGAAGATATCCTCGTCGGTAAGGTGACGCCCAAGGGCGAAACCGAACTGACGGCTGAGGAACGTTTGCTGCGCGCGATCTTTGGTGAGAAGTCGCGCGAAGTGCGCGACACGTCGCTCAAAGTACCGCATGGTGAAAAAGGCAAGATCATCGACGTCAAGCGCTTCTCGCGCGAAAACGGCGACGAGCTTTCGCCGGGCGTCAATCATCTCGTTCGCGTGTACGTTGCGCAGAAACGCAAGATTCTGCAAGGCGATAAGATGGCCGGCCGTCACGGTAACAAGGGTGTTATCGCCAAGGTTCTGCCCGAAGAAGACATGCCGTACACGGATGACGGTACGCCGGTCGACATCGTTCTCAATCCGCTGGGCGTGCCGTCGCGCATGAACCTCGGACAGATCATGGAGACGCATCTCGGCTGGGCCGCATCAATGTTGGGCTTCCGCGTTGCGACGCCCGTGTTCGACGGTGCGCACGCCGAAGACATCGCCGAGTGGCTGCAAGACGCGGGATTGCCGGAAGACGGCAAGACGTGGTTGCGCGATGGCCGTACGGGCGACCGCTTCGGCCGTCCGATCACCGTCGGTTACATCTACATGCTCAAGCTCGCGCATTTGGTCGACGACAAGATCCACGCGCGTTCAACGGGCCCGTACTCGATGATCACGCAGCAACCGCTGGGCGGCAAAGCGCAATTCGGCGGTCAGCGTTTTGGCGAGATGGAAGTCTGGGCACTCGAAGCATACGGCGCGGCCTACACGCTGCAAGAACTGCTCACCGTCAAGTCGGACGACGTTGTCGGCCGCGTGAAGACCTACGAAGCGATCGTCAAGGGCGAGAACGTTCTTGAACCGGGCGTTCCCGAATCGTTCAAGGTCCTTATCAAGGAACTCCAATCGCTTGCGCTCGACGTCAAAGTGTTGACCGAACAGCGTGAAGAGATCGAAATTAAGATCGCCGACGACGACATGTCCGAACGCGCCCAAGAGATCGGTCTGCTCATGGGCGACGAAGATCCGCGCCTCTCGCAAACGCAACTGGCCGAACGCGAAGCCGAACGCGAACGCTTGTCGGCTGCTGCGAGCGCGGGCCTAGGTGCAGCAGCCATTGATGCCGATGCCGGTGTGGATGAAGTTGCCGAACTGCCCGAAGAAGAGGAAGAACCCGAAGAAGAAGTCGACGATGCCGCTCCGCTCGTTACGAGCGCAGCGAAACGCGGCGACGACGACGACATCGTTCCGACCAGCCCGCTTGGCGGACTGCGCGCAACGATGACGGACGACGGCGAGATCATCGTTGACGAAATCGTCGACGAAGACGCGCCCGCGGCAGCCGCCGAAGAGGAAGAGGAAGATCAGGGCTACGTCCTCGAGGAAGAAGACGAAGACTACAAAGAAGAGGAAGAGGAAGACGAAGGTCCCCTCGCCACCTCGACGGACGACGACTACTAGAACGAAAAAGGCCCGGGACAACACCCCGGGCCTTCTTCTTTAACGGCGCACAAGATAGGCGGCATCACTGCGACGGATCTCGGGTGGTTCCAATCGGCATCGATCCGCGATCAGCAGGAGCGGTCCGCTAGAGTTCCAAGCATAGCAGTCATGTTAGCGATTTCGGTGTTCGCGGCATTACTGATGGGTGCGAGCGGCCAACAAGGAACCGCTGCTCCCAGCGCCACCGCTTCACCGATGGCCGATATTCCGGAAATCGGTAGGACGCGGGCGGTTACGTCTCCGTGTGTGCTGCTTCAAGAGCTAGTCGCGCCTTCGTTTGCCGCTGCAATGCATGGCGATAAGCAATTCGCTGAAGCATCGGCCACGTTTGCAGACTACGCGGTGGCTCGCGTCGATGCAACAACATTGCCAACCAAGGTAATCAAAGCCGACGGCAAGCAGATGGCAACGCGCCTTTCCACGCCGGATCAGGAGACGGCTAAACCAGAAAGTTTACTGGCGCGGCTTGATATTGAATTCGCCGGCATGCAAAAAGACGCAGCAAGAATCAGTGCTGCCCTGGCTGACCCGCGCCTATCGCCTGATATCACCGACGCCGCTGTTCAATCGGAGCGCCAGGGGCTCGAAAAGGTCTACGAGATAGATTTGGCGCGCCTGAGTGCGATGAATATGTTTCTCCAAAAGGAAAACCTTCGGTTGTCCAAACAACGGCTAGCTGAAGACGACTGTCATGCCGCCGGTGGGGACTGCGACGTAAACGCGCCGCCCATTGCGGCCCCGAGCGCCACGGCGCCCCGATATGATCAGCCAATGTTGACCTTTAACGCTGCGAACGACAAGCGATCGATGACGGGCTGG
>Ga0302325_10011264_pt1 | contig 19281 bp, 18 predicted proteins | sample Palsa_T0_2_FD_201948 | JGI IMG/M metagenome (GOLD analysis project Ga0302325, IMG submission 201948) | Peat permafrost microbial communities from Stordalen Mire near Abisko, Sweden - Palsa_T0_2 | ecosystem: Environmental > Terrestrial > Soil > Palsa > Peat permafrost | place: Sweden: Abisko...
TTCCCCACCATTCGAGTGGCGTGTGGAGAGCTTGTGATCTGATCGCCAAGATACCGTTCATTCGCCGTTGGGACGATTCACTCTGGCTGCGTGGCTTGATTCATTCCCTTCGTCAGCTTGATGTATTGCACGTCCATAACCGTCCACAGTGGGCTCGCGAACTGCGATCCTTAGGGTATGAGGGAGCAATCTGGGTGCACCTTCACAACAACCATCTGGGGCACTGGCCTGCAGCTATGCTTGACGAGTTGGCGTCGAAAGTGGATGGGGTCATTGTCTGCAGCGCGTTTTTGCGCGGAACCTTCGCCGCTCGCTCGCCCAGCCTGGCGGCAAAGACCAGGATCATTCTTAACGGTGTCAATACGCAGTTATTTTTTCCTCGGGAAGACATTCGCGAAACGAAAACCATTTTTTTTGTCGGACGTTTTGACCAGGAAAAGGGAATTCTTCAGCTCGTGCGCGCATACGCTCGCGTTCTCGATCATCATCCGGATGCGGTTCTGGTGATTGGGGGAACGACTGGTTTCGGAGTTCATCAGGAAACCAATTACGTGCGTGAGGTGCGGGAGTTGGCGGAGGGGCTGATTCACAATCGGAACGCGCGTATCGATTTTGCGGGATATATTCATCATGATCGGGACCTGCCGGGCTGGTTTCAGAGAGCGACGGTTGTTTCCAGCCCTTCCTTATTTCAGGAGCCTTTTGGCTTGGTGAATGCTGAAGCCATGGCTTGCGGAACCCCTGTGGTGGGTTCAAACCGCGGCGGCATTCCGGAAGTGCTGGGCGAAGCCGGGATCCTGGTGAATCCCGAAGACGTGGAGGAGCTGGCAGACGCGCTCTCGAGTCTGCTGGAAAGGCCGGATCACAGAGCCTCTCTTGGGCGCGCAGCGTATAGGCGCACTCGGGAAATGTTTGATTGGAACATCATCGCGACGCATTGGGCGGCGACACTGTAGAAGGGCAAAGGCAAAAGGAATTCGGTTCGAATCTTTCTATCGACAGATTCATCCACACTGTGAAGAAACTGCTAACTCGGGTTGTTCAAGCATTACCGGAGTCGATTCAGGACCAGATCCGTGATCGATATTGGCAAATCAAGAGCACGCTGCTTTACCAATCCCTCTATCGCGTTCTTGATCTTGAGCACACACTCGACTCAGGCCTGACGCTGAAGGTTGCCAGCAAAGGTGAATGGTGGGCCTACAATGAAATCTTCGTGAATGGCGAATACGATGTGCCGATTTGCACGGCTCTTAAGGATCGATCTCCGCTTCGACCTTTTGTTGTACTGGATCTCGGCGCAAACGTTGGTTATTTCACCTTTCGAGTTTTGGATCTTATCGATCGCCAGGAACAGGGAAGCTTCAGTTCCGACATCACGATGGTCGAGGGTAGCCCGAAAACATTTTTGGAACTCGAGAAGAGGGTTCGATCCGGGCGGCTGGTCGCAATGGGTGTTCGAATGGTCCACGGATTGGTCGGACTGCCGCGAGGCAATGGAGTTATTCGAGAAGGCGCCTTACACGTTAAGAATACGACCGTCGATATTCCTGCACGGCAGGGGGTCAACGTCGACTTTGTAGATCTGAACTTTCTCATGGAAGACAAATTTGAGATCGATCTCTTGAAGTGCCATATTGAAGGGGCGGAATTGTTGTTCATTCAGAATTATGCTGACCTTCTCCGCAAGGTCAAACGCGCGGTGTTCGAGTTGCACCACCATCAGTGCGACACGAAAGAATGTGTAAGAATCCTGGAAGACTCTGGATTCCGCCAGACAATCCTGCGAGACAACAGCGCATGTTCTGTCAGTTTGTTTTCAAGAAGCTAGATTCCTCTTCGGAGACTGGTTTGGCGCTTGCCGGCGATGGCGCCTCGGGAACACGTTTTCATAATGCTGACCAACATGAGAAAAGAGTATGCGGAACTAAGACGCGAAGATGAAACTTCGCCGGGGCGCGTCTTCTGGATTACCGGATTATCGGGCGCCGGCAAGACAACTCTGGGGCGGGAATTGTCGAACCGGCTGCGCGCGGCCGGTCGCCAGATTACCTTCCTCGACGGGGACGATCTTCGTGCGGTGATCGCCGAAGAACTTGGTCACAGCGCAGGCGACCGACGACGATCGGCGATGCGCAACGCACGGCTGTGCCAGTTGCTGGCTCGGCAGGGCGGCGATGTCGTCTGCGCGACCATCTCATTGTTTCACGAGGTGCAGCGTTGGAACCGGGAGAATATCCCCGGTTATCGCGAGATCTACCTTCGGGTTCCGTTAGACGAGCTACGGCGGCGGGATAGCAAGGGTATCTACGCGAGGGTTCAGCGCGGCGATGCTCGTGATGTCGTTGGCATTGACTTAGCGGCGGAGGCTCCCGAGGCGCCGGACCTGATCCTCGACAACTATGGAGCGCTCGATGTTGCTGCGGCGGTCGACCGGATCTTGGCGCTATGCGCCAGCCCAGACGGCGCGGGTGCGAGGCATTCGGCGGCCCTTGTTGCCTTCAAAACCAAGGCGGAATCTCTGGACGCGCTGGCGCCGCTGTTGCGCAATGGGTGCGTGCTGCCGCAGGTCCGATTCTCGGTTGTCGATTGGCACTCGGACAACGCTGAAGTGCTTGCTAGAGTCATCGCCGCGCCTTGGGGCTCGGATCGGGTCATCGTGCGCAGCAGTTCACGGGGCGAGGATGGCAGCGCGGGGAGATCCCAGGCTGGGAAGTACGATTCCGTACTCGGCGTCACCGGTAGCGCAGCAATAGCACAAGCAATCGACCAGGTGATTGACTCCTTCGCCAACGACGGAAGCGACGAGGACCAGATCTTCGTGCAGCCCATGCTTGACCGCGTGGCGATGGCCGGAGTGGTCTTCTCGCGCAGTCCGAGCGGCGGCCCTTATTTCATTATCAATTACGACGACCGCTCCGGCCTAACGGACCGCGTGACCGCTGGTGCCGGCGACAACCTCAAGACTTTTCTTTGCCTCAAATCGCGGCCTGGTGCCTGTCCACCTTCGCTGGCGTCGGTCATCGATCTAGTCCGCGAGCTTGAAACTCTTTTGTCATGCGATGCCATCGACGTGGAATTTGCCGTCGGCGACGATGGGCGGCTCTATCTTCTGCAGGTCCGACCGCTCGCCATTGAGTGGCAAGAGCCGTCGACGAACGATGAGAAGGTCGAGACCGCGCTCGCGAATGTCGCGCGCAAGGTCGAGCTGCTCAGCCGCCCACATCCCTACCTGCACGGCAGCCGGGCGATATTCGGCGTCATGCCGGACTGGAACCCGGCTGAAATTATCGGGGTGCGACCCTGGCCCCTCTCGTTGTCGCTTTATCGGGAACTGATCACCGACGCGATCTGGGCCTATCAGCGGGACAATTACGGGTACCAGAATCTGCGCAGTTTTCCGCTGATGGTTAGTTTTCACGGACTACCCTATATCGACGTGCGTGTCAGCTTCAACTCCTTCGTGCCCCGCGGCGTACCCGACGATCTCGCCGGACGTCTCGTAAATTACTACATCGATCGCCTTCTCTCTGAGCCTCATCTTCATGACAAGGTCGAATTTGAGATCATCTTCTCCTGCTACACCCTCGATTTGCCAGAGCGGATGAGCAGGATCGCTGAGCACGGATTTTCTCCGCAGGACCTTGCCGAACTTTCGGGGGCCTTAAGGCGCCTTACCAATCGCATCATCCATGGCGAGACCGCCCTGTGGCGGCGCGACCGGGGGAAGATTGACCTGCTGGCACAGCGGCTGCCGACCGTCCGCAACGCGGAGATCGACAAGATTAGCCGCATTTACTGGCTGATCGAGGACTGCAAGCGATACGGCACACTGCCGTTCGCCGGCCTGGCTCGGGCGGGCTTCATAGCGGTTCAGCTGCTCCAGTCATTCGTCGAGGTGGGCGTTCTCAATGCCGAGGAGGGTGCGACATTCATGGCCAGTGTCGATACCGTGGGGTCGCGCATCGGGCAAGATTTTGCGCAGCTCTCGAAGGCGGATTTTCTCGTGCGCTACGGCCACCTCCGGCCGGGTACCTACGACATTCTGTCACCGCGCTACGACGAGGCGCCAGATCTCTATTTCGACTGGTCGAATGCCCGACCAGCGTCGTCCGCGCCGGCGCGCTTCGCGCTCTCGATCGAACAGTTGCGCCGAATCGAACAGCTGCTTAAGGAACATGAGCTCGACATCGACGTCCTGAGTTTGATCGAGTTCATCAAGGCCGGCATTGAGGGCCGCGAATACGCCAAGTTCGTATTTACGCGAAGCCTGAGCGACGCTCTGTCGCTGATCAAGCAACTGGGCGAGGAGCATGGTCTTTCGGTGGAAGATTGCGCCTTTCTGAACTACGACGCCATCCGCACGCTCTATAGCGAGAGCGGTTCAGTCCGCGAGGTGTTGGTGGAAAGTGTGGCACGCGGCAGAGAATGCCACGCGCTCACGCGCAATCTCGTGCTTCCGCCGATCATCGCATCGCCTGACGAGGTGTTCGCCTTTCACCTTCCCCCAAGTCAACCTAATTTCATTACGCGAAAAAACGTTACCGCGCCGGTCGCCTCGGTCGGCGACCCGCCCGAGAGTTTCGCTGGACGGATTCTTTTCGTGCCCAGTGCGGACCCCGGCTTCGATTGGATCTTCACTCGGGGCATCAGCGGCTTTGTCACTCAGTTCGGCGGCGCCAATTCACACATGGCGATCCGCGCCAGCGAACTTGGCATTCCCGCGGTGATCGGCGCCGGTGAAGCCATGTATCAGCGCTGGCGTGGGGCAAAGAAGCTGTGTCTAGACTGCACCAGCCAGAGAGTCCTGGTGATAGCATGAAAGCGGTCGCCCTTGCACAATAGGCAACCTGAACATCAGACTCACCGAGGAAATCGATGGTCACCAGATCTTTTGCGCCAAAAGTTAGTTGGGATTACACCCAGCACGCTTCTCATTATGATAAGAGAGCTGACTACTCCTACGATGCGATTAAGAATTTGCTGAAGGCGATTGGCTGCACCCGTTCTAAGCCCATAGCCGATATTGGCGCAGGCACGGGTAAGCTCACAAAGGAGCTGCTCAAGCACGGATTGGCAGTCACCTCCGTCGAGCCAAACGATGCGATGCGAACAATTGGAATCCAAAATACTAAGGGTCAATCCGTTACCTGGTCTTCTGGCATAGGGGAGGCAACAGGATTGCTGGCAAGAAGTGTTTATGCCGTTTTTTTCGGTAGTTCATTCAATGTAGTTGACCAAAGTCTTGCCCTGTCCGAAGTTTCCAGAATACTTGTCCCCGAAGGCTGGTTTGCCTGCATGTGGAATCATCGGAACTTAGACGATCCGATTCAACAAAGGATAGAGTCCATCATCAAATCCTCGATTCCAACTTATTCGTATGGATCAAGAAGAGAAGATCCGACAAATATTGTCAATGCAAGTGGCCACTTCTCGGCTACGAAATCGATTGGAGAAAGTTTTGTATGGGAAATGCCAAAGTCAGACATTATTGACGCCTGGAAATCGCACGCGACCCTGAGACGACAGGCCGGCAGCGATTCGGTATTCCATCGCATCATTAGAGAAGTCGCGAGCTATCTTGACAATCTGCCTGAAATAATCGACGTGCCCTACACAACTCGGATTTACTTTGCGCAAAAAATCAAGTAGAGAAAGAATTTTGCCTGGCAACTCCGCGCTGTTACTCCCAGTTCTGTTTTGATGCGCGACGGACCGCGGAAACGGCTGTTCGCTGGCCTGTGTAAACCAGAATGTTCTAGCCATCGTATGAAGAAGGTAGCAATTACGCAGAGGGTATCAGTCGTTCCTGAGTATGGTGAGCGCCGCGATAGTCTCGATCAAGCTTGGCCGCGGTTCCTCTCAGCCTGCGGACTGATGCCGTTGGCGGTTCCGAACCTTATCGACGTGGCTGCGGCGCTATGCGCAGATGCAGACGTTGCCGGGCTAGTGTTAACGGGGGGCAACGACCTTACCGCTCTCGGTGGCGACGCGCCAGAACGGGATGCTACCGAAAATGCGCTTCTTGACATGGCCGAGTCCCGCGGGCTGCCCGTTCTTGCCGTTTGTCGCGGGATGCAGGTGATCCAGCAGCGTTGTGCGATCCCGCTGCGTCGAGTCGAGGGCCACGTGACACGACACCAGGTAATTCGCGTCGACGGAGAGCCTAGAGGGGTCAATAGCTATCATCGCTTTGCCGCCTTCGAATCACGGCCGCCTTTTGAGATTTGGGCGATTGCTGATGACGGTGTTGTCAAGGCGATCCGGCACGCAGCCCGCTCGACGACCGGGATCATGTGGCATCCTGAGCGAATGGATCCGTTCTCAGCTGCCGACATCGCGCTGTTCCGAGACGTCTTCGAGGTGGGATGATGCGCGCCTTGATCCTGGCCGCTGGTCGCGGGAGCCGCATGGGGCGTCTCGCCGATAACCGCCCCAAATGCTTGGTCGAGCTCGAAGGCAAGCCGTTGATCGAGCGCCAGATCGCGGCGCTCCGGCGCGGTGGGGCGGACGAAATTGGGGTCGTCCGCGGCTATCGCGCCGAGATGATCGATTTCCGCGGCCTCTCCTATTTTGCTAATCAACGATGGGCCGAAACCAACATGGTGATGTCGCTGGCTGCAGCCGCTCCGTGGCTGCGTTCGGGGCCAGTCATAGTCAGCTATGCCGACATCTTCTACCGCAATGAGTTGGTGCGCGGTCTGGCTGCTGCTTCCGGCCAGTTGGTGATCAGTTACGACCGCGCCTGGCGCCAGCTGTGGAGCCGGCGTTTTGCCGATCCCTTGGCCGATGCCGAATCCTTCCGGATCAACGCCGCGGGCCAATTGCTGGAGATCGGCGGCAAGACAACGCGGAGCGAAGATATCGAAGGGCAATACATGGGCCTCCTGAAATTTACGCCACCGGCATGGCGTGCCGTCGAGGCGCTGCTCGCTACACTCGATGCGGCAATCCGCGATCACCTCGACATGACCGGATTGCTGCGCCGACTGCTAAGGGGCAAAGAGCTTCCCATCGGCACTTTCGGCACCGACGGCCAATGGGGAGAAATCGACAATCCGAATGACGTGACGCTGTACCAGAACATGGTGAGGGAGGGGGAGCTTGTGCTCGAGGATGCGCTATCCCGCCGAGAGCTGAAGCAGGATGCCGGCGATCGACCCGGGCGGTGAGTGCGGTCATCCCGAACCTGTAATACTTTCCGACTCTGTCCGCAAACGACCTGAAGCCAGGAATCCAGCAATCGCTTTTGATCTCGGGGGAGCCCACCGACAACGTAGCACACGATGATTGCGCCGTGGTGCCCTGAGAAACCTATACTCAACTCAGACCCTCAGGTTGCAGCCGATAGCCAATTTTCTCAATCCGTATTTTTGTCTCCGCATTGAGATCATTGATAAAATCTCTGAATAGAGGAACTTTTTCCTTAACGGCCAAATAGCGGTAAGGCTTGGTTTTCGGAGGCTCTATACGTAAACGGCTCAAATCAAGATCAACCGACATGGCTTTGGCAATCTTAGAGAATTCTTTGAGCGGATCGGTCATGAAGTCTTCAAGTCGCAACGAGAGCGAGGCGGTTTGAAGATAAAGCTCAGTTTCCTCAACAAATTCCGGGAATGACAAGAATCGTGGACCTGCGATGGCCGAGTAGAAATCAGGATTGCCCTCGGCAAAGGCCTTGAATTCAAGAAAATTCCGTTCCAATTCGTCACACAGATCGTCTGTGTTCTTATAAAGCTCCGAGATAACAGAACCGTGAGTGGTGTTGCGAAGGTATATCCGCCACCAAACCCAATTTGACAGCAAGGAATCGAGGGGATGACGATAGATAAAAATCAAATCGGCAGATCTGGATCTGACCGCTTCCAATATACGGCTTGTTACCGCGGGCAATTCCTGCAGGCGAGAAACATACTTGATTGTGGCATGGTGGCTGTAGATAAAAGACGTTGAACACGGATGCAGCCGGATCGTATGTTTTCTAAAATATTTTGCCCTTTCTCCAATGTGCTGCAGCATCAGTTCATTAATATACAAACGTCCGGTGCCGAAAAGGCCAATGACATAAGTTGTTCTGTCGTTCCCTGACTTACGGATCTTCCAATACCAATCCATTTCTTCCAAACGGTAACGGACACCCCCCAATTGTTCGCGAGGGGTTTTCCTCGCGAATCTGATCAGCCTCTCAAGTACCTGCATCTGGCCTTTGACATAATATCAAACCAATGAAGTGATTCGATATTATACCTCTTTTGCGGTATCGGAGAGGACTCCGACGACGGAAAAGCGAATTCGCAATGAAAGATCGTGGCGAGTTGGAAGCTCTATGTGAAGTTCATAAGATCAAGGCGAGCAGTACCGCCCGGACAAGTGAACTGCGACGTCTGATCTTCTCCGTGCGGGAGGGCTTGCTTTGCCGAGCTGTCTAAAGTTTATTTTCTCAACGGCTTTGAGAGAAGGGTGTGAGTGAAGGGATGGAATACACGGCGTTGGGCCAGACTGGCCTGCACGTTTCTAAAGTTGCCCTCGGTACTGCCACCTTTGGCTTGGAGAACTATGGGATACGGGCGCCGGATGAGCCCCTGTTGAAGACCAAGCCATTGCCAGAATGCATCAAGTTTTTTGATACCGCTCGAGGTTACTTGCAAGTGCTAGTAAATGAGGTAAGCCAACTCATCGCTTTCACAAAGCCTTCGCGGGTCCAGAAATCGCTGCCGCTGCCAGACCATCGGCGCATGCTTTGGGCGTAATTGTGAATTCGCTCCAAGATGCGTGCTCTCATCTGCCGCCTAAGCTCAGGCTGGCGCACAACGGAGTCGTTGGACGCTGAGTTTCTCCGAATCTTGGAAAGGCACGACGTAACCATTCCACGCATCTTCGACTAGGTCCGCTGTACACCCCGCCACACTACTGACGATAATTGGGAGTCCGCATGCCATCGCCTCATTCACCACTAAACCCCACGGGTCGCTGTGCGTCGGCAGCACCAAAAGGCCGGCCAGCGCATAGAGACCTGCCAAGTCTTCGCGCTGCGCGAAACCGGGAAAAGAACAGTCCCCGGGGAATTTGTTTGGCCTGTCTCGTCAGTTCTGTCTCGAGATGCCGTCTCCCGCCAATACCAATCCCACTTCGAATCGCCAGCCGCTGACCAGCTTGGCGTACGCTGACAGAAGATCAAAAAAAACCTTTCCCCGGAACCAGCCGGCCGCAAAAAACATAAAACGCGAGGGCAGTTTAAACGAAGCCTTTCCTGGGACCACGAATCGGTCATATCGCCGCAGGAAATTTGCCTTTAACCATTCCACCCAGGGTCTCGCAGCGAGCATCGCAGCGGTCGCTCTCCGACCACAAAACGAATTCGCCTCGGTGATGGCGCGCCCACAAGAGCGCCTGAAAAGGCAGCATAAGACTATCCGCCACAAATGATAATCTGCGGGCTCGGCTTGTTTAATTGATCAGCAGGCTGTTTACCCACGCGCCATCGCATCGATGGCAGAATCTGATATGAAAATCGGATTTCATCTCTGTAAACATGGCACTGTCGGAACTTGGCCTCCGTTTCTGCTAGAAAGATTACATGCAGATCCAATTTCGATCGCCGGGCCAGGGTGTTGAAAACCGGAATGCGGTAGGAAGCAATGACCTCTGTAATCAGAACCAGCCGCCGACTCATCTTCGACATTGCGCTTCGAGGTCGTCCCCAACCTAACAAAACACGGGAAGCCTTCAGTCTCTCCACATTATGCCAGCCTGAGTCGGTGGCGAAGATCATTTCGCAGTGTCAGTAAGAAAGAATGGCAAACAATCTCCGGCTCGGGGATAGTTTCCCTTGACCAAGTGACCAAGTTGAAGGTGTACCGCATCGCACCCTGCGAACCGTGGGTCCTCCGCAGATTGTGTCGATGTTATTACATAGGCTCACTGCAGCAGGTCAGATCACGTTCGAAGTAGATTGGATACCTTGCGGGCTTGGTGGTCGCGGCGGCTTGCGAATGCTCCGGGATGGCTTCAGTCATGTTTTCTTGTGATTTTTTATGGCCTCCATCTCACCTCGAACGGACCTGCAGCATCGCGATTTGGGAACTCCCTTTCAAGCGCAGCCCTGAGATCTGACGGTACCGGTTCCGAAAACTGGGGATCTAAATTGAGTACTATGAGTTTGACGTTGTGGTCGCGGATAGCTTCCATGATCTGATTCGTTCGACGCGAGTGGTCAGAATCGAGGTGGAACAATATCTGAGTCGGGTCGCGAAGCCCGTTTAAGAAGTACACCTCCGGACAGTCTGGTGCCGCGTAAATAAATTGACCACCAGAATGTTCCTTGACGATAGCATTAAGCTGCTCATAGGTCTGGGCGTACCATGGGTCTACGCGAAGCCCCCCGGCTCTGTGTCCTTTAAGCGTTGCAATTTGTCTATTAGGAAGGTACTGCTGGGCCATGTTTACAATAAATCCTGGAGTTACGATCAGGACAATATACAGAACGCAAAAGCATAGTGCTCCAAACAAGCTCCATTTGGGCGGCGCCTGCAGGCAACTAAACAGCGCCGACGCCGACAGAAAAAGGAACGGTGCGACATAACAGTAGTAGATCGGTATCGTGAACGGGAATTGGATAAGGTTTGTAGAGGCGCAGACCGACAGAAGCAAAAAGAGCTTTTGCCGCGTGACAACATCTATGGAGTCGCGCGTGGACCAGCAAGCCACCAGTACAGCGCCAATCACAACCACCAGTGGCAGAAACGCCCACATCATCCCCCAAATCGCTCTGTCCACATAAGGCTGTGTACGAGCCAGAATTAGAATAACTGGCATTCCCGCAAAAAACAGGATGCCGAACCTCTTCGTGATCCTGGGCCTGGGTAGGAAAACTACAGCTGTCAATAGCAGATTGACGGCGATCCCTACAACCAACTTCATGACCGACGGCTTGGAAGTAACATATTCAATGTGTGACCCCACCGACCCAGAAATGCCGCGAAACAATTGCAGCAGACTCCCAGACAGGAGATATCGGATCAGGAAAGCGGCGACGGGAAGTAGAATTCCGACTGTGAACAACGCCAATTCTCGACAAAGAAAGAGAAACCTTTCGCTTCTATCTTCGACGCAGTTAAATTCGACCCAAAGTATCGCGATACCAATTGCAAGGTTAGGAGTCCAAAAATAAGGTAGGGTCGCCGCGTTGGCTACTCTTCGCAAGAGCCAGAAGACTAAGGCTTCGTAAAGGAATACAGAAACTGTGAGGAAGATTCTATACAAAACGGTCTCCCGGCGACTCGCTATCCCCTTTCTAGACACGACCAGTTCGCGAAATAGAATGAACAGCATCGCGCCCGCGATGAAATAAAGACCGCTAATCTTAAACAGGCAGGAGACGCCGCCGCACAGACCGGCTATGAGCACCCAGCGGCGGCATTGGACCTCAATGTAGCGAAGCAATGCCGCAAGACCAAACGTGGCAAAGAACAGGTTGTACCACGAAGGCATGGCAGCAGAGTAGTTGGGAATGCTCCAGGCCACGGCAAGTAGAGTGACAGCTCCGGCCATGGGCACCGATACGAAGCGACGAGCTAAATAATAGAATGATGGCACCCAGAGCAGAAAAAATAGGAATAACATGTACCGCATGCTGGCGAGGTTCGTTCCAAACAAGCGGAACGACATCGCATTTAGGTATGCTAGGCCGCCCGTATAAATCTCTGGGTAGTCTCTGTGCGGAAGTTCTCCCTGAAGAACCCTTTCCGCAGACTGGCCCAGAACACCTTCGTCGTGGGGGACCCAGCCACGCTTCAACCCCTTCGCCACGTACAAAGCGCTCACCAGGAACACGGTAGCGAAAACCAGCCAGCGAACAACGCGCGATACTTTCGAACTCTCGTTCCCCATAGCATCGCAGGAATCACGCAACACCTCCGAATTCGATCCTCAGCCGATGAAGGCTGATTATCAAAGCATCGAATCCGTTTTCCTTGTTCCTGGAATCCTCCGCTCGGACCGTACGTCCGTTACCGAGAAGATGACAGCCGCATTATTCCTGAAAACCTCCCTCAGAAATGGCACTTCGCCGATTGCGGCGATATCCTGTTGTTCAGCAGCAGTGAGTAAGACAAATTGGATTGCATTTTGCTGAATTAGTCTCTTACGGAATTCGGTCGCCGTCTTTGGATCGAAGAACTGCCGTAGATCCCTGAGTTTGTCGCCAAATTCGACAGCATTGTCATACCCGCAAAATACCACGTTGTGCGTGTACTGCGGCATGTGATTGGAATTCTCAAAATCTGCCAGAACCACGTCATCGGCGCGCGAGCGTGCGTTCAGCCATGAATACGAGTCCAACAATTGGCCGTCTGCGCGAAAGTCGCCTCGTACAGTCAACAAAACGGCCTGACCGACAAGGGCGATGGAGGTGAAGCTATTCGCAACGAGGAGCGTGATTATGCTCACGCGTGCCCAGCGCCAATTTTCGTTCCACTCTGTAATCGGTTTCTCCAAGCCAACCAGCACGATCATGACTAGCGGCACGAGAATATTAGTTGCGAACTGAAAAGAGAAGTGGAGAAAATGGTGGGCGTGAGCGAATAGAATTGCTGTGAGCAGACAACACACCATGAGCCGACCGGTTTCTCCAAGACGCCCACGTCGAAGCCTCCACACTGAAAACGCCAGGAAGAAAGACGTCATTCCGCCAATGACCAAGCAGAGGGTGCAGGATTCCCGTAAAAACTCCACCAGTGAAAGATAGGATGTATCTTGAAAATCGAGTAGTAGTAACCGAGCAGTGGTACACACATCAGGACCGGCAGGCCACGGAGTAAGATTCCCCAGCATAGCTCGCGCTCGTCCCAGCACGTCGGTGAATATAGTGCCTGGAAAGGACATGAGGTGGCCAACAACATAAGGCAAGGTAGTTACAACGCAAAGAGATAGTGTGAAGAAAACGAGAAACTTGACTTCCGAAAGTGCGACGGCACCAGACCGCCGGGATGTCGGAGGATGCCGCGCTTTTGAGATTGCTAGAGCCCCTTTAGGCAATCGGCATCCTGACATTTGCAGTCGCGTCATCGGCATCTTGTCAGCCGAGAATTTCTTTAATTTGACTATAATACTTAAGATTCAGGCAACTGCCAGTGGGTGGGCCGGTTTGGGTCAGTTATGCGTTTGGCTGTCCGGTATTGTCCATTCTGCGGAAGCGAAGACCTGAGTGATTCACGCCTTAGGAATCTTCTGGAAAAATTATTTCGAACAGCCTTTTCCATTTAGCCCTACTAGATGCCGGAAGACATGGGGATGCAGAAGAGGCCACAAAGAAGCTCGGGACGCGCCTAACTGAATTGAAGGGTCTTAAAAAGGCGCTTGTTGCGAACACCCCCGTCACTTCCCGCGAGATCGGCACATACTCCAACGCTCGTCGGAGGCATCCTGATGCGTCCGCTCCAATTGCGCTAACTGAGAATCCGTTCCTTTCGTGGAAGAACTGCGTCGCCCCGCTTCATTTCCGATTCAAGAACCTCGCCATCATTTTTTTGGCAACGGGTTCGCCGGTAGCAGGGGCGCGCCGGGCAGATTCATCGTTCGCTGCCCAGTAGGCTGTTGTATCAGGCTCGGTGCGGGCCGCAGCGGCCGCAGTCGGCTGGAGCGGCTTCATTGGCTTGAACTGCTGACGATATGATGGTGAAGGAATTCGGGGGCTTATGGTTACGCCTCCTCATTCTTGTCTTTGTCCGTCCAGTTCGTTCTGTCCATCTACCGGCGGCAGTGCTTCGCCTTCTTTGGGCCAACGGCCGTGCGTGAGGTGAAAAAGCAACTCGCCGTCCGACTTTTACCGCAACTCTTTTGTCACATCAGCCACTTGAATCTGCCGGGTCGAACGGCCTTCGAGCCGGTTGAAGATAATCTCTACCGCTGCCAGTCGGTGCCTGCCGCGTAACGCTTCGTGTAAAAGCACATCGACGAGCCGGTCCTCAAGGCTGCGACCACAAATGTCCGATCTCTGCGACCTTCACGCGAAGTGTGCCGAGCAGTCCTCGCGTTCTGGGTCTGCCGCGCTCGGATTTCCGCTTCGGCCTGGCATGAAACCGCGACCTGTGATTCCGCCAAGACGCTTAAACTCAACAACATACAAGGCCACGGATGGCACCCAAGGCTATGAAAAGCACTCCTGAACATGGATCGCAAATGGATCGCACCCCCTCGCAGCGCGGAGGGAACGTTCACTCGCGGATTCGATTCCCACAACGCGAGCTGTAGTAAACCGAGGCCACAAAGCCTCCGTAACGCAGCAGCGGCCTAGAAACGCCCACTAATCCATCCCATATCACACCGTCCACACCCAACTCTGGTCACGATCGGTAGGCACGAACCCAGCCGCACCAACGACTCTATTCGCCAATGACTCTACGGGCTCCGTTCATTAATAACCTAAAATTTCTTTCGGCGCTTGCTGGCCACCTCCAGAAACACACTTTGCCAATCTTGTGCAACCTTGTCCCAATCGAATTGCGCCGCATGTCGGGCGGCTGCGGCCGACATTTTTAGTCGCAAATTATCGTCCGACAGCAGCAAACCCAGCTTCTGTGAGAGTTCGTTTTCCGATTCCAGCAAGTACCCGGTTTCACCGTTGACAACGTAGTCGGGGCGGTATTTGTTCATCGCAACCGCCGGCAATCCACAGGACGCAGCTTGGACAAGAACCTGCGGGTGACCCTCCAAAACACTGGGGAACAGAAACACGTCGGCTCTTCGCATTTCTTCGGCCACACCCTGCTGTGAAAGATGGCCAACGAAAGTGACATTAAGACATCCCAATTCGCTCGCCAGGGACCGACAATTCCCTTCTTCTTCTCCCTTTCCCAGCAGCCGAAATTCGACCGAAGGCCACTTTGTGGCCTCGCGAATCACAAGGTCTACTCTCTTTCGAGCTTGAAAGGATCCGGCATAGAGCACGGTTAGTTTTGACCCGGGCCTACCCTCGATCGGCGAATGGAACAACCCCCGATTGGTCCCGTCGTAAATTGTCCCGCACTCAACTCCGAAGCGGTTTTGAACAGTTTGCGACACATAGCGCGAGTTACCAACAACACAATCGGCTTCGCGAATCGAACGCAGCATCGTCGGTCCTGGAACAGTCCCATCGAGGGCCATCACGATGTAAGTTACCAGCGACACGGGAAGTCCCAAAGAATGCCGCAAGAATAGAAATAGGCCATCCAAAGGCCCCTCGCGCGGGAAAAAGTATACGTCGATTGTTGAGAGCAGCGCATGGGTAAGCCATCGCGCCGCATTTCCGTGGCGGGTTGAGCGCAGAATTTCGGTATTTTCGCGCGCGCCAATTCGCGGATCAGGCGCTCCATCGCCCAGAAGCAAGACCCGGAACCGATCCGGGGGAAGACGACTAACCACTTCCTTCACGGTCAAGTTCTGCGCATTTGTGTTCGCTTCGTCGGCGAACGATGGCGTGAATATGGTAATCATGAGGGCTGAGTTTTTCGCATGCATCTACTTCTTGGCGGGCAAAACCCATCTTAGCCGATTCGCTCCAGCAAACCCTCTTGTACCAATCTGGAAACGATCGGTATGCAGGTTTCCGCTGGCACTCCAATCCGCTCGGCGAGCGAAACCAAGTCCTGCGCCCCATCGGCGTACGCCAGGATATTCATCATCGTCCTCACTTCCAGGCCGCTGTCACGCTGGCTGAGTGTAGGATACAGGCCTCGCCTGCCCAGTTGTGGCTCACCCAAACAAGTGGCCCTATACGTACCGTTTGCTTCAATTAAAAAAATGCATCGCTGCAAAGCTCCGAACGCTCCGGCTAATCCTTGTGGAGAAATCAAATTCAGATTGTCGAGAGAAGTATGATATTCCGGATAGGTTCCGTACTTGGAGCGCATGAGCGAAACAACCGGAAGATCCACACCAGGGCTGCAATATTGTCGTTCATCACTCCCGCGCTCCAGAAAACTGTAAGGGACGCAGCCCGGATAGTGATGCTTGATGACATGCTTTGTAATCGAGTCAGCGAGAGTATCTCCCGTGCGCGACTCAAGAAAGGAATACGCGCGATCATCGCCCACGCAAGTGACGACATAGCCCGCGATGGTCTTGCGACTCATCCCGTCCCGGTGTTTGCTCAAATAGACGATCGAACCGATCGTCTCCGGGACAAAAACGATTCGGTAGGTATATCGTCTCTGCGCTAGGGACCGCAGCCAGCGAGCCAGCGCTGCGGTTACGACTGGACCTGAAAGTTCATTGTTCGCCATCGAGGGATGGCAAACATACGTCGACAACAAAACCTCGCGTTGATCGCTTCCGGGCAAGATGATCTCGCCGTAACTCAGGGATCCAGGCGCCAGCGTGCTGTCAATCAATACGCGGTATTTGCCCGGGCGCATCGCGTCCCGCACCCGTTGGCTTAAACAAAATCCCCAGCGCTTTTCGTAATAGGAAGTAACATAGGGAATTGCGTCGGGCATCGCCGCCAGGGAGTGAAGATGGGGTTGTAAATTCTCAAGGCTGATTTCCTCCGAAACCGGTTCCGAGTAGCCAACCACGTGTAGATTGTTTTGCCGGAAATCGACAACTCGAGTTCCAGAGTCGTCAGCTATGAAAGCGTCGCGAATGTTCCACTCATCTGGAACTACCCAGTCGAGCGCGTTGGTACCCGACGGCACTTCGCACGTTTCCAGCTCGGGCAGTAGTTTTTGCAGGTAGCCGAGCGTCTGTCGAACCCCATCACCCGTGATGCTCCGGCAAATTGGAAACAGGTCGCGAGCCCATCCATAAATCTGGTCGCCGATGCCGACGTCGGTCATGATGAGATCCCCACCGAAGTCTCTATTCTGCAGCGTATCCTCAAAGACGAGCTCCCTCTGCGATGAGCGAGACTGGGTCTTCGTCCAGCATTTTCCAGGCGGTGTCAAAAAAATCGGTCGCCGTCACCGCCATGATTCGCGCTCTCCCCACCATCGCAGCTCGCAACTTTCCGTCGTCCTCAAGCCGCTTCTGCAACCGTCGAAGGTCGCCGTGCGACCTTCGAGTCAGGTCCCGCACATTGTAAACGACCGAACACAAGCTAGTCTGACCGTCGGCCGAAATGAACGTGCCTGAAAATACCTTTTTATATCGATAGTCCACACCATGAGCTGTCTCTACGTAGTGCACAAACGTGCCGCCGCGGGTCAACGGAGAACCCAGGAAGAAAAGAAAAACGATGTGGGCGTTCAGTGTGTGCAAGACCGCAAACACCGACTCAGATCCAAAACACTCTTTGACCGGGATGCGGCACAATTCCTCCGCGCGAGGCCCTATGCACGCGAAACTGAAAATAGGGTCCGAAGTCCTGCGAACGCCGGGTCGCGTGCGGAATCTTTCAGTCACCATGCCCACTGTGCTGGGACTGTGACAAACGTCGAAAGGCTCGCCCTTGGTGAAACTGTAGCTAAAGGCCGGCATCATAAGCGTCCCGTCGCGGCCAACTGCGGCCTCGATTGCATCGACCAAAAGATCCAGCCGTTGTTCGTCGGGCATGGCGGGAAATTGCGCTGCCACGATCGCATCGGTATGTACCAGAACCACGCTCCCTGGCCTCACTCCAATGGCAAGCAGAGCATTGGTGACGGCGGATGGCGCGATGGTGATCCGAGTCACGCTTCGATTCCCGACTCCAGGGAGCTCTGCTTAAGTTTCCGCAACCTTTTTATCATAGCCCATCGCCCTTCTCATGCTAGCCTGCGATTGCTAGGATTTTTTATTCTAAACGCCCTCGCAATTCCATGATTTTATGAAGATCTTGGTGGTGCATCCCGACGATTCTCTTGAGGTTGGAGCGTGGGCCGGGACACGATGGGATTGGGCTGTCGATCTGGGTTGGTCCGGCCGTCATGCTTACTCACAAAAAAGCGAACGCCTGGGGTGTCGCGTGTTCAGCATCTATGAGCTGCTGGACAGCGCGCGGCATCGTAACCAGCTGCGCGAGATTCTGGCCCTGGGGTTAGAGCAAGTAGTGGACTCAGAGTCCGTGGACTGGTGGGACGTTTTTTCTCCCCTTTCTCACCAGCAGCTCGAGCAGCTTCTGCTGTTGTCCGCGCTGATCGAACAAATTCCCGAGAATGCTGAGATTTTTGCCACCAGACCTCACTTTGCATTGAGGGTTCTCTCTCTCCTCCTGAACCGTGAGATCAAGACTTTTTCGGAGGACCGTTCGACAGGCGACGGTCAACTTGGCTTTCGAGCGCGCTGGCACCGCTACGTGAAGGCAACATTAGCCTTGCACCCCGCGCAAATCGTCGAAATCGCTTTCGATAAATGGGATGCCGATTACGAGCTTCGACGACATTTCCGACGCACGCCGAGGACGTCAACTCCGGCCTTCTTGCTTCCTTCCGCGTACATCAATGTCTCTCGCGCCCAGGTCGCGTACGCGCGCATGCTGCCTAACCGCCGTTTTCTACTCGTCGTCACGCGCCGCAACGGTCGGCTTCAAACTCTCCCCAGCAACGTCGACTTTCGCTCGCTGGCGTCCTATGCCCCTCCGTTCTCGGCCTCAAGGAATGAAGAACGAATCCGGTTGTTGGCACGCTGGCAGGAAGTGCAGAACGATTTATTCGAGACCAACAGTGTCCTCCGCCTGGCCAAGAAACTATGTGTGTTCGATGGGTTCGCAAACTTCCTCAAACATGGGCTGGGAGTGCGCGACGCCTGGCGTGAGGTCTTTGCCAACGAGCCCATCACCGCCGTGCTCTCCGCCGACGAGTACAACCCCTACACACGGCTCCCGATACTGCTGGCAAAACCCCGAAAACTGCGCACCGTGTTTTGCGATCATGGGGCGCTCGGCAGTAGTTTCGGGTTTCGCCGGCCAGTTTCCGATACCTATCTCGTAAAGGGTGAGATGGCGCGTGACTACAACATTGAATGGTGCAGCATGTCTGCAGACAAGATCGTCGTTGGCGGTCCTCCGGAGCCCCACGACCCTTTGCCGTCCCTGAACCAGAATGAAAAAGACCGCATCGTTTTTTATTCCGAAGCTTACGAACTATCCTCAGCCCGAACCGCAAGCTTTTATGCGGAACTATTACCCGAGCTGTGCTCTCTCGCCAGCCGCACGAATCGGAAAGTCATCGTAAAGCTGCATCCTTTTGAAAGTCTTCGCGTGAGAAGAGCGCTCATCGGCAGAGTCCTCTCCCCGGAGCAGCGCAGTCTCGTCGAAATGCGCGAGGGACCGATGACTCCAGACCTCTTTACGCGAGCGTGGTGCAGCCTAACAGTAGAGTCCAGTGT
>Ga0302325_10011265_pt1 | contig 19280 bp, 17 predicted proteins | sample Palsa_T0_2_FD_201948 | JGI IMG/M metagenome (GOLD analysis project Ga0302325, IMG submission 201948) | Peat permafrost microbial communities from Stordalen Mire near Abisko, Sweden - Palsa_T0_2 | ecosystem: Environmental > Terrestrial > Soil > Palsa > Peat permafrost | place: Sweden: Abisko...
CGTGGTGGCGTTGCTGTGGAGCGGCGTCGTGCATGTGGCCCCGCTGGCGTTGCAGGCGGCCTCGACCCAGGCCATCGTCGCGATCGCGATTGCCTACTTCGTCTACCTGCTGTTCGCGGCCGGGCTCACGCGCATCGAGCGGCGACGCGTACTCGCGGTGGTGGTGCTGTTCATCGCCTCGGTGCTGTTCTGGGCCGGGTATGAGCAGACCGGCTCGTCGCTGAACCTGTTCGCCGAGCGCTATACCGACCGTGCGCTGTTCGGCTGGGTCATGCCGGCGAGCTGGTTCCAGGCGCTGAACCCCATATACATCGTGATTTTCGGACCGCTGTTCTCCGCCCTGTGGGTATACCTGGCGCGCCGGCGCCGCGATCCATCCACGCCGCTCAAGTTCATCCTCGGGCTGCTCGGGATAGCTTCGGGTTTTGTGGTCATGGCGGCCGCTTCGCGCCTGGTGGCCGCCGGCCATCTGGTGAGCATGGGCTGGCTCAGTGTCACGTATCTGCTGCACACCTGGGGCGAGCTGTGCTTAAGTCCGGTCGGCATGAGCGCGGTGACCAAGCTCGTGCCGCCAAGATTTGTCAGCCAGAGCCTGGGCGTGTGGTTCGTGAGTCTGTCGGCCGGCAATCTCGTCGCCGGCCGCATCGCCGGGGACTTCGATGCGTCGAACCTGGCGGCGATGCCAGGCCAGTTCATGTCCATCGTCTGGTTCAGCGTCATCAGCGCCGCGCTGCTGGCGCTGGCATTACCGCTGTTGCGCCGCTGGATGTCCGGGGTTTCGTGATGCGCACCCGTCAGGCCGCGGGCAGTGTGCCGAGCGAGCCGCTCAGGCGATTGAGCCAACGATAGAGGGCGATGATCGAGAGCGCGAACGCAATGCCCCCCACCCAGAGGGCAGTGCCGGCAAAGGCATCTCCGACCAATGCCAGCGGGGCGGCCTTGCCGGAAAAGACCACCACCGCGGCCAGCAGGACCCCGACCAAACTCTCGCCCACGATCATTCCCGAGGCGAGCAGCACGCCCAATTGCCGGGTGCCGGCCGGATTGGCCGAGCGATCGGCCCGCCGGTCGTAGACCCACCCGACCACGGCGCCGACGACGATCATCAGCGTGCTGGAGGTCGGCAGATAGATCCCCAGGCCCACGGCCAGCGGCGGCAGGTGAGCCGAACTGGTACGCCGGAGGGTTTCATCCACCACGATGAGTCCCACGCCGATGAGCACGCCGCTGCCGATCAGGCTCCAGTTGAGATTGCCCTGGATGACGCCCTGGGCCAGGGCCGATATCAGTGCCGCCTGGGGAGCCGATAACGCATGCGCAGGATCAACGCCCGGAGCACCCGCGAAGCCGTAGGCGTGGTTGAGCAGATCCAGTACCGGCGGAATGATCGCAGCGCCCGCTGCCACCCCGACGATCAACGCCACCTGCTGCCGCCACGGCGTCGCATCGACCAGTTGACCGGTCTTTAGATCCTGCAGATTGTCGTTGGAGATCGTCGCAGCGGCAAACACCACCGCGGTCACCACGAGCGCATAGGCGACCAGCGCGGGATAGGCGCCGACCGGGACGGAGGCCTTGACGCTCATCACCAGCAGCAGCCCCGCACCGACCACGACCAGGATGCCGATCCCGGACACCGGGCTATTGGAAGCGCCGATGAGGCCCGCCATGTAGCCGCTGACGGCAGCGACAAAAAAGCTTATCAGCGCGATGTAGACGACGCCGCCCGCGACCAGCATGGGCGCCTGGCTGCCCAGGCCGCTCGCGAAGCTGAAGCTGCCCAGGAGCCACGCGATCGGCAGCATGCACACCGCGGTGATGCCCGCGACGATACCAATCGGAATGTCACGCTCGGTGCGCGGCAGTGTGGCGGCGAGCCCGGCATGACGTACGCGTGAGGCGGCCAGCGCCGAACGCAAGCCGCTCGCCACGGGCTTGACGAGCTTGATCAGGGTCCAGACCGCGGTTGCGCCAATGGTGCCGGTGCCGATGAAGCGTACCTGATGGCTCCAGACCGCATGCGCGACGTCGGCTGCCGCACCGGGCGCCGGATGTACGCTCGTAAGGTAGGGAACGGCGCCCAGCCAGGCGATCGCCGCGCCGACCAGCATCGCGACACCGACCCACAAGCCGACCAGATGACCGACAGCGAACAGCGCGAAGGACAGGCTGAAATCATAGCCCGTCGTGGCATTGCGCTGGCCGATGCGCAGGTATTGCACCACGTCACTGGCGAATACCTGGGTCGCCACCACGACGGCGAAAGCGGCCGAGGCAATGCTGCCGACCAGGATCGCGAGCAGCCCGGCACGGCTCGCCTCAAGGCCCCGCTGCGCATCGGCGCCCTCGCCACGGGCGCCGACTTTCAGCACCTCGGCACACGCGACCCCTTCGGGGTAGGGCAGGTCGGAATTGGTGACCAGCGCGCGGCGCAGCGGGATGGAATACATCACGCCCAGCACGCCACCCAGGGCGCAGATCGCGAAGCACACGCCATACGGAAAGCCGGTCCACCAGCCGATCATGATCAGGCCGGGCAGCACAAAGATGATCGACGACAGAGTGCCCGCTGCGGAGGCGACGGTCTGGACGATATTGTTCTCCTGCACCGTCGAGTCCTGAAAGCCGCGCAGCAGGGCCATCGAAATCACGGCGGCGGGGATCGAGGTGGCGAAGGTCAGGCCGGCCTTCAGACCGAAGTAGGCATTGGCCGCGGTGAAGAGCAGCGTGATCAGCACTCCCAAAGCCAGGCCGCGCCAGGTCAGTTCGGTGCGATCGTCGGCCGGGCTGGCGTCGGGATTCGTCACGCGGAAGGAGTGTTATTTCTTCGGCGCCGCCGGTGGCTTCGCCGGCTCCAATGAAGCCTTCAGGCGCAGCAGCCCGCGCTCCCAGCCGATGCGCAGCCGCAGATACAACGGGTTCCACTCCTGGCCTTCCGGAATGCCCGAGCCCAAGAGGCGCAGGATCGTCAGCGGGCCGCCTTTACCGGGCGCCGGGGGTTCGCCATGCAGCAGGAAATCATCGACGATGACGGTGTCGTCGCTGGGCAGCTCGGGCGAGGGCATGTAGATCAGCCGCAGGCGGCGCGGCGGCTGGCAGATGTCGATATGCGCCTCACGCGTCAGATCGGCATCGATGCGCACCCAGTAACTGCCGCCCTCGCGCGCATCCACACGCGCCTGCGGCGCATACCAGCGCGTCAGGCGGGCCGGTTCGACCAGCGAGCGCCAGACCTCGGCGATGTCGGCACGAATGTCCACCCGATGCGCGTACCCGCGTGTCTGCTGCGCCATGGCCTGCGCGCGCCTTTAGGCACTGCCCGGGCCGGCACTGCCGCCGGCGCGCTCGCGCAGCGCCACCGCCAGCAGCGGCAGCATCGAGGCGGCGATCACCAGCAGCGTCACGACGCCGAAATTGTTCTTCACCAGCGGCAGATTGCCGAAAGCGAAGCCGCCGAACAGGAACAGCGCCACCCACGCCGTGCCGCCGACGATGTTGAAGGCCTGGAAGCGCAGGTACGGCATGCGGCCGATGCCGGCGACGAACGGGGCGAAGGTGCGCACGATCGGCGTGAAGCGCGACAGCAGCACGGTCAGGCCGCCGTGGCGGCGAAAATAGCCTTCGGTACGCTGCAGATAGGCGAGCTTGAAGAAGCGGTAGCGCCCGCTGAAGGCGCGCTGGCCCAGGGCGCGGCCGACCGCATAATTCACCGAGTTGCCGGCAATGGCGGCGATCGCAAGCAGCACGAACGCCCAGCCGACGTTCAGGCTGCCGCTGCGGTCCACGGCGGCCAGTGCGCCAACGCCGAACAGCAGCGAGTCGCCGGGCAGAAAGGGCGTCACCACCAGGCCGGTCTCCGCGAAAATAATGCCGAACAGTATCGCGTAGATCCAGACGTTGTAGAGCTGCAGCAGCTCGATCAGGTGGCGATCGAGATGCAGCACCAGATCGGCTGCCGTGTGCAGCAGGCTCATGCCAGCTGAGCTGCCATCTGCCGTCCCTAGCGCGCCGTGGGGGCGCTGGCACCGGTGGCCACTACGCCCGTGTGCGAACTCAATGCCTGTAATGCCAGCGATACCTGGGGATCGCGCTGCGCCAGTGTCGGCGCGGCGCCGGTCGCACTGACGGCGCTATCCATCTCGGCGGGCGGCTGTTCCGGACCGTCGAGCGGCATGTCCGGGGTGATGCCGACGCCGTTGATCGAGATGCCCGCCGGTGTGAAGTAGCGCGAGGTGGTGATCTTCAGTGCCTGGCCGCCGGCCAGCGGAATGATGGTCTGCACCGAGCCCTTGCCATAGGTGCGCCGGCCGATGAGCGTGGCACGGTGGTTATCGTGCAGCGCTGCGGCCAGGATCTCCGAAGCCGAGGCCGAGCCGCCGTTGACCAGCACCACCAGCCGCGCGCCGCTGGTGATGTCGCCGGGCTTGGCCTCGATGCGAAACTTCGCGTCCGCGGTGCGGCCCTCGGCGCTGACGATGGTGCCGTGATCGAGAAAGTCATCGGCCACCTGCACCGCCGAATCGAGCACGCCGCCCGGATCGTTGCGCAGGTCGATGATGAAACCCTCGAGCTTCTTCGGGCGCGCGCGCTCCAGCCTGGCCACGGCCTGTTCGAGCTCGGTGGCGGTGCTGTCGGTAAAGCTGGTGATGCGCAGGTAGCCGTAGTCCGCGGTCAGCAATTCGGCCGCGACGCTGTGCAGCAGCACGTGGGCGCGCTCGACCTGGAACTCGATCAGCGAGGCGGAGCCGTCGCGCCGCACCGCGAGCCGGATCGGGCTGCCTTCGGGCCCGCGCATGCGCGCGATGGCCGAGTCCAGATCGGCCGGATCGACCGCGATGCCGTCGATCTGGACGATGACGTCCCCGGTCTGGATGCCGGCACGTTCGGCGGGCGAGCCGGGCATGCGCCCGACGACGCTGACGCCACCCTTGCCCGGCACCACCTCGACGCCGATGCCGGCGTAGGTGCCGCTGGTGCTGACTTTCATATCCTCGAATTCATCCGGGGACAGGAATGTCGAGTGCTCGTCCAGCGCCTCGACCATGCCGCGCACGGCGTTCTGCATGAGCTGGTGGTCATCGACCGCGTCGACGTAGTTCTCGCGCACCAGCTGCAGCACTTCGGCCAGCAGCCGCGCGTCCTTCCAGGGCAGCGCGCTGCTGCCACCCGACGCCGGCGCCGACGCCGGCGAGGTCACGGTGTCCGCCGGCGTGCGTTCTGCCACCACCCGCGAGGCCACCGACAGCGACAAGCCGAGCGCAACGCCTAAGAGCAGGGCCAGAATCACACGGGGACGCGGCGACATGACTGTAGATACTACAAGGCTGGGGCCGCGGACCCAAATTAAGGCTGCATTATGCAGCCCTGCCCGCGCCCCTGCCCGACGCCCTGTGGCGGCCGTCAGGCGCTGGCTGGCCCCGCGCTTACGCGGCGTCGGCTTTGAGCGGCCAGACACCGCTGGGATGCGCGGCGGCCGCGTACAGCGGCAATTCGGCGACCACGTCCACCAGCGGTACCGGCCGCCCGATCGCAAAGCCCTGGCCATAGTCCACGCCCAGGGAGGTGATGCGGGTGCGAATCTCGTCGGTCTCCACGTACTCGGCCACCGTCGTCAGCGACATGGCGCGCGCCAGCTGCGCGATCGCCTGCACCATCGATTCCGCGCGCGGATCCTTGAGCACATCGCGCACGAAACTGCCATCGATCTTGAGCATGCCGATCGGCAGCGTGCGCAGATACGCCAGCGAGCTCAGGCCGGTGCCGAAGTCGTCGAGCGCGATGTTGCAGCCGAGCTTGCGCAGCCGCCGCATCAGCACTTCCGCCCGGTTGAGGTTACCGATGGCCGCGCTCTCGGTCAGCTCGAAACACAGCATCGACGGATCCAGGCCGCTGCTCTCGATCATCTTGGCGACGTGCTCGGTGAAATTCTCATCCTGCAGCGACTGGCCGGAGAAATTGATCGCGAATACGATCTGGCTGGCGCGCAGCAGCTCGGCGTGCGGCTTGAGCATCTCGAGCGCATGCTTGATGACCCAGCGATCAAGCGTCGGCATCAGCTGGTAGCGATGCGCCGCCGACATGAAGTGGTCGGGACCCACGATCTCGCCGTTCTCGCCGATCATGCGCAGCAGGATCTCGAAATGCGGTGGCCCTTCGTGTTTGCCGAGCGGCACGATCAGCTGCGCGTTGAGTTCGAGGCGGTTCTCCGCGATCGCGACGCGCAGATCGGCGATGAGATTGATGTCGGTGAAGCGCCGGACGATGCTTTCATCGGCTTCCTGATACAGCTCGACACGATTGCGGCCGCGGTCGTTGGCGGCCTTGCAGGCGGTCTCGGCGGCGGCGAAGGCATGCACGAATTCCTTCGAGTGCGCATCGACCGCCGACACGCCGATGCTGACCGAGACCGGCATCTTGCCGTCGCCGAACACGGCGCTCAGATCCTCGGCGCCGGCGCGCAGCGCCTCGGCGAACTTGGCGGCATCGTCCAGGGCGGCCGGCAGCAGAATCGCGAAGCGGTCGCCGGAGATGCGCGCCGCGATCGCTCCGGGCGGCAGGCGGGTGCGAATCAGCGCGCCGAGCTGAGCGATCACCCGATCGCCCATGTGCATGCCGTAGTTGTCGTTGATCACGTGCATGCGATTGATGTCGATCGACAGCGCGCTCCAGCAGCGCTGGGTGCCGCTGACTTCCTGCAGCGCGCCGCCGACACGCTGCTCGAACGCGGGCCGCGTCAGCAGGCTGGTCAGCGCGTCATAGCTGTGGCCGATGATGGTGGACACGCGGCTCGCCAGCAGCTCGGTGAGCCGGGCATAGTGCGGCGTGAACTCCGGGGCCGATTCGGTGCGAAACAGCGCCAGCACGCCCATGGTATTGCCGTCCGAGCGCAGCACCGGGCACACCAGCACGCGGTAGGCGGTCGACACGTCGCCGGTGGTCAGCACCATGCGATTGACGATCGTCGCCTTGTGGCGCATCTGCGCCATCGACAGCAGGTGCCGATGCGCCTTGGCCAGCAGCGAGGTGTCGATGGGCGATTCGGCGGACACCTGCACCAGCGCGATGCCCTTCTCGGGCACGATCAGCGCCGACAAGCCCACCTTCAGATGCTCGGTGGCGCGCGCGACGATGGCCTTGAAGTCCCCGGCGCTCTCCGGTTTGTTGTCGGTGCCGCCGGTAATCGACAGCAGCATGTCGAGATCGTTGTCCTGCTCGAGCAGCGAGCTGTTCAGATTCAGGATTTTGTCGCGCGCCATCAGTTCGCGCCGCAGACATTCGATTCCGGGCTTGACCAGCTGTTGCACGAACGAAAATGCCCGCAGGTCGGCATCGCCGTTGCCGGGCTTGAAGCAGATCGCCACCACCGCGAACGGGGTCGAGGGCGCACCGTCGTCGCGCCGCAGCCAGAACAGATAGGTCGGCTCGCTGCCGGCCATGCACTGCTCGCCGCTCATGGCGGGCTCGGCCTCGGCCTTGCGAATGGTGGCCGGAAGCAGCGCCCGCAATGCCGGTTCGACCGAAATTTCGGTCGACCAATGCAGTTCGCCGAGCGCATTGAACACGCTCAGGCTGTTCATGCGCGGCAATAATGCGCGCAGCAGCTGAGCGTACGGCTCCAGCGACGGATCGGCGACCACCGGCCGCTCGGGCACGGATATATTCATGCGTTCTCGTAATCCTGTGGTGCACAAGCATCGCTGCACGAGCGACCATAATCCTTGACGGACGTCGCTTTTCGTTCATCCAATCCGAGATGGAGCGCTCACTGGCTCGGCAAGGGGGCGTGGGGCTCCCGCAGGGCCGGATTTGGAGCCCCCAGGACCCCTAATCCGGGGCCGGGGACCGCCAGCTTAAGTTCACAGGGCGGGGCTGCGGGCCTTGAACCAGGGGGCCGGATCCACCGGCTTGCCGTCGCGGCGGATCTCGAAATACAGCTCCGGGGCGGCCCTGCCGCCGGTATCCCCGGCCTCGGCGATGGCCTCACCGGCCGCCACAGGCTCGCCCACCGCCTTGAGCAGCCGGTCGTTGTGGCCATAGAGGCTCATATAGCCTTCCCCATGATCGATGATCGCCAGCAGGCCCAGCCCCGGGAGCCAGTCCGCGTACACCACCCGCCCGGCCGCTACCGCTTTGACCGGCGCATCGCGTTCGGTCGCGATCACCACGCCTTCCCACTTGACGCCGCTCGCCCGATTGTCACCGTATTTCGCCGTCACCTGGCCGGCAACCGGCCATGGCAGCTCGCCGCGTGAGCGGCCGAAGGCGGTCGCGTTGTCCGGCGGCGGCGCCGTTTTCAGCGAGCGGTTCAGTTCCTTCAGCAGTCCCTCGAGGCCGGCCTGCTGGCTCTTGAGCCGTGCCAGGCTCTGTTCACGGGTGTGCGCCGCGGCCGTGAGACTGGCCAGCACCTGCTGCCGCTCGTTGCGCGCATGCTCGAGCTGCTGCAGCTGCAGCTGCTGGGCCGCTTTCAGGTTCGCCAGCTCGGTCTGCTGCTGCGCGAGCTCGGTATCGAGCGCATCGAGGTGCTGCACCTGCGCCTGGATCTGCGCGATCTGGTCGGCGCGCGCCCGGCCGAAATAGCCGTAATAGGCGAACAGCCGGCTGCTGTGCAGCGGGTCCTGCTGGTTGAGCAGCAGTTTGAGCGGCTCCTGCTGCCCGATCATGTAAGCCACGCGCAGCTGCCCGGCGAGTACCGCGCGCTCTTTTGCCAGGCTCTGCTGCTGCTGTGCCCGGATCTGCGCGAGGGCGCTGCGGCGCGCGCTGCGATCGGCGTACTCGCGGTTGGCGCGGCCCAGCGCATCGCGCGCCTGGCCGAGGGACAGCTCGGCCGCGCGCAGATTCCCCGACAGCCGGTCGCGCTCGAGCGCATCGCGGCTGACCTGCTCGCTGATGCGGTCGATCCTCTCGCGCAGCGCCCGCAGCTCGGCTTCGGTTTTTCCCGGCGCCGCGGCGTCGAGCGGGCCCACCGGCGCCGCCACGAGCGCGACCAGGATTGCCACGAATGCCGGGTAACGGTGCCGCATAGCTTCCAGGGGCTTGAGGCCGGGGAGCCTCGAGGCGAGTATTTCACGCGCAGCGGATGGCGTCTGCAGCGCGAACCCGAGCGGCTATAATGAACGGCTTGCCCGGTGCAAACCTTCGGTGCGTGAGGCGATGGATCAACTGCTCGAATATTCCAGCCACCATCCGTGGCTCGCCGCCCTGGCGGTGGCTGCCGCCGTGGCGGTCCTGGCCTACGAGCTGCGCCTGCGCGCCGACAGCGCCGGTGCGCTGGCGCCCCAGGATGTGATCCGGCTGATGAATCAGGGCGCGACGGTGCTCGACGTGCGCGCGCAGGAGGCGTTTCACGAAGGCCACATCAACGGTGCCCGCCACTTCGACGCAGCGCAGATCGCCAGCGCCGGCGATGCGCTCAAGAAGTACAAGGAGCGCCCGCTGATCGTCTATTGCGACCGCGGCACGACCGCCGCCGCCACCGTGCGCGCCCTGACGCAACAGGGCTTCACCAAGGTGTTCAACCTGCGCGGCGGCATCTCGGCCTGGCGCGCGGAAAACCTGCCGCTGGCACGCGAATGAGCCGCGCGGAGCATCCAGACCATGGCTGAGCCGGCGGTGGTGATGTACACCAAGTCCTGGTGCCCGTACTGCGAGCGGGCGCGCGCGTTGCTCACTAGCAAAGGCGTGCAGTTTCGCGAGATCGATATCGAGGCGCAGCCCGAGCAGCGTGAGGAAATGATTCGTCGCAGCGGTCAGTACACCGTGCCGCAGATCTTCATCGGCGAGCGCCACATCGGCGGCTCGGACGAGATCCACGAGCTCGATGCGGCCGGCGGCCTGGATGCGCTGCTGGCGCAGCACTGATACCGCCCGGCCCCAAACAACAAGGTTCAAGACATATGGCTACCCAACAAGTCCCGGCCGGTGCCGATACCGCGGCCCCGTCCACCACGCTCGCGCTGCAGGGCGTGTACCTCAAGGACTGCTCGTTCGAATCACCCAACGGTCCGCGTGGCACCGCCGAGTGGAATCCGCAGATCTCGCTCGATCTGAACACCGCCGTGCAGCCGATCGCCGGCGACGTGCGCGAGGTGGTGCTGACCATCACGGTGTCGGCCAAGCAGGCGGAGCAGACGCTGTTTCTGGTCGAGGTCAAACAGGCCGGCGTGTTCGTGATGCAGAATCTGTCCGAGGAGGAATACCGGCGGGCGATCGGCAGCATCTGCCCTAACGTGCTGTTCCCGTACGCGCGCGCCGTGGTGTCGCAGCTCGTGAGCCAGGGCGGCTTTCCGCAGCTGCTGCTGCCGCCGGTGAATTTCGACGCGCTGTACGCCAGCTCGCAGAACGAAGGCGCCAACGCGACCAGGAACTGAGGAGCTCGAGTCCCTTGTCGGCCACCCGCGTCGCGCCTGCCGAGATTGCCGTGCTCGGCGCCGGCTCCTGGGGTACCGCGCTCGCCATCCAATGCGCGCGTGCCGGGCGGCCGGCGCGGCTGTGGGGCCGCAATCGCGCGCACGTCGAGGCGATGGCGCTCGCGCGCACCAACCGGCGCTACCTGCCCGACGTCGAATTCCCCGAAACGCTGCAGCTGATCGGCGAGCTCGAGGCCGCGATCAAGGGCGTCGACGACGTGCTGGTCGCGGTCCCGAGTCATGCCTTTCGCGCGTTGCTCACGCAGCTCAAGCCACTGCTGCCGGCCGCTACACGGCTTTGCTGGGCGACCAAGGGCTTCGAGGTCGACAGCGGCAAGCTGCCCAATGAGGTCGCGCACGAGGTGCTCGGCTCCGGCCGCGCGGTCGCCGTGCTCTCCGGCCCCACCTTCGCCGCCGAAGTCGGCGCCGGTTTGCCCACCGCCATGACCATCGCCTCGCCGGATGCGGATTACGCCGAGACACTCGCACACGAACTGTCTTCCACCAGCTTTCGCGCCTATACGTCGACCGACATCACCGGCGTGGAGGTCGGCGGCGCGGTCAAGAACGTGCTGGCGATCGGCGCCGGCCTGTCGGACGGCCTGGGCTTCGGCGCCAACACCCGCATCGCGCTGATCACGCGCGGCCTGGTCGAGATGACGCGCCTGGGCGTGGCGCTGGGTGCGCAGCGCGAAACCTTCATGGGCCTCGCCGGCCTCGGCGACCTGGTGCTGACCTGTACCGACGACCACTCGCGCAATCGTCGCTTCGGGCTCACGCTCGCGCGCGGCATCGGCGTCGAGCTGGCGTTGTTTGATATCGGCCAGGTGGTCGAGGGTTTCCACGCGGCCAAGGCATTACGCCGCGTCGCCGCGCGCGAGCACGTGATCATGCCGATCGCGGAAGGCATCTACGGCGTGCTCTATGAGCAGCTGCCCGCCGAGCACGTGGTGCGCGGCCTGATGATGCGACCGATCAGGCCGGAGTTCGATTAGCGGGCACCGGCCGAATGGGCTGATCACTGCCCGCCGCTTTGGTCGGAGTTTGAGCTTATTGTTCCATGATAGGATCAATTGGCGCTATAGTGCGCTGGATAACGCGGTGCTTATGAATCAATAGGGGCCTAATGCTCCCACTCGCCGCAGCTCTCACCCACCGCCGGCCGGCAGCGCGAAGCCGTTCTGCCGCCACGCCTCGTACACCACGACGGCGACCGCGTTGCCGAGATTGAGGCTGCGATTGCCGGGGCGCATCGGAATGCTGATGCGCCGCTCCGGCGGCTGTGCGGCCAGCAGCTCGGCCGGCAGGCCGCGGGTTTCCGGACCGAACAGAAACGCATCCCCGGCTTGGTAGCGGGCATCCGCATAACCATTGCCGCCGCCGGTCTCGACCGCAAACAGGCGCGCGCCCGGCAATTGCGCCAGGCAATCGGCCAAACCTGCGTGGCTGCGCACGATCGCCAGCTCGGCATAGTCGAGTCCGGCGCGGCGCACCGAGCTGCGGTCCAGCCTGAAGCCGAGCGGTGCGATCAGATGCAGCGTGCAGCCGCTGTTGGCGCACAGGCGGATGACGTTGCCGGTGTTCGGCGGGATTTCGGGCTGGTAGAGAATCACGTGAAACACCGGGCAAGCCTAAGCGATAATCGCGCCATGAACGCCGTTACCGCCGCGACCCCCCAGTCACCGGTCGCGCCGTCGATCGCGGTGCGCTTCTGCGGGCTCGAACTCTCATCGCCGGTGGTGCTGCTGTCGGGCTGTGTCGGCTTCGGCGAGGAATACACGCGCGTGGAGGGCTTCAGCAACCGCGACGCGGGTGCCATCGTGCTCAAGGGGACGACCGGTGAGCCGCGGCTGGGCAACCCTGCGCCGCGCGTATATGAAACTCCCGCCGGCATGCTCAACGCGATCGGCCTGCAGAATCCCGGCGTCGACTATGTGGTGAGCCGGATTCTGCCGACGCTCGACTTCACCGAAACGCGCTTCATCGCCAACGTGTGCGGCTCCACGATCGAGGAATATGTAGAGGTCACGCGCCGCTTCGACGACTCGCCGATCGATGCGATCGAGATCAACATCTCCTGTCCCAACATCAAGCAGGGCGGGGTGCAGTTCGGCAACGTGCCGGAGATGTCGGCGCGCGTGGTCGAAGCCTGCCGCCGCGTGACCGGCAAGCCGCTGATCACCAAACTCTCGCCCAACCAGGCCGACATCCGCGAGAACGCGCGCGGCTGCATCGAGGCGGGCACGGATGCTCTGGCGGTCATCAACACCGTGACCGGCATGGCGGTGGACCTGGCGAGCCGCCGCCCGATCCTCGGCAACGGCCAGGGCGGCCTGTCGGGGCCGGCGATCAAGCCGATCGCACTGCTCAAGGTCAGGGAAGTCTATGAGGTCGCCGGCCCGAAGCGCATTCCGATCATCGGCCAGGGCGGCATCGCGAGCCTCGAAGATGCGCTCGAGTTCATCGTCGCCGGCGCCAGCACCATCGGTCTGGGCAGTGCCCTGTTCTATGACCCGCTGCTGTGCAAGACGATCAATGCGGGGCTGGCGCAATACCTCGGCTCGCAGGGCCTGAGTGCGATCTCGGAACTGGTCGGGACGCTGGATATGGGCGTGCGCGCCGCCGGCGCCGCCTGCTAATCTCACCCGCCATGAGCGTTGCCGAAGAACTCGAGCGGCTGCAGGCCCTGCACGATCGCGGCGCGATCAGCGACGAGGAATTCACGCGTGCCAAGGCGCAGGTGCTCGATGAGCCCACAGGCTCGCACGGCGCTGCGCCGCGCAGTTTTTTACATCAGCTTGGGCGCTCCCGCACTGATCGAGTCATCGGCGGAGTCTGCGGCGGGCTGGGCGATAGCACCGACCTGCCGTCCTGGGCCTGGCGTGTGATCTTCTGCCTCACGCTGCTGTATTTCGGCGTCGGGCTGCTGATCTATATCCTGCTGTGGATCTTCCTGCCGGAACAGCGTTAGGCCGCTAGCCCTTCTGCTTCGCTAAGGCGTTACGCGCTTCCTTCAGCTGCTTCCAGTTGGGCGCGTACTTGAGTGCCTCGTCGTACTTCGCGAGCGCGTCTTTTGTCTTGGCCTGCTTCGCGAGCAAGTCACCCCACACTTTCAGCGGATCTGCCCAGTGTGGGCCGCGAATGTTGGCGTCGGCCAGTTTCGCTGCGGCGCCGGCCAGATCGCCGTGCGTGGCGAGCGCCACGCCCCACGAGTAGTAGGCGGCTGGCAGGTCAGGCGCGAGCGCAACAGCTTCTGCATACGCTTTCTGCGCACCGCCCCAGTCGCCCCGGGCGGAGAGGATATCGGCTCGAAAGCGATAGCAGTCGACGAACGAGCCGCCTTTCCGCAGCGCCTCGTCGGCCTTGTCGGGACGACCCGCCGCCTCTTCAGCCGGTGCGATCCAGCAGTTATAACCGGGGTTATTGGTGGACTCCGCCGGATTTGCATAGGCGATTCCGAAGGCTTCCATCTGGCTCACCGCGGCGCTCGCGTCACCGGCTTCGGCGGCCAATCGGCCTTGTACAAAGTGCGTCATTGCATCGATGGTCAGATCGCCGGCGGCTTCTTTCGTGGTCTTCAGTGCCAGTTCGGCTGCTTCAGAATCGTGCTGTCTGGCGTAGATGTCAGCGAGGGTCGGTCCGGCGGAACTCTGTCCCGTTCCTATCCCGGCATTGGCGTCAGCGTCGGCCCGCTGTTCCTCAAGCCACATGGGTAGATTCCAGGTGAGGTAGTCCCAGTTCTGGTAGTAAATCTCCGGGGCCTTGCCCGGGCGACCGCCGGCCGCGGCGCGCATGTCCTCACCGGCCCGCCAGGCCCCTTCCTCGTCTTGCACAATCATTAGATCGTTCATGAAGTTGGCGCGGGCGATCCAATCATCCGGCTGGAGCTTGACGGCCGCTCGCAATAGCTCCAGCGACTCACGGGTTGAGCCGCCGGAGGAATCATTAGCGAGAGCCCACCGCGTCAAAAGCACAGAGCGATCATCAGGAGCGACGCTCGGGATTGCCGTGCGGCAGAACTCGATCGCCTCGGCGTAGCGACCGGCGTTGTTGAGGAAGCTGGCCCAGCGCGCTGGCTGAGACATCGAGTAGACGTACTCGGCTGCCTCGACGGTCAGCTTTGCAAGATCGGCGACCGGCGCGCTGAAGGTTCTGGGCGGCACTCCGTTGCCGCGCACCGTAAGCTCAAGGCCGCCGGTCGGGGTCTCGACCAGGTCGCCATCGATGTGCACGTCATTCCCGAACCGTTCCTTCAGCAGACGGGAGATCTCGCCGACTGAGATTCCGGTTTCCGGCACGTCAAGCTTGATGGTGCCGGTCCAGGCGCCCGTGAGGTCGCGGGCGGCAGAGCTGCTGCGGGTGGCATCCTGCAGCCGGCTGAGTTGATCGAGAAGTCCGCTGGCGATAATGGTGCCGTCGATTCCCCGCGCCGCCAAGCCCGGAGGCGCATGGAACGGTTCAATGACCACTCGGCGCGAGGTCGCCGCGTCGCGAACCAGCATCAGGGCACCCAGGCCGAGGGCCGTCGCGGCCAGAATCACAAACACCTGCAGTCCAACTCTGAGCCGCTCGCCCAAACGCTTCAGCTTGAGCAGTTGCAGATTGACAATGCGTTGCTCGTGCAGGTGCTCCGTCTGAATCTCGACCAGATGGCTCTGCTTGCGAAAGTAGGCGGTAGCCGCTCGGGCAAGTTCGGGATCGTTCCTGGCGACCTCGGTGGCAAGGGCCGCGGCTGTCGGATCGAGCGGCGTCGGGTTATCGGGAGTCGAACCTTCAGCAGGCGACTCGCTTCCCGTCCCTAGAATGCCTGAGGCGCCGCCTGATTCGGCCATGCCGGTCTCCTTAACCGCCCTCGTCGCCCGGCAGACCCACGGCACGATCGACGATGAAGCGCGGCCGGCGTTTGGTCTCCATGTAGATCTTGCCGATGTACTCGCCGAGAACGCCGATCGAAAGGATCTGTACGCCGCCGATGAAGGTGATCGGCAGCACGGTCGAGGCCCAGCCCGGCACCGCCGAGGGCTTGGTCAGCGCGACCACCAGCACCCAGATGCTGACCGCCAGTGCAAACAGTGAGGTCAGCAGTCCCAGGATCGAAATCACGCGCAGCGGCACCGCCGAGAACGAGGTGATGCCGTCGAGTGCCAGGGCCGACATGCGCGACAGCGAGTACTTGGTCGATCCGGCCGCGCGCTCGCGCCGCTCATAGAAGACCTGGGCCGAACGCAGGCCGATCAGCCGCACGATGCCGCGCAGGAACAGATTGACTTCATCGTACTGACGCAGCATCTCGATGGCCCGGCGGCTCATCAGGCGGAAGTCGGCGTGGTTGTCGATGACGTCCACGCCCAGGCGGCGCATCAGTCCGTAGAATCCGGCGGCGGTCATTCTCTTCAGGCGGGTGTCGGTCGGGCGCAGGCCGCGCACGCCGTACACGATGTCGTGCCCCTGCTGGTAATAGTCGAGCATCTGCGGGATCACGGTGAGATCGTCCTGCAGGTCGGCATCGAGGCTGATCAGCACATCGCCGGGCGCCATGGTCAGACCGGCGAGCAGCGCGTGCTGATGGCCCACGTTGCGCGACAGCAGCAGGCCGGCGATGCGGCCCGGATGCGCGGCGGCGAGCTGCTCGATCAGCGCCCAGGTCCGATCGGTGCTGCCGTCGTCGACGAACAGTACCAGGCTTGCCGGACCGCAGCGGCCGATGTCGCGCTGCTGTTCGATCAATTCGAGCAGCGCCTGAGCGGTCGCTTCGAGCACCAGCTCCTCGTTGTGGCACGGCACGACGAAGCTGACCGCTGGGCGCTCGGTCGCGATCTCGACGGCAGCGAGGCTGTCGGGCTGGTTCATCAGCTGGCCAGCAGGTACAGGCCCGCCAGCACCAGAGCGACGCCGCCGCCGGCCTTGAGCGTGAGGCTTTCACCGAGCGTCAACACGGCGCCGAGGTACACCAGGACGAAGGTCAGGGCCGTGAAGGCGTAGACCACGACCAGTTTTTCCTTCGACAGCACGTAGATCCACAGAATCGTGCCGCACAGGTACAGCAGCAGCCCGATCGCGACCGGGGTATTGAGGAATTCCACGATGTGAGTCTTGTGCTGGGCGCCGACCTTCAGCAGCAGCTGTCCGCATGCAGCGGCCAGCGATGCTGCCAGCAGCATCCATATCGATGACAGCGTCATGCCTGCCCCGGCGGCGGCGGGGGCCGTGTCTGCGCGCCGGTGGCCCGCTCCTTGGTGCGCGCGAGCGCCGTCATGACCGGCACCGGCAGCCGGCCCAGCAACCGCTTTCGGAGGCGGTAGCTCCATGGCGAGAGGTCGGGCACGCGGCGGTGGTGCGGGATCAGGCTCGCCTGCAGGGCTTCACTCATTCGTGCCATCGCATCGCGGCTCACGTACAGCAAGGTGTTGTATCGATACCATGGATCGATATCCGGAGCGGCGAGTATGCGCGGCCGCAGCCAGTCGAGTGCCAGGTAGCCGCGGCGGAAAAACAATTCGCGCCAATAGTCGTAGCTGCGTTCGTTGACATGGTCGTGGCCGCCCTGTCCGGGCGGAGCGGCGGAAAACACGATCACCTCGCCGTGCCGGACCAAACTGTCGATCAGCGGCGCGGCGCTGCTCGCGGGAAGATGTTCGGCCACCTCGAGGCACTGCACCAGGCTGAAGCTGCGCCCGAGTGCGAAACCCTGCTGCAAATCATGTGCGTAAAAGCGCTCGGGCGCAAACAGCAGCCGGCTGCGATCCACGTACGATCCATCCACTCCGACCACATCCTGCACCCCGTGGCTCTGCCACACCGCGAGCCAGGCGCCCTGGCCGCAGCCGACATCGAGCACCGAGGCAGGTAGCAGCTGCTGCTGCAGCAACGGCACGATGCGTTCGGCCGCGGCGCGTGCGCTCACGTTGACGTACTCGAAGAAACTGGCGTCGTAGGAGGACATCGCCTGCACGCCGTTCGCGGCTTGCCCGGCGCGCTTGCGGCTGTAGAGCACGATGGCAGCTGCCACCAGCACCGGATCGATTGGTTTGCGGTAACGGCCCTCGATGATGCCATCGCGCTGCACGGCCAGGGACAGCAGCATGCCGAGCGCGCATGCCGGCAGCAGCCATTCCCAGGCGCGGAAGCGGCGGCGCAACGCACCCCATGCGACCAGCAGCATCAGCGGCGGCCACAGCCAGCGCGTCCACACGCTCGCCAGACCGCTCCAGGCATTCGGATCGTTGTCGGGCCAGCTCTGCCCGAACAACAGATAAATCAGATTCTCCTCGTATTGGCGCCGCCAAGGAAAAGTGCGCAGGCTGGCGATGCGCTTTTTTTCCTCGATCCAGGTCGCGCGGCCGCGCGACACGTCGATGCGGATGTAGGCCGTGCCGTGCCGATCGGTGGTCCAGCTGGAGAACGGATAGAACGTGGGGTTGTAGAAGCTCGGGGTGCCAAAGCCCCAGCCGCCGAGCGGCCCGGCGTTGATGCTGATGTCGTGCTTGCCGCTGACGCTGTAGATCTGCGAGAGGTACAGGTTGCCCAGTGGCGCGAAGAAGCCGAGCGTCGATCTGGCGTGCAGTCCGGCCGGCACCGCCAGAATGCAAAACGCCAGCGCCGCGTACAGCGCCTTGGCGAGTCGCTGCGGTTGCGAGAGCCACAGCGCGCCCAGGCACAATGCGGCCATCGGCAACGCAATGCTGCGCGTGAATATCGCGCATATCCACAGCGAGCTTGCGAGCGCGAAGGCCCCGAAGCTACGCTTGCGCGCGCAGCGAAACGTCGCCCAGAACGCAAAACCAGTCAGCGTCAGCAGCAGCGTCTCGGTCATGAAATAGGCGTAGATGCCCAGAAACGCCGGTATCAGGCCGATGATCAGGCCGCCGGTCAGCGCCTGAGCCCGCGGCAACAATTCGTGCAGCGCGCGGTACCAGCCATAGGGCATGGCGGCACACAGCAGGCCGCAGGCGAGCACCACCGTCGGTGCGTCACCGCGGCTGGCGACGCGCAGCAGATAGATCCACAGCTGATAGAGAAACGGATCGCCGGCGCCGATCAGATCCGGGGTGAAGAAGCGCTCGCCGTTGGCCCAGTGCCGGGCGGGATCGGAAAACAGATGCCCGAGCGGCGTATCAAAAAACGGAAACAGCAGGTGCCACAGCAGTACCACACCAAAGGCCCATCGCAGCCAGTTCTCGGCGTGCGCTTGCTTGGTCGGCTGGTCTGGCTGGCCCACGCATCAGTACTTCGTGAATGAACGTAAGCGACGTAGGTTAGCAGAACGTCATCGCCGGCATCGTTCCGGCCACGAGCTATGGCACTATGACGCACCAGGCTGATCGACCGGAGAATTGATGCCGAGTTCCAGTGCGCAGCTGCCGCCTTCGGCCACGCACGCTGCCGTCGCCTGGGCGGGCGTTGCGACCATGCTCGCTGCCGTCACGGTGCTGAACTTCTGGCCGCCGTTCGAGCAGATCGCCTATCTGGCGCTGGTCGTCATGGGCTGCACCGCGGTTGGAATATTTCTGCCGGATCTGCTGTGGCAGAAAGTGCAGCGGCGTGTTCTGGCAGCGACGCCGGGACGCGGCAACTGGCCGCGGGTTGCCACCAAATGCGTCGGCCTCGCGGGCAGCATCGGTTTCATCGCTCTGCTGTACTGGCTGTTTCCCGAGTACAACCAGGGTGAGGGCTTCTACGGCAACTATTACGCGGCGTTGAAAGTGCTGCTGCCGGCCTGGGCGGTGCTGGCGGCGCCGTATCTGTACTGGGTCGATCGCCGCATGGCGCAGCCGCTGGACGGCCTGTGGCAGCTGGGCCGCCTGCTGCTGGGCCGGTGGCAGGGCCTCGACGCGCGGCTGATATGGCAGCACCTGCTGGGCTGGCTCGTGAAAG
>Ga0302325_10011266_pt1 | contig 19279 bp, 16 predicted proteins | sample Palsa_T0_2_FD_201948 | JGI IMG/M metagenome (GOLD analysis project Ga0302325, IMG submission 201948) | Peat permafrost microbial communities from Stordalen Mire near Abisko, Sweden - Palsa_T0_2 | ecosystem: Environmental > Terrestrial > Soil > Palsa > Peat permafrost | place: Sweden: Abisko...
CCGCTCAACCCAACGCAGCCCCAGACTCGTCGCCCGCTACTTCGACGGCAAACACGTCAGCTACGCCAAAGCCGCATGACGGCTATTCAAAGGCCGGAGTAATATGTCAAGGCCGGGCCACAATCCTGTCTCCGACGCCGACAAGCCGGAGACTCGTCGGCGTGCTCCCCATCTTGCCTCGTTAGCAGTCATCGACCGGCTTGCGAAGGCTACGCCGACCCGAGAAACGTCCGCGCTCGTTCTCTCCCGGACGCGCATGACCCGGAGCTGATCGAGATCGCCTCGGTCGGACGCAAGCCCGAGGTCTGCTGGACAACGGTGGCGCGGCTCGAGCGGGAGTAACGGAGACCGCAGCCCGAGCGACTGCTGCCTTCAGCTGGCATCAGCGGCAGGTCATCGCGGCCCGCGGCCTTAACCAGGTGCATGGTGCTGAAGTAAGGCGGTGCCGAGGGTTTCCTCCAACAACCAGATCACGCTGCCGGTTGAGGTTATGCGCGAGGCTGGGCTCGCACCCGGGGACGAGGTCACGGTGCGGCGTGTGGGAGACGGCGAGGTGCTGGTCGCCGCGCGCGGCTCGCGAATCCGCCGGCACGCGGGCATCGGCGCTGGTGTCTACAGGCCGACGACTGGCGAGGTAGCCTCGTGCCAAAGACAGCGACGCGGATTCGTCGAGGTGAGCACGCACGCTCTGCCAGCGGTTGATCGTTCAACAGGTCGTCCCGCGGCAGTGCAAGTGGTCTGGTAGAGAGGTGCCGTTGGCTAGCGGGGCGACGCGGAGAAGGCGACCTCTATTCGTAGCCCGCCGTTCGGCCGGGCGGTTGGTGAGATGACGGCATCGTGCGTGTCGGCGACCGCCTTTGCGACGACAAGCCCGAGACCCAGCCCGCCGTGCGAGTCGGTGGTGCGCGGCTCGAGTTGTTGGAAGGGCTCGAAGAGTCGGGCGATTTCGGCAGGACGAATGGGTGTGCCGCTGTTTTCGATCGTGAGTCGGGTCTGCTCGTCAGTGCTGCTCGTGGCGACATGGATCCAGCCGCCGACGTGGTTGTGACGGACGGCGTTGGTGACGAGGTTGGCGACGAGGCGCTCGATCAGGTCTGGATCGCCGGAGGTCAGCGCGCGTTCGAGCTGAAGCGTTGCGGTGAGCTTGTGAAGGTCGTGGTCTTGAACGACCTTGGAGACGATCCGTCTGAGGTCGATTGTCTCGTGCCGCTGTAGCTTGACCCGGCTCAGGGCGAGGGTGAGACAGGCCTCGAGCAGGCGTTCTTGTTCCTTGCAGGCGCGGAGGACGCCCACGCCGGTCGCTCGCCAGGCGGATGTGTCCGCGGCTGGGTCGGCGAGTGCGAGTTCGAGGATGGCACGTTGGGTCGCGAGAGGCGCGCGCAGTTCGTGTGCCACCCAGGCTGCAAAGCGCTCGCGGTCGTCAAACGCGACGGGCGCGTCCGGTCGAGAGACGGCCGTCTCAATCGCGGACGGGGCGTGATCAGGACGCGGCCCGCCGCTGCTGGTCTTGTGAAGGCTGGCGGGAGCGGTGGTCACTGGTGTCCGGGCGTCGGGCATTGTCCGCTCACGGATTGCGGGAACTGCTGTAGGGCAGACCCGCCGGGATCAGTCTCTGGCACGTCGTCAGCGCGCTCCGGTAGTGGGACGAGTTCGCGTCGATGGGCGACGTCGTGATGAACGAAACGGTGTTGTCATGGAACGTCGGGTCGGGGAAGTCGGGGAAACCGTGCGAGCGCATGCACGCGGCGCCCTTGAGGTAGTCAGCCTGATCGGCAGGGGTGATCGTCTGTCCCGCGGAGGGGACTGCGGTGTTCGGCAGCAGGTGCGTGCATGCCTTGGTCGCAGCAAGGAACAGCGGGGAGTTCGGGTCTATCCCCGAACTCGCGTTGATGTTGATGTTCGCGGTCCGCCCGCTTCTACTGATGCTTGGCTCGGGCATGTCCGGTTCGCCGTGAGTGCGCATGCAGCCGATGAAGGCGAGAGCGGTAGTGTTCGGGCTAGCCTTACTGCCGATCGGCGCGGCTGACGACGCGGTCGTGGTGGTGGTCGGCGGCTCGAGACTGGCGACATCTGGACTGGAGGAGCCACCGCCGCAGCCGGCGGCGAGCATGCACACGGCGAGGAGCGCCGCGACGCCGAGGCCGGTGCGACAGAGCCCGGCGCGCGCCCGCAGCGGGTTGCCGGCTCTGCGCGTCGAGGTCGCCGGCACGTCGCTCCGTTCGTTCGTGGGAAGGCACATGACGACACTGTACGGAGGCCGATGTTGCAGGGCTGCAACTCAGTTTTGGTTTTGCAACACCCGCTCGGGCATCCTGGATCGGTCAGCTCGCCTACGCGACCAACGTCTGGGCGGCCGAGCGGTAGGAGGGATGATTGCCGATGAGGGTGCTGCTGGTCGAGGATCACGCCAAGCTGGCGATGGCGTTGGCGGCCGGTCTGCGCCAGGCCGGCATGGCCGTCGATGTCGTCTTCGACGGCCAGGATGCCCTCGACCACGTCGCGGTCACCACCTACGACGTCGTGGTGCTCGACCGGGATATTCCCGGCGTTCACGGCGACGAGGTCTGCAAAGCGCTTGCGGCCGAGGGATCACCCAGCCGGGTGCTGATGCTCACCGCGGCTGGTTCTGTCGATGAGCGAGTCGAGGGCCTCGGCATCGGCGCCGACGACTACCTGCCCAAGCCCTGTGACTTCAGCGAGTTGGTGGCGCGCATCCGTGCTTTGGTCCGCCGCCCGGGCACCTCGTTGCCCCCGACGCTCACCCACCGTGACCTGCGGCTCGATCCGTCGTATCGGATCGCCACCAGAGCCGGCCGCCCGTTGCCACTCAACCCCAAGGAGTTCGCCGTGCTGGAGGTTCTGCTGGCCGCGCCCGGTGTTGTGGTGTCCGCCGAGGAGATCTTTGAACGCGTCTGGGACGAGGAGGCCGACCCCTTTAGCCAAGCGGTCAGGACCACGATCAGTCGCCTGCGGGCCAAGCTCGGTGACCCGCCGGTCATCGAGACGGTGGCCAAGGTCGGCTACCGGATCGCAGGCTGACCCGTGGCGTGGGACCGACGGCTCCGCAACCCGGCCCTGCGTCGCTTGCCCCGGCGGACCGTGCGCTTTCGCCTCACCGCCCTCTACTGCTCTCTTTTCTTCCCCTCGGGCGTCGCGCTCGTCGCCATCACCTATGTCCTGATCGTCCTGATCCAGAACCAGAGAGCCATCGCGCATCTGAAGATCGTCGGTCATCTGGTCGGTCACGGCCGATCGATCCCAACCGGGGCGACGCCTCACGGAGGCAGCACGACGCTGATGACGGTGGCCGTTGGTCAGCACCAGATCACCCTCGACTCCAGCGAACTCCTCGTCGGTTCGAGCATCGTCCTCGTCGCCATGATCGGGACATCCGTGCTGTTTGGCTGGCTCGCCGCGGGTCGAGTCCTCCGACCGCTTCGGATCATGACCACCACCACGCGTCAGATCTCCGAGCGCAACCTGCACGAGCGTCTCGCGCTCGCCGGCCCCGACGACGAGCTCAAGGACCTCGGCGACACGATCGACAGGCTCCTCGCCCGCCTCGAAGCCGCGTTCGATTCCCAGCGGCGCTTCGTCGCCAACGCCTCCCACGAGCTGCGTACCCCGCTCATGTTGAGCCAGACCATCCTCCAGGTCGCTCTGGCCGACCCGACCATCACCCTCGACTCGCTCCGAGCCGCCTGCCAGGAGGCCGTCGCCGCGGGCAAAGACCAGGCGCAACTCATCGATACGCTCCTCACGCTGGCCCGCAGCCAGCGCGGCCTCGACCATGGAGAACCCGTCGACCTTGCCGCAATCGTGAACGATGCCCTGAACGCGCACGCGCCGTCCGCGGCGGCACGAGGGCTGCAGGTTGACGCTGACCTCGATCAGGCCGAGGTGCACGGCGATGGCCGCCTCATCTCCAGGCTCGTCTCAAACCTCCTCGACAACGCCATCCGGTACAACCTCACCGGCGGACGCGTCGAGGTCAGGCTCGCTGCCAGCACCACACACGCGACGCTCACCGTGACCAACACCGGGCCGCCCGTACCGCCAAGCCACATCAACCGTCTGCTCGAGCCTTTCCAGCGCGCCGCCCCGGACCGGACAGCCAGTCCGAACGGGCTCGGCCTCGGCCTGTCCATCGTCACGGAAATCAGCGAAGCCCACGGAGCAAGCCTCGATGTCCATCCCGAACCCGACGGAGGCCTGACCGTCACCGTGAGGTTTCCCGCACACGCCGCGGACACGCCGGCGGTGCCGGAATGAGCGCGCTCGCGCCGGCAGAGATTCTTGTCGCAGACGCGGCATCGATGAAGGAAAGTCGAGGGCCAAGCACCGTCGTGACGAGGTCGTCGAGCTCATGATTCGCTTACGTCCGCGGTCATCCGCCGCGGGCGGCGCCGGTACGGCGGCGCGCCGCCCGACTGGGTCGCGCTTTTGCAACTGGCGTGAGGCATACGTACTCGATCTTCGGCCCTCGTTGTCGGAGTGCGTGGACGCTCCGGATGATCGTCTCCTCAGCGGCCGATACGTCGAGGTCTCCATCGAGCATGATGTCGCCGTCGACGACCAAGCTCCGTTCTATCTCTTCGTGAGGAACCGGCCCGTACTCGAGGCTCTGGCTGGTGAGCCACGCGCGAAGCGCCTCTCTACGCTCCTCGGCCTCGAGGGCGTGTGTCAACATAACCCGAAACGCCTCGCGCCCCGACTCTCGTCCTGATCCGCTCCAGGAGCGAAGCCGGAAGAGTCACTGAAACCTTGGCATACCGCCCGGACATCCCTCCAGTCCTACCATGAGCAGGATCGCGCATCCTGAGGTCGTGCCCTCCCGCCCCTCAGTTTGCAGGCGGAACCTGCTCGCCAAACACCACACATGACTCGAATATGCCGAGCCAGCGAACGCACGCGAACTGACGCAAACGCTGCCCCGAATCGACACGCTGGGGGAGACTGCACCCGATGTCGCCGGACCCGTGATCGATCCCAACGCCCCGGTTGAGAGAGGTGCCGATAGGAAGCCCGCATGGGACAGCCGCGGCCGTGAGAGTGTGGGGCACAGGACCCCGATCCGGCGCAGCATCGGTCTCTGACCCCTACAGGTGGGGCTGGCGTGGCCGAACTGGCGGGAGACGAATGCCAACGCGCCTCGGCCGGTCACCTACGTGACTTGCAGTTTTCCGATCATCCCGTCGCCCGAATCGCAGAATGTTGGACAACCGACGTTGCTGAGGTACTCGTATGTCCCCGCTGTTGTGAAGTCGGCGGTGAGCGTCGCGCTGTCGCCGGGGGCCAGCGATGCTGTGCCGGTTCCGGTGCACGTCTGGGGCAGCTCGATCGCGGCCGTCTTGGCCGCCGAGGCGCTCAAAGGCGTCGAGCAAATGTAGAGGTTGTGGTTGTCAATGCCCAACGCGTTCGTGACCTTGAACGTCACGACTCCGGCCGGTACGGACAGTTGCTTGGTTTGGTAGGAGTAGACGGTCTGTCCCAGGGCCGAGAGCGTGAACCCGTACGTCTTCGGCGCGCCCGTCGTGACAGTGACGACCGTCGCTGGTGCTGCCGCCGTCGTGGTTGTGGTGGTAGTTGTGGGCGGGCCGGGTAGGGGTGCCTCCTTGAGGCCTGAGGGTTGCAGGAGGCCCTCGAACACTTGCGCGCTCATGCGGGTCGTTGGTGGTGCCCCGGAGGTTGCGCGTGCTTGGTAGACGACTCTGGTGGAAAGCGTCTGGGTGAAGACGTAGCTGCCGTCGCTGCCGGTTGTCGTTGTCGTGATCGGCGCGTAGGTGCCGCCAGCTATATGCCCCCAGGGCGTTACGGTTGCCGCCGGGAGTGGCACGACCGAGTCGGGCTTGTAGAGGATTCCGGAGATGGTCACCTCTTGTCCCGCGCGGACGACGGGCGCGCTGGTGTTGATCGTGAAGCTCGAGTTCTGAGTCTGCTCGATCGTCACGCTGATCAGGTCCGACGACCCTTGGATGTCGCGCGCGTCGCCGGGGAGGACGGCGCGAAGGTCGAACGCGCCTGGCTCGCGGAAGTTCGCAGAGATCGAGTAGTTGGAGGCCGCGTCGAGGATGCCGAGCGCGAGCGTATGCCAGCCGCCGCTGAACCCCGCTTGTTCTTCCAGGGCGACTGCCTCGCCCACGTGGACAACGCCGGCACGACCTGGCCGGTGAACGTCAACGTGTGGTTTGTGGAAGTCGTGGTTGCGCTCGTTTCGAGCGAGACGAGCGCCGCGACGCGCTCGTGAACGGTCCTGCTGCGACGATGGCCCGCCCCGGTCGTCGTCACATACCAGCTCTGATCGGTCGTCACGATGCCATCGGGACGCGTGAACTCGTAGAAGCCGCTCGCGTTGGTCGACGTGATCTGCGCCACGTCGAACGTGCTCGACCGGTTGACCTGGCGATGGAGCAGGATCTCTTGGTCGGCGGAATCAGGCCCGCTCAGCTGGCCGTATATGAGCAGTGCCTCCCCTGCGAGGATCGGGTCGGGGTTGACGGCGATCGTCAACGCCGGGCCGAGGTTCGACACGGCGACGGCCGCACCCGCAGAAACCGTCGCCGTCATCAGGACGAGCAAGGCAGCTGGCACGAGAATGCGCAGAGCTATGAAGGCCGACCTCGTTTTCGTTGAGGACGCTCCGAGCCGAGTCAGCTTAACCGGCCGACGGCGTGACCGTGTAGCGGGTCGAAAATACGGTTCCGTTGTGCGGCGAGTTCTGGTCGAGCTCTGCCGTCAGAGGTGAGAGCGGTGCGGTGGCCGTGAGTATCTCGCAGCCGTCGTCGTTGATCAGCATGGGCGCCGCGTGCGTGCCTCAGAAGCGGGCGGCCACCGACTCGGGCTCGGCGTCGAGCGAGCCGGCCGGTGCGACTTCCGGCTTGCGGCTGAAGAACTCGCGGTACTTGAGCGCGCAGAGCAGCATCAGCGGGATGCCGAGGAGCAGCGAACCGATGCCGATCACGATCGGAACCTGGATCCCGAGCAACGGGTGTGAGTAGCCGGCGCCCGCCTGGCTGTAGTCGACGAATGCCTTGACGAAGATCCACGCCATCACCGCGAATCCGATCAGCGGCAGGACGCCGGCGAGCAGGAAGTGCTTGAAGCTCTTGACCAGCTCGCGCCGGAAGTAGACGGCGCAGGTGAGGCCTGTGAAGCCGTAGTAGAAGAGGATGGCGAAGCCGAGGGCGGTGATCGAGTCGTTGAGGACGTCCTGCGACGAGTTGAAGCCCACCAGCAGCAGGGTGAAAGCCGTCGAGAGGGCGCCCATCGCGATGGTTGAGAAATCGGGGGTGAGGTAGCGGGGGTGGATATGCCCGAAGATCGGCGGAATCGACTTCCAGCGGGCCATCGAGAGCGTTGTGCGCGCGGTCGGCAGGATCGTCGTCTGGGTCGAGGCTGAGGCGGACGTGAGCACGGCGATGATCAAGAGCTTGTCCCAGGGCGACCCGAACACCTTGGTGCCGAGCACCCGCAGCACGTCGCTCGAGTTGGCGATCAGCGGGGCGGTGCCCGCGTAGGACTGTGCGGCAGCGGAGACGACGAGGTAGATGCCGAGCAGAACGAGCGTCGAGACGACGGCGGCGCGCCCCGGTGCCTCGGCTGAGCTCTCGGTCTCCTCGTTCACCGACACCCCGGAGTCCCAGCCCCAGTAAATGAAGATCCCGAGCAGGAGCCCGTCGGCGAGCGCCTTGAACCCGAGCGAGAAGGGGTTGAACCAGTCGGCGTTCAGGTGGAGCGAGCCGGCGGGATGGTTCGCATAGACCTTGACGATCGCGACCACCGCAAACAGCGCCAGTACCGCGATCTCCGCCGCGAGCAGAAACTGCTGCACACGCGCCGAGAGCTCGATACCGCGCCAGCAGATCCAGGTCATCACCGCGATCCAGACCGTCGAACCGATCAGGATCGCGAGCGTCGAGTTCGCGGCGCTGTTCCAGTCGAACAGCAGGTAGGTGTACGTCGAGGCGACCACGGCCAGCGAGGCCATCACGATCACGTCGGCGACGAAGAGCGCCCAGCCGTTGATCCACCCGAACCACGGGCCGAGCGCGCGCGTTCCCCAGGAGAAGATCGTGCCGCAGTCGGGGTCGGCGCGGTTGAGGTACTTGTAGCCGAACGCGATCAGGAGGATCGGCAGGAACGAGATCAGGAGCACCGCGGGTGCGTGCAGGGCGATGCCGGGGACGGCGACGATGAAGCCGAGCGTCGCCGCGAGCGAGTAGGCGGGCGCGGTCGAGGCGACGCCGATGACGAGGTTCGACAGGTAGCCGATCGCGTCCCGCTTGAGGCCCTTGTCGCCCACCAGGGCGCCGCTCGGTTCCATGCGTTCTGCGACTACGGCCATTTCTGCCTCCTCGACATGCGCGTAGCGACGAGCAACCATAACTTGCCGGCGTGCACGAGGTGAGCCGGGCCAGTCTGGCGGACACGTGGCGCTGCGCGAAGGTACACCTGACGACCCAGCGGACGGTGCCGAGCCCCGCCCTGACGCGACGAACGCACCGACCGTACCCGACGCGCGCGCGGTCGTTCCGACGCGATCAAGACTGAGCCCGGCGCGAGGAACCTCCCTCGGGACACGTTCTCCGGTCTCGACTCCGCCCGCGTCCAGTCGCTCGAATTCGCGGAGGGTCTCAATGTCTGCCTGAGATACGGTCGGTCGTGCGACCGAGCCAGGAGGGCCTGCCGACCCGGGCCTCGTGGGCGTCGGCCCGGCGGTACAACGCGTAGATACCACGGATCGATGCGAAGCGGATTGGTTCTGGCTCCCAACGTCTGGAGCGCCGACCGACCCATGGCAGGGTCGTCAGGTCGCTCTCCCGTCCCAGGATCAAGTCCCGAAGTATGCGACCGGCCAGATTCGCCGCGGCGACCCCTTGTCCCACATACCCGCCTGCCCAGGCAAGGCCGGTTTGCGGGTCAGCATCGACCGTGACGCACCAGTCGCGCGGGACACCGATAACGCCCGACCAGGCATGATCGATCGCGGTTCCCGTCGGTAGGGGGAAGAGGCCACGAAGCTTCTTCTCGAGTTGCGCCACCGTTCGCAGCGGCGTTTCACCGGCCCGATCAGTAGCTGAGCCGAAACGATAGGGCACGCCCCGTCCTCCGATTGCGATCCGGTCGTCAGCCGTCCGCTGGAGGTAGACGTAGACGTGCGCAGCGTCGCTGATTGCCTCGTATCCGGACCACCCGACCTCGTCCCAGAACGTCGCGGGCAGTGGCTCGGTCACGATCATCGAGCTGTTGATCGGCGTGAGCAGCCGACGCAGTCCGGGCAGGGCTGCCGTGTAGGCCTCCGTGGCGCGTACCACCCAGCGCGCCTCGACGGTTCCCACCGGGGTGACTGCCCGATGCGGCGCGATCTCTGTCACGGGAGTCGACTCGTAAATCGACACGCCCAGCCGTTCGACAGCGAAGGCGAGGCCACGAACCAGCTTGACTGGGTGGAGGCGGGCGACGTGCGGCGAGAACACCGCTGACCGGCCGCCTGTCACGTGCACGCGCGTACGAGCTTCTGCCGGAGTGAGCAGCTCCATGTCTCCGGGCTCGATCCCTGCGGCCTCTGCGGCACGCATCTGGCGGGCGAGGTGTTCGTCCTGGGCGGGGTTGAGCGCCACAGAGAGCCAGCCACCCTTCACGTAGTCTGCCTCGATCGCCTCCTTCTCGAGCACTTCTTCTAGCTCGTCGAGGGTCTCGAACATGGCACGCCGGAGTGCGTCCATACGTGCCACCCCGGAGCGAGCCTCGTAGCGCCGGGCGGGACCGGCGAAGAAGCCTGTGGCCCAGCCGCCGTTGCGCCCGGAGGCGCCGAAACCCGCGAACTCACGCTCGAGCACGGCGATCTCGAGAGAGGGATCAGCAATCTTGAGGTAGTAGGCGGCCCAGAGACCGGTCAGCCCGGCGCCTACAACCGCGATGTCGACCGAGCGCGGTCCTCCCAGCGCCTCCCTCGGCTCGGGAAGACCTCCCTGCGAACTGAACCAAAAGCTGACCTCGCCGTTCCGCGGGACTGGACCTCGAGAGCCCCGAGGCAGCCATCGAGAGACGGTGAGAGAGATGGGTTCCGCAGACCTTGACGTCAACCGACTACTTCCGTCAGGACCCTATAGCAGGGCGTAGAGCACAAGGCATGGCTACAACGTCCAAGGGCGGAGTGGAGCTTGGCTACCTCCGGTCTTTACGGGTCTGAAATCGGTCAAGCGTATTCCGAAAGCGCGACCTCAGAAGATCATACTCTTGGCATCGGCCGCACGTTCGATGTGTCATTCGATGGGACACACGAGAAATGTTGATGAGCCCGCTCAAAGTGGGCCTTACATCGTCATGGGGGCTGTCACGATCGGTTGGAATGGCCGGTCGTTTGCCGCCGCGGCGAAGCTTCCCAGAGAGGATTGCGGTGGCACGGCCATCGGCATTCAGCAGAGGACGATGGGAATTTGAAGCGATAGGAATTTGAAACTGAAACAAGCAGTAGCGGGTCAACCGAAAAACGCGTACTCGACAAGCTAGCGGTCACTGCCTCGAGTCCAGTGCTACGTGTCATATCACCTGCAAAATGCGGATACGGATGGCCAGTCTTCTGACGAAAACGGGTTAGTCGCGTTTGGTCAGGCAACGGCGGCCTCGGGCCCGTCTCGATGGAGGCATTGGCGCCGTTTTCCAGGTGGCGGTGATTTCCTGCCCCGGCCAGCTCCGATGTTGGCAGCCGCTCGCGGCGAAGGTCAGCGATTAGAGTCTTCTCGTCAGCGAGCAAATAGGAATCGTTGGTTCTACGCGGAGCGCACGCCGAATCCGCCCGGGGCCCTCAGCGTGTCGGACCTCGAGTTAGCGCGCGGCCCGATCCTCAATGAGCCTCGAGCCGTTGCTGCAACGCGGCGCTCGTTAATGAGCAGGGCGGTCGACTTCATTCCTTCCTTGGCACTCACGACAGCGAACGGCGGTTCTCCGGCTCGATCTCTGGTTGGTCGGCGGGTCGACGAGCAAAGCGCGACTGCCGCTGGTAGTGCTTTGACGTCTGATGGAGGGGAGTCTGCGCGGTTGGCAGTGTGTAGTTCGGTCAGGATATCTTGACGGTTTGCGTATTAGATGGTACCCTGAGAGCCGCTTTGCGCACCCCGAGAGAGAGGTGCTCGGAGTCATGAGGGCACTTGCTCACGACGGGATGACGATCATGTCGCGACTCCGGAAATGCGTGTGCGCGGGATGTCGCTGACCGAGTCGTCTATATGGAAGAGGGCCAAATCGCGTCGGAGGGCACGGCCGGGGGACATGCTTTCAAGCCCGGGTCACCCTGGGGTTCGTCGATTCGCGAGCGCGCTGGGATCGAATGTGCGAGCAAGAGGATGCGACGGGAGCACGAAGCGGTGATCTGGGACGGACGGTCACTTGGCGTACGGGCAGACAGGGGAGGCCGATGAGCGTGTGCCCCCGCCGAAACGAGCGCGCGCTGCCCCCGACCCTCGTCGTCGCACCTCGCCTCAGGGCGGGAAGCTCGAGGTGATCGAGCGCGAGCGTCCCGCGCGCCTGCTACGTCGCCAACGTGAGCTCTTCGCACGTACCCCATCCCGTCTGCGGCGAGCCTCGGACTCGCCCAGTAAGGCCTTGATGGTGACGACCCTCGACGAGGTGTTCGGCCCGAGCGCGTCGCGCGTCGTCGCCGGATCGCGAATCTACGACTGGCTCCTCGCAGAGCTCGTGCCTGTCGTCGAGTCGCTCGAGCTGGGCGATCCGGCTCAGGGCGAGAGCGTCGGCATGGGACCTATGATCTCGGCGGCAGGGCAGGGGCGTGTGCTCGGCTCCCTGGATCGCGCGCAGGGCGCGACGGTGCTCATCACGGGCGGTGGCGCGAACCGTTCGCGCCGCTCCTTCGTCGAGCCGACGATCGTCACCGGAGTCGCGCCGGACTCGGAGGTCGTCCGGCGGGAGGTCTGCGGTCCGGTCGTGCCGGTGGAGCTCAACGCGGCGCGCAAGCTCCCGTTAGGCACCGTCTGGATTAACGACCACCTCCCCCTCGTCTCGGAGCTGCGGCACGGGGGCTACAGGCAGCGGGGCTACGGCAAGGACATCTCCGCCTACTCGCTCGAGGACGACACGGAGATCGAGCACGTCATGGCCAGGCTCGGATGATCGACCTCCAGCAGGCGGCGAAGGACCACCTTTGGCTCCACTTCTCCCGCATGGGCGCCTTTCGCGAGGCTGACGTGCCGATCATCGTCCGCGGCGACGGCTGCTACCTCGAAGATCTCGGCGGGAGGCGGTACCTCGACGCGCTCGCGGGGCTGTTCGCCGTCCAGATCGGCTACTCGTTCGGCGACGAGGTCGGCCAGGCAGCGTTGGAGCAGATGCGCGAGCTGCCCTTCTACACGAACTGGTCGTACGCGCACCCCCGCGCGATCGAGCTTGCCGCCGAGCTCGCCTCACTCGCGCCGGGCGATCTCAACCGCGTCTTCTTCGTCAGCGGCGGCTCGGAGGCGGTCGAGTCAGCCTGGAAGCTCGCCCGCCAGTATCACCTCGCCCGCGGCGAGCGTCGCTGGAAGGCGGTCGCGCGACGCATCGCCTACCACGGCACCACGCTGGGCGCGCTCTCGATCAACGGCATCCCCGGATTGCGGACGCCGTTCGAGCCGCTCGTCCCGGACACGATCCACGTTCGCAACACGAACCGCTACCGGCGGCCGGCGGTCGAGACCGAGCAGGAGTTCGTCGCCTTCCTGCTCGACGACCTCGAGAGCGCGGTCGAGCAGGCCGGGCCCGAGACCGTGGCGATGGTGATCATGGAACCGGTTCAGAACGCGGGGGGCGCCTACACGCCTCCGGCGGGCTACTTCGCCGGCGTGCGCGAGATCTGCGACCGCTACGGAATCCTGCTCTGCGCCGACGAAGTGATCACCGCCTTCGGCAGGCTGGGCTACTGGTTCGGGTCGGACCGCTACGACATCCAACCGGATCTCATCACCTGCGCAAAAGGCCTGTCGTCCGCATACGCGGCAATCGGAGCGGTGATCGCGAGCGACGCGATCATGGAGCCGTTTCTCGACGATCGCGCGATGTACGCTCATGGCATCACGTTCGGCGGCCATCCGGTTCAGGCCGCGGTCGCCCTCAAGAACCTCGAGATCATGAAGCGCGAGCGGGTCCTGGAGAACGTCCGCGAGAACGAGGAGCTCGTCCGCGAGATCCTCTCGACACTGCTCGAGCTGCCGATCGTCGGCGACCTGCGAGGCTGCGGCTACTTCTGGGCGATCGAGCTCGTCAAGGATCAAGAGACCCGCGAGACCTTCTCTCCGGAGGAGTCCGAGACTCTGCTGCGTGGGTTCCTCTCCAGCGCGCTCTTCGATCGCGGGCTCATCTGCCGCGCCGACGACCGCGGCGACCCCGTCGTCCAGATCTCGCCGCCGCTCGTCGCCGGCGAGGCGGAGTTCCAAAAGATCGCCGGCATCCTCGGCGACGTGCTCAAGGAGGCATGGGAGCGGGTGGGGCGGTGAGTCGCCGCCGCTCGCTGCTGTGGCGCGTTGGGCGAACCGGTCAGTTGTTCTTCGAGCGAAGCGAGGGGCGCAGGCGGCGCGCGATGCGGCCCACGAGCAGGAACACGCAGCCCGATGAGCCAAACGCGGTTCGCGGTCGAGTTTGAACAGGACGAATCGCGCCAGGCAATCCAGAAGCAGGAGGACTACAAGCTGATCCTGCGGCTTGCCCGGTGTGCTATTGTCCGCTTGCTTGAGTGGTTAGTATTAACCGGTTTGGTGTGGTTTCGCACCGGTCAAATTCGTAACGGGATAGAGTCAATATGCCGATGGTTTCCGCCGGGTCAACGGCGCACTTCAGCGTTTCCTACGACAGCGCGCTGACCGGATCTTCAACTCAACCACCAGGCTCGACGCTGGCTGAGTCGGTGTTGGACTACTGCGAATACGACTATGAACGCTTGAGCCTGCTTTTCGGCGGGATCGAGGTTCCGTCTCACAGCCTGCCGGTCGCGGTTGAGATTGTCTCGAGCACTAGCCAGGGTGGCGCTTCGAACGATGGGATCGGAGCGATTGCCGGTGGTATCCCTCCGACCATCACCATCTACGTGCTGCCTGACGACGTGCCGGCCGGAGCCCAAGGGGTTGAACCGGTCATGGTGGCGGAACTGGCCGAGATTTTTATGGACGTCCAGAACAATGGGTGGATCTCGAACTGGAGCGCCGGCGAGGGCCTGTCCCGGCTCTCGGGGCAGTTGCTGTACCCGCAATGGGCATGGCTCTTCGCGGTTGGAAGCGAGTGGTACAACATGAACACCTACACCGGTCCGGCCGACTGGGTGGATCAGGTGGAGGATACCGACCGGGACGGTTTATCGTATGGTTGCGCGTCTCTATTCCTGAACTACCTGGCCTACCAGTTGAACTACACCTGGCCGACCATCATCGCTGCCGGGAGTTCCTCGGACACAACGCTGGCCCAGAAGGCTGAGGCGTTAGGGGTGACGAACCCGTATCAGCCGTTTCTTTCCCTGATCCAGCAATACTTCCCCAACGGCGACCTGACCGTGGTCAACGATAACGACGAGCTGATCGACGACCTGTACCCGCTCGGTCCGTTGCCAGCGCAGCTCCCGGAGATGTACATGCGCCATAACACCGCCGACGACGGCACCTCACACTCCGGCCCCTTGGGAGACAGCCCGGACATCATCATCAAGAACGCGCAGGTCGCGCAACCGCTGGCTACCTATTCGACTGCGGCGTCGATCGCGAGCGCAAATGAGAGCGACTCTGACGTTCTCGACGGGCAAGCCAACTACGTCTATCTGCGGGTGTGGAACCGGGGTTCGGTTGCGGCCCGGAACGTCTTTGCGACGATCTATTGGTCTCCTGTATCCACGCTTCCGACGCCGACCATGTGGAACCTGATCGGCGACGCCTACTACCCGAACGTGCCGGTTGGCAGTGCGGTCGAGGTCTCGGTCCCGGGCGTGGTCTGGCCAGCGAGTCAGATACCCGGCCCTGGTCACTACTGCTTTGTTGCCACCGTAGGAAACAGCTATCAGCCGCCGCCCGACCTTCAGACCCTGGTGCTCGGGTCCTCTACGGCCTACTACGACTACATCCTGAACAACAACAACATCACCTGGCGCAACTTCAATGTCGTCCAGGCACCCGCCGGAGGGCAGATCCGCCCACCGCATCCGGTGTTGAAGCTGCCCTTCTTACTGACCGGCGGATGGGACATCGAGGATACGTTCGGCTTCGAAACGATCGCCGACCTCCCCAAAGGCAGTGAGCTGGCATTGCAGGTGGCCGAACCAGTCGGCCGAGCCATGCAGGGGGCGGCGGGCGAGGTGGAACGCGTCGAGGACCACGACACTGATCCCGATCGCCCTGAGCGCATCCGCATCCCGGTTCCGGCCACCGCGCGGTGCCGGTTGGGCGATATACGACTGCCCGCCGGTAACGGGCTTCCGAGCCACCTCTTGGTCTCCATCCCACCTGAGCTGCACGACCGACCCTACGAGGTAGCGGTGCGCCAGCTCTACGGCGGGTACGAGATCGGTAGGGTGACCTGGCAGATCGTGCCCGCTGCTCCGAGCCTGATCGACTGAGGCGGGTGGAGGTCACGGCCTCCTTCTGCGCGGCACGGTTTCCATTGCGATCCCGACCGCGATGGTGGCTGACGAGCGATAGTTGCCCGACTGGCGGATCCCCTGCTTCGTTGTCGGCCGCGAACACCGGCATCGAGGGGTGGCCGACGCCGCCCTGGCGCGGTACGGTGGCGGCCTGGTGGAGAGCTACCCGGACGACGCGGCGGGCCGAAAAGTGTCGGCTCGTTCTTGTACGACGGCACGGTGGCGATGTTCGAGCAACACGGCTTCGAGCGGGATCGGCAGAGTGAGAAGCACTGCTGGGTGGTGAGACGGCACGTCGCCTGACGTCCACGGAACGTCGATTGATGGCCGGGCCTGAGAGCGTGCGTGACAGGCACTTGACTCGAGGCTGACAGTCGGTTTTCGACCCGGCGTGACGACCGAGTGAGCACGTCCGACTGCATCGAGCGGGCCCGGCACGGTTCTAAACTGAACTGCTCGCCCGATAGCGGCGCCATCGCACCACGCCGCGAAGACGCCGTCTCACCACGCCATGAAGCGTCGAGCCGGGTGAGCGGCGCCTCGGTCCATGAGCGCAGGCCCGAATGCATCGTGTCTCGCGCCTTGACTCACCGACCATGCGTCGCGCGCATCATCAGGTTCGGCAGCGCTCGCGTGGGCCGGTGGTCATCGAGGCGACGCGTCCTCACCTCACGCGCTCGACGCTCAACGTCGAGCGCGTGGTGGGTCTCGAGCTCGCTGGTCTCGAGTCGCGAGCACGCATCCGTGCTTCTTTGACCGGGCACCAGGCGCGCGTTGCAGACAGCTCCACGCTCAATGCCCGAGCCTACGAGCCCGACGCGCAGAGCCGCTGCCGGGCCGCGCACCGAGGAACCTCACGGGGAGCCAGGCCCCGGCCAGCAGGGCGCACGGCGGTCGCGAGGCCCGGCCTGCAGGACTCGGCAATCGAGTGAGGACCGAGGATGTCTGGAGCGCCGGGTGACCAGCGAGTCCGCGCCGACGGTGGTCAACCGCTCAACCTCTGGCCGTTCAAGGGACCCGGCGAGCACGCCAGCGCGCAGTTCTGCGATTCTCCGACGATGCAGGTAGGCCGGTAGCAGAAGGTGCGCGTATCGATTTGCGCGCCGTCGTTGCGATGTCACCGTGGCCGACTTGCTTTCCGATTCGCGCCGACGAAACGCCCTGCTCGAGCATGAGCGAGACACGCCGCTGGCGGAGGTCGTGAGCCGAAAACGTGGGCACGCCGGCCGCGGTCGTCGCCCTCGAGGTCGCTCTGCGGCGCCGGTCGGACGCGAGCCCCTCGAACACGCGACGCTTCGCTGGTCCGGTCGTCGCGCGGCCTCGACCGCTTCGACGTCGGAGGGCTGAACTCGACCGTACGCGCCGTGGCAACCTCCGACCTACGCGCAGCCGGCTTCGGAGAGCCCACGATCCGAAAAGACGCTCGCGCTCGTCCAGGCCGTCTGCCGTGAGGCGGTGTCCCTCGGGGAGGATGCTGCTCGGCTCTTCTCGACGGAGGAGCGCTTCGCCCGAGCAAAGGAGGCCCTGAGACTGATCCAGAACCTCTGCGCACGTCCGCCTGCTCATCGTGTCGTCTTCAGTGGCGACTGCGTCCGCGGGCGTGCTGTCCCAGCGAGGCTATGCGTCCAAACCCGAACTGTGCACGTCAAGACTGCGCCGGCAGTTCTTCGGCCGAAGGTACGACGATCGGTCCGGTGAGCGGCTCGGTGAAGCGGATCGGGTTTCCGAAGGGGTCACGCAGCGCACAGTCTGTTCCGTAGAATCGCTCCGTCGGTTCCTGCGTGAACGCGACGCCCATGGCCCGCAGGCGTTCGTATGTGCTGCGGCAGTCGTCGGTCGCGAAGATCACGCCGCCGCCTGCAGCCCCCTTTGCCACGAGTTCACGCGCCTCGGCCGCGGTGGCATCGTCGTATGCGGGCGGCGCTGGGACCATCAAGACCAGCTGGACATCGGGCTGGTCGGGAAGGTTCACCGTGAGAAACCGCATGACGCCCAGATCGGCGTCGGTGTGCACGACCATTCCCAGCTTGCCGACGTAGAACTCGAGGGCCTCGTCCTGGTCGAGGACGTGAATGAATGTGTGACTGATTCGTTTGAGCATGGTCACCACGGTAGAGGGCGGCGGCGCGATCTGCTTCTCCGAATCTGCTCTCTACCCTGCGGGCCGCATCCACGCCATCGCCCAGCAGGCTGGCACGCGCAGGATGATGCCATCGTCGGCGAAGCGCTCCCGGTAGCCCGATGGCGACTCGCCGACGATCGTGCGGAATGTGCGGCTGAACGTGCCCAGGCTGCTGAATCCGACGGCCAGACAGATATCGGTTACGGGGCGGTTGGTCTCGCGCAGCAGCTCCATCGCCCGCTCCACCCGGCGGCGCTGCAAGTAACGGTGCGGTGGTTCGCCGAATGTCGCACGGAACTGGCGGCTGAAGTGCGCCGACGAGACGTGAGCGACACGCGCCAGCGTCGGGACATCGAGCGGCAGCGCGAACGACCGGTCCATCGCGTCACGAGCCCGCAGCATCCGGCGGTTCCGATCTTCGGTGGCGTGCGACATCAAAGTCAAGCTTATGGTGCGGCCGGTCGCGGGAGTCTCACGCGTCGAAGAGGCGGTGAGACTCGTCCAGAGCATCTGCGCACGCCTGCCGATGCGGCGTTCCGGCTCTACGCTCGCCGCTGCGGACGACAAGAGACGTCGCCTGGGTGAAGGACGACCCATTCGGCGTCGAGTTCGGCGAGATCGCCCTCGGAACCCGGCGACAGCAGCGTGGCAAGAATGGCAAGGATGGGTGTTCGTTCGCGCTCGTTCAGGCGTTTTGACCGGGGGATGGATTCCGCTCAACCACGCTGTTCGAGCGAACCCGGAGCGAGCTGACGCGCAGCACTGCCCCGAATCGACACGCCGAGCGTCAGCCGGTCGATCCTCGCACCGTCCATGAAGAGACCTGCAAACGGGTCACTTGCGTGCCCAGTTTTGACAGCGAAGTTGTGACGCTGCTAAACGCCTCCGGGGCGAGTGGACGGCAACGTCGACGAGCCACCCGGATTGCGGCGCGGCGGCGCTTCCGCGCCCCGAGCGAATCCTGCGCGTTGCGTCGTCTCCGCCTTCGACTCACTCGTTCCGTCACGAGGGCGCGTCATGACGCCGGTTAAGCGTCGAGCCGCGCGGTCCCCGATTGGCCTCGGCCGCTCGTCGCGACGCCGTGCGAGCTCTCCCGGATGGCCTGATCGCTTATGAGCCGTGAGGGCCTGCGTACCGGTCGGGGTCGGTGATGTGGGCTTGAATCAGGTGTTCGACGTAGTCGGGCGCGGGTGGCCAGGGGAAGGCGGGGATGGCCTGGTGAAGTGAGGCGTACCCGTGGAGTCCTGTCCAGATGTAGGTGGCGTGGGCGAAGGGGTCTGGTCCGTCGGGGAGGCAGCGCGTGACGATCTCGAGGAGGTCGTTGAACGCGTCCACGCCTTCATCGATGCCGGAGGCGGCGCCTGGCGCGGGGATCGGGACCCCCTCGCGGACCTTGGTCATGAACAGGACGCGGTAGATCCCCGGCCGCTGTTCGGCGAAGTCGAGGTAGGCGGAACTGAGGGCGCGGAGCTGCTCGATGGGGTCCGCCTCGGGCTGTACGGCCGTGTGCAGGAAGCCGCGGAGTTCCTTGTAGCTGGCGATCATCA
>Ga0302325_10011267_pt1 | contig 19278 bp, 16 predicted proteins | sample Palsa_T0_2_FD_201948 | JGI IMG/M metagenome (GOLD analysis project Ga0302325, IMG submission 201948) | Peat permafrost microbial communities from Stordalen Mire near Abisko, Sweden - Palsa_T0_2 | ecosystem: Environmental > Terrestrial > Soil > Palsa > Peat permafrost | place: Sweden: Abisko...
GGGCAAGTTCGAAAACGCTAACATTCGACGCCTATCAATCCGTGACGGTCGACAAACCTGTCAGTGTCAGCGGCTCCGGCGGTCTGACAATTCTCACCGATGACGGTGGCACGGGCGGCAGTCTCTCCTTCGGCGGGACCGGCCACGTGTCGTTCCTGAACCTGACAAGCCCGCTGACCATCAACGGCAACACGTACACGCTTGTCGATGATATCGCGACACTGGCAAGCGACATCGCCGCCAATGCGAGCGGGCATTACGCGCTCGCCGGCAGCTACAATGCGACACCTGATGGCGCTTATTCGCAATCGGCGATCCCCACCACCTTCTTTGGAAACCTAGAAGGCCTTGGAAACACCATCTCGCATCTTTCCATCGACGACGGCACAGCGAGTCCCATGCAGCAAAGCCCGCAGTCAATCGGCATGTTCTCGCTCCTCGGCGAGGGAGGCATCATTGCTAACTTGCATCTGACCGGGGTTTCCATATTGGGCGGCATTCACGGCGAAGAAGTTGGCGGGCTGGCCGGTTCGAGCCAAGCCGAACTGGTCGGAGATTCCGTGAGCGGCAAGCTTAATTTGCGATTTATCGACGGCAACATGATAGGCGGCCTTGTCGGCTTCTCCGGGGTCGACGGCACCATCAGCAACTCATGGTCCACAGCAAACGTAAGCGGCACGGCGGCTAACGCAGGAGGGCTGGCTGGCGTTAGCGCAAGTGAAATCGACAGTTCCTATGCGACCGGAAGCGTAAGTGCAGACGACTATGTCGGCGGGTTGATCGGTACCAACGGCGGGACGATCGACAATTCTTATGCAACTGGTGCGGTGTTCAACAAGGACGAAACCGGGTTCGCTTTTGCCGGCGGCCTTGTGGGCGACAACTCGGGTGATATCAACACCTCATATTCCACCGGAACGGTGGGCGCGGTGCAAACGGGGAACAATGTGGGCGGACTAATTGGTTGGGATCACTCTGGCACTCTGACCGACAACTATTGGAACACCACAACCAGCGGGATTACTAATCTCGCCAAGGGTTGCGGGTACCCCAGCAGTTGCTCCGGTGTGACGGGACTGAGCACGGCCCAGTTGCAAAGCGGGTTGCCTACAGGCTTCAGCAGCTCGATCTGGGGCGAAAGTCCGAGCATCAATGGCGGCTTGCCTTACCTGCTGGCGCTGCCGCCGAAATGAGCGATTCGTCGCAGCGCCGCCGCTATTGAATCCCTGGCACCAAACTCAGCGAGACATTGGCGCCCATCGTCCAGCTGTCGCCGACATTGTGGGCGGACCATGGCGTGCAAACCGGGTTGTGCATGGTGGGCGGCGGCGAATCGTAGGTCCGGCACAGTTGGCTCTTGTCGTCGAGCGTCCACGTGCCCTTGAAAGCGACCGGCCCCTGGGCGTTGGTTCCCGAGGCGTTGAATGTGTGATCGGCGAGGTAGTGAATATGAAGTTCGCCCGTCGCGGTTTTTGCGACGAGCGTGTTGCCGTAGTAGCCGACCATGATGTCCTCGGCCAACACGAGCGACGTCGACATCAGCAAAGCCACACAGCCAAAAATCAATGCACGCATGAATCACCTCCGTTTGATCTGGATTTCACCTTCGCGGCGCATCGTCCAGTCGGTGCAAATCGCTGATGTCGACCTCATAGATTTTGGACAGTCCGTTCTGGATCGCGTGAAGTTCGCCCTCGAGCTCCCGGTAGTTCACCCGGTGGGTTCGCGTCGGCGGGCCGTCCATGCGGTCGCTGGCGAAATACAATGTGCGATTGTCGGGTGAAAGTCCCGGCGCGGATTCGAAGAACTTCGAATTGATCGGCGCTCCCAGGTTTTTCGGGGTCGACCAGCTTCCGTCGTTTCTGTGAAAGCTGACAAAAAGATCGGCCCCGCCCAGGCCGCCGCGGTCGGCGCTGAAGAAAATGATGAAGCTGTCGTCCGATGCGACGGTGGGATTGACGTCGTTACCCTTATCGCAGAAGGGCAGTAATTGCGGCGCCCCATATCCGCCGTTGACGAGCTGCGAGCGATAGATCGCGCCGTGGCCGCTCCGCGCCGATTCGAAATAGAGTGTCCCGTCCTTCGTCACGGAGGGATACGCTTCGCTGGCATCGGAGTTGACGGGCCCATCGATGTGCTTCGGCTCGCCCCACCCCCCGTCGGCCGCGCGCTCGACATACCAGAGATCGTAGTCGGTCCTGGGCGTATTGCTGCCGTCGGTCGGCCGCGTCGATGCGAAGAAGAGCTTGGTCCCGTCGGGCGAAACATGCGGATCGGTGTCTTTCCAGAATCCGGAAAACGGCGTCACCTCCGGCTCGCTCCAGCCGTCGCCCAGGCGATGCGACTCGACGATTGTGATGTGACTCCAACCGGGATTGTGTTTGGAGAAATAGACCGTGTTGCCGTCCGGCGTGAAGCTCGCATTGGCTTCGGAATCCTGGTCCGAGATCACGCCAGGCCCGAACAGATGCGGCTTGCCTTGCAGCACGGGCTGATCGGCCGGCTGCGTGGCAAGCGTCAGGCTCGAAACGGTGACGAAGATCGAGCAGAGAGTTGCAGGAACGCCAATTCCGGACAGTCGATATCGAAGGCGCATTGTCCTGCTCCGGTGCCGCTCATGGCATAAAGCCCGGCGCGCAGCGCAGAGCGATAGGTTTGCTGCGAACGGTCGTATTTATGCGGCGAATGGCCGATTTCAATGGAAGATCGGCGCGCGCCGGCGTTGTCGCTGCGATGAATTGGCGTATCGTTGAAGCGAGCAAAGGCCGGCGATGAGAAAAAAGATATGTCCGTGACCGCCGCCCGTCAGGTGTTCATCTTCACCTGCGCACTATGGTTGACGGAATTCCTGGTGATCAGCGCCCAGGATTGGGCGGAGGGCTTTCACCGGCCCAATGGCCTCGCCGATCTCGGCTTGTTTTGCGTCGAAGGAATGGTTCTTTGCACTGTGGTCGGCGCAGCGCTTGGCACGCTTGAGCGTCGCCCGCTCAGATTGCAGATTCTCGTTGGCGGTATCCTGATCGCGATGGCCTTGATCGTTTCGGGCTTTTTGGCCGATCTGAACATCCAGTATCTTCCGATGGGGCCGGTAGTGACGACGCCTCTCTGGCTGCGCATTCTTGTGCATGTCGGATTCAGCGTCTGGCTCTATCTCGCATGGGCCGCGATCTATTTCGCCTTGGTGTTGAACAGGCGGGCGATGGAGCATGCACGGCGCGCGGCCGCCGCCAATGCGTCGGCGCTGGAAGCCCAGAACAGCATGCTGCGCTATCAGATCAATCCGCATTTTCTGTTCAATACGTTGAACGGCTTGTCGACGCTCATTCTGGACGGTCAGAACGCGCTCGCGGAAAAGGTCGTCATTTCGATGTCCCGGTTCATGCGGCATTCGCTGGCCTATGCGCCGCTCGATCGCATCGCGCTGCGCGACGAGATTGAGGCACAGGAACTTTATCTGTCGATCGAGCAGGTGCGGTTTGGCGACCGCGTCACATTCGAGATCGATGTGCCGGGGGCGGCTCAATCGGCTTTGGTGCCGAACCTCATTCTTCAACCCCTGGTCGAGAACGCGATAAAGCATGCGGTGACGACAACGACACGTCCCGTCAACGTCCGTCTGCAGGTGCGCATTGCGGGCGCTTTCCTGGAACTCGAAGTGACGGATTCGGGCGGCGGCGCGTTGCCTTCGAGCGCCGGTTTTGGAGTCGGCTTGAAGAACACACGCCAACGGCTTGAGGCCCTGTTCGGAGCGCAGGCGAGCCTTGACTGCGAGAGTCTTGCGCCGGGATTCCGCGCCGCGATTCGATTGCCCCTCGAGTTTCGCGCGCCATGAAGACCTATTGCGCGATCATCGCCGACGACGAACCGCTCGCCCTCAGACGCCTCGAGATCGGCCTTGCGCGTCTCCCGGATATCGAAATCGTCGGCGCGGCCAGGGACGGGAACGAAGCGTCAGCCCTGATCGGCGCGCTCTCCCCCGACATCGTCATTTTGGATATCGAGATGACGGGCGCGAATGGATTGCGCGTTTGCGAAACGATACCGCCCGCCTTGCGACCGGCGGTCGTGTTCGTAACGGCGCACAAGGATTTCGCCCTGGATGCGTTCGATCTGGGTGTCACGGATTATTTGTTGAAGCCCTTTGCGCTGTCGCGTTTGGACGAGGCGATCGCACGCTGCCGTGCGCATTGCGACCGGACGGATTTCGAACCAACCGCGCAGAACGGAAAGGACGATGCAAGATGGCTTCAGGCGCTCTGGTGTCTGGACCGCGGGCGGCGCCTTCGCGTGGCGGTCAGCGATATTCTGTGGATCGGCGGGGAGCGCGACTATGCAAGGTTGCACACCTCGAAGAGCACGTATCTCTGGCGCGGCGCGCTCGGTTCTTTGGGCGCCGGGCTTGATCCCAGCCTGTTCGTTCGCGTTCACCGGTCTGCAATCGTCAGGATCGCCGCCATCGACGAATTCCGCGTGGCGCGCTCAGGCGGGCTGCAATTGTCGATCGCCGGCAGCCGCGTGCCCGTCAGCCGCCAGCACGCCGCCGCGTTGCGCACGCGGCTGTCGGGCGGTTAAGTGCTCTTCGATTGTGGGCTACGGCGCTGCGATCTCGTGGACATGGACATCATGGGCCGCCTGGGCGCTCAAAACCTCCAGCGCCGTCTTCTCTTCGTCGGCATTTCGGATATTGACCCACAGCAGAAGGCCGCCGCGGGCGAGTTGCTCGTTGACGAGTTTCGCGTGATGCATGTGGAGCAGACGGCCGAGCGCTGCCCCAAGTGCGGCGCCGACGCCGGCGGCTACGAGCACCGGTATGACGGTCCCAATCCCGGCGACGACGAGAGCGCCGATGCCCGCGAGCGCCGGAGCCGGCAGATAGTCCGCCTCAAGCCGCGAGACATGCGAAAAGAAGGTTGCTCGCGGCGCCTTCGGATCGTCCTCCACCTCCTTCACCTGCGAATAGCGGTGACCGAGCTTCTGCTCGACGGTGCTTTCGCTGGCGAGCACGGAAAAGGCCGCCCGGTCGAAGCCGCGCGTCTCGAGCGCAAAGACCGCCTTGTCGAGCGCCTCCGCGTTATCGAAGGCGGCGACCGCTTCCTTGATCGTGTCCGGCATCGTGTTGGTTCCTTGTGTTGATGATTGTGACGGTTATGGAAGCCAGAGACTCTTTCAAGCCACAACTTCCTCAGGCTTGCCAGTTCGATTGGGTACGCCCCATTTCCAGTTGCGAATCTCCGGCAGATCCTGGCCGTGCCGATCGATGTAAACTTTGTGCTCGATGAGCTTGTCCCGGATCATTTGCTTCACGTAGTCGCCTCTCGTGCCGAGCTGCGGCAGCCGATCGATGACGTCCTGCACCAGATGGAACCGGTCCAGCTTGTTCTGCACTCTCATGTCGAAGGGGGTGGTAATGGTGCCCTCCTCATTGTAGCCCCGGACGTGCAGATTGTGGTTCGTCCGACGATATGTCAGGCGATGGACCAGCGAGGGATACCCGTGGAAGGCAAATATGATGTGCTTGTCTTTCGTGAAGAGTGAGTCGTAATTCGCTTCGCTCAACCCGTGCGGGTGCTCACTGGCGGACTGGAGCCGCATGAGATCGACGACATTGATCACCCGAATTTTCAATTCGGGCAGATGTTCCCGAAGGATCGATACTGCGGCCAATATCTCCAACGTCGGCGTGTCGCCGCAACACGCCATGACGACATCCGGATCGCAACCCTGGTCGTTGCTGGCCCATTGCCAGATTCCAATGCCTTCGGTGCAATGCATTGCCGCAGCGTCCATGGACAGCCATTGCGGAAGCGCGTGTTTGCCGGCCACCACCACGTTGACGTAATGGCGGCTGCGCAGACAATGATCGAAGACCGACAGCAGGCAATTGGCATCGGGCGGCAGATAGACCCGCACAATGTCGGCCTTTTTGTTGATCACATGGTCGATAAAGCCGGGATCCTGATGCGTGAACCCGTTGTGATCCTGCTGCCAGACATGAGAGGCGAGCAGATAGTTCAGCGATGCAATATTCCGGCGCCAGGGCAATTCCAACGTTACCTTCAGCCATTTGGCGTGCTGGCTGAACATCGAGTCGACAATGCGAATGAAAGCTTCGTAACTGTTGAACAATCCGTGACGGCCGGTGAGCAGATAGCCTTCGAGCCAGCCTTGGCATTGGTTTTCGCTGAGCATCGAGTCGAGTACGCGCCCCGTGGGTGCCAGGAATTCGTCATTGTCGACGGTTTCGGCATCCCACTGACGGTCGGTGACTTCAAAAACCGCGTCCAACAGATTCGATAGCGTCTCATCGGGGCCAAAGATGCGAAAATTGCGTCGATCCCGGTTGAGATCGGCCACGTCCCGCAGGAATTTGCCCAGTATGACCGTGTCCTGTCCGTCGACCGCGCCCGGAAACGGCACGCTCACCGCGTGGGCGTGGAAGTCAGGCATCCGCAAATCCCGCAGCAGAATTCCGCCATTGGCATGCGGATTGGCGCCCATGCGCCGATCCCCTTTCGGCGCCAGTTCCGCCAATTCGGGCATGAGCCGGCCTTTGTCGTCGAACAACTCCTCTGGCTTGTAGCTCTTCATCCAGCGTTCGAGCAGTTCGACGTGGTCCGGATGCGCGCTGTCCACAACGAGCGGCACCTGATGCGAGCGGAATGTGCCCTCGATCTGCAAGCCGTCGACGAATTTCGGGCCTGTCCACCCTTTCGGCGACCTGAGAACGATCATCGGCCAGTGCTGCCGCGTGGCGTCGTCTTTTTCCCGCGCACTTGATTGAATATTTCGAATCTGCTCAATGGCCGTTTCCAACGCGGCTGCCATAAGCACATGCATTTTCTCCGGCTCGTCTCCTTCCACAAAGAGGGGCATCCAGCCGCAGCCCTTCAGAAACTGCTCCAGCTCCTCGTGCGCGATGCGTGAGAGAACAGTCGGGTTGCTGATCTTGTAGCCGTTGAGATGAAGGATCGGCAGCACGGCGCCGTCGGTAACGGGATCGAGAAACTTGTTGGAGTGCCAGGACGTCGCGAGCGAGGCCGTTTCCGCTTCGCCATCGCCGATGACGCAGGCAACAATCAGATCGGGATAGTCGAACGCGGCCCCGAACGCATGGCTGAGCGAGTATCCCAGTTCGCCGCCCTCGTGAATTGAGCCCGGCGTCGTGGGCGCGACGTGACTGGAAATACCGCCGGGAAACGAGAATTGCTTGAACAGCAACTTCATGCCGGGTTCGTCCCGCGTGACATCCGGATAGATTTCGCTCCAGGTGCCTTCGAGATAGACGTTGCCGACGATCGCGGCCCCGCCGTGACCGGGTCCGGCGACGTAGAACATGTTCAGATCGTATTTCTTGATGACCCGGTTGAGGTGCACATAGATGAAATTTTGTCCCGGCACCGTTCCCCAATGCCCGACGACGAGAGGCTTCACATGCGCGAGCTTCAGGGGCTCGCGCAGAAGCGGATTGGCATACAGATATATCTGACCCACCGACAAATAATTGGCGGCGCGCCAATATGCATCCATCTTGCGAAGCAGGTTTGGTTCGAGCGTATCGGCTTTCATGGCTTATGATTCCTGAATCGGTTCGAGGGCAAGGACGCGCGCGACCGAGCGCGCAATCATGAGTTCCTCGTCCGTGGGGATGATGCGTATCTTGACGCGTCCGGACGCGTGCGAAATCACCGGCGCATTTTCCAAGTTTTGCTTTGCGTCCAGTTCGATTCCGAGGAATTGCAGCCCGTCACAAATCCTGGCACGAACCGGAGCCGCGTTTTCCCCGATGCCGCCCGCGAATATCAGCGTGTCGATTCCGCCCAATGCCGCCGCGAATGCACCGATCCATTTCTTGATCTGGTAACAAAACAGCGACACCGCCTCCGCTGCCCGCACATCATTCGCTTCGCGGTCCAGCAAGTCGCGCATGTCCGAGCTGGTTTCGGAAATGCCGAGCAGCCCGGACTGGAAATTCGCCATCTTATCGAACTGCTTCGCGGTCATCTGTTCCGTGCGCGCCAGATATGAAACCAGCCCCGGGTCGATATCGCCCGAACGGGTGCTCATCGGTACCCCGGCAGCGGGCGTAAAACTCATGCTGGTATCGATTGATTTTCCGCTGCGCACCGCCGCCAGGCTTGCGCCGCTTCCGAGATGGGCAAGGACGACCCGGCCGTTGGCAGCATCCGCTCCATCGAGGCGGGCCAATTCTCCCATCAGAAATGCGTAAGACAGACCGTGAAACCCATAGCGCCGCACACCTTTTGCTTCGTAGCGGCGCGGGATCGGCAACAGTCTCGCCGCGCGCGGCAGGTCATGGTGAAATGCCGTGTCGAAGCACGCTACCTGGGGTACGCCGGGAAAACGGCGCCGCAAAGCTTCGATTGAAAGGATTTCCTCCGGCAGATGCTCGGGATCGAACGGACTTAAATCGCGCAGCTCCTCGATCATTTCCGTCGTGACCCGCTGCGGCTCGCTAAAATTCGGGCCACCTTGCACCACGCGATGTCCTATTGCAGCCAATTTGTCCCGGCCGCTGCGATCCTCAATCCATTCCATCAAAATGCCGACGGCCGCCTCGTGGTCCGGCGCAGTTGCTGACAGCGAAATGTTGTCGACTGGATTCCGGCTTTTGATCTTGAACGTCGCATCCGATCCAATTCTGTCAATGCCGCCTTTCAGAATTTGCGGCAGCGATCCATGCGCTTCGAACATCGCGAACTTGATGCTCGACGACCCGCCATTGATCGTCAGGATGGATGAACCCGTCGATTTCATGCGGTCCTGCTTTCGGTCCGTACCGCGAGCCCGCGTCGGTTGAATTCTGTTCTCATTTCGCAAGCTGCTTTCGGATGGCTTGCAATTCCCGCCGGCGCGTTGCGCTCACGGTGGGATAGGCCATTTTGAGTTCTTCCAGCGTATCGAGAACGATTCGCGAGACGATGAGCCGGGCATTCGGCTTGTCGTCGGCGGGAACCACATACCATGGCGCGTGATGGGTGCTCGTTGCACCGAGGCATTCTCCATACACCTCCATATATCGCTTCCAGTATTTCCGCTCCTCGATATCCGCCTGACTGAATTTCCAGTTCTTCTGCGGTTCGTCGATACGCGCGAGGAATCGTTTTCGTTGCTCCTCCTTCGAAAGGTGGAGGAAAAATTTGACGATCCGGGTTCCGTTGGCGTGAAGGTGTTTCTCCAGGTTGACGATCGAGCGATAGCGGCCGTGCCAGAGAGTCTCGTCATGTTTCGGCGCATCCGGAAGACCTTCGGCGACGAGAAGTTCGTGATGCACGCGAACGATCAGAACTTCCTCGTAATAGGAACGGTTGAAGATGCCGATCTTCCCCCGTTCCGGCAGGTTGCGCGTCGTGCGCCAGAGAAAATCGTGCTGTAGTTCCTCGCCGGTGGGATGCTTAAAGCTGAACACCTGGCAGCCCTGGGGATTGACGCCGGACATTACATGACTGATGGCGCCATCTTTTCCGGCAGCATCCATGGCCTGGAAGATCAGCAGGATGGCGTAGCGGTCGCTCCCATAAAGCAGCTCCTGTTGGGTACTCAATTGCTCGACGTGCTCCTGCAGGAGCGTCTTGTATTGCTCCTTGGATTTGTACACGGGATCGATCTTCGTCGGCCACTTCTTGAGATTGACCGCGTCGCCTTCGTGTACGCGAAAGTCCTTTGAGTGAATTCTCATCTGTATCCTTTCGGCGGCAGGTACCGCTCTAGACGATCTTCAGACGACGAAAAACCGGGACCTTCACCAAATCCAAACCGACCGCGAAACCCGTCGCCGACGCAAGCGTGCCTGCCACGACCCAGAGCGGCAAGGGCGTCATGGCCAATCCGGCGATGGACAATCCCGCCGCAATCGAAATATCCGCAACCGAAGACACGACCAGCCATTTGCTCGGGCGGGAGGACCAAAGATGCCGGCGTTCGCGATTGGTATAGGTCGTCGCCTGATTGCCGAACACGATGAGAACAAAAGCAAGCGTCCTGAGCGTCCCGATTCCGAACCCCATGCCATAGGCGCCAAAGGCGAGGATCGATGTGCAAAAGATCAGTTCGCCGACGCCCATCACGGCGCCCGCGATCGTCAGATTGCCGATGCGCCACGCGTTCGGGACCGGTGACGGTCGGACATTGTCGGTCGTCAGCGACATCCCGAGGAAATCGCCGGTTATCATGATCAGAACCATCAACAAAGGTGTCAGGATCGCGTGCCCGGTTATGATCAGGCCGGCTGCAAGGAAGAGCACCTGCACGGTCTTTTTGGTGATGGAGTTCAGCGTGTAGCTCAGGATGCGCTGGAACGTCTCGCGGCCTTCCCTGACCGCGGCCACGATGCCGACGAGTCCGGGTTCGGTCAGCACCATGCCGGCGGCCGATTTCGCCACGTCGGTTGCCGTCGAGACTGCGATTCCGATCTGCGCCTGGCGAAGCGCCGGCGCGTCATTGGCGCCATCGCCGCACATGCCGACGACATGGCCGACACTCTGGAATGCCTTGACGAGTTTGTATTTGTCCTCCGGAAGCACGCCCGCAAATACCGCGTAAGTGTCTGGGTGCACGCTCGTCGGGATCGGACCGGGCGGACAGATCGCGCCGTCGAGGCCGACCGCATGCGCCACGATGGAGGCAGTTGCCGGTGCGTCGCCCGTCACCATCACAGTGCGCACGCCCAAGCCTTTCAGTTCGCTGACGAGTGCGGCGGAATCGGTTCGGGGTGGATCGCTTAGCGCGATGAGTCCCGCGAGTTTCATTGTTGCGGGCGGACCCGCTGCCACCGCCATTACCCTGTAGCCTTTTCCTTCCAGTTCCTTCGCGATCGCCGCCGCGGTTGGTGAAGGTTGCGCGAGGGGAACGATCACCGCAAAGGCACCCTTTACAATGCGCTGTGTCGCACCGGTCGTATCCGTTGCGGTCGCCTCGGACATTTTCGCCGCCGGATCGAACGGCACGAATTTGACTAACTTCAATGCATCGGCGACCGGTTTGGCTTGGGCCGCGGCGCGAATGGCGGCATCCACCGGGTCCTGTCCGCCATCGGCACTTGCCAGCGACGCAAGCGCCAGAACATGCGGCAGGTCGAAGCCGGGCAGGGGATGGGTTGTCGTCACCGTCAGCGCGTTGCGCGTCAGTGTGCCCGTCTTGTCGGCGCACAGAACATCCATCGACGCCGCTTCATCCACCGCCGAAAGGCGGGTCGGAAGGACATTCAATTTCGCCAAGGCCCTCGCGCCGATCGCAGAGGCAAGTGTGAAGGTGGCGGGTAGCGCGACCGGAATGGACGCAAGAACAGCAGTCAGGACAAGCGGGATGATCTCGCCCAGCTTCATGCCCAGGAATTGCGCATATATGACAAGCAGCACAATAACGGCGCCATTGAACACTGCGAGATTGCGCACAACGCGCAGCACGGCTTTCTGCTGCGAGCTGACGACATGGGCGATGCGAACGAGCTCCGCAGTTCTGCCGAATTTGGTGCGCACCCCCGTCGCTGTGACTTCCGCCACCGCCTCGCCGCGCCGGACCAGCGCGCCTGCATAGGTTTGCGTACCGGGGCCGGCTTCGATGGGCACCGATTCGCCCGTGAGCATGGATTGGTCGAGCAGGATGTCTCCCGCGGTGAGATGCACATCGGCAGCGACGACGCTTCCCAGTGACAACTTCACAATGTCGCCGGGTACCAATTGCGCCGCGGGCACTGTTTTCCAGGCGCCGTCGCGCCGGACGGATGCGTTCAGCGCGAGCCGCGATTTCAGCGCAGCCAGCGTCGCCCGGGCTCGGCTCTCCTGAAACAATCCCAGCGCGGCATTGAACACCAGAAGTGCTGCGATGACCGCGGCCTCGATATTGTCGCCGAGCACAATCTGAAGCGCGATCGCGGCTTCCAGCATCCACGGAACCGGAGCCCAGAATTTGGCCAGCGCGCTACGCAGGGGGTGTGCTGAAATGTCGGGCATTGCATTCGGGCCGGACTTGTCGAGCCGGCGACGCGCTTCGCCGCTCGTCAAACCATTCTGCGGGCTCGCACTGCCGATGCTTGGCGGTCCAGTGGGTAACGCGCTCGCCAAGGATTGCTGGAGGCTCATATTGGGTTCGAAGTCGATAGGGCCATGGCGCTGCTCCTTTCAGAGCAAGAGCAAATTGCTCTCAATTCAGATGTCTCGGCGAAACGTCGATGAGCAAAATTGAACACGCGCCAGCCTGAAGTTCGGGCGGCAGACCGCCTTATTCGACTCCGGGCAGGAAATATTACCGTGCGATGCCGTTAGCGCCCGACAAAGACAACGCCTGGAAGCGCCTCAAGGTCCAGCCTTATCGCGAAACAGCACAGGTCAATTTGAAACCAACGCGCCCGCGCAACCGTTCCTGACCCACAGCCTCAAGACCGACCTGATGCGCGTCCCGCTGCGTCTTCCGGGAGACCGACCGTGACCTACACCAGATTAATGGTGCATCTGGAGCTTGGGAGTTCGAACGCGGCGCTGCTGAAAGTCGCGGCCGTCCTGGCTGAGAGTCTTCATGCCGGCGTGATCGGGATCGCGGCGTGCCAGCCCATGCGAGCAGCCTACGCCGACAGCGCGGTTTCCGGTGAGATCATCGAGCAGGATCGCTGCGATATTGCGAAGGAAATCAAGGCAGGCGAGTCTGAATTTAGGAGTGCGTTTCACGCCCACGCTGGCGCCGTCGAGTGGCGCTCGATGGTCGCATTCGGGTCGCTGTCCGGCTATCTGGCGCATCAGGCCCGAAGCGCGGACCTCGTCGTCACTTGCGTCGATCACAATGCATCGGCGTTCGACAACTCTCGACACGTCAATATGGGCGATCTGGTCATGCGGGCGGGAAGGCCTGTTCTGATCGTGCCATCGTCCGTGGAGGCTTTCCAACTGCGGTGTGTGGTCGTCGGCTGGAAGGAAACGCGCGAGGCGAGGCGGGCGATTTTTGACGCGTTGCCTCTGTTGAAAAAGGCCGAACGCGTCACAGTCGTCGAGATCGCCGAGGGCGAGCATCTCGCCGCAGCGCGCATGCATCTCGATGACGTTGTCGGTTGGCTGAAGGTCCACGGAATCACGGCGGAAATGCTGGCATTGCCTGCGGCGGGTGACGACGCAGCGCAGCTGAAATCCTTCGCCGACGAGCAACGAGCCGATGTCATCGTTGCCGGCGCATACGGACATAGTCGATTGCGCGAATGGGCATTTGGCGGCGTCACCAGCGATCTCTTGCTGTGCGCAACGCGCTGCTCGTTCGTATCTCACTGAAGACATTTTCGTGAACCGATCAGGAGGGTCAAATGACGACAGTTCGAACCGAGACTCAAGACGGCGCATCGCCGGAAGCGCATCCCCATGTTACCGGCTCGAATCGCAGAACGCTCGAAGCCATATCGCGCCATCCCGTGGCGCATAATCTCGAATGGAGCGATGTGGTCTCGCTGTTCGAAAAGCTGGGCACGGTCGAGCAGAAGGCCAATGCCGAATTCGAGTTCCGCATGGGCTCGGAACGGCACGTCATGCGCAAACCGCACACGAAGGATCTCACGGCGGCGGAAGTCGTCGAGCTGCGAAAATTCCTGGCGCGCGCCGGTTCGTCCACCGGGTCCACGGGTAAAGCGGTCCATGACGCATTGCCCGTCGCGCCGAACCTCATGGTCGTGATGGATCATCACGGCGCAAAGATCTACCACGTCGACGTCACGGCCGCCGACTCGTCCCAGCATGTGATCAAGCCTTACGACCCGCATCATTTCCAGCATCACCTGACGCACAAGGATCAGTCGCGGGAAAAAGGCCAACGCACCGCGGAAGACCCCAGCTTTTACGAGCGGATCGCCCAGGCGCTGGCGGGGGCCGGCAAGATCGTCGTGATCGGCCACGGCACCGGCAAGAGCAATGCCGCGCACCATCTTCTCGAATATCTCAAAGCCCATCACAGCGAGACGCATCAACGCGTGGTGAGTGAAATGTCGGCCGAACTCTCAAGCATCACGACACGGCAATTGCTCGAAATGGCACACGAAGCGCTGCGCTAGAGGTTCGTCGGGTGCATCGTGACGTCGATGTAATGCGCCGAAGGCGGGTTTCGGCGAAAAGCTCCCCCGGAGCTGAAACCGGGCCGTCCGCGGTTCGTTGCTTCACTGGCAGTCTAGGGCTGACGGCACGAAAATGCGCAAACAAAGACGTTCTGACAAATCCGAGAGCGTAAATGCGGCGATCTCGGATTGCGCCAGAGCCATTCATCTGACTTGTGAGTTGACGACGGAGGGTTGCCCGGTCGCTCTCTTACGATCGACTCTCGATTCCGCCGGCACTTTGCTGCGAGAATACGACCGTCTTGTCGTGTTGATCGCGCAACAGCAGAGAGTTCTGCAATCGCTGGCAAATCTGACGCCGCGGCAGCACGAGATCATGGACCTGGTTTTGCTGGGTTCGCCCAGCAAGAACATCGCTGCGGACTTGCATATCAGCCAACGCACCGTGGAAACTCATCGCGCCGCCATCATGAAGAAAACGGGAGCGAAATCCCTTCCCGCGCTGGGACGCGTGGGGTTGGTTGCCGCATTAAGCGACGTCGGAGTACCCGCGGTTTGATCCGCGGCTGCGCACTTCGCGTTCTACGTAGTTTCCGACGCTGACGCGTGGACCGTCCCGACCGTTATGGTCGCGATAGCCAATCGACAAGCCACCGCAGAACACGATGCCTTACCAAGGCATTCGGATCGACGTTTGCCTCGGGCGGCCGGCAATTCACCTGGAAGGTTAACCAAAATGACGCTCATGACGATGCCAAAAGCAGCAACCCAGGATCGATCGGGAAAACCCGACACGCAGACGATGAAGGCTCTTGTCTATCAGGCATTGGGCAAGAAAGCCCTTGAGGATCGACCGAAGCCGGAGATTGCGGCTACGACGGATGCAATCGTAAAAATCGTGAAGACGACGATTTGCGGGACCGACCTGCATATTGTCAAAGGGGATCTTGCGAGCTGCAAACCCGGCCGCATTCTCGGTCACGAAGGCGTGGGCATCGTCGACAAGGTGGGACCGGCAGTCACGGCGTTCAAACCAGGTGATCGCGTTCTGATCTCCTGCGTCAGTGCCTGCGGAAAATGCGTTTATTGCCGCAAGCAGATGTATTCGCATTGCACGACGGGCGGCTGGATTCTTGGCAACACGATTGACGGCACCCAAGCCGAGTTCGTCCGCATTCCGCACGCTGACAATAGCCTCTATCCCATCCCGGCAGGCGCCGACGAAGAAGCTCTCGTCATGCTGAGCGATATCCTGCCCACCGGCTTCGAATGCGGCGTGCTGAACGGCAAGGTTCAGCCAGGAAACTCGGTCGCGATCGTGGGGGCCGGGCCGATCGGCCTTGCCGCGCTCTTGACTGCGCAGTTCTATTCGCCGGGCGCGATCATTATGATCGACCTTGACGACAATCGCCTCGCGGTCGCGAAGCGATTCGGCGCTACGGCCACCATCAACAGCACCGACGGCAAAGCCGTCGAAACGCTCATGAAAATGACAAGTGGGCGCGGCGTAGACACCGCCATCGAGGCCGTAGGTATCCCGGCAACGTTCGAGATGTGCGAAGGTATCGTAGCGGCCGGCGGCACCATCGCCAATATCGGTGTGCATGGAAAACAGGTCGCTCTCCATCTCGAACGACTGTGGGATCGCAACATCGATATCACAACCCGGCTGGTTGACACGGTCAGCACGCCGATGCTTCTCAACATCTTCAAGTCGGGCAAAATCGATCCGAAACTTCTCATCACCCATCATTTCAAATTCGACAAGATCATCGATGCCTATGAAACGTTCGGTCATGCCGCCGATACGAAGGCGTTGAAGGTTATCATCGAAGTTTGACGGCGACATCGCGCGGCTTCCGCGCGAAACAGTGCACGAGGACAAATCCATGGCCTATCAAAGCGTCAATCCCGCGGACGGGAAGACTCTCAAGAAATTCGACGAACTGACCGACAAGCAATTGGAGGCAAAACTTGTTGCCGCCCAGACCTGCTTCGAGACCTGGCGCAACAAGACGTATGCCGAAAGAGCGGCCATCGTCGCCAAGGCGTCGACCCTCATGCATTCGAAAGTCGACGAATTCGCCCATATCATGACGCTCGAAATGGGCAAGCGAATCTCCGAAGCGCGCGGCGAAGTCGAATTCAGCGCGAATATCCTCGGCTATTATGCGAAGAACGCCGAGCGCTTCCTGGCGCCCGTCAAGCTCCATCCGACGCTTGGCGAGGGCCATATGGAAAGCAGCCCCATCGGCGTCGTCTTCTGCGTGGAGCCCTGGAATTTCCCCTATTATCAGCTCGCCCGGGTTGCCGGACCGCATCTGATGGCAGGCAATACGCTGCTGGTGAAGCACGCCGGCATCGTGCCGCAATGCGCGATTGCCTTCGAAAAGCTCCTGACCGAAGCCGGTGCGCCGGCCGGTCTCTACACCAATCTCTTGATCTCGCACGATCAGTCGGACCGCCTCGTCGACGACCCCCGGGTCAAAGGCGTGGCGCTGACCGGCAGCGTTGCGGCAGGCCGGAGCATCGCGGCGCGCGCCGGAAAGGCGCTCAAGCCGTCATCGATGGAGCTGGGCGGCAGCGATGCGTTCATCGTTCTGGAAGACGCCGATCTCGAACACACGATCAAATGGGCCGTGTGGGGCCGGATGTACAATACCGGACAGACCTGTTGCGCAGCGAAGCGATTCATCGTGGTGGAAAAGCTCGCCGACAAGTTCCTGGAGAAATTCCAGGCGGCGCTCACCGCTCTGAAGCCCGGAGATCCCATGGACGAAAAGACGACGCTGGGCCCTTTGTCGTCGGAGCAAGCCCTGGTCGACCTTTTGAAGCAGGTGGCAGTGGCGGTTTCTCATGGTGCGGAAGTGCTCATGGGCGGCAGGCGGATCGATCGCGCCGGCTCCTACATGCAGCCCACGATCCTGACGCACATCAAGCCGGAAAATCCTGCATTCCGGGATGAATTCTTCGGACCTGTCGCGCTGTTTTTCCGGGTGAAGGACGAAGACGCGGCCATCGCGCTCGCCAATGACTCCGATTTCGGATTGGGTGGCTCGGTGTTCACGAAAGATATTGCGCGCGGCAAGCGCGTGGCGAGTCGCGTCGATACCGGCATGATGTTCGTCAACAACATCTCGTGGTCGGATGCCGAACTGCCCTTCGGCGGCATCAAGGACTCCGGTTACGGGCGCGAACTCGGCGACATGGGCATCCAGCAATTCGTGAACAAGAAGCTGGTTCGCTACGTTGCGGCCGAAGCGCCGGTCTGAGCCTCGTTTCCAGCAATTCCCTCGGTGAGGCGTTGATGAGGATTCCGTTTGGAAGGAATCCTCATCCCTCGCCGGGAAATCGCCGCGAGCGGGTTGCCGCGCCGCAGCATGAGAGAACGGAAGTCGTGATGTACGTTAATGTCGCCGTGCTGAAAGAAACCCAGGCGCATGAACGGCGCGTGGCTCTCGTACCTTCTATCGTTCCCAAATTCGTGAAGCTGGGCGGGAAACTCCACATGCAGTCGGGTGCTGCGGATGGCATCAAACTGGGTGACGCGGCGTTCAAGGACGTTGCAATTGTCGCCGACAGGCATGATCTGGTTTCCGATGCCGACGTCGTTCTCGCGGTTCAGCCGCCGGCGCTCGATGTTGTCGACGCGATGAAGGAAGGCGCGCTACTCATTTGCTTTATCTACGCCGACAACGAGAAGGCACTCGTACAACGTCTGCTGGAAAAGAAAATCACCTGCTTCGCCATGGAGCGAATTCCGCGCATCTCGCGGGCCCAGGCGATGGACGCGCTGTCCAGCCAATCGGCACTTGCGGGCTACTATGCCGTGCAACTGGGCTCGACGCATCTCGCCCGCATTCTCCCCAAGGTCACCACCGCCGCCGGTGCGATCGGACCGGCCAAGGTTCTCGTGATGGGACTTGGTGTTGCAGGTCTCGAAGCGCTGGCAACGGCTCACCGTTTGGGCGCGGTCGTCGAAGGTTACGATGTGCGCCCGGAAACTGCGGAGCAGGCGCTCTCGCTGGGTGCGACATTCGTGGAGACGGGCGTCGATGCGCGGGGCAAGGGCGGTTATGCGCGCGAACTCACGCCTGAAGAAAAGGCCAAGGTCGACGCGGTCCTGACGCAGCATATCCAGCAGGCGGATCTCATCGTCACGACGGCAGCCATTCCTGGAAAACCGTCTCCCAAGCTCGTCAGCAGGAAGCAGGTGGCCGGCATGAAGGCGGGCGCCGTGATTGTCGATCTGTCGGCAGAAGGCGGCGGCAATTGCGAGGACACGAAGCCCGGCGAAACCACGCAAGTCGGGCAGGTGTCGATTCTCGCGCCATTGAACGTGCCGTCGCTGCTTGGCGAGGACGCCAGCGAGCTTTATGCGAAGAACGTCTTCAATCTGCTCGCGCTGATGCTGAAGGACAACATCGTCTCCATCGACTGGACGGATGAGGTTCTCGCCAAGACTGCGCTCACGCATGCGGGAAAAATGGTCGAGGTCAAACAGGAGTCGCCAGCCAAACCCGCCGAAGGGCACCGGCATTCCAAACCCGCCGCGAAAGCGGCTTGAGCGAGAGATCGACATGGACTTCACGATCGCCATGACCGGGTTTGTTGCCTTATACGTCTTCATGCTTGCCGCGTTTGCGGGCTGGGTGATCATCGGCGGCGTGCCCGCAATTTTGCATACGCCGCTGATGTCGGGTTCCAATTTTGTGCATGGCATCGTCGTGGTCGGCGGAATCTTCGCGCTGCTCAATGCGAGCACGGTGCTGGAACAGTCCATCGGCTTTGCTGCAGTCCTGCTCGGGGCCGGCAATGCGGCAGGCGGCTATGCCGTGACCGACCGCATGCTCGCGATGTTCCAGGTGAGCAAGCCACATCGCGCAAAACATGCGCACGCAAAGCATATGAAAAAGGTCTGAATCACGACATGAGCACAATCATTCCACAGCTGATCATCGGCACGACGGATCTCGCAGCCGCTTTTCTTTTTTTGTACGGCCTCAAGCGAATGTCGTCCCCCGTGACAGCCCCGTCGGGAATATTTGTTGCGGGTCTTGGCATGCTCGTCGCAATTCTGGCGAGCTTTCTTTATGTATTCAGCGTCAGCGCCGCTGCGAGACCGCATCTTGCGGTCAATGTCGGGCTTGCGCTCGTTGCGCTCGCGCTTGGCGGTGGTGTTGCATGGTGGAGCGGCCGCAAAGTTGCACTGACCGCCATGCCCCAAATGGTGGCGC
>Ga0302325_10011268_pt1 | contig 19277 bp, 15 predicted proteins | sample Palsa_T0_2_FD_201948 | JGI IMG/M metagenome (GOLD analysis project Ga0302325, IMG submission 201948) | Peat permafrost microbial communities from Stordalen Mire near Abisko, Sweden - Palsa_T0_2 | ecosystem: Environmental > Terrestrial > Soil > Palsa > Peat permafrost | place: Sweden: Abisko...
AGGCCCAGCCCGCTGCGAAGCAGCCGGGCGCCGCACCGCCACCTCCGAAACCTTTAGCATGCCCCGGGGGTGGGGTGGGCATCGGCGGCGTCGTTGGAGCCTCCTCGACCCCCTCCTTGGGCGCCCATCCGGCCGGCGCAAAGAGCCGGCGGCTTTGGGCGCCCGGGTTGGGGGTCGATCCGGGCCTTGGCTCCTCAGACGCCGCCGATGCCCACCCCTCCCCCGGGGCGCTTTACAACCACCCTCCGAACTGATTGGCTCCTCCCCTTTGTGATGCCCAAGCAGCTTCATGCCTACTGGCGCATGGACTACATCGAGGCGCCGCGCTATCCCGCAGCGATGCGCCGGCCCTTCACCGATCTTCCGGCCCTGGGCGACGATAAGACCGCCCTGATTGTCCACCGCAACCGCCTCTCCTACCTGGTGCTGAACCGCTATCCCTACAACCCCGGGCACCTGCTGGCGGTCCCCTTCCGTGAGGTGGCCGACGTGGACCAGCTTACCGCCGAGGAAAGGGCCGAGATTTTTGACGAGATTGTATTGGCCAAACGGCTCCTCACCGCAGCCATGAAGCCGGACGGCTTCAACATCGGGTTCAATCTCGGCGCCGCCGCCGGCGGAAGTATCACCCACCTTCACGGCCATGTGGTGCCTCGCTGGAATGGAGATAATAACTTCATGCCGGTGATCGGGGAGACCCGGGTCCTGCCGCAATCGCTCGAAGTCACCTGGGAACGGCTAACCACCGTATTGGCGGGCCTGAGCCCCCAGTCTTAGCCGGCCTCGCGCCATGCCCGCAAAGACGCTCCATTTCCAGAGTCCGCGCCATCTCAGCCAGATGTACGCGGAAAAAGAGGAAAACCTAGCCCACGCGGAGCGCGCCCTCGGCGTCAAGCTGACCACCCGCGAAGATTGGCTGAAGATCGAGGCGGCGGAGCCCTCCTTGACGGTGGCCGAAGAGTTCTTCGATTTCCTCAATGTCGCCCGGAAACAGGGGATGACGATCCGCTCGCCTGATTTCACCCGAGTCGTCGATTCCTTCGCCCGCGGAGAAGGTGATAGCTGGCAGGAACTCCTCGAGCAGCCGCTCGTGGTCGCGACCAACCGCCGCAGCATTGTCCCAAAAACCCTTGCCCAAAAGGCCTATCTGAAGGCCCTCCTGTCGAAGCCGCTGGTCTTCGGCATCGGTCCCGCCGGAACCGGGAAAACCTACCTGGCCATGGCAGCCGCCGTCTCGGCGCTTCTGAAGAATGAGGTGCAACGGATCATCCTCACGCGGCCGGCCGTCGAAGCCGGCGAAGCGCTCGGCTTTCTCCCGGGCGATCTCCGCGAGAAGATCCTGCCCTACCTGCGCCCGCTCTATGACGCCCTCCACGACATGCTGGACGCCGGGGACGTCGTGCGCCTGACCGAGAAAGGCATCATCGAGATCGCCCCGCTCGCCTACATGCGCGGCCGCACACTCTCGCACGCCTACATCGTCCTGGACGAAGCCCAGAATACCACGCCGGAGCAAATGATGATGTTCCTCACCCGCCTCGGAGAGGACTCACGCATGGCCGTTACCGGCGATGTCACTCAGATTGATCTGCCCCGCAGCAAGCAGTCGGGCCTGCTCGAGGTTCGCCAGATCCTGAGGGAGATTCCGGGGCCCGATTTTCATACCTTCCACGCCGTCGATGTCGTCCGCCACCCGCTCGTCCAGCGCATCATCGATGCCTACGACCGGTACAAGAACCCGATGGCTGAAGGCGTCAGTCACTCCCAGAGTTAGACGCGCCACATCCCATGTCGGTCCGCAATCAGCTCAAACTTCTCGTCGGCGGCCTCAGCCGGAAACGGCCCGATCCGGGCGCTCATGCGGGGTCGGCGCTGCGCGATTTTCTCGACAGGAGCCGGATGGTCACCTGCGGCATTTTCATCATCACGGTCTTGTCCATCGTGGTGATCAGCTCGGTGGGAATGCGGGTTCGAGACGTGCCGGTTCTTCTCGACCAAATCGCACCCGCCCGCCTGATCGCCAGCCTTCCCTTCTCGTACGTCAGCGCGGAGAAGACCCGTTTGCAGCGCGAACAGTTCGCCAATCATCTGCCTCCGGTCTACCGCCTCGACAATCAGCCCATGGAGCGCTTCGAAAAAGCGGCTCGCGAACTTCTGCCTCGGCTGTCCGCCTTCGAGACTCAATACCCGGCCCATTCGCCCACACTCCTCGACCGGCGGACGGCGCTGACCGCGCTCGCGGATGATTTCAATTCAAAGGGGCCCTACGAAGTGACGGCCGACGAACTCGTCGCGCTGCTCGAGGCGGGGGACGCCTCAGCCCGCGCTTCGTTGTTTGAGAACGGCTTCGCCGCCCTGAAGCAGATCTACAGCGAAGGCGTTCACGATTCGACGATCGCGGACGAAGGGCCCGACACCATCACGGTCTTTCAGGTCGAGCGCCCGAGCGGCGCAGTGGCGGCGCGCCCGGTCCAGTCGATGGAGGATGCCCTGACCTTTCTGCGGGTCAGCCTCGCCGGAGACAACCTCCCCCGCCCCGCTGCCACCGCGCTCTTCCGTTTCTTCCGCAATGGCGTCCATTCCAATCTCGCGTTCGACCGCCTGCTGACTGCGCACCGCACAGCCGATCTCGCCCGAAACGTAAAGCCGGTGACCGTCACGGTCGACCAAGGACAAACCATCGTTGAGGCCGGCCGCCGGGTAACTCCCGAACAGTATGAAATGTTCATGGAGCACCGCAAACGGCAGATGACCGCCGAGGGTGAAGGCCTGGAGCAGGGGCTCGAACTCTTCGGGAGGGTCCTCCTGGTGCTTGCGATGGTGCTCGCATCGATTCTCTACATGCGTCTCGAGGATCCGGAGACTCTGCGCTCGAATGTGCGCCTCGGGCTGCTCGGCTTGGTCGTCATCGTGAATTTGGCCCTGGTGCGCGGGGTTTACTGGGTGGGCGGCCTTGAATTTTTCATGCACGAAACCTCGTGGGCATCCACCCTGCCCTACCTCGTGCCAACGGCGCTGGCGCCCCTGGTGGTTGCGATCCTGATCGACGCCGGCTCAGCCATTTTCACCGCCCTGTTCATTTCGATCTTCACCGGTGTCATCTACGGCAACCGGCTGGACTTGTTGGTGCTGACTTTCCTTTCCTCCATGGTCGCGGTCTTCGGATGCCGGGATGCCCGCAGGCGCAGCCGGGTCGTGCGCGCCGCCGGGCTCGGAGGACTCACCGTCGCCGCGTTCTCCTCCCTGATCGGCTTTGCCCAGCAAACGCCCATCGAGACCCTCGCCGGCCAAATGGGAGCCGGCCTCCTGACCGGCCTGCTGACCGGCGTCGCCGTCGTGGGCCTGCTCCCGATCTTCGAATCCCTGTTCAAGCGCACAACCGACATCACGCTGCTTGAGCTGACCGATTTTAACCATCCCCTTCTGCGACGGATGCAATTGGAGGCGCCCGGCACCTACCACCATTCGCTCGTCGTGGCCCAACTCTCCGAGAACGCATGCGGGGCCATCGGCGCCAACCCCATCCTGGCCAGGGTCTGCGCGCTTTTCCACGACATTGGCAAGATCCTGCATCCCTCCTATTTTAGCGAGAATCAGCGCGACCGCGGCAATCCCCACGACGACGAGGACCCGGAAATATCCGCTCAGATCATCCGTCAGCACGTCACCGATGGCGTCGAATTGGCCTCGCGGCATCATTTGCCGCGCGCCGTCGTCGACGTGATCCGGCAGCACCATGGGACGACGCTGATCCGGTACTTTTTCGAACGCGCCCGCATGATGTCCCGGCCGCCGTTTCCGGGAACCGAGCCGGCCGCCATTCCCGAGGGCAAGTACCGGTACGACGGGCCGAAGCCCCAGTTTAAGGAGAGCGCGGTCATTTCTCTGGCCGACGGCATCGAAGCCGCCACGCGCTCCATGCGTTCCGTGACTGCGGAACAGCTCGGGCCATGGATCGATCACTTCGTGGCCGAACGCATCGCGGACGGACAGCTCAACGAATCGCCCCTCACCTTTGAAGACCTGGCGAAGATGAAGAGCAGCTTTACCTTTACGCTGCTCAACATGCTGCACTCGCGCCTGGAATATCCGCCCATGGACAGCCCTCCGAGCGAAGCCAAGGCGTGAAGCCTGCGGCGCGCGAGCTGTCGATTGCGAACCTCCATCCGCGCCTCAAGCTAGAGCGGAGGGACGTGACTGCGCTCGTTGCCGCACTGGATGCGGCGGCAGAGGAATTCGGCGGCGGCTGCCCTGCGGGCGCCCTGTCGATCGCGTTCCTTACGGACGAGGCTCTGGCAAGTCTCCATGCGCGCTTCCTTAACGATCCGTCGCCGACCGACGTCATCACCTTTACCGGCTCGGTGGAAGCGAGGGCCCGTGACCCTGGCGGGTTCGGTCAAGGGACCCTCGAAGGGGCGGCATCCAGCAGGAGCATGGCCGGTGAAATTTGCGTCTCGGCCGACGCCGCCGCGCGTCGAACCCGCGCGGCCAACGCCGACGCGAGGCGAGCCCCCGCATCACCCCGGAAAACTCAGGGATCTGAGGATGCCTACGCCCGGGAGTTGACGCTCTACCTGGTCCATGGATGGTTGCATCTCGCGGGATACGACGACCTCAATCCGTCGGCCAAACGGCGGATGCGGCGGGCCGAGGCCCGCGCGATGCGAATCATCGAACGCGGTCCGGGCGTGCCCATTTTCCGGATGCGTGCTTTTTCCGTGCGTTCGCGGCGACGACCGGCATAAGGAACCGGACCGCCTTTCGACCCGAACGGCCCAAACAGCCGACCGGCATGGACTCCACACCCTCACAGAAGCGACTCATCAAGCTCAGGAACGCCTTTTTCTCGGGCCTCCTACTGGTCGCGCCTTTGGTCGTCACGGTTTGGGCCTTCATCCGAATCATTGAGTTGGTGGGCGAGACGTTTCGTCCGGTCTTCTTCCCTTACGTACCGGAATCGTTCACCGTCCATCCGGGCCTGACGGTCGTCTTTGACATCCTGACGACGCTCATCGTGATCGTGCTGGTGACGGCGTTAGGCTATGTTTCGCGCGACGTCCTGGCCAAGTACGTTTTGGGAGCGACTGATCGCTTCATGCAAAGAATCCCCGGGCTTGGCGCCGTGTACAACACGGTCAAGCAGGTGACCGACACTTTCGGGTCCGGCAACCGGCACCAGCTCAACAAGGTCGTGCTCGTGGAATTTCCACGCAAAGGGGCGTGGGTGCTGGGCTTCCTGACGAGCAAGTCCCAGGGAGAGGCGCAGGCCAAGACGGCCGAGGAAGCCTGGACGGTTTTTGTTCCGACCTCGCCGATCCCGACGAACGGTTTTCTCATCATGGTGCCCAAGCAAGACATCATCGAACTGGAGATGACGACGGGCGAAGGCATGAAGATGATTGTTTCGGGAGGCGCCGTCGTTCCTCCCTGGCCTCCCGCAGTCGCCGAGGCGCCGAAGCCGGAGACAGACGGCGTCTAGCCGCAGCGCGCCCGATCCCGTGTCCGGGTTGTCGCTACAGACCGACGCCTTTGTCCTGGCCAAGCGGGATGCCGCCGACCCGTATCAGGGATTCGATCTTTTTTCCCCCGAGCATGGCGGCCTGCGGGCATTGCAGAGGCTCTCCCGGAAGGCCCCGCCGACGCAGCCCCCGCTCGATCTTTTTGACGAGGCCGATCTGGTTCTCGAAAGCTCGAACGAGGGCCGGACTTGGTTCGTGCGCGAAGCTCGGATCGTCGTCCGCCGCTCAGAGATCGGCCGAAGCTACGATACGCTGCTTTACGCCGCGGGACTTTGCACAGCGATTGCCCGCAATCCGATCCCAGAGGAGGGCCGGGCCGCGGTCACCGACCTGCTGAGAACCGCGCTCGCCGCGTTCGTCGCCGGAAAAAACCCGGAGATTGTCTACATCAAGGGTCTCTATCGCCTCGCCCGCGATGAAGGGTACCCGGTCCGGGAGGAGTGGATCCCCTCGCTTGCCGAAGCCGACCGAGCCGCCGCCATCAGTATTCTCAACCAACCGTCGGACCAGCAGACCGCCGACGCCGCCCTGACCGCTCGGGTGCGGGGCCTGCTGGAGGCCTATTTGGAAAATCAAACGGAGATTCGGCTGCGGTAGCGACCAACAGGATTTTGACTTGCCTGCCTCCCGTCGTAGCGTCGGGCGATGCTCTGTTCCAAATGCCGCAAGGAGGAAGCGACCGCAACGCTCCACCTCACCGAGGACGCAGTCGAGATGCCGGTCATTGAACTCTGCGCTGGATGCTACCGGACCTTCGTGCCGCCCGAATATTCCCAAGGCCAGGAGGAACCTGCTCAACGCGACCGTTATCTGCATGTAACAACCCAATACCACTGCGTCGATCAGCACGGCAATTCGTTGGGCCCGCCTACACCATCGAAGCCGGCAGGGATTGTGAAAGGGCTTGGAGAATTGGCGCCGCACATCGATCGGCTCTTCAGTTCCGACTCCCCCTTTTCTTCGTTCACCGTTTTCACGATCGAGAGGAAGGCCGGGTTTGGGCTCCGCCGGCAGAAGGGCGAAACGAGCATTGTGCTCATGATTACCCGCGAATTGCCGCCGGACACCGAATCTCATGTCCGACGTTTCTTCCAGCGCCACGGCCTGCCTCCAAAACGGGACACTCTGCTGCTGAACGATAGCGGTCGGTGCCTCGACTACACGCTGCCCGGCTCAAGCGAGGATGTGTATATACTGTGTGGTGCGCTCCTCACCGATTGCTTCCAGGTGCCGAAAGATCAGGTGTTCGTCGTCAGGGGTTGAGCCATTGTCTCCACAATTTTACATCCTGTTAAACGGCGGATGATTTTCGATCTCGAGACCAGGCGCGTGCGGATGAGCGTGGGGGAACTCTCCGAATTCGCTCTGGGTCCGCGTGGATCTTCGGGCGGCGGAGGCGGGCTCTGGCGCGCGCAGCTCGGTTCGCGGTGGCATAGGGATCTGCGCGAGCGCGAGGTCGCTGCCGGGACGGATGCGGATTTCGAGGTGCCGATCGAAGGCGAGGTCGCCCACCGGGGATGGTTGATGACCTTTGCCGGTCGAATCGACCAAGTGCTGCGCACGGACGGACAGACCACGCTCCGCGAGATCAAGACCGTGACGCTCGCTCTGCCCATGGCCGACGACGCCTTGCGCGATGAACATCCGGACTACTTTGTCCAACTGGCGACCTACGTTGCTCTTTACGGGCAAAGGAACGCGCCCGCTTTCCCGCCCCCCGCCTCGACCCCGCCAGTGCCCACTGAGGTGGCCCGAAAGCACTCGGCGCAGATCGGGGCGATCCAGGCGGACTTGGCTCCCGCAGGATTGACCGCCCCACCGGTGCGGGGCGAATTGCTCTTCATCGAAGCCGACACAGGCCTGGCCCAGGCGGTCGCGCTCTCGGCCGACGACGCCTTACGCTTTCGGGAGCGCCTCGACCGCGTGGCCGACTTTCTGGACTTGCGCCAGCGGGCTCGGGAGCGGCTTCGTGGGTTGCGTTTCCGGGCGCCCTTCGGCGCGCTGCGCGCCGGGCAGGAGACCGTTCAGGCCGAGTTGGCAGCCGCTATAGAATCGGGGCGTTCCGCGATCCTGCTGGAGGCCCCCACTGGCTTCGGTAAGACGGGCGTTCTGCTGGAGCGTGCCCTCGGCGATTTGCGAGCCGGGCGTTTCGAACGGGTGTTGTACCTGACGGGCAAATCCACGGGGCAGCTCCAGGTGGCGCGGACGCTGGCGTCGATGACTGCGCCCGGGCCCGACCTATCCGACGGGGGCGCCCAGGTGGCCGCCTGGCACGTGCGCAACAAAGCCGAGCATTGCGTGAACGAGGTCTTTCATTGCGTGAAGGATGTGTGCCCATTCCTCGCCAATCTCGAGGAGCGCTGGCCGGGCAGCGGGCTCTCGCGCTTCTATCTTTTGGAGGACGAGCCGCGCGATTTGGCCTCGCTGCGGGCGGCGGGTCTTGGGGCGCGCATCTGCCCCTATGAGATCACGCGGGCATCTCTGCCCTTCAACGACGTCTGGATCGCTGATTTCAACTACGTATTCGCCCCGGACAATCGGCGTTTCTTTTACGAGCGCCCCGGATTCGACGCGGCCCGGACGCTCTTGATCATCGACGAAGCCCACAATCTTCCGTCCCGAGTGGCCGATGCGCACTCCCACGGTTTCACAGCCTTTGAGGCGCAGGAGGTCGTCTCGGGCCTGAACCGAGTGCGGGCGCAGGCGAGGCTCGTGGATGCCTGGGATGGATGGGCCCACTTCCTTCGCCGAATCGACGCGGCAGGCGCCCTTTCGGAGGCTCAGACGGAGGATGCCAGAGAGCTCCTGGGCCGGGTGGCCGAAGCCGTTTCGGAGGCGCCAGTAGACCAGGCGGAACTCGGGCCCGATCTGGCCCGCCGCCTCTGGTCCGTTCCGGCGGCTGTCGAGCAATTCGATCAGCTCAAGCTGCCGATGCTTTGGTGGAGCCCGCGGTCCGGCGACCTGCTGGTCACCTGCCTCGATGCGGCGGCGGCGACCGGCGCTGCGCTGCGAGAATTCGGCGGTGTGATTCTCGCCACGGCGACCCCCGGGCCGACGGAGACCTTCGCCGAAGCCTGCGGACTGACGGCCCCTCCGGAGGCGGAGGCCCTGCCCCTGTCCCGCCAGGAAGAGCGGCCCGCTCGACTGGGCGAACTCAACCAGCGCCAGACGCGCAAGGTGTACACGCAGATCACCAGCGGTGCCGAATTGCTCAAGGTCGAGGAAGCCCGCGCCTCCGCAGCGCTCTGCCGAATCGAGGCCCACACCCCCTGGCGCACCGGTGCTTACCGGGTGGGCATCGATCTGCGGGCAGATACGACCTTTCAGCAGCGCAGCCAACATTACGCAACAACTGCCGCGACGGTGGCCGCCCTCGCCCGCGCAGCGGGGGGCGCCGTCGCTGTATTTTTTCCCAGCTACGCCTATGCGGAGGCTATTTCCGCCGAACTGGCCACGGAATGGCCAGAAGTGCGCGTCGCGCTCCAACCGAGGCGCCAGGAATTGACCGCTCAGGCTGCATGGGTCGAAAACGGACTTCTGGAGGGCTCCTCGCTCTTCCTGGTCCTTGGGTCCGGTTTTGCCGAAAGCATCGACCTGCTCGGTGGCCGCGTATCGCACGCGATGGTCGTGGGGCCCGCCCTCCCCGAAGTGAATCCCGTTCAACGGGCCAAGCTGGCGGAATTCAGCCGTCTCGGTCGCGATGCCGCCTTTGACCGCGTCTACCGGATACCTGGCATGCAAAAAGTGAATCAAGCGCTCGGGCGGCTGGTGCGGGCTCCGGGCCAGCGCGCCACCGTCCTTCTGCACTGCCGCCGATTTGCCGAGGCGGGTTACGCCCGGCTCCTCGCAGCGGATTATCAGGGCGGGCGCGTCATCTCCGGAAAGGAAGCATTTGAAGCGTGGCTGGGTGACGCGTAGAGTTCCAGCGAATGATGAATCTTAACAAACCGTGGCTCTTCATCTCTCGAAGTTAGGATTAGGGGTCCTGTTGTTGTCGCTGGTTGTGCCGCTGCGCGCGGATCTTCCGACGCTCCTCAATGACGCCCTTGAGAACGCCAACCGGGACCGGGGCCGCTGGGCCTACACAGAGTCCGATGTCGAAAAGGATGGCAGCGGCAAATTGATGCACTCTTCAGTCGTTCGCAACGACCCCTCGAAGCCCTATGCCGAGCAGCTCACCCCCATCGAGATCGACGGAAAGCCGCCCACCGATCGCGATTTCAAGAAGTACCGCGCCCAGGGCGAACGCCGTGCCCCAAAGAACGACAACAGCCAGGTCGAAAAACCACGGAAGCCCGGATCCAGGCTGAGCGACTACATCGACCCGAACCAAATCACCGTATCGGCCGAAGACGCGCAGACCATCACCTACGAACTTGGACTAAAGAAGAATGATAATTTCGAGTTTCCGCCGGAGAAATTTCAGGCGTTCGCCCGGGTCAATAAGGAACACCGGGCGCTCGAACGGGTATCGGTGCAATTGAGGTCGTCGTTTCGCTTCAAGATGCTTCTCAAATTGAAATCCGCCGCGGTCAGCATCGAATTTGCGACTTTGGACCCCCAGTACGGCACCGTTCGAACGACCATCCATGCGTCCGGCTCCGCCTCGATCCTGTTCGTGACCATTGGCGGGAGCGACGACATCACACGAAGCGACTTCAAGCACGTGAAGCCGTTCGACGAACGCTTCAACGTCAAGATCGGCCCGCTGAAGGCCCTCGATACCTGAGCATGAATTTTGTTCTTCAAATGGCCTGGCGGGATTCCCGAGCCTCACGCCGGCGGCTTCTCTTCTTCTCGCTGTCGATCGTGCTCGGAGTCGCCGCGCTGGTCGCGATCGGCTCGTTCGGAGTCAACTTGGGACAGGCCGTGAACGATCAGGCCAACGGACTCCTTGGGGCGGACTTGGCAATCACCGTCAATGAAGTGCCGGATGCCAATTTCCAGCAATGGCTCGACGCATTGCCTGGAGAGCGCTCCCGCCTGCAGAACTTCGGATCGAATATTGTCTTTCAGAACGGAACCCAAGGCTCCCGCATCACGCAAATGCGCCGGATCGAGGGAAATTATCCCTTCTACGGCACGTTTACCACGGAGCCCGAGGACGCTCCGAGTCGCCTGCGCGCCGGTGGCGCGGTCGCGATCGTCGACAAAGGTCTGCTCGCCGAATCCCACGCCAAGGTAGGAGACACGATCAAGGTCGGCCCGAAGACCTACACGGTCGTCGGCGCTTTGAAAGAGTTTCCTGGCGAATCCCCAGTGATGGCCTCCTTCGCTCCTCCCGTTCTGGTTCCTTGGGCCGACCCTCCCTTCCAAGATAAGACGGGCAAACGCGACAACCGCGCCTACCGCCTGTTTGTCAAACTGCCCGCGGGGGTGAGCGCTGCGACCCTCGCCGCGGAGTTTGATAATAAACATTTCGCGGGCCGGCCAGGAATCACGACCGCGGACAAACTTCGCAAGAACGTCGCCGACGGCCTGAGTTCCATGGACCGATTTTTCAGCTTGGTCGGATTCGTCGCCCTCTTCCTCGGATCCATCGGGGTCGCCAGCACCATTCATGTCTACGTGCGGCAGAAGTTGAATACCGTGGCGATTCTGCGCTGCCTGGGAATGGCGGGAAGCGAAGGCTTCCTCGTGTATTTGATCCAGGGAGCGGCCCTAGGCCTCTTTGGGGCGATCCTGGGGGCGGGTTTGGGTGTGGCGGTCCAATTCGCCCTGCCGGCGCTGGTTCGCGACCTGTTGCCATTCCCGGTGAGGCTATTTGTCGCTTGGACGCCGATCGGCGTCGGCATGGTCGCTGGATTTATAGTCTGCCTGTTGTTCACCCTTCTGCCTCTTCTCGCCGTGCGCCGCGTGCCGCCTCTGGCCGTATTGCGATCCGCCTATGCTGAATCAGCCGCCAATGCGGGCGACCCTTTGCGCACCGCGATCGGCGGGCTCATCGTCTTGGCGGTGGCGGGCTTTGCGGTTTGGCAAACGGATAGCCCGGGGTTTGGGGTGGGCTACGCTGTTTTCCTCACCGTTAGCCTGGGGATTTTCGCGGGCACCGCCTGGCTCGTTTCCGCCGCGGCTCGCCGGTGGTTTCCTAAGAACATGCCCTATGTCTTCAGGCAAGGCGTGGCCAATCTTCATCGGCCCAACAATCGCACGATGCTGCTCCTCGTCTCTCTTGGGCTCGGGACGTTCCTCATTCTCACTCTGTATCTCACGCGCTCCACGCTCCTCCACCAGTTCGCGGGAGACCAGAGACCCAACCTCGTGTTTCCCCAGGTTCCCGACGACCAGGCTGAACCGCTGGCAAAGCTCATCAAGGAGCAGGGAGGTCGCATTCTAGACCAGGTTCCTGTCGTCCAGATCAAGGCGGTGTCGATCAACGGCAAACCCGTCGCCGATCTCATGAAGGCACGGGTGCAACGCGGCCGCGGGCTTCCTGCTTCCGTCGAGCTCGTTGCGACCTATCGCGACGCTCTGCGCTCCAGCGATGAGGTCGTTGCCGGAAAATTCACCGGGCATGTCGAACCCGGCACGGCGGTCATTCCCATTGCGACCGGAGAACGCGGGGCGATCGTTGCCGGCCGCCTGCTTCGCCTCAACGACAAGGTGATCTGGGACGTGCAGGGCCTGCCCATTGAAACGCTTGTCACCTGTGTGAAGCGATCCGACGGTCCGTCCAATGGACCCAACTTCAATTTTCCGCCGTCCTTTCCCGTCATCTTCCCTGTGGGGGCACTGGAGGGGGCACCTAAGAATTTTGTCTTCTCGGTTCGCGGCGCCACGAAGACCGACGTGACGCGGATCGAGCGGGCGGCCGCGACTGCGTTTCCGCGGGTGCAGTCCCTCGATATCGCCCTGATCATCGAGGCGATCGACAAGGTCTTCGGCAAAGTGTCTTTCGTCGTCGAATTCATGGCCCTGTTCACGGTGGCCACCGGAGCCATCATGCTCGCGACGGCCGTCGTCGCCGGGCGGTATCAGCGCGCCCGCGAGACGGTTCTGCTTCGAACGCTGGGGGCTTCACGCCGGCAACTGCAGCTGATCCAATTGACCGAATACTCGATTCTCGGCGCCCTGGCAGCCGTGGTCGGATGTCTCCTGGCGATGTCGGCCAACGCGCTTCTCGCCCAGTACGTTTTCAAGTTCCCTGTACGGTTCTCGCCGCTGGAACCGGTGATCGCCGTGGTGGCCGCCGCCGCCGTCACCCTGATCACAGGCCTGCTGGCCGACCGCGGCGCCACCCGCCAGCCTCCGCTGGAACTGCTGAGGCAGGAGATTTAGCGTTGAGGCCTCCCGGCCAGAGAATCTCCACCCATCCACCGCTTCCATGAAATCTCTCAAAAACTACCTCCTCGCGTTCCTTGCCGTCGTGGCCATCGGAGGGTCCGTGCTGGCGTGGCAGGAGTACCAGGAGTTGATCGCCCTCCGCGCTCAGGCCATGGGCGCTGACGAACGCGCCCGACTTCAAAAGGCCGCCTGGGATGCCGAGAAACGGGCCAAACAGCTCCAAGCGCAGCTCCTTGCCCAGCGCGGGCAGCCCGCCGGTGACGGAACCGACGGAGCTCCCGCCGACGCGCAGAACCGCACGCTCGGGAACTTCGCAGCGGATTGGATGGCGCGCATGGACGATCCGGAAATTCGCCGGCTGATGGCGATCCAGCAGAAAGCGCAGATCAGCCGGCAATTCGCTCCGCTCATGAAGAAGCTGAATCTCACTCCCGACCAGCTATCCCAGTTCCAAAGCCTGATGCTGGAGAAACGGAACGTCCAACTCGATGTGCTCTCGGCCGCCAGCCAGCAGGGGATCAACCCGATGCAGAACCCAGATGAGTTCAAGAAGATGATCGAGTCCGCGCAGTCCGACCTGGACCAGAAGATTCAGACCACCCTCGGCGACGACAACTACGCTCAATTTCAAAACTTCCAACAGACTCAAGGCCAGCGCGGCGTCGTGAACCAGCTCAATCAGGACCTAAGCTACACCGACAGTCCCCTCACCACCGCCCAACGGGATCAAATGGTCCAGATCATGGCCCAAACCGCTCCGCCCAAAACGCCCGCCAATGCGGCGGCGCCCAACACCCCCCCGCCCGGCGGCGGAAACCTGGTCACCGACCAAACCATCGCGCTGGCCCAAAATGTCCTCTCGGCCTCCCAGCTCCAGGCCCTCCAGGGAATCCAGCAGCAGCAGCAAGCCAACGCGCAGCTGCAGAAGCTCATGATGCAGAGCCGGGCGCAGGCTCAGGGAGCGGCTGCCGCCGCGCCGGCTCCAAAGGGGGAATAGGTCGGCTGAAGGTCTGCCGGGGATAATCTCAATTCGCCGCATGCGCATCACCGCCATCTTTGAAAAGGCTGCCCCGATCGCTTCGTCGATCGCCAACGCCTACATTGATTTCTCCAAGATGACCTGCTCGGTGGTGGCGGTCGTCACCGACGTCGTCCGCGACGGCCGGCCGGTCATCGGATACGGCTTCAACTCCAATGGCCGCTACAGCCAGGGGTCCATTATCCGCGACCGATTGATTCCCCGCATCCTCGAGGCCGATCCGGCTTCGCTCCTGGACAACACGGGTGAAAACCTGGACCCCCACCGGATCTGGGCGCAAATGATGACCAATGAGAAGCCGGGCGGACACGGGGAGCGGTCCGTGGCAGTGGGGACGCTCGACATGGCCGTGTGGGATGCCGTCGCCAAGATCCAAGGGATCCCCCTTCACGTTCTGCTCGCCCAGCGTTACGGCAGCGGCCAGCCGAACCGAAGGGTCTTCGTGTACGCAGCCGGTGGATACTATCAACCCTCCAAGGGTCTCGACGGCCTGAAGGCCGAGATGCAGGGCTACCTCGACCGCGGCTATACCGTCGTCAAGATGAAGATCGGGGGCGCCCCCCTCGCGGAAGACCTGCGGCGCATCGAGGCGGTTCTCGCCGAACTTGGACCGGGGCAGCGCCTCGCGGTCGATGCCAACGGACGCTTCGAGCTGGCCACCGCCGTGGAATACGCGAAGGCGTTGAGCCCGTACAATCTCTTCTGGTACGAGGAGGCCGGGGACCCCCTTGACTATGCTCTCCAAGCGGAACTGGCGAAGCATTACCCAGGGCCGATGGCGACCGGTGAAAATCTCTTCTCGATGCAGGACGCCCGCAATCTCATCCGCTACGGCGGAATGCGCGCCGACCGGGATTGGCTGCAGTTCGATTGCGCGCTCAGCTACGGGCTCGTCGAATACCTGCGCACGCTCGACATGCTCAAGGCCCACGGATGGTCGCCCTCGCGGTGCGTCCCTCATGGCGGTCATCAGATGTCGCTCGCCATCGCCGCGGGCCTGGGACTGGGCGGAAACGAATCCTATCCCGACCTTTTCCAGCCCTATGGCGGCTTCCCGGATGGAGTCTCCGTTGTGGACGGGCATGTGACGCTTCCCGACCTTCCGGGAATCGGATTTGAAGGGAAGGCCGACCTCTACCGGGAAATGCGCTCGGTTGCCGGTTGATGGCGCCCTCCTCCCATTCTGCCGGTCCACGGGCCACCGGATCCCGACCCCCGAGGACCGGACTTCTGCGGCGCCTCGATGTCCAGGTGGCTGTCGGCGTGCTCGTTGGCGCAGCCATAGGAGGCCTCTTCCCCCATTTCGGCGCGTCGCTCGGGCCGGTGGGAGACGCCTTTATCCGGCTGATTCGGATGCTCCTCGCCCCGGTGATCCTGGGAACCGTCGTGGTCGGGATTGCCCGGATGGACAATCTGAAGGAACTCGGCCGAATCGGCCTGAAGGCGCTGCTCTACTTCGAAGTTGTCTCCTCCTTCGCCCTCCTGATCGGGCTCGCCTGGGCAAACTTGTTCCAGCCGGGAGCCGGCATGAATATCGATCCGAAGGCACTGGATACGTCTCCCCTCGCCGCCTACACCAACCATGCCGCCCAAGCCGGAGGAGGCTCCGCTCAGTTCTTCCTGAATCTGGTGCCAACGAGCCTATTCGATGCGCTCGCACGCAACGATATGCTGCAGATCATCGTGTTTGCGGTGCTTCTGGGAATCGCGATGGCGCGCCATCCCGGGCGCACGCAGCCCTTCCTCACCGCCATCGAAAGCGCCCTCCACGCCCTCTTCGGGGTCGTCGATATCGTGATGCGCTTTGCGCCCGTCGGCGCCGCAGGCGCCATGGCCTTCACCGTGGGCCGCTTCGGGATTCACAGCCTCATCCCGCTCGCCCGGCTGGTCCTCGGCGTCTACGGGTGCAGTCTTCTCTTCGTTGCCGTGGTGCTCACTCTCATCGCGCGGATCTGTGGTTTCAGCCTCTGGCGCTTCCTCCGGTATATCCGCGAAGAGCTGGTGGTCGTCTTCGCCACCGCGTCGACCGAATCGGTGCTGCCGCGGATGCTCGAAAAACTCGAGGCTCTCGGCTGCCGGAAGGCGGTGGTCGGCGTGGTGCTTCCGGCCGGCTACACGTTCAATCCCGATGGCACGGCGATTTATCTCACGATGGCGTCCATCTTTGTCGCGCAGGCAACGAATACCCCGCTCACTCTGGGTGATCAGCTTGTCGTGCTTGGCGTCCTGCTCCTGACCTCAAAGGGCTCCGCCGGTGTCGCTGGAGCGGGCTTCATCACGCTCGCCGCCACCCTCGCTTCCGTTGGCAAGATTCCCGTAGCCGGCCTTGTCCTCCTCCTGGGTGTCGACCGCATTCTCAACGTCGCTCGCGCGGTGACCAATCTGATCGGCAACGGCGTGGCGACGGTGGCCATTGCCCGTTGGGAAAAGGCCCTCGACCGACCCCGCCTCGAGCGGATCCTCGCCTCGGGAACCTCCACGCCCGCCGATTAAGATGCACGTCAGGCGGACAGCCTGTGCTTCCCCCCGATAAATCAGACACGCACTGGGCGTGAGCCAGGCCCGTTAGACTCATGGCCTAAACACTCGCCAAACCAAGAGGACTTGCCCAGCCTCCCCGCCTTTCGATGCCCGACTCGCAGACCCTCCCGCCCGATTCGCCCATCCTGGTCGTCCAAGATTTGCGGAAGACCTACCGCACAGCAGCGGGCCCGTTGACCGTTCTTCATGAGGTCTCGTTCTCGATCAATGCCGGCTCGACCGTCGCGATCGTCGGCCCCAGCGGCAGCGGCAAGACGACCCTCCTTGGCCTCTGCGCCGGCTTGGACCGTGCCTCCTCTGGAACCGTCAGGCTGGCCGGCGAAGACCTGGGTTCACTCAATGAGGACGGCCTCGCCCGCGTCCGCAATCGCCATGTCGGCTTCGTCTTTCAGAACTTCCAATTGATACCCACCCTCTCCGCTCTCGAGAACGTCCTCGTTCCGGTGGAACTGCGCGGCGAAGGCGGGCGGGCACCGGATGCACGCGAGCTCCTCTCCCGCGTGGGACTTGCCGAGCGGTGCGACCACTACCCGGTCCAGCTCTCGGGGGGCGAGCAGCAGCGGGTCGCGCTCGCGCGCGCCTTCATGAATGGTCCCAAAATCCTGTTCTGTGACGAACCCACCGGCAATCTGGACGGGGACACCGCCCGCACGATGGTGGACCTGATCTTTGGCCTGAACCGCGAGCGAGGCACCACACTCGTCCTCGTGACCCACGACCTGGATCTCGCCCGCCGCTGCCAGCGCATCCTCCGCTTCCGCAACGGCAAGATCGAGTCCGACGAACGCGTCGCCTAACAAGCCCACAGCGCCGGACTTATTCGAGCTCGCGTTCCGGTCTCTCGACCTGCCTACTACGCGTAAGCTCCTGGTCGCGAGCAATCTCATCGCAGATCAGTTGGATGCTTAACTTTACTGGAGACAAATCGCCGATAAAATCCCCAAGGGCTTCAGTCGCGCGATCCTTCAATGCATCGGCCCCAAAGGGCATGGCCCTCGATAGTACGAGGATGTCTTCGCGGTCCTGTTCTGAAAATCGCGAGATTTTGGTCACAGCGAGGTCGAGTGGAGAGAGGACGTAAAGACGAATCATCCGCCCTTCATTGCCCACGCCTTCCCATTCGACCGCGGCACTGTCAAAGTCCTGATGAAGCAGCCTCAAGGTCTGATTGAAATTATTGTCGAGGTACAGATAGGCGTCCTTCCCGTCCTTTTTCCGGTAGTTGACGACATGGCTCCCGGTATGCAGCCGCTTGGAATAGAATGCGTCGACATCTTCCGTATAGCGGGCTCCACAGTAATAGTTAACCGCCAAGCCACCGACCAAATACATCCGGATGGGGGGGCCGCCGTAGTTACTTTTCCGAATTTCTTCGTCGATTCTTTGCAGCAGCAAGGCCAGTGCCTGCGAAAGTTCAGGAAACGCTCTGTTCATGGGCGCGCCGAACATCCAACCGGCCGCGAAACCGGCTTGGATCAAAACCGGTCAAGCGGACGATCTCGTCAAAATGACCCGTGGAGCCGGGATGCAGCTGTTCCGCGACCTGGCACAACTCGTGGTAATGTCCAAACCATGAAGTGTTGGCCAGATAAAGGGCTGTTGCGGCGCGTTCATCGGAAGTTCCCGGTCCGTTCATCCACAAAGTTCGATTGAACTGCGCTATCTGCTCGGCGCAAAAATCGAGCAAGAGGGATTCGGTGACGCGGGTCATTGCGAGACTGCGTCGTGGATCATCGGCTGTTCTTTGACAACGACGATTTTCAAAGGGACGAACAGCTTGGGCCGGCCTGAAGCAGGTTGCAAAGTCGGTTGGCAACGCTCGGTGCTGCGATAGGGTGAGAAGGCAGAGGGCAACCCAGGGGCCAAGGTAAGGCCGTTCCACGAGACAATCTAATGCCGGCGCCAAAACTCGGTCGCGTACACCATCAGGCACGCCGCCGCGAAGCAGAGTCCGATCGAGGAGACGGCGGCCCAGCCCCCTCGCGCGTAGGCGATTCCGGCGAGCGCGGAGCCGGCAGCCCCGCCCAGGAAAAAGATTGCGATAAAGAGGCCGTTGAGACGGCTGCGGATTTCCGGAGCCAGCGAGAAGATCGCCCTCTGGCCAAGCACCAGATTCGCCGTCACGCCGAAATCGAGGACGATCGCCGCGGCGACCAGCGCGCCGATTGATTGCCACGCGGCGCCCAGCCAGCCGATGACGAACGCCGCGGCGACCATCGCCATAAATAGCCCGCTGCAGAAACGCGTCCAGCCGCGGTCCGCGAGGCGGCCCGCCAGCGGCGCGGCGACGGCACCGGCCGCACCAGCCAGTGCGAAAAGACCGATGCCCCTCTGGTTAAACCCAAAGGCCGGCCCTTCGAGTAGGAGGGGGACCCCAGTCCAAAAAAGACTGAAGGCGCCAAACAGCGCCGCCTGGTAGACCGCCCTCCTTTGTAGAACAGGCGTCCCTACCAGCAGCTGCGCGAGGGACCGGAGGACCGCCGAATAACTCAATCCCGTCCCCGGATGTCGTACCGGTAGAATGCGGGCCAGGACCAAGGACAGAACTACCGTGAGCGCCGCGGAGAAGCCGAAAACCATCCGCCAGCCCCAGAGATCCGCGATCAAGCTGGCTGCAGGACGGGATAGAAGGATGCCGATCATCAAACCGCTCATGACATTCCCGACCACCCGCCCCCGACTCGCGTCAGGTGCCAGCTGGGCGGCGAATGGAACCAATATCTGCGCCGCCACCGAACAAAGCCCCAGCAAGAACGCCCCCGCAAAGAAAACCGCCGGCGTCCCCGCCGCCGCCATGGCCGCCAACCCAGCAACCGCCCCGATCAAAACAGTCGAGATCAACTTCCGATTTTCCACCAGGTCACCCAGAGGAACCAGAAGCGCCAGCCCCGCCG
>Ga0302325_10011269_pt1 | contig 19276 bp, 18 predicted proteins | sample Palsa_T0_2_FD_201948 | JGI IMG/M metagenome (GOLD analysis project Ga0302325, IMG submission 201948) | Peat permafrost microbial communities from Stordalen Mire near Abisko, Sweden - Palsa_T0_2 | ecosystem: Environmental > Terrestrial > Soil > Palsa > Peat permafrost | place: Sweden: Abisko...
CCGGTGAAGTAGCAGTCTTCGACGTCCGACCAGTAGGTTTGCTTGTAGCGTTCGGCGTCGCCGTAGATGGTGCGGGCCATGCTGGGCCAAGGTTTGCGGACGACTAAGAGGCCTCCGTGGCCGGCTGGGACGGGGTGGCCTTCTTTGGTGACTACTTCGGGCTGGATGCCGAAGAATGGCCGTGTCGCGGAGCCGGGTTTGGTGGGGACGGCGCCGGGGATGGGAGCGATCATGATGCCGCCGGTTTCGGTTTGCCACCAGGTGTCGACAATGGGGCAGCGGCTGTGGCCGATTTTTTCGCGGTACCACATCCAGGCTTCGGGATTGATGGGTTCGCCGACGGTGCCGAGCAGGCGGAGCGAGCTTAGGTCGTGCTTTTCGACGTGTTCGTCGCCCCACTTGATGAAGGCGCGGATGGCGGTGGGCGCGGTGTAGAAGACGGTGACTTTGTGGTTGTCGATGATCTGCCAGAAGCGGTCGAAATCGGGAAAGTTTGGCGCGCCCTCGTACATGAGGACGGTGGCGCCATTTTGCAGCGGGCCGTAGACGACGTAGCTGTGGCCGGTGACCCAGCCAATGTCCGCGGTGCACCAGTAGACGTCGTCGGGGTGGCTCGGGTTGCCGAGATCGAAGACGTATTTGGTGGTGAGATAGGTGCCGACCGCGTAGCCTCCGGTGGTGTGGACGAGGCCTTTGGGTTTGCCGGTGGTGCCGCTGGTGTAGAGGATGTAGAGCGGGTCTTCGGAGTCGAGCGGCTCGGCTGGGCATGTGGGGTCTGCGGCGGCGACCAGATCGTGCCACCAGTGGTCGCGGCCTTCGAGCATTTCGACGGGCGCGCCGCTGCGCTTGAGGACGACTACATGCTTCACGCTGGGAGTAAGTTTTAGGGCTTCGTCTACGGTCTTCTTGAGTTGGATTTGGGTGCCGCGGCGGTAGCTGGTGTCTTGCGTGAGGATGGCGACGCATTGCGAGTCGTTGACGCGGTCGGCGATGGCGTGGGAGGCGAATCCGCCGAAGATGACGGAGTGGATGGCGCCGATTCTTGCGCAGGCGAGGAGGGCGATGGCGAGTTCGGGCGTCATGCCCATGTAGATGGCGACGCGGTCGCCTTTCTGGATGCCGAGGGACTTGAGGGCGTTGGCGGCGCGCTGGACTTCGGTGTGGAGTTCGGCGTAGGTGAGGCGGCGAATTTCGGCTTTGCCCTCCGCGTCTACTGGTTCACCTTCCCAGATAAGCGCGGTCTTGCCGGCGTTTTCGCCGAGGGCGTGGCGGTCTACGCAGTTGTAGCTCAAGTTGGTTTTGCCGTCGACGAACCATTTGGCTACGGGGAGCTGCCAATCCAAGACCTTTGTCCACTTCTGGAACCAGTGGAGTTCCGAGGCGGCCGCGGCCCAGAAGGATTCGGGGTCGGCGATGGACTGCGCGTAGAGGGCTTCGTATTCCTCAAGAGACTTGATGTGAGCGGTTGAAGCAAACTCGGGCGGCGGAGGAAAGACGCGGTCTTCGCGGAGGGTGGATTCGAGGTCCTGCGACGGGGTGATTCCGGTGGCCATGCGGTTTCCTTGCCTTCAATTTTGTGCGCCCTGGGTTACGGCGTATTAGACAAGCTTCACGATAGCGGTTGGCGGGGAGGATGGGCAACTGATTGCCTGGTCAATCCCACCCTAGCGACTAATTACAGGAACGTCGCGAGGGTGGGGCGCCCGGAGTTGTTTTAGTTGCCGGCTTGGGGTTCGAGCCGGATCTGGTAGTTGGTGTAGTCGATTTGGAGGCGGGTGTCGCCGAAGAGGAAGCTGTGGGAGTGGACGTCGGCGTGTTGAGCCATGGAGAAGCCGTCAACTTTGACGTAGTCTCGGACGCCCGCGGTTTGGCCGGCGAAGAAACTGGGACTGGCTGCGGGTGAGCCTTCCACGTGGACGAGAGTGAAGTCCGAGGCGTCGAACCAGGCTTTGCCGTTGAAAAGAAAGGGGATCTTGCGGCGAGCTTTGATATGGACGATCACGCATGGCCGGCCGTTTTGCGTGACGATGCCGGGCTCGGGGGTGAACTCGTAGTTGGCCGAGGTGAGGGCTACGTTCTCACGATTGGCGGCTCTGGCCATTTCTTTTTCGTCGCCAAGGACATGATCGATGACGGCGCCGCGATAGAACGAGGAGCCGGTCTGCGCGACGACGATGTAGTCTTTGCCGGTTTCGCGGGCGTAGGTGGTTTTCACCGTGACCTGGATAGCGGGGTTGGCATCACCGCGACGGTAAAGGGTGTATAACTCCTGGACGGTGTAGGCTGCAACGGACTTGGTGCGATGTTGAACAGCCTCATCGATGCGCCGGATGATTTCGTCGGAAGAAGGCGGAGGTGCGGTTTGCAGAGCGTAGCCGGACGAGGCCAGCATGAAAACGGCGGAGACAAAAGCCAGATAGAGAGGGCGATAGGGATTTCGCGCCAAGAGTGTCCTTTCCGGAAGGCGAGGTTTGGATCGGGCTGCGGTCTGGCTGCAGTTTCAGTTTAGACGCGCTGGGGTTGATGCGGGATTCGTCCGGGTTTGATGGCGCTGGTAGGCTGAATTGGGGAGAATCGATGACGGAGATTCCGGAGAATTGGGAAGAAGAAGAGGACGAGAATTACGGCAGTTGGGTGGTGACCATTGTCCATCGGACGAGCGTGGAGCATGCGCTGGGGCGGGTCTATGACATGGTCAAGGAGCTGGGATTGGAGTTCGACCTGATCCATGCGCTTTCGCATGTGGGGCCGGATGGATTGATTCGGACGCCGGAGAGCGTGGATTCCTATTCCTGCTGCGAGGTGTTTTTCTATGGGCACCGGATGGAGTGCGGGCGCGATGTGGAGGCGGCGATGCGCGCGGAGTTGCGCGAGATGGCCGCGGACGCCGAGGCCGATCTGGTGCTGGAATCGAAGGCGGAGCGCGGCAGGCCGATGAAGCTGTTTTGCTTCGATATGGATTCGACGCTGATCCAGGGAGAGACGATCGACGAGTTGGCGAAGATGGCTGGCGTCGGCGATCAGGTGGTGGCGATTACGGCGGCGGCGATGCGCGGGGAGTTGCAGTTTCAGGAGAGCTTTCGGCGGCGCGTAAGGCTGCTCAAGGGACTGCCTGAGGCGCGGGTGCTGGAGGCGATCGACCGGCTGCCGCTGATGGAGGGCGCGGAGCGGCTGTTTCGGACTCTGAAGGCGCGCGGGGCGAAGACCGCGATCTTTTCCGGGGGATTTACGTTCTTTGGCGCTTATTTGAAGGAGAAGCTGGGCGTGGATTATGTTTTCGCCAACCATCTCGACGTGCAGGATGGGGTGGTCATGGGCGAAGTGATTGGCGGCATTGTGGATGGCGCGCGCAAGGCGGAGCTGCTGATCGAGATCGCCGGGCGGGAGGGGATTCCGCTGGAGCAGGTGGTGGCTGTGGGGGATGGGGCGAACGATTTGCCGATGCTGGGACTGGCCGGGATGGGGGTTGCGTTCCATGCCAAGCCGGTGGTGCGGGCCGCGGCGCGGTATGCGATGACGCATGTTGGGCTGGATGGGTTGCTGTATCTCCTTGGGATTCCGGATCGGGAGTGGGTGTGACTTTATCCTTCAACTTTTCTGCCATCATTTCTTGAGAAGTGCTATCATTTTTCATGTTGGAATTATTGGAGGCGATCTATGGCAACAGCCACAATTGCAGTCACGGTTCGCAAAATTCGCGTCGAAACGCACAATGCCTTGAAACGCCGCGCCGCCGAAAATGGCCGCAGCACGGAGTCGGAGATTCGCGCCATTCTCGATGAGGCGGTAATGCCCAAAGAGCGGATTAAGGTTGGCACATGGCTACATGAACGGGCCATGGAATATGGGGGATTCGACCTTGAAATCGAGCGGGACCAAACGCCGGCTGGGACGGTTTCGTTTGAATGATCATTCTAGACACCAACGTCGTATCCGAAGTCATGAAGCCGCAACCCGATTTGGAGGTTAAGAAGTGGCTGGACAGCCAAAGAACTGAGGCACTCTACTTGACGGCAACAAGTCTTGGCGAGTTACTGGCGGGCATTGCAACAATGCCGGATGGACGGCGCAAAGACGGTTTCGCTCGGGTGTTGCAGGAATTTCGCGGGATCGTTCTGAACCATCGCATTCTGCCATTCGACGACGTTGCGGCCAGCGCCTACGCGAGTCTCGTGGCGCGAGCGCGAACCAAAGGACGAGCCATCGCCATTGCCGATGGACAGATTGCGGCGATTGGCCAAGTGCATGGATTTATCGTTGCGACGCGAGATACTTCGCCGTTTGAGGCGGCTGGGGTTGCTTTCTTGAATCCGTGGGAGGCATAGCTCCGGCCCAGAGCAGGGTTCATGCTTTGGGTTCGGGCCATCCGTCGAGATCCCAAGGCTTCTTGTACCAGACAGTGGTCTCATGCCACCAATCCCGAAACCAAGTCGGGCCGTCAATTCGCTCCTCCTGCCAGTTTCGGCTTGATGATTCAAGTTTGAATGTTGCACGGAAAACCAGGGGAAGGCGCTTCCAGTAAAGGATCAGATAGTCGGCCATTTTCTCGACTATCACAGTTTCGCGCTTGACCTGATGTTCTGCGAACGGTGGAAACCAGCCCATATAGGCCATCATGAGAGTCAAATCAGCTGACGTCATTTCGCCTGTGTTCTCATCGGTAAGTTGATCCAAGAACCGCGCCCAATTCGGTTCTGCTAACTCTTCCCACGCTTCGCCGCCTCGCTTGGTCAATTCGAAGGTCACAAACAGAGACGGATCGCGGACAATTTCCTCTGCTTTTGCAGGCCCTCCCCGCCTCGCATGTCGAATCATTCGCGCGCTCGGATTGTGTTGATCCAAACCGGCAATCCTGTCTAGGAGGTCGCAGACTTCTCGGCGAGTTTCAACAAAACGCTCACTTTCCAGTGGTGAGAGCCGTATCTTTCCGGAATCCCACAGTGCCAGGAGTGCCTTTGCGTACCCATCCGATCCCACGCTGGGTACCTCGACCATATTCAAGGCCAAACCTTCCACAACTGGGAAGATGTATCCCAAAGGCCGTGGAAATCTGATTGCCGCCGTCAGGAGCCATTGCTGGATTACTTCATCAATTGTCATTCTGGGTCGGGTCCGGCTTAGGTTAAGCCTAGCTCCCGAATGCTCTTTCAGTCGGCTGCAACAGACCGGATGAGCGATGTCTGATGTTACAGGAAACTAGCGCGGAGCGCGGTGGGCGAGCATGTACTCGCGCAGGGCGGCATTGATGCGGCTTTGGTAGCGGCGGCCGGTGCTCTTGAAGAACGCAAGAACTTCGGCGTCGAGGCGCAGAGTGATTTGCTGCTTGTTTTCTTCGGGGACCAGGTCCATCACTGGCGCTGAGGCACGGCGCCAGCCGGTCAGGCGCTCGGGAATGTCGCTCAGGTCGATGTCTTCATCGCGCATTGTCTTAACGCGCTCCCATGCCGCTTCCTCTTCCTGGGTTAGGACGGGAGGATTCTCGGGGTCATAATGGAATGTAACCATCCCAGTAGATTCGCTGCTCATTTCGGGTAGCCTTTCGTGCGGAAATCAGGCGGATGCTTTCTTGCCGCTGCGTCGATACGACGAACAGGATTCCATTGTCAGCGCGACCGAGCGTTAGCCACCGCTCTTCCCCGAGTTCGTTCGATGTGTCCATTTGCTCCTGTCGCGATGGATCGTCAAATACCCGAATCGCGCTGGAAAAAGGCACGCCGTGCTTTCGAAGGTTTGACGCGGCCTTTCTTGAATCCCACTCGAACTGCGCCATTCTCAGCCTACCACATTTGTAGCTACATTTGGAGTTTATTTTGCGTGGCGTTTCTGGTGCCAGATCCAGGCGGTGCGGATGATTTCGTCGATTTGGGGGTAGTTGGGTTTCCAGCCCAATTCGGCGATGGCTTTTTCGCTGCTGGCGATGAGAAACGCGGGGTCGCCGGGGCGGCGGGCTTCTTGTTGGACGGGGATGGGGTGGCCGGTGACGCGGCGGACGCTTTCGATGACTTCCTTGACGGTGAATCCAGCGCCGTTGCCGAGGTTGTAGATGAGCCGTTGTTCGGCGGCGCGCTCCGTTTCCAGCGCATGGAGGGCCAGCAGGTGGGCATCGGCCAGGTCGGAGACGTGGACGTAGTCGCGGACGCAGGTGCCGTCGTGGGTGGGGTAGTCGTCGCCGAAGATTTTGATTGCCGGACGGCGGCCGAGGGCTACGTCCAGGATGAGCGGAATCAAATGCGATTCGGGCTCGTGGGCTTCGCCGCTGACGATGTTGCCGCTTCCCTTCCCGCCCGCTTCGGGAGCGCCGGCTACGTTGAAGTAGCGGAGCGAGGCGGAGCGCAGGCCGTGAATCTTGTGGAACCAGTCGAGCATGTATTCGACCAGGAGCTTGGATTCGCCGTAGGTGTTGGTCGGCTTGAGTTTGGCCGTTTCCGGAATTGGGACAACTTCGGGTTCGCCGTAGACGGCGGCCGTGGAGCTGAAGACGAAGCGCTTGGGTCCGCAGGCCAGGACGCTTTCGAGGAGGGCGAGCGTGGATGCTGTGTTGTTCCGGAAATAGACTTCCGGATATTTCATCGATTCGCCGGCTTCGATGAGCGCGGCGAAATGTAAAACTCCATCAAATGAAGCATTTGCAGCGGTTGCGTCGCGAAAAATCGCTTCGATCCGGGCGCGGTCGGAGACGTCACCTTCGACAAATTCGACGCCTGCGGGGACGCCTTCCCGTTTGGCGTGGCAGAGGTTGTCGACTATGGTGACCTGGTGCCCCTGCTGCACGAGCAGCGTCGCTGTGGTTCCTCCGACGTATCCGGCTCCGCCGGTGACGAGAATCTTCATGAAAAATTTCCCCCAGTAGGTAACGAATTGATGTAACTTTAGTGTATTACTCAGGCAGAACAGTCTCCCAAAGACAGTATGCACTGTTCAGAAGACCGCCTGAACAGCGGCAGGCCGAGGCGGAGTTGACGGTTTTTTCCTTTGGCGTCGGAGCGTAATTTTGCATCCAAACACTGTGTAGTCTGACACTTTGGACGATAACCGGATTGTGGGGAGTACGGAATTGATTCAAAGCCTTGGGGACGGGTTCGAGAAATACGGGTTCCTGAGCAGAATTATGAACGATTCGCGCTGTAAACCGTCAGAAGAACTGATATAGAGGAGTTTTGCGGCGCTTGCTTTTTCGACCGGGAAATTGGCACCCGACGAGATTTGAAAACAGAGATCGGCAGCAGTAGGGCGCAAATCGCTGGAGCGGATGGACAACTAAGGCGAAGTATCCGTGCCAGCCAGATCAACTCTAAACGGCTTGTTGAGGGAATCAAGAAAGATATGGCTTTGGCGACTGATGCAGCTCAACATTCGCCAACATTTCCGCAAAGTAGGACTTTTTGCTCAAACGTAGAGTGAAAGCCCGTCTACAATGAAGGAATCATATTGCAGTTTTTCTTGCTTCATTGATTGCCGGTCAAACCGTGGTTCGAGAAACTCCACGATCGAGGACTGAGGACATGGCTACGACCCCTTACGCTGGACGCACACGCTTCGGACTGCTGCCGGAACCGGAGAGCAATCCCGCGTCTGTGCTCACGAGCTGCATTATTAACGGCACAATTTTAACGTTGCTGATCGTGTTTGGCACGGTCGCGCACCACGAGATCCAATTGCACAAGATGGAGTCGACGGAGATTGTCTTTCCGACAACGCCACCGCCGGAGGTGAAGGTCAAGGTAAAGATACCGCCTGCGCCAAAGGTTCCGCCTCCGCCGGAGCAGCCAAAGATCGCCAAACTGGATGCGCCCAAGATCAATACGCCTAAGCTTGAGCCCAAGCCGGAAGTGAAGCCGATGCCGACGCTGCCGGAAAAGGTAGCTGCGGTGAATCTGCCAGCGGCCAAGCCTCAGGTGATCCTCGCTCCTCAGCCCAAGGCAGCGCTGGCGCAGGCGGCCGCTCCGGCGCTTACGCCGCAGCAGCATCCCTCGGTACAGCCGACGCATCTGGGCGATTTGAACGGAGTCAAGCCGAATCCGAACGCGAGCAAACCGGCGACGATTGCTGCGCTGGGCAATCCTTATGGCGGCATGCAGGGAGCTTCCGAGGCGCCTAAGGGCGTGGTCGGCTCCACGGGATTTGGCAACGGCACCAAGCCCGGTTCAAACGCCGGAACGCAGGGCCGCGTGGCTTCGGCTGGGCTTCCTGGCGGCACGGGCACGGCATCCAGCGGTCCGGCTGTGCAGGGGCATGTCGCCTCGGCTGGAATTCCCGCCATGAGCGCGACTTCTTCGACGCCAACCGCGGCGGCTGCGCCGGAGTCGAAAACAACACCGCCGGTTCTGCTAAGCCATGCTGAGCCTGAGTACACGCCGGAAGCCAAACAACTCAAGATTCAGGGAGACGTTGTTCTGCGGGTAACTATCAACACCGACGGCACGATGGTAGTGCGGGGCGTAATTCGCGGCCTTGGCCACGGACTTGATGAAAACGCCATGCGTTCGGCCGCTACCTACAAATTCCGTCCTGCGACCCAGAACGGACAACCGGTCGAATTTACGACCAACATCATTGTCAAATTCCAGACCGCCTAGCTGATCGGACGAGTCCAGGACAGGAAGACGCTGCATTTCATTTCTCCGCTTGTCCCCCTGGCCCAATGAACGGCAGGTGAAGGCGGTCACAGCAAGACGAGACGATTTCACCTTAGGAGCCTCCCCAAATGAATCTACGGAAGACCACCCTCACCTTCCTGATCCTCACGCTTGGCGCCACGTTGGCCCACGCCAAGAAAGAGCCCAAGTACGAACAGGCTCATCAGCTTACTCCGGAGCAGTCGGCACTGGTTGAAAAGGCGATTGCCCGCGAGAAGGTTGTCATCAAGAATATCCAGCAGCGGACTCCTCTGGTTGAAACCTATATTCAAGAGATGAAACCCGATGAAAAGCTGTACCAGGTTCCTACCAGTGACACGTACATGCTGAACCGGGTCGACTTCCGCAAGACCTTCACGGACAAGGCGTACGCTTCGCGTTCGGAAAAGAAGCATGGATACTTCAAGGGCTCGGGCGGCGCATTTGCCTCGATCGGCAAAGCTCTTCATCTGGATAGAGAGAGCTTCAATACGGATGGCTTCACGGACATGATGTTCATCGATCCGATCGGGTTCGACCAGCAGCATTATGTATTCAGCTATGTGCGCCGCGAGTTTCTGGGCAGCGTACGGACGTGGGAATTCGATGTGCATCCCAAGGTCAATGGCAATGGCCGCTTCTATGGCCGCGTTTGGATTGAGGATCAGGACGGCAACATCGTTCGCTTCAACGGCACCTACACCGAAAGCCAGAGCGAAGACAACAACAAGGAGTTCTTCCACTTCGATAGCTGGCGCATGAACATGCAGCCGGATCTGTGGCTGCCGGTCGCGGTCTACGTGGAAGAGTCGCAACGCGTCGAGGGCGGCAAGACAGTTGGATTGCGTGCGCAGACTCACTTCTGGGGCTATTCGCTGACCTTGCCGACGCGCGACAGCGAAAATGTTTCGGTGCAGGTGGAAGGCGCCGTGGATCAGAGCGCGGATTCTCAGGATGAGACGCCCTTGCAGGCTACACGCCAGTGGGTTTCGCAGGCAGAGAACAACGTGATCGACCGCCTGGTGCAGGCAGGCTTGCTGGCTCCGCCGAGCGACTTCGACAAGACTCTGGAACAGATCGTGGTCAACCTGGCCGTGCCTAACAACCTGAACTTCCCCGACCCGATTCACTGCCGCATCCTGTTGACGACCACGGTTGAGGCGACGACCATCGGCAACACCATCCTGCTGAGCAAGGGCCTGATCGACACGCTGCCGAATGAAGAGTCGATTGCCGCGGTGGTTGCCTTTGAACTGGCGCACGTCGCGCTCGGCCACCACATCGATACGCGCTACGCCTTCAACGACCGCCTGCTCTTCCCCGACGAATCGTCCTTCCAGCGGATCAAGATGAACCACTCGGACGCGGACAACGCGTCGGCGGCGAACAAGGCTATCGAATATCTGGGGGCCTCCATGTACAAGGATCGCCTGCCCAACGCCGGCCTCTACTTTGCGCAGTTGAGCGATCGCTCCCATGCGCTGAAGCAGTTGAACACGCCGAAACTGGGCGACTCGATGCTCAAGGATGACGGTTCGCCGTGGATGGCCGCGCTGGCCAAGCAGGCTCCCAAGCTCAACCAGGACGACACCACGCAGGTTGCCGCTCTGCCGCTGGGCAGCTGGCTCAAGACCGATCCGTGGGACGACAAGGAGCACATGCTGAACGCCAAGCGTTATGCTCCCATGAATGCCCGCGACAAGATGCCGTTTGAAGTGACGGCCATCTACTACAAGCTGGCGCGCTACGGCGATACGACGCCTGCTCCGGCCAGCGCTCCGACCACTGGCCAGGTTGCCGCGCCTGCTCCGACGGGCAGCAACTAAGCCTGCTTTAAAGAAAACCTGCTTCAAGACAGATAGCCGGGAAATTCCAGACCGAAAGGTCTGGGGTTTCCCGGCTATGCTCGTTTTAAGGCATTTTCACAAGATGACTGTCTATCTGGTTCAGGCAAGGCCGCTTGGTGCTCGGTGTGAGCGATAGGTCGGGCCTTCGGCCCTCGAAATTCTTGTTGCTACGGCCCCTGGGGCGCTGCCCCAGGCTGGTATAGTTTGGGCCTTTGGCCCTCCTGGATTGTATCGATGCTTCTCTTCCCCTGCCCCAGGCTGGTATAGTGCGGACCTTCGGTCCTAAGGCACGTCGCCTGAGCACGCTACATCATCAGCTTGGGAAAATGCTTTAGGAAAGCTCTGAACAAGCCGCCAACATTCGATCAGCGGCTAAAGCCGCGTTGATTTGTTTGGCCTTACGGCGTGGTAGGTCTGGGTTGAAACCCAGACCTACCAGCCACGCCCTTTCAAAGCGTCAACTTAATCAGAGGTTCCTTAGCCGTCCGATATCTACTTGGCGATTATGTCGATTGCTACGGGAATCTCATGCGGAGGGAGGCAGGTATTGCTGCTGCACGCTTGATAACGCAATGTCGCCTGGAGCAGATGATCGCCCTTGGCTGCAACCACCTGGGTATGCACGACAAACTGGCCGGTGTAGACGCTCAACTTCTCTTTGGGATCGAGGGGAAATGTGAAGTCGGCTCCGGGCGGGAATGTGACGTTCGCCAGCCGAACGCCATCTTTCTCCGGCACAGTGAGCGTGGTGGGAATCAGGCCTTCGCCGTGCGGCTCGTGGGAATTGACATGCAGGCCCTCACCGACTTTGAAGTGCAGATCGAGCGCGGTTGGCTTGTCCGCAGCGACGGTAATCTGTTCGGGGAAGAGGTAAGCTACCGCGGCAGGCTTCTTGGCTGGCTTCGATTGCAGATCGCCGAAGGGCGATTGGGCTGCCAGGCCCAGGGCAAGCGCAAATGGAAGAGCCGCAAGCAACCTCATTTAATTCCCTTCTCCAATAGCTTTGCGGATATTGCCTTCCAGATCGCTCTTGGAGGTGAGGCCGAAGCTGGCCGCGACGATCGTGCCGTTTTTGTCGATGAAGTAGGAAGTCGGGTAAACGTCTGTATCGCCGTAAGCCTTGGCGATCGAGTCGCCGTCGAGCAGAACGGGATAGGAAATCTTCAACTGCTGCACGCCCTTGGCGATTTCATCCTTGTCTTTGGCGAGCAGCTTGGCGTCGTCCTTGTCCAGATCGTCGAAGGAGACGCCGAGGATCTCAAAGCCTTGCGGCGAGTACTGCTTTTCCAGCTCGATCAGCCACGGCGTTTCGATCTTGCAGGGTGCGCACCAGGTGGCCCAGAAATTGAGCTGCACGGCTTTGCCCCTGTAGTCGGCCAGCGAGACCTTCTTGCCGCTCAGCATGGTCAGGGTGAAATTGGGCGCGGGTTTGCCCACCAGCGGTGATGTCATTTGGCCCAGGCCCGTGGAGTCGGCAACGAGCGTGGCCTGCGACTGCTGCGCCGTTAGCGCTGCCCTAACCTGCCTGCGATTCTGCCAGTTGGCCCAGCCGGCTACAGAAAGCAGCCCGATAACAAAGATCACCACGGCGAGAACGATTGCATTGCGCTTCATGGAATTCCGTACCTCTATTTCATTGTAAGACCGTTCTCCATTGGATGGCGCGGCCGGCTCCAGGGTTACGGAAATTGGGCGCGAAACTGCTACCATCGAAAACGTATGGGAATGGAAGATTCAAGGCAAATCACGTCGGCGCAACTGGTGCGCACCGAGGCTGCGGCTCTGGAGGCGCTGGCTGTCAGACTCGAAGGTCCAATGGCCGGTGCGTTTGAGCGCGCGGTCGAACTGGTGCTGCGCTGCGGCGAGAGCCGCGGGCGGGTTGTCGTGACCGGGATGGGCAAGAGCGGCATTATCGCGCAGAAGATTGCCGCTACGCTCAGCTCAACCGGCTCGCCGGCGCTGTTTCTGCATCCGGCTGAGGCGGTGCATGGCGATCTCGGCATGTTGATGCCGGGCGATGTGGTCATTGCGCTCTCGGCCAGCGGCGAGACGGAGGAGATTCTGCGCCTGTTGGCTACGCTCAAGCGCAAGGGCGATGCGCTGATCAGCTTTTGCTGCAAGCTGGATTCGACCCTGGCGATGGCCAGCGATGTGGTGCTGGATGTGTCGGTGGAGCGCGAAGCTTGCGGGTTGAGCGAACGGGGCCTCGCGCCAACAGCTTCGACTACGGCCATGCTAGCGCTGGGGGACGCGCTGGCCATTGCTGTCAGCCTGCGCAAAGGCTTTCGCGCGGAGGATTTTGCCGATCTGCACCCCGGCGGCAAGCTGGGCAAGAAGCTGGCGCTGGTGCGCGATCTGATGCATGCCGGCGACGCGATTCCTGCCGTCAGCGCTACAACGCCGATGACCGACGTGATCTACGAAATGAGCTGCAAAAAGCTCGGCCTGACCACGGTGCAGGAGAACGGCAAGCTGCTCGGCGTGATCAGCGACGGCGACCTGCGCCGGCTGCTCGAACGCGAAGGCGGCGCGGCGCTGGGCAAGACCGCCGGCGAAGCGATGAATGCGCATCCGCGCACCATCGCCGCGTCGGAGCTGGCCGCGCGGGCGCTGGCGGAGTTGGAGGAACGCAAGATCACTTCGCTGGTCGTCGTCGATGCGCAGGGCCATGTGGAAGGCGTGCTGCATCTGCACGATCTTTGGGGGATGGAACTGATTTAGGCCCGAGTTCGAGTCGTTTCGCGTCCTATTTCAGGCGCATAATATTGGCAGCGAGGTATTGCAGGATGGCGACAATCACAGTTCAATTGGATTCCGCCGTACAGGCCGGATTGGCTGAGTTGGCGGAAGCCCGCCAGCAGCCCCTCTCCGACGTGGCAGCCGACATCATTGCCATGCACGTCGACAGGGAAAACTGGGAGCGGCAGCAAATTCTTCAAGGTCTGGCGGAACTAGACGCCGGCAAGGGCGTCGATCATGAGCGCGTCGTGGAGTGGCTGGAAAGTTGGGGCACGGAAAACGAATTGCCCGCTCCAAGATGAAGATTCGGTGGTCTCCAACTGCCATCTCGGATGTCGAAGAAATCCGGGACTACATCACCACAGACGACCCAAAAACCGCACAAAAGATTTCGGCGATGATTCTGAAGAGTGTTGGCGGTCTCAGTTCGTTTCCGCTGCTTGGCCGCACCGGGCGCATACCGGGCACGCGAGAGTTGGTCATTACGGGGACACCGTTTATCGCGGCTTACCGAGTCGATGAGGACGAGGTTGTGATTTCCAAAGTGCTGCGCGGACGACGAAGTTGGCCGAAGACGTTATGAAGGCCCACCTCCTCCGTGAGAATCGCCGCAAGCAGTATTTCGGCGAAGAATTTGACTCGAAACGAATGTGACGGTGACTACCGAAATTGTACGAATGAACAGCAAGCTCGTGGTCGGGATTCCCGAAGAGCTGGTTGCTCAGGCGGGCTTCGAGGTCGGTGAACCGCTGGAATGGGTTGTTGAGGGGAGACGCCGGATTACATTGCGCAGACCTGGCGCATTAACTGGCGATCAGGCGCGAAAGCCTCGCAATCTGGACGAGATTGTTGACGGCATTCCAGACGGCGCGGTTACAGGCGAATACGACTGGGGCCCTCAGCAGGGCGTTGAGTTCTGGTAGCTTCTGTCGCTAATCGCAGGCTACCCAATACCATTTCGGTCGAAAGTGCTCGACCTGAACCAACCGACAGCCGAAGTCCTCATCCTCGGGTGACGCGTCCGTCGCGGAATAGACGAATCCAGAAAAGTGGCCGAGGATGCCGCGAAACGTAAGAAACAAAACCAATTGCTTGCTCTGATTGTGCCAATAAAAGCCTTCGTCGCTTTCCGATAGCCCGGGCAGTTCAACACGGTCGCCTCGGCCACCCGCTCCGGAAACCGCCGCCTTAGAATCTCGGACGATGCGTTCAGCTGCGGCCGTCCGTTCGGCAAGGTTGAAGTAGAAATCAGCCTTGAGTGTCATTTTCGTGAACGGGAAAAACACAAAAATCAGTAGTGCGGCCAAAGCCACTGCGAATGGAAGAAGGCGTTTTCGCGTGAAACCGCGCATTGGAACCAACGCGTAGACCAAACTCCAGATAAAAGCGGCGCAGAACGCACCGAAAACTACAAATTCAAAGAATGGTTCGATGAAAGGTGTGAAGAATGCAACGAGTTTCCAGCGAAATATCGAAATTAGCAGGCCCAGCGCCGAGACAACCACGGTCGTTGGGAGCACAGCGGAAGTCTGACGCTGGCCCTTTTCCAATACGACATTCTCGTCCTGCTGTGACGGATCGGAATCCATTTTGACCTCCAACGGTTAGAATAAGGGTTTTGAGAGCGAAGGATTCTGGACGTTTATGCATCGTTGGTCGAAACTGTTTGTTCCTACACTGCGTGAGGCCCCGGCGGATGCCGAGGTGGCCAGTCACAAATTTCTGCTGCGGGCTGGGTACATCCGCCAGTTGGGCGCGGGGATTTACAACTACCTGCCGCTTGGCCAGCGCGCTCTGAACAAGATCACCGCCATTGTCCGCGAAGAGATGGACACGATCGGGCAGGAATTTCTGCTGCCGGCGATCCATCCCCGCGAGGTGTGGGAGGCTAGCGGACGCTGGGCCGTGATGGGCGACAACATGTTTCGCCTCAAGGACCGCAAGGGCGCCGAGCTGTGCCTGGGCATGACGCATGAAGAGGTCATCACCGGCATTGCGCGCAACGAGCTGCGCAGCTACAAGCAGTTGCCGCAGATCTGGTACCAGATCCAGAACAAGTTTCGCGACGAGCCCCGGCCCAAGGGCGGACTGCTGCGCGTGCGCCAGTTCACCATGAAGGACAGCTACTCCTTCGACCTGGACGCCGCCGGCCTGGACAAGAGCTTTGACGCGCATGACGCGGTCTACCGTCGCATCTTCACCCGCTGCGGGCTGAAGTTTGTCGCTGTGGATGCCGATTCAGGCGCTATGGGCGGCTCGCAGTCGCAGGAGTTCATGGTCTATACCGACGCAGGCGAAGACTTGATCGCCAGTTGCCCCGTTTGCGGCTACGCGGCGAATACCGAGAAGGCAACGTCTGTTTTGGAGCCGGTGACGGAGATGGAGTCGACCGGCGACGGTATGCCGGAGCTGGTGCTGACGCCCGGCCTGGGCGCGATTGCCGATGTGGCAAAATTCTTTGAGATTTCCCCGGCTTCGGACATCAAATGCGTCGCGTACATGGCTCTATTGCGCGGAGCCAAAGGCAAGCCCGACACCTGGCACGGCGTCGCAGCCTTTCTGCGCGGCGACCACCAGGTCAACGAAACCAAACTGGCCACCGCAGTCGGCGCTGCTGAGCTGCGCACGATGAATGGCGAGGAACTCGAAACCTACCTTCACGCTCCAGCCGGATTTCTCGGTCCTGTCGGTTTGACTCCCGCCGCCAAGCCGCTGACGACCGGGCTCACGGTTGTCGTGGATCTCGGCCTCGAAGGCCGCAAGAATCTCGTCGCTGGAGCCAACAAGCTCGATTACCACTTCCGCAACGTGACGCCGGGGCGCGATTTCGGCTGGACGCTGCTGGCCGACATTCGCACAGTGAACGAAGGCGAATCCTGCCCCACGCCGGGCTGCGCGGGCAAGCTCGTCGTCGGCAAAGCGGTCGAAGTGGGACACATCTTCAAGCTTGGCTACAAGTACACTTCAGCCATGGGCGCAACGGTGCTCGACCCCAACGGCAAGGAAGTGACGCCGATCATGGGCTGCTACGGCATCGGCATTGAGCGTATTCTCACCGCCGCAATCGAGCTCTATAACGACGCCAACGGCTTCTGGCTGCCGCCCAGCATCGCGCCCTTCACCGTGGTGGTCACGGTCACCAACGTGACCGACCAGTTGCTGCGTGAAACAGGCGAAAAGCTGGCCGCGGAACTCGAATCCGCCGGTCTCGACGTGCTGCTTGACGACCGCGACGAGCGCGCCGGCGTCAAGTTCAAAGACGCGGACCTGGTCGGCATTCCCTACCGCATTAACGTTGGCAAAAAAACCGCCGAGGGCAAGGTGGAACTCGTGAATCGCGCCGTTCCGGGAGCCGAAGACATTGCCATCGGAGAAGTAACGGCGCGGCTGAAAGCTCTGCTCGCGTAGCGGCCCAAGGAACGCACCCGGCCTCGAAAGCGTATCGGCTGTATAGGTTCAAGCAATGGCATTGAAGGTAAAAATCGCGAAGCCGGTCACCAGGCGAGGATGGAGCATCCTCATCCTGCAAGTCGCCGTGGCCTGCGTTGCGCTGGTTGCGCTCACGGTCTTCGCGGTCGGCGGATACTACTACTTCCGCTATCAGGGCATTGTGGACGCGCGCCTGCAGCAGCCGCTCTTTGCCACCACGGCAAAGATCTACGCAGCTCCACGCGAAGTACGCCCCGGCCAGAAGCTCAGCCTCAACGCCATCGCCAACGAACTCCGCACCGCCGGCTACTCGGCCGAAGGCGCCGGCTCCGCTTCGCCACTCGGCACCTACTCCGAGGGCGCGGCCAGCATCACGGTTCACCCTGGCCCACAAAGCTATCACGCGCAGGATGGCGCCTCCATCCACTTCAACAACGGCATAGTCGACTCCCTCACCGACGACCACGGCCAGGCGCTTTCCAGCTATGAACTGGAGCCGCTTCTGGTCACCGGACTGAGCGACGGCGCCAACCGCACCAAGCGCCGGCTGATCACCTACGAAGAAATTCCGCCCAACCTCGTGCAGGCCGTTCTGGCCATTGAAGACCGTCAGTTTTTCGAGCACAGCGGCGTCAACTTCTGGCGGCTCGCCGCAGCGGCCGAGCGCGACATCGTCAGCGGGCAAAAGAAGCAGGGCGGCTCCACGCTCACCATGCAACTGGCGCGCGGCTTCTTTCTCACGCCAGAGAAGCGCTGGAAGCGCAAAGTGATCGAGATCGCCATCACCTTCCAGCTCGAACATCGCTTCAACAAGCAGCAGATCTTCACCATGTACGCCAACGAAATTCCCCTCGGCCAGCAGGGCAGCTTCGCTATCAACGGCGTTGGCGAGGCCGCGCAGGCGTACTTTGGCAAGGACATCAAGCAGTTGAATCTTGCCCAATGCGCCATGCTTGCCGGCATCATCCAGCGCCCCAGCTACTTCAATCCCTTTCGCCATCCCGAGCGCGTAATGGAGCGACGCAATCTTGTGCTCGATTCGATGGTTGAGACCGGCGCGATTCCAAAAGATATGGCAGAGCGCGCCAAGGCCGAGCCGCTGCATCTATCGCAAGTCAGCGTGGATGCAAGCGACGCGCCCTACTTCGTCGACCTGGTTCGCGAGCAGCTCACGCAGAAGCTTGGCGACCGGGACTTCAACCGCGATGGTCTGCACATCTACACCTCGCTCGACCCCGACCTGCAACGCGTCGCTACAGCCGCCGTCGACAACACGACCGCCATGATCGACGCCCAGGTTGACAAGCTCTACGCCAAGCATCACAAGGGTGAGGCTGAGAACGCGGAAAAGGCCATCACTTACCCGCAAATTGCCCTCGTGGCGCTCAATCCGCATACCGGTCAGGTGCTGGCGCTGGTGGGCGGCCGCAGCTACGGCAATAGCCAGTTGAATCACGCTGTCTCCGCGCGGCCTACTGGCTCTATTTTCAAGCCGTTCGTGTACGCCTCAGCTTTCGACACCGCGCTCTCAGGCACGTTGCTTCCCGGTCATGAAGATTTGTTTTCTCCGATTACCATTCTCAGCGACGAGCAGACCACCTACGACGTCGGCGAGCAGGAATACACCCCACGCAACTACGAGGGTGAATATCACGAAGAAGTGACGGCGCGTTACGCCCTGATGCGATCACTCAACAACGCGACCATCGGCCTGGCATCGCTGGTCGGCTTCGATAAGGTTGCCGCGCTGGCTCGGTCAGCAGGGATCAAGAGCGTCCGCGGAACGCCGTCGATGGCCATCGGCTCCTATGACGCCACACCGCTGGAGATGGCCGGCGCGTACACCATCTTCGCCAACGGCGGGCTCCATCTGGATCCGTGGATGCTGGCCAGCGTCCGCAGCCCCTCTGGCGACGTGATTACCGATTATTCGCCGGTTTCGAAGCAGATTCTCGACCCGCGCGTGGCGTATCTGACCACCAGCATGTTGCAAAACGTGTTGCAAGGCCACGGCACCGGCGCGGGCGTGCGTAACATGGGCTTCCACGCACCTGCCGCCGGAAAAACCGGCACGAGCCACGACGCCTGGTTTGCCGGCTACACCAGCAATCTGCTGTGCATCGTGTGGGTCGGCAACGACGACTATACCGACATCAAGATTGAAGGCGCACACGCCGCGGCGCCGGTCTGGGCGGAGTTCATGAAACACGCCGTCGAGTTGCCGCAGTACTCGGATACGCACGAGTTCAACGCTCCGGAAGGCGTCCAGATTGTGCAGATCGACAACACGACCAACCTGCCCGCCGACCCGACGTGCGAGACCGACACCTACCCGGCGGCCTTTCTCGACGGCACCGTGCCCACTGCCAGTTGCTCGCATCCGGGCGGCCCCGATAAGCGCAACTTCTTCCAGAAGATCTTCGGCCTGGGCGAGAAGAAGCCCTGAAGCAGATCCTTCGCTTCGCTCAGGATGACAAATTCTGTGGATTCAGCTTGTCATCTTGAGCGCAGCGAAAGACCTGCTGTTGCCGTTGCACTTGCTTTTCTGGCTGTCATTTCCGCAGGGAACCTGCTGTTCCCCGCCCCAACCCGCTCGCGTATCCTGAATACGCAAGCAAAACATCCCCAAAGAGGAATCATGATCAC
>Ga0302325_10011270_pt1 | contig 19275 bp, 22 predicted proteins | sample Palsa_T0_2_FD_201948 | JGI IMG/M metagenome (GOLD analysis project Ga0302325, IMG submission 201948) | Peat permafrost microbial communities from Stordalen Mire near Abisko, Sweden - Palsa_T0_2 | ecosystem: Environmental > Terrestrial > Soil > Palsa > Peat permafrost | place: Sweden: Abisko...
GTCGGCGTTTTCGTCGATCCGCTCGAGCCGAATCGTCCAGCGGTTGCCGCCGAGGTTGCGTGCATCCCACGAAAAGCGTCCGGGCCGCAGTTGCGCCATTTCGTTGCGGAGCGCGCGCGGATCGGTCTCCTCGTTGATCTCGACGGCGCCGCCGATCTGCAGCTTATCGAAGGTGTCGAGAATGAGTTCGGTTCTCGTCGCGGGCTGGAGCGACCGGGCGTCAAGCGTCACCGCGGCGGGTCGATTGGTCGGCATAGGCTAGGCCGTCTTAGGGACGGCGCGGGGCCGCGCCTGCCGGGACGCGCGCGAGCGCGCGCGGAATAGCCGACACGACATGGCAATAGAGATGAAAGATACCGATATCGTCGTCGTTTCCGGCGCCCGCACGCCGTTTGGAAATCTCGGCGGCGCGCTCGCCGACCTCACGGCGACGGACCTCGCCGTTGCGGCCGCGGATGCGGCGCTTTCCCGAAGCGGCGTCCCCCGCGAGGCGATCGACGACGTCGTATTCGGCAACGTGATCCAGAGCAGCGCCGACGCCATCTATCTCGCCCGGCACGTCGGCCTGCGCGCCGGCCTTCCGATCGGCGTGCCCGCTTTGAACGTCAACCGGCTTTGCGGGTCGGGGCTGCAGGCGATTCTGTCGGCGGCGCAATCGCTCGCGCTCGGCACGTCCGGCTACGCGCTTGCGGGAGGCACCGAGAACATGAGCCAGGCTCCGCACGTCGTACGCGGCGCGCGCAAGGGCTTTCATCTCGGGCAGAACGTCGCATTCGAAGATTCGCTTTGGACGGCGCTGATCGACTCGTACGGCAATACGCCGATGGCGATCACCGCCGAGAATCTCGCAAAGAAGTACGGCGTGACGCGTCAAGAGAGCGACGAGTTCGCGCTCGCGAGCCAAGAGCGGGCGCTCGCGGCGCAGAGCAGCGGTTATTTCGACGAGGAGATCGTGCCCGTCGACGTACCGGGGCCGAAAGGCAGCACGATCCGCGTCGAAAAGGATGAAGGGCCCCGCGCCGGTTTGACGATGGAAAAACTCGGAAAGCTTCCCGCGCGCTTCGTGAAAGACGGCGTCGTAACGCCGGGCAATGCAAGCGGCATCACCGACGGCGCCGCAGCGGTGGTCTTGACGACCGTAAGACGCGCAAAGGCCGACGGCGTGCCGTGGCTCGGGCGCATCGTTTCAGGCAGCGTCGTTGGCGTCGATCCGGCGATCATGGGCATCGGTCCGGCCTATTCGATCCCGAAGGCACTCGAGCGCGCCGGCGTTTCGATGCGCGATCTGGCCGTTATGGAGATCAACGAGGCCTTTGCGCCGCAAGTGCTCGCATGTCTTCGCGAGATGCACGCCGATGGCGCGCCGCTCAATCCGCACGGCGGGGCGATCGCCCTCGGTCATCCGCTCGGCGCATCGGGAACGCGACTTGCGATCACCGCGCTGCACGCGCTGCGCGAACGCGGCGGGGGCTACGGCATCGCATCGGCCTGTATCGGCGGAGGGCAAGGCATCGCCGCGCTCTTTGCGGTGGAGTAGAGTCTGGGACGCGCTCGCCGTCGCGGCGATACTCTTCGCGTTGTGGAACATGCTGCTCGCGCCGCGCGCCTTCGCGCCGGCGGGGTCCCATCCTGCGCCGCACGCGGTCTTCGCGCGCCTTGAAGGCCCGGAGTTTCGCGTGGCCGACGAGCTCGGTCACGTGCTGTTTTTGGATTTTTACGCGAGCTGGTGCGAGCCGTGCAAGATCGAGCTTCCGCTCGTGCAGGCATGGCGTCGCGGCCATCCCGAGGCGGTCGTCGTACCGGTCGACGTCGGCGAGCCGCGTTCGGTTGCGGCCGAGTTTGCCGCTCGCTATTCGTTAGGCAACGTGGCGCTCGATCCGAGCGCGCGGTCGCGAGCGCTCTTCGACGTCGAAGGGTTTCCGACGATCGTCGCCATCGACGGCAGCGGGCACGTCCGTGCGAAATGGGAGGGCCTCAACCCCGCGATCGGTTTGGCGCTCAGCAACGCGCAGAGCCGCTTATAGTTAGCGGCCTTTCCAGACGGGCTTCCGCTTTTCGAGGAAGGCGCCGGTGCCTTCGCGGATGTCCTCGGTATCGACGAGCGTCCCGAACTCGAGCGCCTCGAGCTCGAGCGCATCGTCGATCGAGAGATGAGCGCCGTTATTAATGGTGCGCTTGCATGCCGCGATCGCGAGGGGAGCCTTCGATGCGATGAGGGTCGCGATACGCCGAGCCTCGGTCATCAGCTCGGCGGCTGGGACGACGCGCTGCACGAGGCCGATGCGAAGCGCCTCGCGTGCGTCGATGATCTCGCCGGTCAAACACAGATACATCGCCATGCCTTTGCCGACGCGGCGCGTGGTGCGCGCGGTGCCGCCGTACCCCGGAATGAGCCCGAGATTCACTTCCGGCTGCCCGAACTTGGCGTTCTCGCCCGCGACGATCACGTCGCCCGCCATCGCGATCTCACAGCCGCCTCCGAGCGCAAAACCGTTGACCGCCATGATCACCGGCTTGCTCGTGCGCTCGATCTGCCGAGTGAGCCGCTGACCGCTGCGCGATTGTCCCGCGCCGTGATGCGCCGATGCGAGCGCGTTGAGCTCGCCGATATCCGCACCTGCGGCAAACGCCTTCTCGCCGGCGCCGGTGATTACGATCGCGCGCACGTCGTCGTTCGCTTCGAGCTCGTGCAGCGCGACGGAGACTTCTTCGAGCAGGTGCGTCCGGAGCGCGTTGAGCACGCTCGGTCGGTTGAATGTGAGAATGCCGATCGGCGCTTCGACCGTAACGAGAATATCTTCAAATGTCATAGAGAACCTTATGGTTTGGTAAAGAGTGCAGGTTCCTTCGTTCCGTTGCGGGGAAGTGCCCTTTGCCCTATACTGGGGACGAATTTCGCAGGAGGTATCGGTGGCAGTTCGGACGGCGTATCACGAGGCATTGGAGGCGACGCGGCTCGACGTCGTTCGGCTCGGCGCGCTCGTGGGCGATGCGATACGCGTTGCGGTCGACGCGCTCAACAGCCGCGATGCGTCGGCAGGGGCCCGCGTCGTGGCGGGCGACGACATCATCGACGACCTGCGGCGGCGCATCGAGGCGCACTGCATCGAGTTGATCTGGCGTCAGCAGCCCGTGGCCGGCGAGCTGCGCGAGATTGCGGCGATGCTCGAGATCGCGACCGATCTCGAACGCGTCGGCGATTACGCCGTGGACATCTCCAAGAATGCGATCAAGCTTTCGGATCAGCCGATGCGGCCGCAGCGGGTTGAGATCGATCGGATTGCCGGCGTCGCGCACGCGATGCTGCTCGATGCGATGCGTGCCTATACCGAGCGCGACGCCGATCTCGCGAGCAACGTCATCGATCGCGACGACGAAGTCGACAAGCTCTACAAGCGCAGCATTAAACTGCTCCAAGAAGAGATGCGCGGAGATCCCGAGATCATCCGTCCCGGCACGCGCTATCTCTTCGTTCTCGCCTCGATAGAACGGGTCGGCGATCGTGCCGGGAACATCGCCTGGCACACGAAGGATATGATCGGCGCTCAGTGACACCGCTTCCGCGGTCGGAGTTTGCGGTTACTCAGCGTTGCGTCTATCTGAATCACGCCTCGGCCGGCGTCCTCCCGCTCTCGTCGAAGGCGGCTATCGAATCGTTCTTGCGCGAGCACGCCGAATCGGGCGTGCTGGGAACGTTTCCCCACGACTGCCGGATGCCCGAGCTTCGCGAACGCATCGGGCGCTTCGTCGGCGCCGACGGAACGCAGATCGCGCTGGTTCCGAATACCAGCGCGGCTGCCGGAACGATTGCGGCGGGGCTCGACTGGAAATCCGGCGATGAGGTGCTGCTCTGCGACAACGAGTTCCCGGCGAACGCCGTTCCGTGGGTCGCGCTGCGCAATCGCGGCGTTGACGTGCGCTTGCTCCCGACGGCGCGCGAGCGGCTCACGCCCGACGTTTTGCGCCGCGAGCTCTCCGAGCGCACGCGGCTGGTCGCCGTATCGTGGGTTTCGTACGGCGACGGCTATCGCCACGATCTCGCCGGGCTCGCCGATGCAGCGCACTCAACCGGCGCGCTGCTTTGCGTGGATGCGATGCAGGGGCTCGGCGCGTTTCCGCTCGACGTTGCGGCGCTCGGGGTCGATGCGATGTTCTCCGGCGGCGCGAAGTGGATGCTGGCGCTCCACGGCATCGCGATGCTCTATCTCGGCCCGGAACTCGGCACCAGGCTCGGCATCGCCGCGCCGGGGTGGCGTTCGCTGCAGGACATGTGGGATTTTCATAATCTCGATCAGGCGTACACGCGCGACGCGATGCGCTTCGAAGCGGGGACGCCGAACCTAATCGGCGCGATCTCGCTCGTTGCGGCGATCGACCTTTTGACGCGCAGCGGCCCCGAGGCAATCGCGGCACATATCCTCGCGCTAACCGATCGCCTCTGCGAGGGTTTAGCGCGCCTTGGGGCGCATCGGTCGAGTTTGCGCGGAGAGGGAATCTCGTCGGGTATCGTCACGTTCGCGTTGCCGGGGATCGACAGCATCGAGTTGGGACGAGCGCTCGAGCACGATGGAATCGTGACGACCTATCGCACCACCGGCATTCGAGTCTCGCCGCACGGGTATAACACGTCGGCGGAGATCGACATGCTGCTGGACAAGCTCGCGGCATTCGCGCCCGTTAAGGAAGTAGTGTAATCAGTGTTGCTTTCGACCCTCATGCTGGCAGCGGCAACGGCCGCGCCCGCCTTCGCACCGCCGGGAACCTACCGGTACTCGGCCGCGCTCAACGGCCAGAGCATCGGCACCTGGACGGCGTCGGTTAAGCCCGGCGACGGCGGCCCGGAGATCGACGAGAACTCAAATGCGACCTTCGCGGGCATGCAGATGGCGGCGACCGCCGCGCTCGTGCTCGGCCCCGACTTGGCGCCCACGCGATATAGCGGAAGCTATCAGGTAACCGGCCAGACGCAGACGGTCAGCGCGGCGCTGACGGCGACCTCGGCGGCCATCATCGGGGGGTTCGGCGGCGCGAGTCACACGCTGGCGCTGGCGCCAGCTACGCGCCACTTCGTCGTGATCGAACCCGCGCTGCTCGCGGGTCTTTTCGCGCTGCCGGCTCAGCTGCAGGCCTGGGGCGACGCATCGGTCACCTGGGTCGCGCCGGTTACCGGCCAGGCGCAAACGATTTCAAAGAATCCCGATCCGCCCGCGCGGCCGGCCGGAATCCCCGCGCAGGACGGGGAGATCTCAATGCAGGGTCAGATTCCGTTCACGATTTGGTACGATCCGGCCACGCTGGTCCCGGACGAAATCATCGTTCCGTCGCAGAATGCAGTTCTGACGAGGCAACGACCCTAAACTGCGCGGTCTCCAGCGGCTCGACGGCCTTGGAGTCGAGTGGAAGACCCCGCAGCAGGCGTTCGAGGATTCCCAGCGTGATGCGATGGCCGACGATCAGCGTCGTTCCGTCGGGCAATAACGCGCTCGCAAGCGGACGCAGGCGTTCGGCGGCGTCGGCGATGCTCTCGCCGCCGGGCGGCCGAAAATGGACCGGGTCGCGCCGCCGCAGTGCGAGCAGCTCCGGAGCGTGATGCTCGGCCCACGCCAGCGTTTGGCCCTCCCAAGTCCCGAAATCGACTTCGCGCAGCGCCGGCTTCACGTCGAACGGAACCTGCGGCGCTACCAGCTCGCGCGTTTCCAGACATCGCCGCATCGGACTGACTAGGCAGCGCTCGAACGGCAATCGCTCCAGCGCCTCGCGTAAGCGCGCGCACTGCTCGCGCCCGTGCGCGCCGAGCGGAAGATCGGTCGTGGAAAGAAAGCGCTTTGTAAGGTTGTGTTCGGTCGCTGCGTGGCGGCAGAGGACGATTTCAGCCACGGATGGACGACGTCATCACCGCATCGCTCATGCCGTGGATGAGCCGTTTGTCCGCCGGCGCGATCGTCGCCAGCACCCCGCCGAGACGCACGCTCTCGTCACCGGTCACGAAGTAGTACGGGCAGAGCCGGACGCGCCCGTCGTATTTGCGGATCTCGTCGCGGTCGCGGTCGAGATACGTTTGCGCAACCAGCTTGGCTTTGTGAAAACGTTGCAGAATCCACGGCGTCCGTTCGAACGAGGCGAGCCCGGTTTCGATCGCAGCGGTCCACTCGTCTTTTGTCAGATCGTCGCCAACCTTCACGCCGCGCGAGCCCCATGCGAGCTCCGAAAACCCGGAGGGCTTCACGACGTACGTGCGCTCGCTCTTGGGAAGCGTCACGAGTTGACGGAAATCGGCGATCGGCGCACCGGCGACGTCGAGACCGGTGATCGTAGCCTGCGGCGGAAGCGGACGCGGATCGAGCACCCAGGTCTTCGGAAAGAGGCGCTGCAGGCGTTCGAAGCGTTCGCCGCCGAGCTCCGTCCGCCACAGCGGCTCGAGCGCGTAATGATGGAAGAGCGCGAAGGCAAGTTTCTCTTCCAGCGTCGCCTTCGGCGGCGGCGTCATCTTCACTCGGTTGTGACGCGCGGCGTAGAGCATCAGCTCTTGTTTGGGAACGTTGAACAGATCGAAAAGCTCGAAGTTTCGGTAGAGCGCGTCGAGCCGCGACTCGCGGCCGTCCTCGTGCCGAATGAAGAGCCCGTCCTCGGTGAACGCGATCTCGTCGGGCCGGCGAAGCCACGCGTCGGCAAGACCGCGCGCGCGCATCGCTTCCGCGAGCCACGACATCTCGTTGCGGTAGTCGGCTGACTCGTCCGAGACGACGATCGCGACCGTCGGGTGCTCGGCGCGCGTCGCGTAGGCAAGCATCGCTGCGAAGCCCGCCGGAATCCCGTCCTCGCCGCCCAGACTCTCCATGCCGAGCCGGCAGTACGCCTCGGTCATCGCGCCCAGAAAGCCCATGCCCCCGGGAATGCTGTCGAGCTCGGTCGCGACGAAGCCGTCGGCGGTGAGAATGAGATCGGGCCGGATTACGCCCGGCACTTCTTGCTTGAACCGGTTTTGCCGCGCGAGCTTGACGATTTGTTCGGGCTTCCCGCGATCGAGGTAGTCGGCGACGAATGCGGGCGCCGTGCCGCGCGCGCTGCGATTGTACAGATTGTTCAGGGCGCGATAGAAGGCTAGGAGGTCGGTGCCGAGCGCTTCGATCGCTGCGGCTTGTTCTGCAGACAATGCAAACGGCTCGGGGCTGACGCGCCAGGCGATACGTTCGTTTTCGTTCTCGACCCGGAAGAGGCCGGGCGGTATCGCTTCGTAGAGATGGTGCGCTTGCTCGCGAGCCGTGAGATTGGGGACCGTTGCCGTACAGGGCATGGGAAAAGGCAGACTCCTCTAACGACAGCCGTCGGGGATCTTGGAACTGCTAAAGGCGATGTAGCGCCGCCGCATACGACTCTTAGAGCCCTTCGGGTCCGTTCAAGGTTGCAATCACTTAATGGTGATCGCTCCGGGCGTGAGCAGGGCCCCCTCCACGCGTACGAGTCCGCGCGAATAGGCCAGCGTCAGGTGGAGCGTCCCGCTCAACCCCACTTTGGCAAGGTCGAGGCTCTCCAGCACGCGCGAAACGCCTTCGCCGGCGATGAAGTGCAGGTCGATCGGCCGCCGCAGCGTTCCGCCCGGTGCCGAGTAGGTCGCAACGACCGGCACGATGACCTCTTCGGCCCCGTTCGCGCGCGGCGCGCCGCTGATGCAGTAGCCGATGGCGACGGGCGTCCCCTCAACGCTAAGCGTCTCTTGGGTGCAGGAATCGGCTGCCGGAGCCGCCGAGGCGGTGCTCGCGGCGAGGACGGCGGCGATCGCTAGCGCGCGTATCATACTGAGGTTCTCCCCGAATTCGGTACGAAACCGAGCCATACCCGTCGAAGCACGGTGCGATGAGAGTTCGCGTGCTCGCGTTCGCCCAGTTACGAGAGTTGCTCGGCGCACACGAGCAGATGCTGGAGTTGGGGCCGAACGCCTCCATCGCCGATGCCTGGGCGCAGCTGGCGGCGCGGCATCGCGGGCTCGACGACGAGCGCGCGTCGACGCGCGCGGCGCGCAACGGCGCGATCGCCGGATTCGATGAGGAGCTGCGCGATGGCGACGAGCTTGCACTCTTGCCGCCGGTCGGCGGCGGATAACGTCGTGTTCTCCCTGACGCCCGAGCCGATCCATCCGGGCGCGCTCGACGGAGTTGCCGGTTCCGGCGACGGCGGTATCGCCGTCTTTTACGGGATCGTCCGCGATCGGTCGCACGACGGCAGCGCGGTTTCCTCGCTCTGGTATGAAGCGCACGAAGCGATGGCGATCCGCGAGTTCGAAGCGATTGCCGCGGAAGCGCGCGAGCGCTTCGGCGACGTGCGGCTGGCGATCGTCCATCGTGTGGGAGAGGTGCGCGCCGGCGATATCTCCGTCGCGGTGCTCGCTGCGGCGCCGCACCGCGGACCCGCCTTCGACGCGTGCCGGTACGCCATCGACGAGCTCAAACGCCGCGCGGCGATTTGGAAGCAGGAGCGCCGCTCCGACGGCACGGCCGAATGGCGTGCCGGTGCCTAACGTCGAGCTCGTTCGTATCGAGGCAGAGCGCAACCCCGTCGCCGCGCTCCGATACGAGCCGCGGCGACCGCGCGGCGTTTCGCTGGTCGCCGGACACGGCTATTCGTCGAGCAAGCACAATCTCGATTTCCTGTGTTCGTTCCTCGCAAGCCACGGCTACGGCGTCTATAGCCTCGATTTCCCCGGGCATAAGCTCGGCGCGAGCGGCGGCGAGCTGCGCGGCGTGGACGACTGCGTCGATGCGATGCGTGCCGTCGCCGCATTCGCGCGCGAACGGGGTGACGGCGACGCATATACGCTCGGACACAGCATGGGCGGAATGACCGCGATCTTCACCGCCGCGCTCGATCCGCGCATCCTCGGCGTTATCGCGATCGCGACCGGATACGGACGGCCGACCTCGCTCGAATCGCTGCGCCGCGTCGGCGCGGCGGATTTTCGTTCCTCGTATGTCGTCGGGGTCGATCTGCCGGAGCTGGTGGCGGGCGTCGACCAACGATACGCGCAACTGCTACCGCGTCTGGCCGGACGCCCGGCGCTCTACGTTGCCGCGGATCGGGACGGCATGGTGAGCCCGAGCAGCGTGCGCGATCTGTACGACCGCGCGCCCGAGCCGAAGTGGCTGGCGACCATCGACAGCGACCATACGTACGCGGGCGAGCACGCGCGCGCCGTCGTGCTGGAGTGGTTGAACGCGCGGCAGCCGCGCACTGCATGAACTCGCGCGAACGACGGCGCTACTCCCGCCATCTGTTGATCCCGCAAATCGGGCTCGCCGGTCAGGAGCGCCTGCGTGCGTCGCGCGTGCTCGTGATCGGTGCGGGCGGACTCGCGTCGCCCGCGCTGCAGTATTTGGCGGCGGCAGGCGTCGGGCGGATCGGCATCGTCGACGACGACGTCGTCGACGAGACGAACCTTCAACGCCAAACGATCTTCGCCGAGAGAGACGTGGGGAAGAGGAAGGCCGTCGCGGCGGCGCTGCGGCTGCGCGACGCGAACTCGCTCGTCGCGGTCGACGAGATCCCGCTGCGCTTCGATTCAGAGAACGCCCGCGAGCTCGTGCGGCTCTACGACGCCGTGCTCGATTGCACCGATAACTTCGCGACGCGATACCTCGTCAACGATGCCTGTTATCTCGAGCATCGGCCCGACGTCTACGGGTCGATCTTTCGCTTCGACGGTCAGGTGAGCGTCTTTCGCGGCGGCGACGGGCCGTGCTACCGATGCTTGTTCCCGTCGCCGCCGTCGCTGGAACGCCGTCCGACCTGCGCGGAGGGCGGGGTGCTCGGCGCGCTGGCCGGCGTCGTCGGCGCGTGGCAGGCGAGCGAAGCGATCAAGATCCTGCTCGGCGTCGGCGAGCCGCTCGTCGGGCGACTCCTTTTGATCGACGCGCTCGCGGGTCGCGTCCGCGAGGTGCGTTTCGCGCGTGAAGCTGAATGCGCGCTTTGCGGCGACCACCCGAGTATTGCCGGCGTGCGCGCCGCGCTCTACGAAGAGGCGGCAATTGAGCAGTCCGGCGACGACGTCGAGGCCGGTGCGCTCGACGAGGCGCTGCGCGGCGCGCGGCTGCTCGACGTGCGCGAGCCGCACGAAGCGGTCCTCGGCTCGATCGACGGGGCAGTTCGAATTCCAGCGACGCAACTCGAGGCGCGCATGCACGAGCTCGATACGGCCGTCGCCTACGTCGTCGCGTGCCGCGTCGGCGTGAAGTCGCGTTGGGCGATAGCGCGCCTTCGCGACGCAGGTTTCACGCGGATCCGCCATCTGCGCGGCGGGCTGCTCGCCTATGCCGCACAGCATGAAGAGTTCGAGTTCTTCTAACGCGGCATGCGGTACAAGCAATTTGGATCGACCGGGATCGAGCTGCCCGTAATCGGTCAGGGCACCTGGAACATGCCCGAGGGCGGCGCGGGGCGCAAAGAAGCGCAGCGCGCGATTCGACGCGGGATCGAGTTGGGGATGGTGCACGTGGACACCGCGGAGATGTACGGCGCGGGACGCGTTGAGGAGCTCGTGGGTGAGGCGATCCGCGGCCTGCCGCGCGAGCGGCTCTTCGTCGTATCGAAAGTCTTGCCGAGCAACGCGACCTATCGCGGAACGCTTGCGGCCGCGGAGCGCACGCTCCAACGGCTGGGCTGCGAGTACGTCGATCTGTATCTCCTGCATTGGCCCGGCGACCATCCGCTCGAAGCGACGATGCAAGCTCTCGAGGCATTGGTCGAACAAGGAAAGAGCCGGTTCGCGGGCGTGAGCAACTTCGATACCGTCGAGATGATCGAAGCGGCGTCGTATCTACGCGGCATCCCGCTTGCTTGCAACCAAGTGCTCTATCACCTCGACGAGCGAGGCGTCGAGCACGCGCTGATTCCCGCAGCGGAGCGTCTCGGGGCCGCCGTCGTCGCCTATACGCCGTTCGGGCGGGGCCGGTTCCTGCGCGGAGCCGGACGTACCGCGCTCGAGGCAATCGCCAGCCGGCGCGGGGCGACGCCGAGGCAAGTAGCGCTCGCATTCTTGATTCGCCGGCTCGGCGTCTTTGCGATTCCGAAAGCCGCGCGAACCGAACACGTCGAAGAGAACGCGGGTGCAGCGGATCTCCAGCTCGACGCGTCCGATGCGGCGGCAATCGAAGCAGCGTTCCCGCGCGGCGAGCGGGGGCCGTTAGCGACGCTATGACGGCCGTGCTCGATGCCGCCGAGGTCAAGGGGCGCGCGATCCACGCGGCGTTGGAGCTGGGCGCGGGCGCGGTTCGCGTCACCGACGCCTCCGTGGATGCGACGGCGCGGCAGCGAATGATTGCCGCCTTTGCGCGCGATGATTTTGCGTCGTGGAGCTACACCGCGGCCTACGCACGCGCGGCGACGGATCCCAGCGCCCTGCTCCCGGGCGCCCGCAGCGTGATCTGCGTCGCGATGCCCTACGCCGTACCGCACGTCGCGCATCGTGCGCCGCTGCGCGGGCGCGTTTCCAACTACGCCTGGTCGTCCGATTATCATCGCGAGCTGCGCTCGCTGCTGCAGCGCGTCGCGGACGTCGTGGACGAAGCGGCCGGCGCGCCGGTCACGGCCGTTGCCTGCGATACGCGGCCGCTCGCGGAGCGCGCGCTCGCGGCGCGCGCGGGTCTTGGTTGGATCGGTAAGCACACGAATCTCATCTCACCGGCGCACGGCTCGTTCGTGTTCTTAGGCGAGATCGTGACCACGCTGAACCTACCCGTCGACTCACCGCTGCGCAAAGAGTGCGGCGAATGCGCTCGGTGCGTGGACGCATGCCCGACGGGTGCCCTGCGCGGCGACTACACGATCGACGCGAATCGCTGCATCTCCGACCTCACGCAGCGAACCGGCTCGATTCCGCGCGCGATGCGCCCGCTGGTCGGCGATTGGGTGTGGGGCTGCGACCTCTGCCAACTGGTCTGTCCTCCGACGTCGGCTGCACCCGCCGCGGCGTCGCGCTGGGCGCCGCGCGACGAAGCGGCTTCCCCGTCGCTCGTTGCACTGCTGCGTCTTCGCAGCGGCGAGTTCGATCGGCGCTATCGCGGCACGGGAATGGGGTGGCGGGGCGGCGCGGTGCTGCGCCGCAACGCCGCGGTCGCACTCGGCAACGCGCTGGACCGCTCCGCGGTTCCCGCGTTATGCGAGAGTCTGCAGCACGATCCGCATCCGATGGTGCGCGGTCACGTTGCATGGGCGCTCGGGCGAATCGGATCGCCGCCGGCGCGTTGGGCGCTGCGCGAGCGGCAAGACATCGAAGGAGACGAGGGCGTGCGCGAGGAGATCGCCGCGGCGCTCGGAGGGTCGTCGTGATGCTGCTCGCGGCGGCAACGGCGGTGGCGCTGCTCGGCCGGATGGAAGCGGTCAATCCCAACCTCCGCGCGTTCACGGCGACGATGCACGCGCACGTCGCCATGCGCTCGTTTCCGTTCTTGAGCGTGGACCTCGCGGGAACGTACTATTACAAGGCGCCCGATAAGAATAAGGTGGTCTTTACCAGCGGCGTGCCGCTGGCGGCCGAACAGTTCGACAAGCTCTACGCGCACATCGACGCCCCGTCGGAATGGGAGCAGCGGTACGTCGTGACGTTGACCTCCGACGACGGCCGCAGCGCGCAGTTCAAGCTCGTGCCGCGCAAGACCGGCAACGTCGCGCGCCTCGACGCGACGGTCGACGATCGCACCGCAACCGTCACGTCGATGCGATGGACCTATCAGAACGGCGGCTACGCCGAAATGGCGAACGTCTACGGCCGCATCGGCGGCAACTTCGTGGTCGTCTCGCAGACCGGGCACGTGGAAGAGCCCGGGTACGTCGCCGACCTCAGCTCGACGCTCGGAAACTATGCGATCAACGCATCGGTTCCCGACAGCGTCTTCGAGAGCCACTGATGGCGATCTCACTCATCGACGGCTTCAACCGCTCGATCTCGTATCTCCGCATCTCGGTCACCGATAAATGCAACCTGCGCTGCGTCTACTGCATGCCCGAAGGCGGCCTGCCGTGGCTGCGGCGCGATGAGATCTTGAGCTTTGAAGAGATTGCCCGGATCGTTCGCGCCGCGGCGTCGGTGGGCGTCCGCACGATCCGGCTGACCGGCGGGGAACCGCTGCTTCGGCGCAACCTCAGCCGGCTCGTCGCCGCCATCGCCGAGACGCCGGGCATTGAGGACGTCGCGCTCTCGACCAACGGCATCTTACTGCGCGCGCAGCTCGATGAGCTCGTCGCCGCGGGGCTACGGCGGATCAACCTCTCACTCGATACGCTGCGTCGCGACCGCTTCGAAGCAATCGCGCGGCGGCCGGGGCTCGACGAAGTGCTTGGCGCGATCGATGCGGCCGTCGCTGCGGGACTCGCGCCGCTCAAACTCAACTGCGTGGTGATGCGCGGCAAGAACGACGACGAACTCGTCGATTTCGCCGAACTCACGCGTACGCGGCCGATCTACGTGCGCTTCATCGAAGTGATGCCGGTGATCGAGAACGCCGCACTGCAGCGCGACGCGTACGTATCATCAGACGAGATCCTCGAGCGCATTGCGGCGTGCGAGCGCCTCGAGCCGGTGACCGGTCCGGGCGGGAACGGGCCGGCGCGGTATTTCGGCTTTCGCGGGGCGGCCGGTGCGGTCGGCGTGATCAGCCCCCTCTCGCACGATTATTGCGAGCGCTGCAACCGCGTCCGCCTGACGGCGGATGGGCGGCTGCGTCTCTGCCTGTTCGGGGACCACGCGGTCGATCTGCGTGGGACGTTGCGCGCCGGGGCGTCGACCGCCGAGCTCGCGGCGCTCCTTCGCTCGGCAATGCTGATCAAGCCGGAGCGCCACCATCTCCGCCTGGGCGAGAGCGCCTCCCGGATGCGCGCGTTTTCGGAGATCGGCGGGTGAGGTCACGCCGGCGGAGGCGAAACCGTTAGGCATGGGTGTGGAGGTACGCCGTGAGGTCGATGCCGCGGCCGCTGCGAGAGCGCGCGTGGAGTCGCTCGTCGTCGAGTATCAGACCAAGCTGGCGCGGTACGTGCGACGCATGGTCGGCGACGCCGAGGCGGCCTTCGATCTGACGCAGGACGTGTTTTTCGCGGCCTACCGGATGCTGCAAGCCGATCCGCAGCGCGATCTCAATGCCGGCTGGCTCTATCGCGCCGCGACGAACGCCTCGATTTCATTCTTGCGGCGAAAGAAGATTCTGCGCATGCTGCCGCTCGATCGCGAGATCGATCGCAGCACCTGGCGCGTCGACGAGCGCAGCACGGCCTCGCTCGACCTCCAGGCGGCGCTGGCGCGGCTGGCGCCCGAGCAGTCCGCCGCGTTGCTGCTGACGAGTTACGCCGGATACTCATCGGCGGAGGCCGCGGCGATCCTCGGCACGAGTGCCGACGCCGTGCGCCAACGCGTCTGCCGTGCGATGCGCGTCTTGCGCGCGACGATGAAGGAGGGGAACGACGGATGAACGAGCGGATCGACTGTACGGCTGCGGAGCGACTTGCGGGTGCGATCGCGCTCGGTGAAGCGCGCGACGAGGAGCGCAACGCGTATCGCGGGCATCTCGCGGTCTGTGCGGCCTGTTTGGATGCGTTCGGCGGTGAGCGCGAGATCGAGCGCGTCATGGCGCAGGTATCGGCGGCACGCGACGACGAGCGTTGGGAGCCCGATCTGAGCGCCGCCCGGCGTCGGCCTCAGCGCGCGCGCCGCGTCTGGTCGGCCGTCGCGGCGCTCGCCGCGTGCGTCGCGATCGTGGTCGGCGTGCGCGCGTTTCAGAGCACGTCACCCGCGATTCCCGTCCATAGCGCGATCGCCGCGCAGGAAGCCCGGGCGCTCGCCGCACTCGACACGCACAGCGTCCCGCGCCCGCAAGGCCGTGCGGAGTCGCTCGCGCTCGGAACGCCGTCACGTTCGACGCTCTTCGAGATCCGATTCGACGGTCGCGGCGTTCCGGTGCGATGCACGATTGCGAGAAGTTCGGGCGATCGCGCGCTCGACGAATCGATCTGCCGTGCCGCGCTACGCTCGCACGACGCACCCGCAAACCGCTAACCGCGCCGCATAGGCGCGCCTCGGCGCGCGCCCGAATCGGCCCCTCATGCCGCAAGGGCTGGTGCTGTTCCGCTTCACGAAGGATCTACGTCTCGACGATCACGCCGGACTTGCCGCTGCTGCCGCGCGCGGCGTCGTCGTGCCGCTGCTCGTGATCGACGCCGGCGTCGAGCGAGCGATGCGATCCTCGCCGCGGCGCGCGGCGTTTTTTTGTGCCTCCGTCCGCTCGCTCGCGGCCGAACTCGCCGAGCGCGGAGCCGCGCTCGTCGTCCGGCGGGGTGCGGCCGAAGCCATCGTGCCGGATGTCGCGGCCGAGCTTAACGCTTCGGGCGCGGGCTGGAGCGCCTGCTACGATGCCGGCGGGATGGAATGCGACGCACGGATCCAGTCGGCGCTGGAAGAGCGGGGTTTCGAAGCGCTCGTCGTCCACGACGCGCCGGCCGTGCCGCCGGAGGAGAGTGCGGCGGTGAGAACGGGCGGCCACGGGTACCGGGCGTTCGCACCGTATTTTGAAACCTGGTCGGCGCTTCCGATTGCGTCGTACGAGTATCCGCTGCTGCTTGCGTTCGCGCGCCCGACTCTTACGAGCGAGCCGCTTCCGTCGCCGGAGGAGTTCGCTTCGAACGAGCCCGAGCCACCGGCGGGCTCGGCAACCGCCCGGCGAGCCTTCGAACGGTTTTTGCGCGACGACGCGTCGCGATACGCGTTCGCGGCAACCGAGCCCGCCGACGATCGCACGTCGCATTTGGGTGCGCATCTATCGTTTGGGACGATCTCCGCGCGCAGCATCGTGCGGGCGGTCCGGGCCCGCGCCAACGAGCCGTTTGCGATGAACGAAGAGCGGCTCTCGCTGCGGCTCTTTCTCCGGGCGCTCGCTCATCGCGATTTCTTTTTGCAGTTGTCGTGGTATCATCCGGCGACGCGCGACGAGCCGCTGCAGGAGAAGATGCGGGAGTTTGCGTGGGAGCGCTCGCACCGGGCGCTCGAGGCATGGCGCGCCGGAAGGACGGGGCACGCGCTGGTCGATGCCGGAGTACGCCAGCTCCATGCGACGGGATGGATGCATCCGCACGTTCGCGCGGTCGCAGCATCGTGGCTTTGCTTCGATCTCGGCGTTGATTGGCGCGTCGGACGCGACGAGTGGGATCGTTGGCTCGTCGAGTACGATCCGGCGCTTGCGACCGGAAACTGGCAATGGATCGCGGGCGTCGGCGCGGATATGGCGCAGTATCCGCGGATCTACAATCCGGAACGCCAGCGGCGGCGGTATGATCCCGCAGGCGCATACGTGCGACATTGGATCCCGGAGCTGCGGCAGGTTCCGCTGGATGTGTGGTTTGGTCGCCACGGCGCGTCGGCGCAGCTCGCGCTCGCGCTCTACGATGGTGACGGATATCCGGCGCCGGCCGTCGACCACGAGGTCGCGGCCCGCGCGTTCTTACGGCGTTACCGCGAGTTCGTCTCGCCCTGAGGCATCCGGTCCTCGATCCAGCTCCCAACGACGGGCACGCGCACGTCGTCGCCGTTCCAGGTTTTGATGCCGTAGTAAACGCTGGCGATCAGGAAGAGCACCGGTAGGAGCGGCAGCAGCACCCACGCCGAGAATCCCATGAAGGGCACCTGGGCGATGAGCCAAAGCAGCGCGCCGAACCCCCAGAAGCCCGCGTTGAAGCCGATGGCCTGCAGCGCTTGACGCCGCAGTTTGCTCGATTGTTTCCGGTCCAGGAGCGAGAGCGCGGCCAAGGGCCAGAGGGGATACCCGAGCGCAACCAGCGCTCGCGACTCGACGGGATCGAGCGTCGTCGCGAGGGTGGCCGTGGCGCGGACGGTCGCCGGCGCCGGGCGCGGCGGGACCGAGCCCGGGATCTGTTGGCGCGTTGCGGTCGCCGCGTCGACTTTCGCCGCGAGCCGGCAACTCGGGCACCCGCCGCGCTCGTCGCGGCAGGTCGCGCAGATCGGCTTCCCGCAGCCGCTGCATGGAGCGACCGACGGTACGTTCGAGTGAAAATAGCAGTCCATGTACGATCTCCCAAAATCTCCCGGAGGGTAATGCCACCATCACGTACCGGCCCGTGCTGGGGGAGGTTTCATCCCCGCGCGACCGCAAGACCGTGCCGCCGATGACCCGCCGATCGATTCTCGTACGTCTGGCGCGCGAGGCGCGTCCGTACTACCCCAGGCTTGCGATCGCGATGTCGATGGGCGTTTTGGCCGGCGTGCTCTCCATCGTGCCGCCGTTGGCGTTCCGGATCATCATCAACCAGGTGCTCGTCCCGCAGCACCGCCGGCCGCCGGACCTCGACGCGCTCTATCTTTCGCTCGGGCTCACCTCGATCGCGCTGATCTTGGCCAACGTCGCGATCTACGGCCAAACCTATATGACCGCGTGGAGCGGCCAGCATCTCGTCGCACGGCTCCGGGTGAGGCTCTTCGAACGTCTGCTGAATCTTCCGCTCGACGAGTTCGATCGCTGGCGTCCGGGCGAGCTCATCGCGCGCTTCTCGACCGACCTGCAAATCATGATCGACGCGGTCAGCGTTTCCGTTCCGCAACTCGTCGTCGCGCTCGCGACGTTCGTCTCGTCGTTTGTGACCATGATTTACCTCGACTGGCTCTTGACGCTCTCGCTCGTCGTCGTCGCGCCGATCGTCTCGTTCGCCGTCTCGAACTTTCAACGTTTGATATCGGCAAGCACGCACCGCGCGCAAGCGCGCATCGCGGACCTCACGGCGAATCTCTCCGAAGTGCTCGGCGGCCAGCGCGTCGTCAAGTCGTTCGGCCGCGAGGCCTACGAAGTCGGACGGTTCCGCAACCGAAACGACGACTTCTTCGGAGCGTACATGAAGCTGACCCAGTTCATTCAAACGCAGCCGCTCGTGATTTCGACGATCATGGTAGCGGCGGTCGTTGGGATCATGTGGCTCTCGGTGCGCGAGGTGCTCGTCGGCCGGCTCGACGTCGGCCGCGTGTTCATGTATTGGGGATTGCTCGTCAATCTGATGAATCCGATGAACCGTGTCGCGGCGTTTTTCGGCGACATCAGCAAGGCGATGGTCGGTGCGGGACGCGTCTACGAGCTGCTCGATCTTCCGGTCGAAGTGCGCGATCCGCCCGATGCCGTGACGTTGCCCATGGTGCGCGGCCGGATCGAATACCGTGACGTGACGTTTCGGTATCGCGAGACCGATCCGCCGGCGCTGCGCGACGTGACGGCCACGATCGAGGCGGGCGAGGTCGTCGCGCTGGTCGGTCCGTCCGGCGCGGGTAAGACCACGATCGTCAACCTCGTGCCGCGCTTCTATCAGCCGCAGCGCGGCGCGGTGCTCCTCGACGGCGTCGACCTTGCGAAGATCCGTCTTACCGACCTGCGCGCCGCGATCGCGATCGTACCGCAGGACGTGCAGCTCTTCCGCGGCTCGATTTTGGAGAACATTCGCTACGGCCGCATCGACGCGAGCGACGACGACGTGCGCGCCGCCGCGAGCGACGCGAACGTCGACGAATACGTGAAGAACTTTCCCGACGGATATGCCACCCAAGTCGGCGAGCGCGGCGTGCGGCTCTCGGGCGGCGAGCGTCAGCGCATCGCAATCGCCCGGGCGGTGCTGCGCGATCCGCGCATCCTCATTCTCGACGAGGCGACCAGCGCGCTGGACTCGCATTCGGAAGCGATGATCGAGCAGGCCCTCGACCGGCTCTTGCTGGGACGCACGACGTTGATCATCGCGCACCGCCTCTCCACGGTGCGGCGGGCCCATAAAGTGCTCTTTATCGAGGCCGGCAGAGTCATCGAGATCGGAACCCACGACGAGTTGCTGGCGAAGGGGGGCGCCTATGCGCGCCTTCACGCCGCACAGTTCTCGGTCTAACCGAAGAAGTTGCCGGAAATAAACAATCCGAGGGCGAAGAGCGCGCCCATCTGGGGCCATCCTCCTTTTCGAGGCGGTCTGCTTCGAGTGACGGTTGCCCCTTCAATCAGCCTCCTTTTTACCTCCTAGAAAGGGAACTCCAGTGAACCAGGGATTCACCGTGTGGCTTACCGGCCTGTCCGGTGCGGGCAAGAGTACGATTGCGGAAAGGCTCGCACCCGAGTTGAGCGCGCGCGGCTGCAGCGTCGAGGTGCTCGACGGCGACGAGGTCCGCACGCATCTTTCGAAGGGCCTCGGATTCAGCCGTGAAGACCGCGATATCAACATCGGGCGCATCTCGTTCGTAGCGTCGCTGCTCGTGCGGCATGGCGC
>Ga0302325_10011271_pt1 | contig 19275 bp, 14 predicted proteins | sample Palsa_T0_2_FD_201948 | JGI IMG/M metagenome (GOLD analysis project Ga0302325, IMG submission 201948) | Peat permafrost microbial communities from Stordalen Mire near Abisko, Sweden - Palsa_T0_2 | ecosystem: Environmental > Terrestrial > Soil > Palsa > Peat permafrost | place: Sweden: Abisko...
TCTTCCCGATCGGTGTGCGCTAACATCGCAGAGGCATGGCGCAAACGACGCTACAAGGCGCACTTCGTTAGCAAACTGAGCGATGCGGAGAGTGAGGCGGAAGAAACCCGCGTGTGGCTCGAATTCGCATTTCACTGCCGCTATCTGGAAAAGAGTGACTTCGATGAACTGGACGACACTTACGACAAGATCCTCGGGCAACTGGTCCGCATGCTCTCAGAACCAGGCAAATGGTCCATCCACTAAACTCGCCCCCTCGCCCGCTCGCCCCCTCGCCCGCTCACCCGCCGCTCCCCCCACCGTAGCCCACGCACTCGCCCCCTCGCCCGCTCACCCACTCGCCCGCTCACCCGCCGCTCCCCCCACCGTAGCAGTAGGACTCGCCCCCTCGCCCGCTCGCCCCCTCGCCCGCTCAGCCGCGATAGTACTGACTCTGCTCTTACTCGCCGGATGCCACTCGACCAACCGCAAAACGATAGCCGTCGTCCCCAAAGCCACCTCCCATCTCTTCTGGGTCTCCGTCCAGGCGGGGGCCGTGGCCGCGGGTCGGGCGTTAAACGTGGATGTGCTCTGGAATGGACCCTCTTCGGAGACCGACTATGCACGCCAGGTGCAAATCGTCGATTCCATGATCGCGCGGCAGGTGGATGGCCTGGCGGTCGCGGCGCAGGATCGCACTACCCTCAACGCGTCGCTGGATCGGGCGGCTGCCGCTCACATCCCGGTAACTGTCTTCGATTCCGGCGTGGATTCCACTAACTATCTCACGTTCCTGGCAACTAATAACTATCAGGCAGGACAAATGGCCGCGCGCAAGTTGGCGGCTCTGCTTCACGATAAGGGTAAGATCGCCATGCTCATGCACGCCCCGGGCAGCAAGTCCACCATGGATCGCGAGGCGGGCTTCGAAGACACGCTGCGCAAGGATTTTCCCGGCGTACAAATCGCGGCGCGGCAATACTCCATGTCGGACCGCTCCAAGGCCCGGGCCGCGACGGAAAACTTTCTGTCGGCGCAACCGGATCTGGATGGCCTGTTTGCCTCCGCCGAACCTGGTTCCGTGGGCGCCGCGCTGGCGCTCAAATCGCGCGGACTAGCGGGCAAGGTCAAGTTCGTGGCCTTCGATGCCAGCGACGATCTGGTGGAGGATCTCAAAGACGGTTCCATCGACGCGCTGGTGGCCCAGGACCCTTTTCGCATGGGTTACGAGGCCGTCAAAACGCTGGTGGATAAACTGCACGGAATCGATCCGCCTAAGGTCATCGACCTCAGTGCAACCGTCGTCACCAAGGGCGATTTAGACAAGCCTGCGATCAAGACCCTGCTGTTCCCGGACGTCAAAAAGTATGTAAATTAGCCGCCCCGTTTCCCGTGGTATGCTAAGAACTCCGAAATGGCTCAGACGAGGTCACTCCCGCGCATTTGCATAGCGCTGGGCTTTCCGGATTTGGATCGGCTGCTAGAGCAAGCGCGGCGCGAGGCCGAGGCCGGCGAAACATTTCTGGAGTTCCGCTTGGACTACTTGGAACACCCGGAGCGCGGAGCCGAGGCCATCCATGCCTTCCTGGAGCAGCATCCCGAGTGCATCGTGCTGGCCACTTGCCGCCGCCACCAGAACCACGGCAAATTCAACGGCAGCATCGAAGATGAGATGCGTGTGCTGGACGTGGCCGTCACCGCGGGCGCCGAAGCCGTGGACGTGGAAATCGAAAGCGCCGAAGCTGCCGCCGCCAAGCTCAGCTTGTTCCGCGGACGCGCGCGGCTGATCGTCTCCTATCACAATTACGAGGCCACGCCGCAGCTCGACACGCTCTTGAACCGGATGACGCGCATCCCGGCCGACGGCTACAAGCTGGTGACCACGGCGCGTAAACCCTCAGACTTCGGTCGCGTGCTGACGCTCGCCAAGGCCCACCCGCGGACCCCCATGGTGGTGCTGGCCATGGGCGAATTGGGCTTCCCCAGCCGCGTGCTCTCGGCCGCTTTCGGCGGACTTTACACCTACGCCGCGCCCACCGCGGCCCAGGGCACCGCGGCGGGCCAGGTCTGCGCGCGTCAGTTGCGGCACCTCTATCGCGTCGAGAAACTGTCGCGCTCCAGCAAAATCTACGGCGTGGTCGCCGACCCGGTGCGTCACTCGATTTCTCCGGCCGTCCACAACCGCGCGTTTCAATACCGGCGCATGGAAGCGGTCTATTTGCCCTTCCTGGTGGCGCCCGCGCAGATGCGCGACTTCTTCGGACTGGCCGATCGGCTGCCGGTAGCGGGCTTCAGCGTGACCATTCCGCACAAGCAGAAGATCCTGCGTTACCTCGATATCGTGGACCCGCTCGCGCGGCGCATCGGCGCGGTGAACACCGTCTGGCGCAAGGCCGGCAAGTGGCGCGGCGCTAACACGGACGCGGCGGGCGTCACCATACCGCTGGCGCGCGAGATGCGCCTGCACAACGCCTCCGTGCTGATTGTCGGAAACGGCGGCGCCGCGCGCAGCGCGGCTTGCGCTCTCTCAGATGCCGGCGCGCGCATCGCGGTGGTGGGCCGCAACGCCGACCGCGTGCGCTCGTTGGCCAAAATCTGCGGCGCCGAGCCGCTGCTGGGCGAACACCTTCAGGAGCGCTACTTCGATGCGCTGATTCACGCCACGCCACTGGGCATGTACCCGCACGTGAACGAGTGCTTCTTTAGCGGACGCATTCCCGCCGACGTGGTCTTCGATATGGTCTATAATCCGCTCGAAACCGAGCTGACGCGCCGCGCGCGGGAGCAGGGTAAGACCGTCATTCGCGGCATGCAGATGTTTATCGAGCAGGCCGTGCGGCAGTTCGAGACCTGGACCGGCGAGCAGGCTCCCCGCGCGGTGATGGAGAAAGCCGCCCTGGAGGCGCTCAGTTGCATCGCATGAAAAACAAAATGACCCGCCGCCAACTTGCGGGCGCCATCCTGACCGCCACGGGCGCCGCGGCAGCCGCGCAGGCCCCGTCGTCTACGCCGGCCACTGAACCCGAGGCCGCTCGCGATCGAAACCAGCGCATTGCCGAAGCACTGGCCAAGGTCCAAGTTCCCATGGAAACCGAGCCAGCCTTCCATTTCACTCCTTGAGGCGTTATGCGGGAACCGGACAGCCAGATCTTCTTCGCCGGCATATCCGAATTGAATGCCATGGTGCGGTCGAAAGACGTCACCGCCCTGGACCTGGTCCGCGCATTTGGCAGGCGACTGGAGGCCCTCGGTCCGCGCCACAACGCCCTCGCTCTCCCGCTGACCGAGCGCGCCATTCGCCAGGCAAAAGCCGTGGATGCCGAGATCAAGCGTGGCCGGTTGCGCGGTCCGCTGCAAGGCATCCCATACGGCGCCAAGGATCTGCTGAGCGTCGCCGGACAACTCACTACCTGGGGCGCGCGGCCGTATGCCGGGCAGGTTTTCGATTACGACGCCGCCGTGATTCAAAAGCTGGAAAGCGCCGGCTCGCCTCTAGTCGGCAAACTGGCCATGGTGGAATTGGCGGGCGGGCCTGGATACCGGTTCGCCTCGGCATCGCTCACCGGACCCGGGCTGAACCCTTGGGACCGCAGCCGCTGGTCCGGTGGCTCGTCCAGCGGCTCGGCCATTGCCGTCGCCGCGGGTATGGTTCCTTTTGCCATTGGTTCCGAGACTTCCGGTTCGATACTCACGCCGGCGGCGTTTTGCGGCGTGACCGCGCTGCGGCCCACCTACGGCCTGGTGAGCCGCTACGGCGCCATGCCGCTATCCTGGACCCTGGACAAGTTGGGGCCGCTTTGCCGCTCCGTCGAGGACTGCGGCTTAGTGCTGGAGGCGATCGCCGGTGGCGACCATCGCGATCCGGGCTCGGCCGGCAAGAGCTTTTATTACACGCCGCAATACGCGCGCAAGATGAGCGACCTGCGTATAGGCTTCGCACCCGCGGACTTCAATGACTGGCCCGACGACGCAGCTCGCGCGGCCTTTCAGCAAGCCTTGCAGGTCATGCGCTCGCTGGGCGCGACCATGGTGGAAACCAAGCTGCCCGATTTCCCCTACGGACCTACTCTTGGGGCGATTCTTGCCGTGGATGCGGCATCCGTATTCGGGCCATTGATCGCCAGCGGCAAGGTGGACGAATTGGCGGACGCGAGGCAGATCGCCGGACTGAAAGCCGGGCTGGAGATTCCGGCGCACGTGTATCTGAAGGCCATGCGCGTCCGCCGCCTGGCGCAAGAGGCGGTTCACAAGATGTTCAGCGATCTGGATATACTGCTTACTCCTACTCGCCCAGGTCCCGCGCCGAAAATCGACGAACCGCTGGACCATCGTCCGGACCGCGCCGCACCCAAGGACCCCGGCCTCACCGCGCTGATTCCCGCGGGCAACCTCGCCGGGATGCCGGCCCTTTCGCTACCCTGCGGCTTCGCCGGCAATCTGCCGGTAGCCATCCAAATGGCGGGCCTGCCGTTCACCGAGAACACACTGCTGGCCGTCGGCAAGGAATTCCAGAGCCGTACCGACTGGCACAAGCGCCGGCCGCCCGTTGTGTAGACGTGCGCGGGCGGGAAGAGCCGGCTGAAAAGCCGGCTGCGGGCAGAATTGCCCGCCCCACGGTGAGAATGTAGTAGAAACATTCTGCGACCTGACGTGGCGCACGCTCTCAGCGTGCCGCGACCGCACTCTTGCGGTCGCCGCGGGCGTAGCCCGCGTAAACGCGGGGCTCAAGCCCCGCGCGGGATAAATCCCGCCCTCCCTGTAGAAGCTCACGTGTCTAGACGTTATCCAGACGTTCGGCGCAAGCGCCTAATCCTGCCGCAGCACACGATTCGGATCCAGCAGCGCCGCGCGCCGCGCCGGCAAGTAAGCCCCCAATCCCGCCGCGCCCAGAAGCGCGAACGCCACGACCACCAGCAGACCCCAACTGAACGACCGCGCCTGCACGAAATTCATCACGGGTCTGCTCGCAAGCAGCCACAGCAGTACCCCGATGAACACTCCGGCGCCGGCCAGCGTCATCCCCTGTTTCAGGACCATCCGCAGCACGCCGCTGCGATCCGCGCCGAGCGCCATGCGGATACCGATCTCGCGCTGCCGCAGGCCCACCGAGTAAGTCATCAGGCCATAGAGCCCCACTAGCGCCAGCACCAGTCCCAGCACACCCAGTGCGGCGATCGCGTCGATCAGCACGCCCAGCGTCCCGCGGGCCCGCTGGTCGAATATCTCGTCCATGGTCCGGATGCCGACGATGGGTTGCCCGGCGTCCAGCGACCGCACCAGGCTGCTCAGAGGCGCGGCCAATTCGCCGGGCGCAATGGCTGTGTGCAGCATCAACGTCATCCCGGTCTTCGGGTTCTGGGCCAGCGGCTGATAAATATATTCGACGGGCGGCTCCACGGCAAATAAGTACTTGCTCTTCTTCGCCACGCCCACGATCTGGACCACGGGGCCGCCTGTGCCCTCCAGCCGGAGGCGCTTGCCCACCGCGCTTTTGTTCGGATAATACTTGTGTTCGAACAACTCGTTGACAATCGCCACGCGCGGAGAATCCGCCTGGTCCGTCGCCTGGAATCCCCGGCCGCTAACGATCGGTATATCCATGACGTTGAAGTAGTCGTCGCTCACGGTATTCGAGAGTACGGAGATCGCTTCCGTGCCCGGCGGCAACTGCACCCCTTCCGGAACCACCCGGGTCGCGTCTCCGGTAGGCAGCATGGGCACTGATTCCGAGAGGGCCGCGGTCCGCACTCCGGGGAGGGCGCGCGCGCCATCCAGAAGTTTTTTGTAAAACGCGCGTGTCTGCGCCGGAGTGTACCGCACCAGCGACGGGTCGAAGCTGGCCGTCAGAACGTGATCCGTGCGGAAACCGGCGGGCGATGCCAGCACAATAGCCGCGCCACGGTAGGCCTGCGTGGCGAAGACCAGCAGCAACAGCGATCCGGCCACCTGGCCAATCACCAGCGCATTCCTGCCGAGGAATCGGCGGCGCTTGCCGTCGTCGCCCCGGCCGGACTTCAAGGCCGGGGTCAGTTGCGGATTGGTGCTCCGCAACGCCGGCACGAGTCCAAACAACACGGCGCAAACGAGCGATGCCAGCACCGTGAACACCAGCACCCCGGAATCGATTCTGAAATCGGTGACGATGGGGATATCGGTTGGGAATTTGATCTGTGAAAACAGGTCTGCGCCTGCCTGGGCCACCAACAGTCCCAGGGCCCCGCCAGCCAGCGCAAGGATCAGGCTTTCCGTCAGAAGCTGCCGGACCAGCCGGTTCCTCCCCGCTCCGATAGCCAGGCGCACGGCGATCTCGCGGGCGCGCCCGCGTCCCCGGCTCAGCATCAGGTTCATGACATTCGCGCAGGCGATCAAGAGCACCACGGCGGCCATCGCCAGCAGCGTTCCGATCAACATGAAGTCCGCGGGGTTTTGGCGCAGCCGCGCTTGCATGTCGGTGGCGACCAACAGCGAGCAGGTTTTATTGGTCTCCGGGTATGCTTGCGCGAGTTGGCGGCTCACCACCGCAGCTTCGGCCGCGGCCTGCGCCAGGTTCACTCCGCTCCGCAACCGGCCATGCACGAACATCGACCGGTCGCCGCGCCGCTCCAGCAGGTCGGGGTGCACGTCGCCCTCCAGGCGAGGCCCCATGGCCATGGGAACGTACAAGGCGGCGCGAATCAAGGGATGCGGCCCGCCAAACGATTCCGGCGCGACTCCGATCACCGTGAAGTTGAGGCCGCTCAAATACACGGTCTTTCCGATGGCATCCGGGCGGGCGCCGAATTCGGTCCTCCAGAGGTCGTAGCCCAGCACCACGACCGCGTCGCGGCCTTTCACCCGGTCCTCGTCCGGCCGGAAGTCGCGCCCCAGCACCGGCGGCACTTCCAGCACGCGAAAGAAATCGCCGCTGACCAGCACCCCGAATTTCATCTGCGGCGTGGCGTTCTTATCCACCGCGAAGCCCATCGGCGAGAATTGCGATGCCGCTAATCCCGCGAACGATTTGCTGCGCGCCCTCAGATCGGCGAAATCCGGATAGGACAGCGCCGAATACGGGGCTATTCCGCCCAGGTTCTCGCCGCGCATTTGCGATTGCACGACGATTAGTTGAGAAGGTCTGGGCACCGCCAAAGGCCGCAAGAGGAGGCCGTTCGCCAGGCTGTAGATGGCTGAATTGGCCCCGATTCCTAGAGCCAGCGAGATAATCGCCACCAGCGCGAAGCCGGGGCTCTTACGCAGAGTGCGGGCGGCATACCGGATGTCATGGAACATGTTCCAGCCAAGGCACGCTGCGTGCCACCCCCGCGCACCGCGCATCTGGTTGCAGGGCAGCAGCTTGGATCGCGCGAACGCCGCGGGAGTGTCCGCTATCGGAAATCGGGTTCACGAAAGCGGACGCTATCTTGGATACTCTGGTAAGGTGCCCGACCGAATACTGGACGTCGGCTGCGGCATCCACAAGCAGCCTGGAGCCATCGGGATCGACCGGAATCCCGCCAGCCGCGCCGACGTCCTTTGCGATCTCGACCGCTTCCCCTATCCCTTCGCGGATAATACGTTCAACCGCCTGCTGGCCATTCACGTGATCGAGCACGTGGCCGATGTGATCGGCACCATGGAAGAGTTCCACCGCCTGGTGCGGCCGGGCGGCACGGTGCGCATCGAGACGCCGCACTACACAGACTTCAGTTCGTTCTGCGATCCCACGCATCGCAGCCATCTGAACAGCTTTTCGTTCCGTTATTTCGGCGAAGACCACGGCGGGTTCGGCTACTATACCAAAGCGAAGTTCAGGGAGATTTCGATCCGCGTGAAGCTACTCTCGTTTTGGCGATGGCTGGGGTTCGAATTTCTGGTGAATCATTTTCCGCGATACCGGCGATTCTGGGAGCATTACTTGTGTTACGTGGTACGCGGCAAGGTGATGAATTTCGAGTTTGAGGTGATTAAGCCCAAATAGGAACCACATGCAGTTTCAATTCTTATACCGTGTGGCGGATGCCGCTCGTCACCGGTACCGGGCGCGGCACTCCACGCCGGAACAGGCGCAGGGCCGGCGGGGCGAGGACCTGGCGCACCGCTTCCTGCGCAATGCGGGCCTCACCATCGTAGCGCGGAATTTTCGCCCGCGCTCCGGCAGCGGCGAACTGGATCTGGTGGCCTGGGATCGCCAGACACTCGTATTCGTGGAAGTAAAAGCCCGCGCCAGCGCCGACTTCGGCAGCCCCGCACGGGCCGTGGACACCGACAAGGAAAAACAACTGCGGCGAGCCGCCGGCGAATATCTGCGGCGCTCCGGCACACCCGCCGAACAGGCGCGCTTCGACCTGGTCAGCATCGTTCTGTGCGAGCCGCCCGCCATCGAATGGATTAAGGATGCCTTTCCCGTCAGCCGGAGGCTATAATACGCTTTGCCCGAATTACGTAAGGACCCCATTACGGGCCGCTGGGTAGTGATCGCCACGGACCGCGCCCGCCGCCCCTCAGATTTCATTCGCCTGCCGGTGGCGCCACCCGTCGCCCGCCCATGCCCGTTCTGCTACGGAAACGAGCAGAAGACCCCGCCCGAAGTGTTGGCCTATCGCCCCGGCGGAGGCGCAAACCAACCGGGATGGAGCGTGCGCGTGGTGCCCAACAAGTTCCCCGCCCTAGGCATCGAAGGCGAGTTGAACCGCCAGGGCGAAGGCATGTACGACAAGATGAGCGGCATCGGCGCGCACGAGGTGGTCATCGAGAGTCCCGATCATACGTTGACCATGGCCGGGATGAGCGACCGGCAGATCGAGGAAGTGCTGTGGGCATTTCGCGATCGCGTCAACGACTTGAAGAAAGATATCCGCTTCCGCTACATCGTGCTGTTCAAGAACCACGGCGAGGCGGCCGGCGCCACTCTGGAGCACCCGCACTCCCAACTGCTGGCGCTGCCCGTGGTGCCCAAGCGTGTGAAAGAAGAACTGGATGGCGCCAAGGTCTACTTCGATTTCAAGGAGCGCTGCGTTTATTGCGACATCGTCCGGCAGGAGACCTCTTCGGGCGTGCGGGTGGTGACCGAGACAGATCGTTTGCTGGTGTTGCAGCCCTGGGCGCCGCGCTATCCGTTTGAAACCTGGATCGTACCCAAGGGGCACGAGTCGCACTTCGAGAAAACCGAGGATGGCACTCTGCAAAACCTGGCGTGGGTGCTGCGCTCCACGCTACGCAAGATCGACAAGGTGCTGGAACATCCGTCGTTCAACTTCATCGTGCACAGCGCGCCGTTGCAGGAGAACCACCTGGCGCATTATCACTGGCACATCGAGATCATTCCCAAGCTGACCAAGGTCGCGGGATTCGAGTGGGGCACGGGCTTCTACATCAATCCGACGCCGCCGGAGGAGTCCGCGAAATTCCTGCGGGAATCGGGGCTGGCGTGAACCTTCCGGCAAATGCCGGGACCACGCCCCACCGCCGCATTCTGGCTATCGTCATTGCGCTGATCCTGTACGGATCTCTCTACCCTTGGCAGTTCCAAGCGCGGCACTATAACGCAAGCCCTCTTTGGATTCTGCTGCACACCTGGCCGCATGGTTTCGATCGGTATCTTTTTTGGGACATCGCGGTCAACGTGGCGCTGTATCTGCCGCTAGGCGTCTTCGGTTTCCTGTCGGTGAACCCCAAAGCCTCGCGCGTGCTGCGGGTGCTGGCGCCGCTGGCGCTGGCGCTGGTGCTTTCGGCCAGCATCGAGATGCTGCAGCTTTTCGACGACTCGCGCATGTGCAGCCTTTCCGATGTGGCGTCCAACGTGACCGGCGCGGCCGTGGGGATCGCCGCGGGCGCGCTGTACAGCGGACGCTTGCGGAGGTTGCTCGACGGGCAGGGACCGGCTTCTCTGCTGCGTCCGTCGGGGGCCGTACTGTTGTTGTGCTGCTGGCTTGGGTATCAGATCTTCCCCTTATTCCCCTCGTGGGGCCGGACGAATCTGTTCCGCAGAATCGCGACGTTGTGGCCCGCGCCGGCGATCTCGCCGGTCGACACATTGGTGGTGTTCGCGGAGTGGCTGGCGGTAGCCTGTCTGCTCGAGAGCATCCTCAAGCGACAGGCCAGCGGTTTGCTGACGCTGCTGTTGCTGCTTGTGCCAGGCCGGCTGATCATTGCCGGCCGTACCCTGGCGTGGCCGGACATAGTGGGCGCACTCGCCGCGTACGCCGTGTGGCTGTGCCTGCCGCGCCTCTTGGTGCGACGCGCGGCGCCGGTGTTGCTGGCAGGCGCGCTGGTGCTGGCCGAACTCTCGCCATTTCATCTGGGGCCCGCGCGTGCCTTCAACTGGGTGCCATTTCGCGGGATGTTCCGCTCCACCTGGCAGGATGGATTCGTGGTGCTGTTCCGCAAGAGCTTCTGGTACGGCTCCGTGTTGTGGCTGTGGCGCGGCGCGGGATACCGCCTGGCAGCCACAACGGCGATCACCGCCGGCGCGCTGTTTCTGCTGGAACGCGCGCAGATCTATTTGCCGGGCCGTACGCCGGAGATTACCGATGCAGTGCTGGCCGTGCTGATGGGCCTGTTGATCTGGCTGCTGCGGGACGTGTGATCTTCTACCTATTACCGACCGACTCCAACGGCGGAGCGCCTGGCGAGCGAAGAGTGAGAATATCCCGCCTCGGTGGTTGGCCGAAGAACCGGCTGTATTCGCGGTTGAATTGGCTGGCGCTTTCGCATCCGACCTCAAAGGCCGCACTGGCGGCGTCCAGACCTTCCGTGAGCATGCGTCCCCGCGCTGCCTGCAACCGAAGCTGTTTCCGATACTGAAGAGGACTCATGGCGGTGAGCACCCGGAAATGATGGTGCAGCGTGGACACGCCCATGCCCGCGATTCCGGCGAGATCCTCCACGCGGAGCGGCCTCGCATAGTTCGCCCTGATCCAGGCGATCGCTTTTGCCGTGCGGTGGCTCTGCTCTCCCAGCGTGGCAATGGCGCGCAGGCGTGCGCCCTCCGCACTGCGCAGGATTCGATAGACGATCTCGCGTTGAGTCAGGCCGCTGAGAAAGGGAATGTCCTGCGGCGTGTGCAGCAGGTCCACGAGCCGGCAGCAGGCGCTGAGAAATTCCACCGTGGTCTCGCCGGTGGCCATGCCAGGGCTGTCGGATGGCGCTTCAGCCACCTGAATCTCCTCCCGGCCGAGAAGTTCCCGGACCAGGGGCATTTCGAGTTTGAGGGACAACGCCAGGCAGGGCATCGCTGCACTTGCCTCGATCACCCGGCTGACGACCGGCAAATCCACCGACGTCAGCAGGAATCGCGACGCATTGTAGATGAAAATATTCCGGCCGAGTTCTACCCGTTTTCGCCCCTGGGCGATCACGGTCACATTCGGTTGGTAAGTCATGGAGCACGGAGCGGTCGGCGCGGTGCGACGGTGGAGCGTGAGCCCGGGAATATCCGTTGCCCGGTTCTCTGCGGAGCCAACGAACAAGGCAACTTGCGAGCCAGCTCAGCCCGCAATTCGTGCGCTGGATCTGGTAACAGAGACGCCCCTCGATTAGGGTTCTTCATGGTAACGATTTCGCTCTCTGCCCCCAGGATAACCGTGGTTCTGTGCCCGGATCAACAGATGCAAGAGGAATAGGCAATAAATCGGAAGGATCGGGATACCGCTTCCAAGGCGCTCGACTCTAACCTGGAGAGGAGGAAAACAGTTCCTAAGGAGAACCAATGCAAAAGCGCAAACTTGGAAACAGCGGCCTGGAAGTTTCGGCTCTCGGGCTCGGCTGCATGGGAATGAGCTTCGGTTACGGCCCGGCCAAAGACAAGCAGGAGACGATCCCGGTCATCCGGGCGGCCGTGGAGCGCGGCATCACGTTCTTCGATACCGCGGAAGTTTACGGCCCTTTCATAAACGAAGAACTGGTGGGTGAAGCCCTGGCTCCCTTCCGTGAGCAGGTGACGATCGCCACCAAGTTCGGGTTCGATCTCAGTCCGCATCTCGATCCGCGGGGCATGAAGGGCGCGCCCGGCCTGAACAGCCGGCCGGAGCACATCAAGCAGGCCGCCGAGGGCTCGTTGAAGCGCCTCAAGGTGGATGTCATCGACTTGTTGTATCAGCACCGGGTCGACCCGAATGTGCCTATCGAAGAAGTAGCTGGAGCGGTGAAGGACCTGATTCAGGAGGGCAAGGTCAAGCACTTTGGCCTTTCCGAAGCAGGCGTGCAGACCATCCGGCGCGCACACGCAGTGCAGCCGGTCACCGCGCTCCAGAGCGAATACTCCCTGTGGACGCGGACTCCGGAGAAGGAAGTCATACCGGCGCTTGAGGAACTCGGCATCGGCCTGGTTCCGTACAGCCCCCTGGGGAAGGGCTTCCTCACGGGAAAGATGGACGAAAACACCAATCTCGACAGCTCCGATTTCCGCAGCACCCTGCCGCGCTTCACGCCGGAGGCTCGGAAGGCGAATCAAGCCCTGGTTGAACTGCTGGCCAGAATTGGGGAGCGCAAGAAGGCGACACCGGCGCAGATCGCACTCGCCTGGCTGCTGGCCCAGAAGCCGTGGATGGTACCGATCCCAGGCACCACGAAGCTGCATCGCTTGGACGAGAATATTGGGGCAGTGTCAGTTGAACTCACGCCCGACGATCTGCGCGACATCCAGGACGCCGCTTCAAAGATCACGGTGCATGGGGCACGCTACCCAGAAAAGCTGGAGCAAATGACGGGCCGCTGAGGAGACAAACAAACACACACTTGGGCTATTGCTGTTATCCCTCTCAGCGCTGGCGCAAAGCGGCAGAACCCGGCGGAAAATTCGGGACCGGCCGGTGGCGCCGACTTAATTTTCGCAAAGATGACGTTCTGCATCAATAGTGGGGCAGGCCCTCGGCCTGCGGCGGCCTCCCAGGCCGGCATCTTCTCTTCCGTAGAACTCAATTTCCCGGCGACAATTTGCGGGTCCAGGGGACCCGCGCAGGCCAAGGGCCTGCCCCACTATTTATGCAGAACCATCGACAACTCTAAACTAAGTGGCATTGTCGAGGCCGGATCTACTCCGCCAGAAACACGACCGCCGTACTGCCTGTCCCGACCGGAATCGTACCAGTCACTGTATTCGTGGCGGTACCGATTACGGTCAACAATGGGCCGGCGCGATCCGTCACATAAACCACAATGCCATCCGGACTGATTGCCAGCGAAGCCGGAGATCCTTCGATGGGGATGCTCGCGATTGTCTCGCCGCTAACCAGATCGACTACGTAAACCATGGCTGCCGGCCGGTCCAGTAAATAGATGGTCATCCCATCGGGCGTGACAGCCATGCTGTCGATTTCGGCCACAGCCGGAATCGGGATGGTGCTCTGGACGACTTGTTGTGTGGTATCGATAACCGCCAGTTCCATGCCGCCGCCCGGCGGCAGCGATCCCACATAGGCATTCGCGCCAGCCGGGCTGAAAGCGACTTCTTCAGGTCCCGGTAGCGCGATTTGCTTTGTCAGAACCCCGGTCTTAGCGTCATACACATTCACGCCTTGCTGGATTTTGCCCGAAGACAGACCCTGACGCGTTGCAGTCGTGAAAGGCATGTAAACCCACAGGCTGTCCGGAGAAGCCGCCAAGCCTCGGTACAGCGGGTACAAGCCCGCGTTGGGGAATGAGAGTCGCTGGAATGTGCCGGTCTTCAACTCCAGCATCTCCAGCGCCTCCAAGGCCGCCACAAAAACGTGGTCGCCTGCCGCCGCTACCGAGTGTGGATATTGGCCCGTCCATGGAATGGCGAAATTCCCCACCGGTTTGGACGTGGCGGTTTCGATGGCCGACAGCACGCCGGACATCTGGTTCGCAACATACAGACGCCCGCGCCCGGGCTCGCAAGCAAGCGCAACAGGCGTGGCGCCCGCCGGAATTCTCCCGGTCACGCGGCCGGCATCCACATCGACCTCCGCCACATATGACGACTGGGAATTCAACACATAGATCCTGTCGCCGCTTCCGCTGAAGAAGGCCGACCCGATGTTCGAGAGGGTAATCGCGTTTTGGGGCTGATCCGCCATCGTTGGAGTCAGGCTCAAGATGCTCAGCGTGGTGGGGAGGCTATCGGTGATCAGATATGCGCCGTCCGGGCTGACCGCGGCCGTCGCGTCGATTCCCATTCCGGTAAGTACGGGCGTGAATGTTCCGGCCGCGATATCCAACCCAGCCACCGAGCCTGCCGGCGCCGTGAAGGGGTTGCTGCCAATATATGCAGTCGCGCCATCGGGCGAAACGGCGATGACTCCGCCGGCATAGGCGCCGCTCGGCAGCGGCCAGGGCAACTGCCGAGTAACCTGAAAGGAGGCTGTATCGACATAATCGACAGTGGTTCCGCTAACGACTGTAAGTAAGGTCTTCTCCTGTTCCACTAATGCCAGGCCTTGACAGTACAGCAGACAAGCGAATCCTTCCGTAACTTGAAGGGTTTGTGTATCGATTTTCCAGATGTCCTCGCCGCCGTAGGTGGTGAGATAGAGGAGCGAACCATCGGACGTCACCACCATCTGCACTCCGGGACCGAACTTCGACTGCGGGTACATCTGGTCGCGCAGCACTTGCCTGGTCTGGGTGTCGACCACCAGAAGATGAGAGCCATAGCTGGCATCGATTGCGGCCACATAGGCTCTGCCGCCACTGGGGCTGAACGCAATGGCGAAAGGCATGGAGGTGAGGGGTATGACCGTAGAGGACGGCCCGCCGTTTATGTCCAGCACGACGATACTGTTCACCGCTCCCGGCGTGGGTCCCCAGCCTTCACCGGGAACGCCGTTGTAAAGCTGCGTGAGCGCGTAAATGGCGGTGCGATCGGGCGTAGGAGCCATGACCGTGGCGCCTACGGCGGAAGGGAATTCCGCGACGGCCGCGCCGCTACCGGCGTCCAGTACTGAGATCGTTGCCGGAGTGGAACAGCACAGGGCTACGTAGGCCTTGGAAGCGGCTGCCCGACAGGGCAAGCCCGCAAGCGCCAAAGCGCTCAACAGAGCGAAAGCGTACGGCGAACTACTCACGGTTCCCTCCAATGATCCGAAGCTACTCCATCATACGCTATCCGGTGGTGTTCACCGCCGCAAACGGTACTGCTTCGGGGAAAAAGACCTTAATATATGTATTGACAAATCGAAAACGGGGGAAGACAATTTGGGGGTGACGCGATATTTTCAGGCCGTGTCGGGTGGTGCCCATATTCGAGGCCCGGACTACAGGCAAGCCCGAGGCTGGTAGAGGACGCAAAACGAACCCCATGTGGCGGCGTGGAACATGGGCGGCGGTTCTAGTCGCCTTACCTATTTCGATCGTTGCGATTGCTTCGATGGCTTATTCTTCCGTCGAGCTCACCGACCCCTGCGTTGGTTGGGGTGGTGGCAACTTCCGAAAAAGCACAGGCGCGAAGGCCCCCTGTTTACAATACACTGTTGAGTCCGAAACGAGGGCCCGAGCAGTCCTCACAATGGTGTCCGTCCCATCTGTATGCTTCTGGCCGCGGTTCTGGGGTCTGGGGCACCGTCCGCTTGCGGCAAACGATCGTCATCATCGCCGGCTGTTTGATGCTCCTTGAGATATTCCCCTTGGCCCTCTCCGTTTGGCCACTCGCATTGCTTGCGGGCGTTGGACTCTTAGTTATCGCATACCGAATGCCGGTTTGAACCATCACGGCTTCAACCGGTACAACATGCGCGGAAACGCAATCGTCTCCCGGATGTGCTCCAGCCCGCACAGCCACGCCACGCAGCGCTCGATGCCCATGCCGAAGCCGCCGTGCGGCACGCTGCCGTATTTGCGCAGGTCCAGATACCAGTCGAAGGCCTCTTTGGGCAGTTTCTGCTCCTCGATGCGCTGCAGCAGCAAATCTAAATCGTGGATGCGCTGCCCGCCGCCGATGATCTCGCCGTAGCCCTCGGGGGCGAGCACATCCACGCCCAGCGCCACTTCGGGGCGCGCCGGATCGGGCGCCATGTAGAACGCCTTCACCGCGGATGGGTAGCCATCCACCATCAGCGGACGGTCGAAATCCTGGCTGAGCAGGGTTTCGTCGGTGCCGCCGAAGTCGCCGCCCCATTGGATCTCGCTGCCCTTGGCCTGCAGGGTCTTCACCGCGTCGTCGTAGCTCATCCGCGGAAACGGCGCCTTAATCGCTTCCAGTTTCGAGACATCGCGCTCCAGTACCTTCAGTTCCGCGCGCCGGTTCTCCAGCACGCGCCCGGCCACGTGCACCAGCATGTCTTCCGCGAGCTGCTTCACGTCTTCCAGCGTGGCGTAGGCCATCTCCGGCTCCACCATCCAGAATTCTGTGAGATGCCGGCGGGTTTTGGATTTCTCGGCGCGGAAGGTCGGCCCGAACGTATACACCTTGCCGAACGCCATGGCGGTGGCTTCGTTGTAAAGCTGGCCGGATTGCGTCAGGTAAGCCTTGCTGTCTTCGAAGTAATTCACTTCGAACAGCGTGGTAGTGCCCTCGCAGGCCGCGGGCGTGAAGATCGGCGTATCCACCAGGGTGAAGCCGTGCGTATCGAAATATTCGCGCACCGCCCGGATCACTTCGTGCCGCACGCGGATGATGGCGTGCTGCCGCTGGCTGCGCAGCCAGAGGTGCCGATGGTCCATCAGAAATTCGATGCCATGGTCCTTCGGCGTGATGGGATACGGGTCGGATTCGGGCACCCGCTGCACCACTTCCAGATCTTCCACGTCCATCTCGTGGCCACCGGTGGCGCGCTGGTCGGCACGGATCTTGCCGGTGACGATGATGGCGGATTCCTGGGTCAGGTCTTTGATGGTCTCGAACAGGGCTTCGGGAAGGGCGCTCTTCACTGCCACGCACTGCATCAGGCCCGTGCCGTCACGCACGATGGGGAAGACGATCTTGCCGGATTTGCGCAGGTTGTAGAGCCAACCGGCGATGCGCACGGTCTCTCCTATGTGCTGCGCAGCATCGGCTATGGTGATTCGGGGGATGGGCATAAGATTTGGTAGTGGGGCGGGCAATCCTGCCCGCAGCCGGCTTTCAGCCGGCGGCCGCCTAAAAGGCGGCTGCGGCCAAGATTGGCCGCCCCACAATTTTCGGATAGTCTCACAGGTCCTCCAGGCGGTCGAAGACCTCCACCGCGGAGGCCAGCGAAAATTCCGGCGCCTCCTTCAATTCCAGCAGCAGCGGATATTGGTCCGCGCGGGTGCGCAACAGGTTCATGGTTTTTTTCCAGTCCACGGTTCCGCCCTCCGCCAGCAGCGGGAACAGGTGCTTATCCGCCTTGCCGTCGTTGTCGTGAATATGCGTGGAGCGGATGCGGTCCTTCATCACGCCGAAGGCCGCTTCCACACCCTCGCCGATGTGGGCATGCCCCACATCGAACACGAAATTCAAGTCCAGATGCGTCAGATCCAGAAACAGCATCAGGCGCTCGGCGCTCGAAAGCGCGTTCGGAATATTCTCCAGCAGCACCTGGACGCCCCGCTGGCGCGCGAACAGGCTGATCTGCTCCAGCGCCGAAAAAGCCGCGTCCACCGCGCGTTCGGAAAATTCTTCGCCCGAAACGCCGATGTGCTGCACCATATATTTGAACGGAATGGTCTCGGCGATTTCGAGCGCGCGCTTGATCTCGTCCACCATTTCCAGACGTCGGCCTTTCACCGGCTCGGTGATGGAGATGACCGCGTGCGGCCCCGAGCGGCCCCAGATCTCGTCGGTATGCATGGGCGCGTGCAGGGAGTGTAGCTTCAAATCCGAGTCGCGAAACCAGTGGCCCAATTCGGCGATCTGGGCGCGATCGCGATAATCCAGGTGCTGCCGCGCGCAGAAAATTTCCACGGCCGGAATGCCCGCGTGCTGGATCTTGTCGAGTTGCGCAACCGTCAGCCGGTGCTGCACGAACAGGTGCGTGGACAGAACGTGATACATACTTAATATCCTTTGGCGACGCCTTCGGTGCGCGGATCGGCCGCGCCTTCCAGCCAGCCGTCGCGCGCCTCGATGGCGGCCACTTCGCCGAAGCCGCCAACGACCTTCACCTGGTGGCCGCGGGCCTTCAGCAGCGCGATGGTGTCGGGCGAAAAGCCGCGCTCCATCAGAATTTGATCCGGCAGCCATTGGTGGTGGATGCGCGGCCAATCGACGGCGTCCTGCACGTTCATACCGAAATCCACCACGTTCACGAGCACTTCCAGAACGCTATTGATGATGGTTGGGCCGCCGGGGCTGCCCAATACCAGTTCCAGCTTGCCGGCGCGCGCCACGATGGTCGGCGTCATGGAAGAGAGCGGCCGTTTGCGCGGCTGAATGGCATTGGCTTCGCCCTGCACCAGGCCGAAGCCGTTGGGCTCTCCGGGCTTGGCGGCGAAATCGTCCATCTCATCGTTGAGCAGGAAGCCAAGTCCGGGCACGGTCACGCCATTGCCGTAGCCGAAGTTCAACGTATACGTGACCGCCACCGCGTTGCCTTCGGCGTCCACAATCGAATAATGCGTGGTCTCGCTGCTCTCCGGCCCCAGCGGCTTGCCGTGAATTTGCGCGCTGGGCGTGGCGTGTTCCGGATCGATCGATTTTCGCAATTGCGCAATGTAGGCCGGGTCCAGCAGGCCCGCTACCGGCACCTTCACGAAGTCCGGATCTCCCATGGAGGACGCGCGATCGGCGAAATACCGGCGCATGGTCTCGGCCAGGAAATGCAGTTCAGCGGCCGACCCCGCGCCCGATTTCTCGTACCCCGAGCCTTCCAGTACGCCCAGCATTTGCAGAATCCCCGGTCCGCCGGAGCTGGGCGGAGGCGCGGTGATAATGTCGTAGCCGCGATATGTTCCGGTAAGCGGCGTGCGCTCCACCACGGTGTAATCCTTCAGATCGTCCAGCGTGATCAGGCCGCCATGGCGCAGCATGTCCGCAGCCAGCCAACGGGCGGTTTCGCCCTCATAAAAATCGCGCGCGCCCTCGCGGCGGATGCGCTCCAGCGTGCGCGCCAGGGCTGGCTGCGCCAGCGTATCGCCGGCTTCGTAGAAGCTTCCACCCTTTAGAAAAATGCTTTTCGATTCCGGAAATTGTCCTAGCCGATCAGCCGATCCGCGCAGCGACCTGGCTAAGCCGTAGGAAACCGGGAAGCCCTTTTCGGCCAGCGCCACGGCGGGCGCCACCACATCGGCCCAGGGCTTGCGCCCATATTTCTTCGACGCGTATTCAAAGCCGCGCACCGAGCCCGGAACGCCGGCTGCGCGATATCCCACCACACTATCTTTGGTGGGCTTGCCCGCAGCGTCCAGGTACATGTCGCGCGAGGCATGCTCCGGCGCGCGCTCGCGAAAATCCAGGAATGTCGA
>Ga0302325_10011272_pt1 | contig 19275 bp, 14 predicted proteins | sample Palsa_T0_2_FD_201948 | JGI IMG/M metagenome (GOLD analysis project Ga0302325, IMG submission 201948) | Peat permafrost microbial communities from Stordalen Mire near Abisko, Sweden - Palsa_T0_2 | ecosystem: Environmental > Terrestrial > Soil > Palsa > Peat permafrost | place: Sweden: Abisko...
TCCTGCAAGCGCAAAATCATCTCGGCGAAGGCCTTCGTAAGAGTCGGACATCTGCTACGCTTCATGTTAAACCTCCACCCTTTTCACATCATATGCATATGTATTCCAAATTACCCCCCACTGCGAGGGTACAAGTCGTACCCTTTGATTCACTGGACGTCGCGGACGGTCTCCGGGCTGATGGAGTTCCGGAATCGGACATTGTTGTTCTAAATATGGCGAATGAACAAACGCCCGGCGGGTGGTACCTCTCCGGCGCCGGTGCGCAGGAAGAAGCCCTTTGCAGACGAACTTCGCTATACCTCACGATCGGGCCGGAACATGGATTCCATCCTATTCAACAACCCGGCGCAATCTTCTCGCCAGACGTACTAGTCATGCGAAAATCAGACGAACTCGACTGTGTACCTCTTCCTCCTAACCAGATGTGGTGGACCAGCGTGATCAGTGTTGCGGCAGTATTCAGGCCCCCGGTCAGTTATTTTGGAAGCGATTTCGCGAGAATGGAAGACAAGGAAGATATGCGGAACAGAATCCAAACTTTGTTCAGAGTGATTGTATGGAGCGGAAAGAGAAATTTAGTTTTAAGTGCACTGGGTTGCGGTGCTTTTAGAAATCCACCGGAGGCTGTTGCTAAATTGTTTAAGGAAGTTTTGCAGGAAGATGAGTTTTGCGGGAGGTTCCAAGGAGTCTGGTTTGCGATATTGGATAGGAAGGGCAGCAGAAACTTTGACGCATTCAAGAAAGTATTTGACAAGCTAGTTGTATAGTTACCGGAATATTAATTGTCTCCTTTTACCGGAAATATCGAATTTTGATGATCTTGTTCCCCTGATATCGTAGATTTTAGGTTGGAACATGCGTAGTGAGTCAGCTCCCGGCGACCATCCTTTTCACAAGGGCTGATTCGGATCGTCGATTGGCCATTATTAACCGAAGCGCGGGCGATGCACAGCGCGAGTCGGAAGGGAGGGAAAGGGAGGGAAAAGCGAACAAAAGCGAAGATTATCAAAAGCCCGCCACGGAAATATCCTCCCCCTGCTTCAAACAAGAGACAACGGATTCCGATAACACCAACTTCCCCAAATGTTTGCATCGCGAAGAAAAAATCGAAACAGTGGAAATGGCCGAGGTGCTATGAACAACCCGACTTCATCTCAGCTAACATCCTGGGATGCGGCATTGGACGATGACTCTGAAACGGAATACGACGGCGAGGTCGAATATCGTCAACCGCTTATGCCGGTCGAAGAAGACAACATGCGTTTGCCAGATGACACTGTGGCTCAACTCTTCACTCCTGGCCGACGCCGCACACACAACCCGAACGCAACAACTCCGGGAGTCTACGCATCGCAACTACTAACTCGGCCTCAAGCGGAGGAGAGAAGGAACCGCGGCGAGTCGGATCGACTTCAAAGAAGGGAAGCGGCTGTAAGAGTATTTTGTCCACCTGAAGGGGAAATGACTCGGAGATTTTTGGGCGGTAGGTGGTCGGAGGAACGTCAGGAGCGGGAAGCCGCTTTAAAGCAAATCGGTGCCCATATAGAAGTGGTGGAAGTTACACAAAACTATGAGCTGAAATGGGGTGGCCGACCTTGCGATCAACCTCTAAAGGTGCTCAAAATACTCAAGTGGGTGGCATTCAATTTCAAACGAGAACTTCCCGGGCACAAAATTACCAAGATCGAATTTATCAGAAACGATCGTCTATACGAAAGATTTCGAAAGACAAAAGAGGAATTTAAGAGGTTGGGGAAGACTACGAAGGAGATGCTTTTGTATCACGGAACAAGGTCGGAAAATGTGAAGAGGTTATTTAGTATGGTCGGCGCCGAGCTAACATTTGCCTAGGATAATCGCGGGTGGGTTCAGGGTCGGCGGCAGAAAGGGACATCAGGCGTCCCATGGCCAAGCATGGGTAAGTCAAGAAATATGTTCACATAACTGATAATAGGGCGCCGGGATCTATTGCTGTATGACGGCGAAATTTCCGGTGCAAAACTTCAATGTCGGCAGCAATACGTTGATCTGCATGCGAGCTCTTCCCGGAGACGAAAGTAGTGGGATCCTGATGGACCACGCCGGGAAGATTGATAGTGGTGAATATGACTCGTATTTTGGACAGAGAGATGGAGTTTCAACATATGTCATTCGTCGGTCTTGTCAAACATTGCCTTGTTATCTTATTCATTACCTGTAGGAGTTATGCGAGAAGTTGTAGCTACGATAATTAGTCTGAATTTAGCATTCATATGCCCTTGGGTGAAAAAGTGGCACACAGTGCTTATCCTTCATTTCCCATTCATGTGCTGGCGACGATGGCGGAGCAGATTGGACCAGAAAAGGGCTGGTGTACTTTGGCTCCCTGCGCAGCTTTGAAATGAGGTCAGATGGGTGATGCGAAATGTAAATATGCAATGCGAAATGTGAATGAGCTTGCGTGTCTGTTCCGACCAACTGAACCTAAATTGATCATGCTCAGCCTCTTAGGCATGGACCAACCCTCAGGGCCTGAATTATTAAAAGATATCGGATTCCCCACGATGATCAAAGGCATCTCCAAAAGTGTGAAGTCGAAACGAGGAGATGAACCCGGAATGGGGCCAGCAGCTGAGCAACAGGCCTCATGTGGCCTCGTCCAGTGGGGGCCCTTTTACCTCGCAGGCTATCTCTTTGACTCCGACCCGACCTATACCGCCACGAGCATTGTTGCGGGTTGGGGTAATGTGATTGCTGTTCAAGGTTGATTCGCAGGAACAGGTAAACAAGGCCGGTGGAACAGTTTCAATAGAGAACTACAACGCTACAATTCATGGGTTGTCTGAGGAGGGCCCATGGACAAGGGTAGAGGAGGGCCAAAGAGTCAACTTTCACCCGCCTCAGTCTACGACCCGGTCCAATGGAGATAGTGTACCTTGCGTACGCGTGACTTTCCATTCGGCGACCTGGCTTTATTTGCTTAACTCCCTTTGTGTTTTCGGACTAACCATCGGATTGGTTGTGAGTCAACCATCTGGTGGATCACCGGCTAAAGTCAATTTTACCGTTTTCGTCGTCATCTTCTCCTACCTGAGTCTAATCGTTTACACGCTGGCTCTCTTGTTTATCCCGAAGGTTGTTTTTTGGATTCTCGCGGGCCTGAATGTCCTCTTCTACTTCGCCGCAAGCATGGCAATGACGGTAGCACTGCTACCTGGTGGAAATTGCAACGATACCAACTACATATCGCAAAACGATTTGATTTCCGGAGTTACGTCTCGCTGTCGAACAGCCCAGGCGGACGTTGCGTTTCTCTGGTTTTGTTCGTCCATTTGTATATTTTACTGACGCCTAGCAACACTTTCCTTCGTTCTTTCTGTCTTGTCAACCTGGAAAAAAACGAAAGGGCTCGAGGATGAGACGGGTTCACATGTGTAAAGAATATGCGATTGATAGCTACTGTTGAATTCGGCGAAAATCCTAGAATTGAGAAGCTGCTTGCTTACCTTTATGTGAACTTATCACTGCAGCTAGACTCTACTGCGGAGACCTCTCTGCGCGGAGGCGCCTGTCTAATACTCCGACCTAGAATGACGCCCCATTCCCGAGCAGAATTGTTCATGCCAAGATATCTGACATACCATTCTCGCCTACCTCGCGGAATTCCGCGCTTCCCATCTCGCCTGCAGAATATTGCTCGATCACCAGTGACTGACCAGACACACAAAATTGGGTTGGTCCCATGTACGACAGACGAGCGAAGACCGCGAGGGGTTTGACAAAAAATGCAATGCATGGGGAGTACTCTCAACTGTTGTCTGTGGCAATGGCACAGCGCTCGCGCCAGTCCACGGTTTCTCGCTGCAATCATGGATTGCGTGTAAATATCCTGATGTCTCCGGAACGCGTGAGATGAAACCGAAATTAAAGCGAGGCAGTTAACTCAGGAAAACGGAGGCCCTAGAGGCTAGCTGCATGAGGTGCTTGGCTGCATATCCGCCCCAGCGATAAGCATCAGCCTCAGCAACGCCAAGAATCCCCGGCCTTGGCAAACCAATCGGCGTAATCGGCGTAATCGAATAACCCGCCTAAAGGGGAAATCACACCGACTCGCACCACGAACACAGCCTCTTAGCCCCGCCAACCACACACAAAACGACGTGACCAGACCAGACCAGACCGCCTTGCAAGGGAAGCTTATAAACGCTTGCTGTCCTCCCCCCGCTCCTGCGAGAGACGCACTCGCCATACACCGCCTTCGCTGCGATACACCGCCTTCCCCCCGGACCCGTCACGTTCCAATAAAACCCGCCTTCGAGTCGGACGATGGGTGCCCTTCACGAGCAAGAATCGAACGCCCCGCTAATTCCAATGGATTCCTTCCAACACCGCGATCCTCCTCCCTCCTACGCCTACACACCTCTCCTCTCCCCCGTCCCATCATCATCGCCCTCCTCTCCCATTCCGCGTAAATCGATCCTCTCCCCGCCGCCGCCGCCGCCGTCGGAAGGATCCCCCTTCGATGTGTCGACGGTGGGGCCATCTGCGTCGTCGTCGCTCGGAACGGCGCTGCAGGATCCGTTGTTGCTTTGTGATGCAAAGTTTGCGCGCCTGATTGTTCAGCAGGTTATTCTTCCGCGACTCAGGGTTGGAGTATTGAAATGGAAAGACCGCGAGACGTTGGAATTTTATCCCCAAAACAAAGACGATGTACCCCCCCCTCCCCCCCCTTGCCACATTACTCCCCTCATATTAATGGCATGTAGAGAAAAGCACGTATCCACCGGACTAAAGTGGACGAAGAACTCGGCTTCCTAGTCAGCGAATATAAATTCCGCCTGCACGCAGTGGAAGCCCTCGTGGAGGACGAATTGGAGAACATGGGCTACAAGGTCAAGAGATTGAGGATCAAGGAGAAACATAAGAAGGGGATTTGCGTCAAGTGGCGGTTGAAGGAGCGGAAGGGACGCAAGGGGCGTGGAAGGAGTGAGAGGCGGGAGAGTTGTTGTTGTTGTTAGGACATAGGGGTGAGAGAGTGGGGAGGGATGAGGGATGGGGAGGAATGGGTAAGGATGTATTGATTTGAGAGAGGGGGAAGGGTTGCTACGCTTCTGGATGTATTTTATATCTTCTGTGTGATGATTATAGGTAATTGCAATATCCCATTCAAGCCAACTGCTTTCATTTGAATATGTCTACTTTCTCTATTTCTCCATATTTATAATCCCCCTCTGCCCCGCGCCAATCCAGAAATTCTCCGTCATCAAAGGACGGACATCTTATAAATTAGTAACTTACTATATCCACCAAAAATCAGACACCGCACATCTCAGCAACATCCAAATCCCCCACCAGAAGCCTCCCATTCTCACCCCCCATCAAACACAAGACAATGGGCAATGAAGAAGTATAAGAAATGACAACATGAACCACGGGGCTATATAATACACATCGAAAAACAAGACGGTCCGGCTGTCAGCTGTAAATACACCCTTAAAACATCGCCAACGACTTGAAGTATTTTAGAAGGTCATCTATAGGTATCAACATGAGTACGACCTGTGCAACAAAAAGCCATACTGCGATCATATCGGTGTCCGATTGGATGTGGTTACGAGCGTAGATAAGCTCCACCCACATAATCAGAGGCCAAGAAATCAACAGCATGGCGATTGCCCCCACGGGAATCGCAAGATATCTCACAAACCACTGCGTCCAGTCGTCAAGTTCACTTTCATCATCCAAGGCCGCCACGATAACAGCTAACACGATAGCGATGACAGCAAACGTAACAAGCTCGAGCGTATCGGAGATATTCCACACCATGATAAACTTGTGCCAGCCAGGGGTAAGCGTTCGCCACCCATAAAAGTAGAATTCATACTGCCCAAACCCGTCCGGTTGATTTGAGATCCAACTTTCCCACGCCGCCGCGTTGTTGACACACATGACCCCTGCAGTGCCAAGACCAAGGAGAACGCCAAAGACCATGTTGCCCGAAGAAACCCCGCCGAGATACGAAATGGAATAGATCGTATTGAAGTGCACAGGCAACAAGGACAGCGGACCCAACTGGTTGGCCTTGACAGCCTGATACCACGAAATCTGGGTATACCGGTTATACGCGAGAAAGCCGAAGTTCCCCGGAAAGTTGCTCTTCAGGCCACTTATGAACTGTGCGGGGGATAACATGATGCTGGCGTAGAGGAGCCAGCGGTTCGTTAGGCTGAAGCCTTGTACAGTCTGATAGATCATTGTTGAATTAGACATCGTCGCGTTAGCTGTCGCGTTAAACGTCGCGTTAACCATCGCCATTGACATCGTCGCCGATAACGCTGTGCGGAAGGTGATATAGGGTTGAACTGATTCTAACGGAAAGGAACGATCGATGACAGTGACTGGAGCTCGATGGCCACAAACCGTGAGGAGAAGGATGAGAAGACGGTTGAAGAGATAGCTGCTGTCCTGGAAGGGTCTCGGTAGTTACGCGTACGGAACGGTTTCGGTGACAGGGGTGTGGCACTGAAGTTCTTTGCTGAGGCACGCTTGCGTTCTGCGGTTGTGTTGACTGGTTCGCTTTTACCACCCAGAGGACGTGTCCAGGAGGTGTCCACGGGTTTCAGAATCGCTTATGGCCACGTTCGGGTGGCTGTGACAATTGCGCATGGACCCCCGAAAACCCGTCAGTGTGGCCTGCACGGTGTCCGAGCTTCGCAATACTTTCCGTACGTGACGGAAAGTAATGCGAAATGACGGAATGTGATTATCCGGGCAATGGTTTCATGTCCCCATTTGGCAGTGTATGGCAAAGCGAGGTAAAAGGGCGCACAGCCCGTCGCAATCCTTAAATAGATTTCCCCTCAATCTAACCTAAATAGTCATTATTCGCTCAAAAGTGGTCGCATCCAGTGCCTCAAGGGCACCAAAAATCAAAGCACGCATTCACGGTTCACTCAACCCCTGAGTGTCACCTGACGCCAACCCCGTAAAACCTGTTTGAGATGCGTGCTAACAAAGGTCGTCCTAGCGTCTTCCATATAGCAATCGACTATATAATAAGCGACTTCCCGCCGTGATAAAAGGTATGGCCAAATTTGACTTCGTGGAAGCGGTGGATGGGATGACTTTGCAGAGTCCCGATGCTGACGACACCTTCAACAAAGATGCAAGAATGAGCTCTTTGGCTACTGCGGACTACTCCCGATGGACTCGGGCTATCAACCGTCTTCGCGACCTTGGCTTAGATCAACTTGAGTTACCTGGTCTTGAGGGGGAACCATTCAATTTTTCTCTTCCAAAAATCGTTCTTGTGGGAAACCAGAGCTCCGGTAAGAGCTCCTTGATTGAAGCAATATCGCAAGTCAAAGTGCCTCGTGACGATAATACCTGTACCCGATGTCCTATCGAAGTCAGATTGTGTGGCGGCCGCGGAGAATGGGAGTGCAAGGTGTCGCTTCGTCGTTCAACCCCGGACAATACCAAGTTCCAGATCACCGAGTTCGCCACTACATCAGATCGGGATGCCGTCGAGTCAATTCTTGGACTGGCCCAGCGGGCTCTTCTTAACCCAGGCATCGGTTCAGATGTCTTTCGCTTAGAAACCGATAGTGGTCAGCCCTCTAACGATGAGTTGCTGTTCTCCAAAGATACCATCATCGTTGAGATTGTCGGGATGCCTCTGGATATTACTTTCATTGATTTACCAGGGTTGATTTCTTCTGTATTACCCCTTGTCCATACTCGAACTGCAATTGACGAAGTAGAATAGTCAGTCGGAGCCAAGATACAAAGAATCGGTGGAGGATCTTGTTAAGTCGTATTTAAGAGATGAAAATTGCTTGGTTCTTCTGGTGGTTTCGATGGAATGTAAGGACCTGATCTGCTTATCGGTAACATTTAGACGACCCAAAACTTTCCATTGCAGCAGAACTTGTCCGGCTACATAATGGTAGTGGTGAGCGACAAATAGGTTTCTCTGAGTACGGGCAATCTAACCCCCAGGTGTCCTCACCAAGGCTGATACAGTGAAACCGAGAGAAGAAGGGAAATGGTTTAGCGTTATCCGTAACCAGGAATTTCCCCTTGCTCACGGATATTATATTACACGACAACCGAGCACGGAGAAACGCCAAGATGGGATACAATGGGAAGTGGCCAGGGCCCAAGAAACTGCCTATTTTAGCAGCCTAAGTAACCCTTGGAGCAGAGAAAACAAAGACCGTTTGGGAACCGAGAACCTCGGCAAGGCTTTAAGCAAGAGGCTTTCAAGGATGATTGGTCAAACGTATGCTCCCAGCTGTTCTAACTGATAATAGTCTTCCAAACCTTGAGGAAACGCTTCGCATGCATTCTCAGAGTATAGATCGAATGATTGGCGAACTACCTACACCTTTGACACAAACTAGTGCGCCTCAAAAAATCCGTGGTCTCTGTCAAGAGTTTATCGACGAAATCAAAGAGAAGACGGAACCACATCCCGAAGATGTGGGGAGGCATTCGACTTTCTTGCGACTCAACTTTCCAAAACTCATCCTGTATTCGATGTCAGCCTGGATTCGATCAAGAAGCACTCGGTGGTGACTCCTGGGGAGCCTCTTGATCCACTGAAATTGGACCAACGCAAGTGTCTAGTCCTATTTCACTAACACATTAGAAAAACCCTTCACTCTGTTGGATATTGAGAGGCTGATGCACTTCACCAGACGCCGTTCGATGAAGTTTCACAACCCTTGGGATACATACGAATTACTTATGACTTTGTCGGCTCGAGAATGGGAAAGACTATGTCTTGAGACCTTTGCGTCCATTGAAACTCATCTCAAGGGGATTATCCAAGATACTTCAAGTCGTATTTTCGATAAGTTTAAAACAAATGGATTGCAGTCCGCTGTCAGGTTCGTGACTAAAACGTAACAGCAAGGCTAATATTTGTAGAAGGGCCGCGTCCGATATTCTCGACGACTTGGCTCGAGAAACTCGCCAGTTTATTTCTAATTACTGCCATTGGGAAACGTCTCGTCCCCTCACACATAACAACGATGATCTCGAATGTCTCAAGAACCAAATATTGATTTACATGTGCCCACATCGTTATTTCCCTCAAGACGACGAACAGCGCGTCGACGACGAAAAGAGACGTCAACCGCCACCGCTTGGTCTCGAAAAACTATTCGTAGGTCCACCACAGCTTGGAAAACTCATGTCTCTTGAGTACTATGACAAACGCTATCTCCACGATCCGGACAGAAAACCTCTCGATATCATGTCTTATACAGCGGCCTATTTCAAAGTGGCATATAAGAGGATCATTGATATTGTTCCGATGTGTATCGAGAATCTATACATATTGAAATTTTGGAAAGCCTTGAGAGACGGCCTTGAGGTGAAACTGGGATTGTATGGAGATAAAGCCGCCGAGAATTACGCAAGATTTGCAGCTGAGGAGCCGGATTCACAAGAGAAGCGAGAGAAACTCGTGGAGATGAAAGCGAAACTATTGGAGGGCCTGGAAATTATCGCAGAACTTTAACTTTGATTTCAGGAAGGTTTGGTAGTGCTGAATTTAAGGAGAGAACAGAGACAACAGTTTCAATCAAGCCACTATAGCAATGAAAGTATTTGGTATTAAACTAAGAGGTTCTCCGCATGCGCAAGTAAGCGGCTTGGTAGGTTTGTTTCCCCTTGCCACGGATAAGCGAACCTGCTTAAATACAGTAGGCGAATGAATATACCGTCGGTCGGGCGGATAGTATTAATCTCCGAGAGTCGGCTTGAGTGAGTGTCAGATACCATCTCCTACCCTTCCTTATTCTCGTACGCTGGTCTGTAATCTCTTGTCGGGATAAGGTTTTCTATGCACTGGTTCTCAATTTCTCAATGTACCTAGGAGGTCAGATTTCCACACGAGGTGGAAATCGTCTGACGAATATGAAGTGCAGTTATCACCGCCCGGCATGTCTTAAGCCCAACATATCTCCATTCCCTGCATAGCTCGTTGTTTTCCTTCTGTCCCATACAGCCAGGTGCTTAGCTCCTAACCTTAGAATAATACAGCAGTTGCACAACGCATTTCATCTACATGATCACAGTACAAACCAAGCTCCATCAATCACACCCAATTAGGAGACCCCTGGACGTTAGGTATACAAGAAAGTATGATATATCGAAGATCCTTTGCAGTTAAATTTGACAAATGGTCGATTCTGTAGATAAATAAATTGAATAGGGACACCCGAGTTAAAATTTCGTCGTCCTCGAGATCTTCAACGCAGAGATCGCTGAGCGTCTTTCGGATCTGTTCAATTTCCTCTGAACAATCAGCTTATCACAAAAAAGAGGTCGCAAACCTACATGGACTGCAGAATATTTCATTAGGATCATTCCCGAAAGAAATAGAAGCCGAAAGCGATCACGAGGGTAGGGGTTTGCGGACTGAGAGACAGCCAATGCCTCTTTGACCGCGATCTCACGGTTGGATTCCGAAGGCTGATCGAACACAATAAAATAAAGAAGGAAGAAACCATAGTATCTCCCTATACCCATGCCACTGTATGTTGATGGATCCAGACTTTCATGTAGAGCCACGAGCTGAATTGCCGTCGTTTGTGTCCGTTGAAGCTCCTCATTGATCGCTCGAAAGACTGGAAATTCGCCGATTGCAATATAGAAATCAGACAATGCGCGTCGAATGTCGGAGTCGAGGCTCAGGATTCGAGAGAAGGATTGCTCTGTGACCGAGGAACTGAATGCATATCGTTGAAACAACACGAGTAGCCGAAGGCGGTAGAAAGTCGCCTTTAAGTAGCCGTTCCAGACAGAATGCAATGTCGAACCCACAGAATTTGTCGTGAGGGAGAAACGGGAGGACTGGTCCCCAATTAATTTGATCAGCTCGTCCAACGCTGTTAGGCGAGTTTCTTTCTCCCTTTCAGTTGCAGTTGTCAACATCCCGAGCACATTGATACACAGCGCGTTCGCTAAGCAGGCTTCTTCCCCCGTGAGACTGACATGATCGTCAAGAGCAATCAAACTGAGGAAAAACCCGCGGGCATGTTTACAGATCTCGTCGAAGGAGCGCCCGTCGCGATCGCTATATACTATCATCAAATAACATGCATATAGGACATCGGGGTAGGCGCGCTCACTAATCGCTTGCCTTGTAAACCGGCAATAGTTGCCGAAAGAGTTTAGGAGCTCATGACCAGCGGGTGCCATCTCAGGAAGACTGGAACACAGAAATATGGCGTATCGAACAGGCTTTGACCGGACATTTATTCCGTATCGACGAGCAATTGAAGACGGTAAATCTAGCAAGAGTTTGAAAGGACGTAGTAGGCACAAAGAAAATTCAGAAGTCAGAAACTTCTGCAGAGTCATTCCATCAAAGCGCGTAAGCTTTTCATCGTCTGGAGTCGGTAGCTGTCGAGGAATAAGGCTGGCGCATTGAGGCGCATTGACCATTGGAATCTCGGGTTGGATGGAAAGTAACTTTCCTTGCCTCTTCCGTGCCCGAGTCGGACCCCATACCTTGTCTTCAACACCGCACGGAATCCCTTTTTGGGAGCATAGTTCGCAAGCCTCTTCCACACTTTCATACTCACACTGTTCAATCAGTAACATACACATAAAGTCTTCTGGGCTATACACCTTTTGTTTCCACTGTCGACATTGCACGCAACGAAGCTTCCCATCCCGTCCAGTATGGTTATTGCCCGTTATGATCGGGTTGAGGTTCGGACGACGAGGCCTGCAAGGTTAGTAGAACTCCGACACTGATGTACCGTTTCTGGACTAACGACATTGTGAACGGAGCTATTCGGGCGAACTTGAACGTGGGGTGATTGATCTGAGCGTTGCTGTTGAATCAGTCGAACGCAAGACGTCCCAGCCGCAGCAGGGCGCAATGGTCAATTTGGGAACTCTTTTGCTGCCCCCCCACTAAGGAATACGTCCCCCCATATATACCACCCAGACCTCTCAGCCAAAGCTTAATCTAGCCGTTATGCTGTACTTAGGCTAAAAAGTGAGTGTCAGGAGCGGCTAAACATTAAATTACTAGTACCGATATGAATATTCTTATCGTTTAGTTCCCGTGACTGCATTTCCGTGGGGGCACCCACCCGAAATATTGGTTGGTATTGGCACCTGGAGGTGTAGGTTAGTAATCAGGACGAGAACTAAATTATGTATTAGAGTTCGGCCCCCGCGCTACCTATCCGCGTCCTCATTTCCTCGGCAAAATACCCCAGGACTAAAAGTCTAAACCGCTGGTCCGCTTATCTTGGGGCCAGACTAGTGTCGGACTCTGCCGCAGGCGTCGCCCAACGCAAAACAACAGCCCAATATGTCAGGAAAATGTCCGCCCTATCAACTCTGGTACAAATGTACCTTCCACCTCGACTGGGATTGGAAAAAGTCGAACTACCATCCACAACATCCAGGCACCGAGTTCCCCGGCTTGAACGGAGTTTCATTCGAAATTCTTTCACCCGCAGAAGTACCTCTCGTGATAAAGACTGAGGCTAATGTATGTAGGGAACACATGCCATCCTCCGTTTAATTTCATTGCATCTCCGTGGTTATATGCCGAATTTTGTAGTCTCGACCTCTTTACCACAGTTTACAAGCGAGCAGACGGCAGGTGATCGTTATCGCACCTCTGGTACCGAATACAACATGGGAACGGAGCCGTATCGCGATTTTTACATTCCTGGGGCTGGATACCATCGTTCGGTGGAGTAACTCCTTCCGCATATGAAGTTAATGTACAAAGTCATGACTGGCTTCCAATGTCAACTCTCAAGGAAATACAAGCCGAATGCGGTCGCGGGCTGGACGTTCTTATCGAATTAATGGTAACTTGTGGCTTATACATTGCATTGATGATTTAGCACCCTGGGGAGGGGGACAAGATCACATAAGAAGGGATTGGCCAAGCGATCTGATTCGCGGATATGAGAGACTAAAGTGTTTTCTGCAACTTCCATGAACGTATTACACAAACGGCCTAGAACTTAACATTTAATGAGAAAGTACCGCCCTAAATACTTCTTTCCAAGAGATCCAAGAACCTTAGCTCTTTGTGCCCAGCCTAGCATCCAAGAAGTGCCACGACAACAGATAGGATGGAGATGAGTGCAAGGACGTTTTTTTTGGTGTCGAGCATCATGTTAGTAATAAAGTCCTCGATTGTTATCGATTCCTTAGACCAGTTCGCAGCGAATGACTCAGGACCGGGGGAATGGAGGGCTAAGAGTACGTACCTTATCCAAGAGCGATTGAAGAAAGGACGAGGTTTTGCCGAGGGTCAGCGGTGCGTGGCTCGAGACTGAATCTTGCACCTCCGTCCCCATGTGACTGTCGCAGAAAACAAGGTTTCAGATTCTTCTATCTGGCCGCAACCCTTACGGCCGATCGGTGAAACCATTATTGCCCCGGGTCCTTTGGGGACAAAAGGATAAAAAGAAAAGATAGATCTCGCGGAAAATAGAACAGTGTTCTTAACTTTTGGATATTTGCGGTTATTTGCTTGCGGTCGCTCGCTATCACCTCCTCAGGGACACCAAGTCGCTCTGCTATTTGGGATACCATCAGATAGGCCACTCGCTATCAGCTATAATGGCGGCTATTAATAAAAGTAGAGTTTATGAAATAATTTCTTGACATAGTATAACATATAAAATAACAATCAACATTTATATTATTGCTCCCACTTTCCCTTGAAAAGCTCGACCACGTTCCTGTGCCCGCACCTCGCCGCCCGATGCAACGCCGTCCTTTCCGCACCGTCCAGCGCGTCGACATCCGCGTTTGCACGCAACAATAGCTTGACCATGTCCTTGTGCCCATACCTTGCCGCCAAATGCAGCGCAGTTGCTTGGTACCCGGTTTGAGCGTCAACGTCGGCGTTGGCGTTCAACAGCAGCTCGACCACGTCTGTGTCCCCATTCTCCGCCGCCAGATGTAACGCCGTCCCTCCGAAGTGCCGTGCGTCGACGTCCGCGTTTGCGCGCAACAATAGCTCGACCACGTCCCTGTGTCCGCTCGCCGCCGCATCCTGCAACGCCGTCCTTTCCGCACCGTCCTTTGCGTCGACGTCCGCGTTGGCGTTCAACAGCAACTCGACTACGTCCCTGTGCCCACTCGACGCTGCATCCTGCAACGCCGTCCTTTCCGCACCGTCCATTGCGTCGACATCCACGTTGGCGTTCAACAACAACTCGACTACATCCCTGTGCCCGCTCGACGCCGCATTATGCAACGCTGTCGTTTCCGCACAGTCCAACACGTAGAGGTCCGGGTTTTCGCGTAACAATAGCTCGACCACATCCTTGTGCCCATACCTTGCCGCCAAATGCAGTGCTGTTGTTGCTGTGTACCTGGTTTGCGCATCGACGTCCGCATTGGCGTTCAACAACAGCGCGACCACGTCTGTGTGCCCATTCTCCGCCGCATTATGCAACGCCGTCCTTTCTGCACGGTCTAGTGCGTCGACGTCCGCGTTTGCGTGCAACAATAGCTCGACCACATCCTTGTGCCCATACCTTGCCGCCAAATGCAGCGCTTTTTCTTTGAACCTGCCAGTTTGCGCCGCATTGGCGTTCAACAACAGCGCGACCACGTCTGTGTGTCCATTCTCCGCCGCATTATGCAACGCCGTCCTTTCCGCACAGTCAAGCGCGTCGGCGTCTGCGTGAGCGTCCAGCAGCACCTTCACCGCTTCTGTGTGTCCTATCAAAGCTGTCTCATGCAGGGCTGTCCGTTTGTGCACGTCTCGTACATCGACGCCCGCCGACAACTCCGTGACCATGAACTTGCATATCGTTGTCCAATTTTGCATCTCATTCTGCCCCCGCGCATGATCTTGCCAGAAACAAGCTGCATAGGAATAGAAAGGTCTTGTCTCCAATTCCTCGCAACGGAACGTCAGATATGTCAGACATACCTTTACCAAATCTAGGTCTGATGAAAGAGGGGCAATCTCGCTGTTGATTTTAAGAAACTCGTGAACTGTGAAATGCGAAAGCTCAACGCGACCACTTGCCTCATCATACGACACAAGGCCCTGACACCATGCGACGACGGATGCAGGTTCGAGAAGGTATGTAGCATTGAAGTACGGCTCGCCGGGCTCAACCACGATGGCATCGCGGAGTTCGGCCATAGTCAATATTCGGTGAGCACGAAATAGCCAGGATAAAATCTTCAACACGTCATCCAGACACTTGTTCTTCTTAATGCGGCGCAGTACATCGTTGTAAGCGTCTTTTAGGTCTTTTGGTACTCTAAGTAAAGCCTTCTTTACCTTTCGTGGTCCTAGGTCGTTCAAGACAAACCTCAATTGGACTTCCACTAGTCGAAACCTAAGTAATAGTCAATCTCATGTGTAAGGACCGGAACATACATTCCTTTGGTTCCAGAGGTGAGCGTTTCAACGATATCGCATTTAATTTCTGAGTGAAGATGCTCACATTCTTTCTTCCCCAATTCTGAGTTGAGATATCTTTCAATGTCGCCATCTTGAGCACTGATGGGTAGCTCTATCAGTTTCTCGAGTTTCTTGCTGATTTCTGCATCAGGTCGACTTGTTAGCATGACCTTGATCGACGATCGAGAAAAACGTTGGATGAGCAAAAAGATCTTTTCGTGGTAATTCGTGTGGCATTCATCTAATGCGTCCATAAACACAAAGACGGAACTGAATCGCTTCGTAACAAGCATGAACAAGTCAAGGAGGGAGTCGAACTCAGGCTTTAAGTTTCTCTTGAGGGAATCCCCGTATAGTTCCTTGACCTCACTGGGCAGGGCTTGCAGGCTGCACAACAACTGTTGAAGCAAACTTGCGATTAAACTTCGTGGTGTCTGGCGCGCTTGGTCTGCGTGCTCGAAGTAGATGTAAGCAATGCCGACATTGATTTGTAGAACTGTAGTCGGAAGTTGCTGAATAACGATCGATCTTGTTTGTTAGTAGGCACAGCAACCGATTTACGTCATATATGACTTGCCCGCTCCCGCTTGACAGTCAGACACCTTGAACTTCAAGGAAGGATACGTATTCCTGGGCAATAAAGAATGTTTTCTACATTTTCCGTTGCCCACTTAAGAAATGTTGGCTCACGGAGAAACCATTTGCCAGTATTTGCCACGGTTTTGTGAACCAACTCTCGATGCTTTTCGGCGAAGCTCTCTGAGAACAGCCATTCATAAATCTTTTTGCGCTCGCCAACTATAATAGTCAGCCGATGATTCGTCTTGTAAGGGCGCCTCACTGTCGGAATTCGAGTCCATTACGTTCAAAACTGTAAATATCATCATATTGTTATCATAGCTACTCACACTTTTCTGGTTTCAAAAGATATTTTACACATTCCCTTTGCTTTCCTTCCATTTCGTGACGTCTTAGATATGTGGTTGTACGAGCGGTGATCTGTTCCTCCTTTTTCCAATCTTCTAACCCAATATCGCCGACACCTCGCTCGACGTTGAAGCGAAAGTATGGTCGTGGATTTTCATTTGTCTGAGATGCTTTCAAAAGTCGCTGGTGAGCATCCTCCGAATCCGTTACGAGACCTGATAAGGTCTCGGCCATCTTGATCAGTGCAAGAGCGCCTGGTCCAAAATTTTTGACCTTCTTCCACCCAGGTAATTTTTCCAGATCAGGCATGGCTGACTTTAGCTGTCGGACAAAATGATTTTGGGTTTCAGTGTTGTTCGTTTTCGACTTGTGGAGGATCTCCTCTGGTTTTGGTTGGCCAGTGCCGATGCTGACCAGACAGAAGGTTTTGCTTTTCGGCCACAACTCTGCAGCTTCGCGAAGAGCAAGTTCGGAAGGATTGTTAAATTTCAGACCTCCATCAACGAAGGCGATCCCTGGAGGAGGTTCATCGATAGTTATTTCTTTGAAGAATGACGGTGCAGCGGTAGTGGCACGAGCAGCTTGCCAGATTTTGCATTGGCTGGGTGCCACATTCTCGCCGAAGTAGGAGCGAAAGATTTCGGGCGGTCCCGCCACGTCGCTGGCGAACTTGGCTACGACAAATGTTGGACAGGTGGAATATGTTGTCCCAGACAGCTCAGACATGGCGACGATCTCGGATTTCAACCGCTCTTTGATAAGAGTTTTGATAGCTGTTTCGAGGACATTAAAGTCGAAGCGGCATCGATCGTCGCCAAGTGGGATTGCTTTAGCCACAACTTGATCGACCTTGAACACGTTTTTGGACAGAGCGAGGTACGCTCTGATGCATTCTTGGACGGACTATGTAGTTAGCATTGACAAAGGAATATGAGCTACCATCCCAAGCAGTCCCAACATGATAGCAATTAAACCGCCGGTGCTGGTACCTCCGATGAGGTCAAAATATTCACAAGGTTTAGGCGTTCGCTGGAGCCGAGCTCTAATTCTAATGCTCTCCATTATCTCCCTCAATATCACAAGCGAAGACAGCCCACGAACCCCTCCTCCGTCTAGTGCTAACACCCGAGGAACATGATCCATTTGATCAGCTATCATAGTTAAGGACTTCGTGAATGTGGATGGCACCTTGTGTCCCGAGATCCGCCATCATTGCGACACCAGTAATGCTTGGGCCCGCAGACAGATTTCAAGTGAAAAGACCACTAAACTTGACAACTTGAGTGTGGTGAGTTCCCGAAAGGAATCGCATGAATATAGATGGTTTAGTCGATAAGGGTGCGCGGCCCCACGGAAATACAGTCCCCATGGCTATAACTGTATTCCGGCAGAGATAAGTGAATTGGGATCGCGTGCTATTGCCCACTACTGAACTCCCACACAGGTACCGCTCCTAACCTAAAGCGCAACAGAGCTAAATCACGACCACTTGGTCGCCTCGGGTTGGTTTCTTGGACTGTCGGATTGGTAATCCCGCGGTGTCTGGGTTCAGGCTCCATTCGTAATGCAGTCCGGGAGCCTAGTTTTGGTCATGGGACTGTATTTCGGTGGTGTTATAAACCCAATTCCGTTGCGGCAAGCATACGGTCTATGACCAAAACTTTAATGTTGACCCACGAGTCTCGGGAAAACCTGTAATAGTTATAGGGCGGGCTGTACCTCATCTTGAATCTTGATTGGCGGACATTCCACACCACGGAAAAAGTGTGGTGACCCGCATTTATTTATTATTATCTAACGGATGAACCTTCTTCATGCTGCCCTTGTAGCCCCGGCCGCGGTAGGCGGTGCAGAACAGAGCCCGAATTTGAATTCCTCGCTGATTGGCGGCCTGATTGTGGGGGGTGATGAACCATGTGACCCACGAACTTTTAGGTTGGGACTGAGTTCTAAGCAGAGTCGCAGAGCCCTTATCCAGGTCTGACGGGAAAATGAACTTGGATGGCGTCTATCTCGGCGGCTGAAAAAATATGGACCGTTGTCTAAGTGCAACTTTCAAAGACCTTCAAAAAGCGTTACTTGAATGCACCACTGCCCCACGTCATCGAAGCGGAAAGGTCCGCTTTGGCAAGACATGTACGAAAGTGCCTCAATAATCTGCAGAGAATGTTCCTGTCTTCACACCGACTTCAATCTGATACAAACCAGATACGAGAGATTTCATTCATCCATTACCGCTAAAAAGTACGTATGTTTGGGGTAGTAGTATGTAGTTAACTAATTGTAGATGACACAACTACGGCATCCTTGCAGTACTCAATGGCATTCGGAGGGTTGTCGCTCTGATTTCGGAGATTTTGGACACGAGTCACGAAGTGTTTGTCGACGACCCCGTCGATTCACTTTCGGCACATAGCCCCGGATAAACTGGGGCTCGCTCCTTGGCGCTAATACGGCGACCTATTTATCCCATTTACTTGGCTTTCAATTACACAAACTTCGAGAATTACCTATGTCCCATCTGGACAACCATTCTTTGGAAACCAGGTACCGCCCCGTACTTTCCTACAAAACTGACCGATAGTGAGATTGGATTGCTGTATTTTGTATTTCGTGTATGGTGTATCTACAGAGCGGCAGAACGTGGTGTTACAGGCCGTACATCCTTTTTTTCGGCGAGACACTGACCAACGCAAAAGTGAACTTGGACTCCGCGCTGATGAATTTACTGAAGTTGTATTTTCCGGCCGAGGTTTATGCAAAACAGAGAGCTGTTGAAAGACAGCGCTTGGAGGAGTCTATTATATTTACTACCCCCCCCCCCCGGGCGGGGGAAGGGGGGGTGTTGTGGGGGGGGGGGGGGGAAAATGCGCAGTGGGTGGGGGGTTGGTTGGGGGTCTGGGGGCCGGGGGGGGGGGGGTTTGGGGGGGGGGGGGGGG
>Ga0302325_10011275_pt1 | contig 19273 bp, 18 predicted proteins | sample Palsa_T0_2_FD_201948 | JGI IMG/M metagenome (GOLD analysis project Ga0302325, IMG submission 201948) | Peat permafrost microbial communities from Stordalen Mire near Abisko, Sweden - Palsa_T0_2 | ecosystem: Environmental > Terrestrial > Soil > Palsa > Peat permafrost | place: Sweden: Abisko...
GGCTCACATCCGTCACCTTCCCATCTCCGGGAGAAACCACCGCACCCGCATCCCGCGGAATCGTGCGTTCCGGATCGCGAAAGAACCACAAGAAAAAAATGGCCAGCAGGCACGGAATAATGCCCCAGGCAGGGCGCGTCAGCCAGCCGAGCAAAGCCCCGACGGCAATCAAGGGCAACCCGTAATAATAACCGTCTCGAACCATGGGAAGTCAGAACATTATAGCTGCGGCTTGGCCGTTTCAGGCCAACATTGGCAAGGAGGGTGCAGCCCGTTCGCCGTTTCGGCGAATCACAAACCTGGCGACCATAAAAGAAAGGCGCATGGCTGCGCCTGGTGAACCACAATGAAGATAGGGAACTCCCTCAGCGGCCGAAGCCGGGGAAGTTTGGCCAGAACGGTCTACGCTACGTTGACGCCGTACTGCTGCCGATGCTCGCGCTCGATCGATTCCATTTGATCTTTTAGGCGCAGCTTCAGCTTTTTCAGCCGCACTTCTTCCAGCTTTTCGTCTTCGCTCAGGTAGCGTTTTTGGGTGAGGGTTTCGAGACGTTGTGCGTACTGCGTATGCTCCTGGACCAGTCGGCGGAATTCGTCATGACTGGTCAGGAGTTCGTCTTTCGAAGTCAGCATTCAGCAGACCTCCAAACCGGGATCTAAACCGAACTTAGCACAAGCACACAAAACTGGGCAACGCCCAAAAGTGGTGCAAATCTCATTGTGAGAAACGTTTCACTTCCAGGCGATACAGGATCGCGTCTTCAGAAGGCTCGGCATAATACGCCTTCCGTCGGCCGGTCACGCGAAATTCAGACCTTTCATAAAAGGCGCGGGCGGCGTGATTCGACTCCCGCACCTCAAGCAACACGGATTCGCTGTTTGTTCGTTGTGCCTCGGCAAGCAACGCCGCCAGCAGCTTGACGCCGGCCCCTACGCGGCGCATCGAAGGCTCCACGGCAATGTTTTCCAACTCCCACTCCGGCGGAATCGGGCGCGCAATCAGGAACCCCAACAAAAAATCCCCTGCGTTCTCCACAGACGAATCGGAATCCGCAGCGCCCTCGATCACCAAAACCAGCCGCCGCAACCCACCCGCGTCACTCTCGAACAACTGCCGATATTGCTCGTAGCTCCAATGGCCCGCCCCAACGCACCGGCGCTCCAACCGAATCATGGCTTCCAAGTCGGAGAGAGTTGCCAGGCGGATCATCATGGTCCAAAGGTCGCAAGCCGAGAGCTAGAAGCTGAAAGCTGAAAGCTGAGAGCCAAAAGCTAGAAGCTAAGCCCCCGGCTTCCCAAATATCTCCGCATCCGTCCGGCGAATATAGTTGGCATCCAACAGCTCCGCAGCAACCACTTCTCCCGCCCGCAGCTTTCGACAGCCCAACCGCGCGATCATGACCGCGTCCGGCGGTTCGATGACGCGGGCCCTAGCGCCAGCCCCGTTTGCAAGGTTAGCCAATGCCGGATCTGGAGTGGCCACAGAACCATCGCCCACCTCACTCAAGAATTCGTCTCGAGACAGAAGTTGCTCAGCGACGCGGCGGCCTTCATTACCATCGACTTCGTATTGCCCAACGTAGACTTCCCCCCGACCCGCATCCAGCGCAGAGAAAATCTTCCCCCGCACATCGGCTCCGAAAGCAATAACCTCCAGCAGTGACACCGGCACAATCGGCTTGTGCAGAACTTCGGCCAGCGCCTTGATCGCAGCCAATCCCACCCGCAAGCCGGTAAACGACCCCGGCCCGGACACAGCAATGAACGCATCGATGTCCGATTTGCCGAATCCATGTTTCGCCAGCAGACCAGCGATCTGCGGCACCAGTTCCGCCGAGAACGTCCCGCCCAACAAAGGCACAGACTCGATCAGCGGAACATTATCCTCTGACTCCGAAGCGGCGTCCGCACGCGCCAGCGCAACGAATCCCTGCCGACCAGAAGTATCGATGACCAGAAAAAGCATCTTGAAATCTTTAGAGTTTATCCGTGAAGATCCGCGCAAATCCGTGGCCAGGGTGTAACTCCTAGCCCCTAAGCCCTCACCCCTGAACCAATTCCAGCAACACCCCACCAGTGCTCGCCGGATGCACAAACACATACTGATGCCCACCGGCTCCAATCTTGATTTCCTCCGACACCAGCCGCACGCCATCCCGCTTCAGCCGAGCGACGACGCCGGGCAAATCCGGAACTTTCAAGCAGACGTGATGCAATCCCTCCCCGCGCTTCGCGATGAATTTAGCGATCGCGGAACTCTCCGAAGTCGCTTCCAACAATTCCAGCCGGCTCTCGCCCACCGGAACCATCACCAGCCGCACCTGTTCCTGCTCGACAGTTTCTTCTTCCGAAACGCTGAGTCCCAGCTTCTCGTAAATCCCCTTCGCGGCCGCCAGCGACTTAACCGCAATGCCGAGATGATCGATCCTGAAATTCATTTCGATTTTGTCATTCCGAACAGAAACTTATAACCAACGAGAACTCTATAGCTCTGTCATTCCGAACCGGCGCGAAGCGGCGGTGAGGAACCTGCGTTACCCACCCACGCGCCCCGCAATCTCCTCCACCAGCGTATACGGATCGCGCTTATGCTCGGCGACCTCAGCCGCCAGCCGAGCCACGTCGCCAATCTGCGCCCGCGCTTTTTCCAGCATGGCATCGCGCAGCATCTCGATCAGCCGCTCCTGCCAGTTCTCCACACTCTTCTTCAGCGCGCGGTCATCCTTCTGCAGATAGTTTTCATACTCTGCAATCGCCGCCGCCAGTTCCGCAACGCCGGTTCCCGTGCTGGCCACGGTCTTCACAATCGGAGGCACCCACGAATCATGCCGCATGGCCAATGATTGCAGCGCCCGAATTTCTTTCTCCACATTGTCCGCGCCGTCGCGATCGCTCTTATTGATTACAAAAATGTCGGCGATCTCCATGATGCCGGCCTTGATCGATTGCACATCGTCGCCCATGCCCGGCACCAGAATCACCACGGTGATGTCCGCCAGCCGCACAATGTCGACCTCATCCTGCCCCACGCCGACAGTCTCGATCAAAATCACGTCGCGGCCCGAAGCATCCAGCACGGTGGCGACATCGGCAGTCGTGCGCGCCAGCCCGCCCAGCGATCCGCGCGTAGCCATGCTGCGAATATAGATCCCCGGGTCGGCAAAATGATCCTGCATACGGATTCGATCGCCCAGAATCGCCCCGCCCGTGTAAGGACTGGTAGGATCGACGGCAATGATTCCGACGGTGTACTTGTCATCGGGTTCCCTACCGGGTGCCCCATTCAAGCCGCGTTCTCTGCGGCTTGAGCCTGCCCTGAGCCTGTCGAATGGGTGGGGATTCTCAGTCGTCCGATAATGCCGCGCCAACTGATCGACCAACGTACTCTTCCCCGCTCCCGGAGCCCCAGTCAGTCCAATAACCCGCGCCCTCCCGGAATGCGGAAACAAAGCCTTCAGCAGATCAGACCATCCCGCAGCGCGATTCTCAACGATAGAGATGGCCCGCGCCAGCGCACGCACATCGCCCGAGCAAACGGCAGAAATCAGAGTTGAGTCAGCGGCATTCAAACTCTCAAGTGTAAAGCACGAGCGGAAGAAAACCCATTGTGAGTATTCTCGATGCGTCATCCCGACGCCCTGCCCTGTCTTCCAAGACGCGGCCTTGTTCTAGAATGAAGCCCGCCATGAGCATTGCCCAAACGTCCACCGAGCAGGCGCCGGCGCCCGCCGTCACCGGCCGCATCGCGTCCATCGATATCTTCCGGGGACTGACCGTTCTGGTCATGGTGTTCGTCGATAACCTGGACTTCGTCAAAGGCCTTCCCTGGTGGACCTACCACATGCCCCCGGGCAGCAACTGCATGACCTACGTCGACATGGTCTTTCCCGCTTTCCTGTTCGTGATGGGAATGTCGATCCCGCTGGCCGCGGATCGGAGAGTCGCTCGCGGCCAGTCTCAAGGCCGCGTATGGCTGCACAACCTGGGGCGTTCCTTGAGCCTTGTGGTCCTCGGCTTATTTATTGCGAATGCTCCGCAAGTAGATCGTCAGCATACGGGCATCAGTGCTGTCTGGTGGGCCATGCTCGGATTTGCTGGAATCGCTTTGTTCTGGGGTGCCCACCTGTCAGCCTCGGCGCTCAAACGGCCTCAGCAGATCATGAAGGTCGCGGGCTTATTGATTCTCGCAGGGCTGTTTATTGCGTTCAGACGAATTACCCCGGATGGCCACGTGGCCTGGCTCGATTTTTCCGACTGGGAGATTCTTGGCCTCCTGGGATGGGCCTACCTGTTAGTGAGTTCGCTGTATCTGCTGCTCAAGAAGAACCTGGCAGCGCTGACCGCTTCCCTTATATTGCTGAGCGGTTTGAATGCTCTATCCACGGCCGGCTGGCTAGGGTGGCTCCGCCGCCTCCCGCCTTACGCTCAGCCTTTTGAAGCCGGTTTAAGCTCCATCACCATGGCCGGATTGATCGCCTATCTCATCATCATCGAAGGCAGCTTCGACAAAGAAAAGCCTGCTAATAATTTTCGCGCCAGGGTTCTCTGGGCGGCGGCCTACGCATCGGCTCTCGCGGGTGCCGCGTATTTGCTCACACCCCTTGGAATATCCAAACTTCGCGACACACCGGCATGGTGTCTGTACTGCGCAGCGGCAAACACCATCATCCTGCTATTCCTCTACTGGGTCGCTGATGTCGGCTCCGTGCGAGCTGTGGCCCGGTTCTCCAGGTTCCTCGAAGTCACAGGAGCGAACGCACTTCTCGGCTACACACTGGCCTACGTAGCCTACTTCAACCCAACACTATATCGTCTTACCGCCGATGGCACGCAGGGCTGGTATGGAGTGGCGCGGGCACTTTCATTTACAGGCCTGATTCTCGCAATCACCACAGTACTGGCACGCTTCAAATTCAAATTACAGCTCTAACCGGAGGACGCCGGGTGCCGCCCTGGGGAGCAGGCCTCAGTCATCGTCAGGATCGCTGGCGGCCTTGTCGGTCGGGCAGTAGGAGGGCGTGGTTGGCAGCGGAATATTCGCGAACGCTGTGGGGGTTTGGCTGTAATCGAAAATGTCGGAGAGATCGTCGGCGTCCGCATCTGCATAGCCCAGCGATGGTAGATTAAAGTTCCCTTCGATAAACTTCAAAACACTTCCAAAATCATGGTTGGCCTTGGAGATGTAGCCCAGCTTCGCATAGGGCGAAATCACAATCAGGGGCACGCGGAATCCATAGATATACCCGCAACCAAACTGCGTACAGTTCGATCCCGCCAGCACCTGCGGCGGGGGCACATGGTCGTACCAGCCTCCCCAGTCGTCCCACGTCAGGATGATCACGGTGTTGGACCAGTACTGGCTGGCCCCGATCGCATCGACGATCGAAGTTACCCAGTACGGACCGCACCCGTCGTTGCTGCGGGCGTGGTCAGAATCATCGCCGTCGGGAATCACCCAACTTACGTTCTGCAGCGAACCGCCCGTGATGTCGCTCAGGATCTGCGCGCTCGTCTGGGTTTGGTTGACGACAACCTTGGGCGACGCGCCCGTCCAATCCGATCCCACACACGCGGTGCCATTGGGCGGGGGATTGTTCGGTCCACACATATGCTGAATCGCGTTCGGCGCATTCCAGATAGAACCTGCCGACGGCGCGTAATAGCGCCACGTGATGCCGGCAGCGTCCAGCGAGTCGGTAAGCGTCGGGTGCTCGAAGCAGGGATAGATGGGCGCGTTGCTGGTCTCGCTCCCCGTGGGATCGATCAGTGTAACGGTCTCGTTCGGAGGACCGATGCAACCTGCGGTGCCCGCGGCGCCACTGGCCAGCGGGTTCTCCGAGGCAAACAGTTTGCTGGTTGCCGAAGGCGCCGAAGTTCCTGAAATAATGAACTGATGCGCCGGAAAACTTGGCCCCTGGTTCGTCTGGAACATGTGATCGGCAAACGTATACCTCTGCGCCATGGTCAGGTAAGGCTGAACGTCTGCCGGATTCACATACATGTATTGCGGGTTCGCCGGCGGCGGGCAATTGACCTGCCCGGCGGTGCACGAATATGGGATCAGGGCGGCGCCATCCATCTGGCAAGCCCCCGCCGCGTTCAGGTCGCACATATCATTGAAAGCGCTGTGGGCATGGCTCAGATCATAGTTGTCAGGATTGCTGCCATAGGTGCCCAGGTCGATCACTCCGGGCTGGGTAACCCCGCCGGAAGCCTGGTTATTCGACCAGTTGCTGCTTTGAATCTCGTATTGCGAGGGCCCTGCATTCACCGCACACGCGCTCGGCGATCCATAAGGCGCCATGCACAGTCCCTGAAACAGATTGTCGGGTGTGCGGTTCTCCTGGAAGATGATCACCACGTGCTCGACCTTCGCCGACCCTCCCGTGCTGATTGTGGAACTGCTTCCGCCGCATCCTTGCAGACTCAAGAGACATCCGGCAGCCAAAAGCAGGGGGATCGAAACCAATATCCGTACCGAGCGACTCATAGGGGGGATATCCTCGTGCAAAACGTCGCAGCTTTCCTCCAAAACTTAACCCCGCCGCGAAACTTTCCACTCGGTAGCGCAGAAATTCTCCCTGGAAACGTTTCCGAGGGGATGACAGAGGCGAGTGCCCGTTGCAGCAAAGCAGATTGCTTTTGACTGTCAGGCTGGGAACTGCTTAGGATTGATCGGAGGGTGACTGCCATGGACATGATTCCCCTGAAACCCGAGCGTCAGGCGCAACTCGAGGAATATGCGAGGCGACGGGGCCAGGACCCCGCAGCTGCATTGGACGAAGCCCTGGCGACATATCTCGAGTGGGAGCGCCAGGACTTTGCCGGGGCGGTCGAAGGCATCGATCGCGGCTACAAAGACGTGAAAACCGGACGCACCCGACCCGCGAGTGAGTTTCTCGCCGACCTGCGCCGCAAGCATGACCTTTCGAGTTGAGATCACACTCACTGCCGAGCAGGAGGGAAACGAGATTCTCTCCTGGTTGCTCTCGGAACATGCGGGAGAAACCGGCCTGCGCTGGTTCGAAGCACTGCAAGATGCGATCGCATCTCTTGGCGAATTCCCTAACCGCTGCCCGCTCGCTCCCGAGAACACGGTCTTTCCATTTGAGGTGCGACAATTGCTTTACGGAAAGAAGCCCCACGTGTATCGCATTCTCTTTACGATCGAGAACCAGACGGTATTCGTGCTGCATATCCGGCACGGTCGACGTCAACCAATAAAGCACTGAGTCGACGCTCAGTCCTTCAGCAACTGCCGCGCGATCACCAGCCGCTGAATCTCGCTCGTCCCCTCGCCAATCGTGCACAGCTTCACATCGCGGTAAAATTTTTCCGCCGGATAGTCCTTGATGAACCCATACCCACCATGAATCTGCACGCCTTCGTTGGCGCATCTCACCGCGACCTCGCTGGCAAACAGTTTCGCCATCGACGATTCTTGCGTCGTCTTCATCCCGGCATCCTTCATCGACGCCGCCCGCATGGTGAGCAGCCAGGCCGCATCAATCTCCGTCGCCATATCGGCCAGCTTCCACTGGATGGCCTGAAAGTCGCTGATGGCCTTGCCGAACTGCCGGCGCTGCTTGGAATATTTCAGCGCCGCTTCATACGCGCCCTGCGCCATGCCCAGCGACAGCGCCGCAATCGAAATGCGTCCGCCGTCGAGCACCCGCATCGAGTCGGGAAATCCCCGCCCTTCGCCGCCCAGCAGATTTTCCGCCGGAATCACGCAGTCTTCAAAAATCAATTCCGACGTATCGCTCGCCCGCAAGCCCAGCTTGTTTTCTTTCTTCCCCGGACGAAATCCCTTGGTATCTCTTTCCACCACAAAGGCCGAGATGCCGTGCGTGTGCGCGGCCTTGTCGGTAACCGCCAGCACAACCAAAACGTCGGCATAGCGCCCGTTGGTGATGAAAGTCTTGGTGCCGTTCAACACCCAACTGTTCCCCTTGCGCACCGCAGTCATGCGCGCGCTGCCCGCATCCGACCCGGAGGACGGTTCGGTCAATCCCCATGCGCCGATGAATTCTCCCGTCGCCAGCTTGCTCACATATTTCTTTTTCTGCGCTTCGTTGCCGGCCAGAAAAATATGATTCGAGCACAGCGACGTGTGCGCCGCCACGATGATGCCCACAGATCCATCCACGCGCGATAATTCCTGAATCGCGGTCACATATTCCACGTAGCCCATCCCCGCGCCGCCGTACTCGTGCGGAAAGATCGCGCCCAGCAGCCCGAGTTTGCCCAGTTCTTTAATCGTGGCCAACGGAAACTCGCCCTCTTCGTCCCACTCCATCACATGCGGACGAATTTCGCCCTCGGCAAATTCGCGAACCGTCTTCTTCAGTTGCAGCTGTTCTTCGTTCAGTTGGAAATCCAAGTTTCCTCCGGAGCTTTTGCGCGTTTGCCGCAAGGGGGGACCAGTGTGGTGCGTCAAGCAGATCGACGTTTATTTATCGTCAGTTTCCCCTGTGATCCTCTGTGCCCTCTGTGGTGAAAGCCCTTGACTTCTTCGTCGGACCCCAAAACTTACGCCGGATCGAGGCGCAACATAACGATCACCATTTTCGACGCACTACACTAGCTGTGATTAGATCATAGCCGCAACAGGGCAAGAAGTTACTTCAGCAGAAATTGTCGCGAGCAGGCTGCGACCAGCATAAACACTGACGATTTCATCATTCCAAGCAAGCCATCCTACCGACCGGATGGTCCGGGATAAATCGCGCTCACTCACATTCCTGCATCGATCTTCCTCGACGCGCCAAAACCCAACCCGGCCAACCCGGCCGCCGCCGCCGGATCGATCCCCCTGCTCGCCACCAGCACCTGAAAACTCTCGCCCATGCCCGCGGGCGTGACCAGATGCTTCAACTGCAACGCAACCTTGGCCCGCTCCTGCGGCAGCCCGCAATCTTCAAACGCATCGCCAAATTGATTTCGCTCACCGATGCCCATCAGAAATTGCGACTGCGTAACCAGCTTTTGCACCTGCATGCCGCTCTGTTCGGCCACCGCCGCCAGAGCCGTAAAGTTTACGTCCGCAGTAATGTCCTGATTGCCCGGCGCCTCATACGGACTCGCGCTCACCGCATGCTGCCGAATCGCTTTCACAGTCCCGCGATGCCGCCCCGCAAGCTGCTCCGCGCGGGTATAGCCATAGTCAATCGCCACCGCAAACCCCCGCTCAAAATTCAGTGCACCCGCAAAATATGCCTGCGCCGCCAGCGGAACTTCCACCCGCTCATCGTCTTCAGGGTGAATCGAATATCGATCCAGAAACTCCAATTCCTCGGCCGAAGCAGGCGCCCAGATCTCCACCAACCTCCCATCCCGTACATCGACGCGCATCGATCCGCGAGCACTGACAACCTCCACCGGAAGCGCATCAAAGAACTCGTTAGCGAACACAATGGTCGGGAACTTCCGCAATGGGGATGCCCCACCTCCGCCCGGCGTTGGCAGAAGTGGGGATCTTTCGCCGGAAAACAAGGCGCGCCCCGTCGCCAGGTGGGAACTGAGCGTCTCCGCAATCCGCTCCCGCAACGCCGCCGATTCTTCCGCCAATTCATACCGCACCGCCGCAAAGAACTCCGGAAACTTCTTCTCCGACCAATCCAGCACATCGCGCGCAAATAATCCCCGCCCCGGACCAAGCTCTTTCACCGTGATCGCCGCCGGCGATCCCAGCGCGCGCCACATCTCGTCAAACTGCCGCGCCAGCAACCGGCCGAAGACAGCATGCACATCGCTTGACGTAAAAAAGTCCCCGGCCTTGCCAAACTGCGCCGCATCGCGCGAGTAGTAGCCAAGCGCGGCATGATACAGGCAAAGCTCCATATACCGCGAAAACGGAATCGGCCCCCACTCCCGAATCTCCCTCTCGATGATTTCCCGAAGCGTAATCAATCCCGGATCCTCGATAATTCACCGCAACCATCCGTCATCCCGAAGCCCCGCGCCTTCACCAGCGGGGCGAGGGATCTCCCAGAACACGCTGCGCGGGTACAGGCACGACGCTCACAGCCCTTTGCTCCGCCGGTCGGCCCGGTCCTGCGGCGTGCGGATAAACATCTCCACAAAATAATCGTGCAGCGCATCGTACAACTGCCGCTGAAAGCTCCATTCAAATTGCGGATCGTCCAAATCGCGCGGATGCAGATCGAAGTAATAGGTATGCACCGGCACGCGTTCATCCTTGAACTGGATGACAACCTCCACGCCCTCACCCTTCGCACGCGCCGAAAAATTCAGCAGCGGATGCTCATAAAGAAGCAGTTGCGCCAGCACGCGTTCTAGTCGTGCACTCCCTGTCATGGACACGTCCTCGATTGTAAAAGGGTTTGGGATGTGTACAGGAATCCTGTACACAATGTTGTGACCGAAACCACGTACACCAATCTGCGCCAAAACCTCGCCTCGCTGCTCGATCGAGTAGCCGACGATCACGAGCTCGTGATCGTGCGCCGCAAAGGCGATAAGCGGGTTGCCCTGGTTCCAGCCGAGGAACTAGCGGGACTGATGGAGACCGCGCACCTGCTCCGCTCGCCTCGCAATGCAACGCGGCTCCTCTCTGCGTTGCGCCGCGCTCAGGCTCGGAAGGGGAAAGCAGAGCCGCTCGAAAAGCTCCGCCGCGAGATGGGAATTGCACCGCAGCGCCGATCGGGAGGCGGTATTCCATCCCGAATTCCGCCAGGATCTGCGCTCTTGGATCGAAACCGACCGCAAAGTCGCGCTCCGCGCCGTTGAGCTCATGGAAAGTATCCTGCGCGATCCCTTTACCGGATCGGAAAACCCGAACCGCTAAAATACCTGCTAGCCGGTTGCTGGTCGCGTCGCCTCGCCCAGGAGCATCGGCTGGTCTATCGCGTCAGCACAGCCAGAGTCGACTTTCTGCAGGCCCGCTACCACTACTAGGCGAAGCCAACTGCCCCAAGCAAAACCGCAGAGCACGCAGAGGAACTTGAAGCGTTCAGCCCCAATGGTCGGGGCCATACGATCGGGTGTGCGAGGTCGTCCGGAACAAGCGGGAACGTTCCCCATGGAACTTCCCGTCCTCGGCGTCCTCAGCGGTTTTCATTTTGCCGCGCTGCGTCCGCGATCCTCTACCACACCCGGCAAGCATTCTCCGGCATCATGGGCTGACCGGGCTTGCAGCCAAAAGCCTGCCCAAACTCCGGCATGTTCTGGACCGTACCGTTCACCCGAAACTCGCGCGGAGAATGCGGATCGGTCTGCACCTCCAATCGGATTTGCTCGGGCCGCGTGCTTCCGCACCAGTTCTGGCCGTGGCCCAGAAAGAACTGCTGAATGGGCGTGTAGCCGTCTTGCTTTTGCTGCAAGTCCTTTTTCTGCAAATCAATGTTCTTCCTTTTCGCATCCGCCAGAAACGCAAGAAATGCCAAACGCAGTCCTCCGTTGTCGGCGGTATTTTCTCCCAGAGTCAGCTTGCCGTTCACGTGCACATCATCCACCGCCGTAAAGCTGTTGTATTCCTTCACCGTGCACTCGGCTTTCTCTTCAAACTTCTTGCCGTCTTCCGCAGTCCACCAGTCGCTCAGGTTGCCCTTGCCGTCGAATTTGCGCCCTTCGTCGTCGAAGCCGTGCGTCAATTCGTGGCCCACCACAGCGCCAATGTGGCCGTAGTTTTCGGCATCGGTCGCGTTGGGATCGTACAGCGGTTTCTGCAGAATGCCCGCCGGAAAGTTGATGTCGTTCATGCCCGCGCTGTAATAGGCGTTCACCGTGGGCGGTGACATGCCAAACTCCCCACGATCCACAGGCTTGCCGATCTTGCCGATCAGGCGAAGATTTTCAAACACCACTGCCCGCTGCGCATTTCCATACGCGTCATCGCGCTTCACAATCAACTTCGAATAATCTCGCCAGTGATCCGGATAGCCAATCTTATCGGCCACGGCATGCAACTTCGCCTTCGCCCGAACCTTGGTCGCCGCGCTCATCCAATCGAGCGTGTCCAGATCACGATCCATCGCATTCTCAATGTCGTGCACCATCTGCACCGTGGCGGCTTTGCTCGATGCCGGAAACTCCTGCGCCGCATAGACCTGTCCCAGCGCCTCGCCCAGCGCGCCATCGGTGGCGCTCACGCAGCGTTTCCAGCGCGCCTCTTGCTCGGGTTGGCCGCTCAGCTTGCGGTTGTTGAAGTCAAACATTTCTTCATCCAGCCCCTTGGGCAAGGCGACCGGGTTCGTCGAGGCAATCAGTTGCCAGCGCAGGTACGCTTGCATCGTCTTCAAGTCCGTAGACGCGATCACCGCGTTGAGTCCCTTGAAGAAGTCAGGGTTCACCACATTCAATTCCGCGACCGCAGGAACTTTCGCGTCCGCCAGCAGTCGCTTCCAGTCCAGCCCCGGAGTCAACTTTTCCAGCTCGGCCACCGTCATCATGTGATATGTGTTCGCGGGATCGCGCCGCGAAGTAACGTCCATCGACACTTTCGCCAGCGCCGTTTCCAGCTTAAAGATGTCCTGCGCATCGCTCTCCGCCTGGGTTTCGTGCTGTCCGATCAGTTTCAGCGTGTTCGCAATGTGCTGCACGTACTCTTTGCGCGTTTTTTCCGCCGCTTCTCCATCGCGAAAATAATAATCGCGTTCCGGCAGCCCCAACCCGCCCTGGTCCACGGATGCAATCTGTTTGCTCGCGTCTTTGAAATCCTGCTGCTCTCCCAATCCAAAAAATGCATTGACGTTGATCAATTGATCGCGAGCCAGCAGCGGAGTCAACTCGGCCTTGTCTTTCAGCCCAGCGATAGCTTCAAGGTCGGCGCGAAAGGGTTCCAGCCCACGCTTGTCGATCGCCTCAGTATCCATGCAGCCCGCATAGTAGTCGCCGATTTTTTGCTGATTGGGGGTGCGGTCCGCTCCGCCTGCCGCTGCCTTCTCCAGCATCGCATGCAAGACGTACTCGGTATGTTCGAAAACCATTGTCCCCGTGCCGTAACCCGACCGGTCATTGGGAATGGGATGATACTTGGTGAAGTTCCCGCACGCGTACTGAAAAAAGTTCACGCAAGGATCGGCCGAGGAGTCGATATATCGCGGGTCCAGCCCCGGCGACAACTCCGGTCCCTTTTCTTCCGAGGGAGCGTTGCTCTGTCCAGCCGCCGCCATTGCCGCAGCCAGACCCAGCATCGCGCTCAACATCAGCAATGTGATTCGTCTTGTCATAATGTCTTCCTTGAGTTTGGTGAATCTCGATTTGGGTGAACCCTGAGTTGATGCACTCAGCATAGCTCACGCCCATGAAGCCGATGCATTCTGGCACAGTCGGAGGCAATAAGAAATCTGCTGCGGCCTCGCTTCGTCGCGGATTCTACACCCGCCTCAGCCGCCATTGGGACCGAGACAAAATTTTGCCCCCACGCCTCCGGGGAGGAGCGTGGGGGCCCCAGGGTAAACGTTCAGGCGAGGGGTCTCAATTCCCGCCCAACATCTGATCAGAGATACGCAGCCGGGCCCACTGAAGTTCCCGCTGCCTTGTTACATGGTTAGACCCAAGAAATCGGAAAAAGGTTATCCGAATGTGCGCAAGATGGACGTTGCCGGACCGAAGCCACAAAGGCAGCTTGCCGATGCCTGGTAGCGCTCAAAAACCGCCGCAGGGGGGTATAACCTTGAACGGGCGCCCTGGGCCGTTCCCATCATTCCCGCTTCTCCTTCGGCCGCTCAAAGGGCTTCTGCAGATACTTTCGAGCTTCTTCCAGCGCCCCAAAGGTGTTGTCGTTGGTCTGCACCGCCTTCTGATATTCGTTGACCGCCCGCTCCCGCTGGCCGGTAATGTCGAAGATCTTCCCCAGTTGCAGGTGGCTCCAGACCTCAGTCCAGCGCGGTTCTCCATCGCCGTTGATTGAACTGCGGTAGGCGTTGGCCGATGCCTGATAGTTCCGCTGAAAGAAGAAGACCTCGGCAATGCGGTAATGTGCCAGCGAGCTGTTCTTGTTGAGGTCGAGCGCCTTGTTGAATTCAGTCAGCGCCGCCGACAGATCCCCCTGCTGCTGCATCGCCTGCCCGCGCAGAATCGCAGCCCGCAGCTTCACGTCGCTGGTATTGGTAAGCACGTGGTGATCGGGATCGACCGTAATCCGCCGCGGCCTTCCGAACGTTTCTATCGAGAACGCAGAGTCCGTGCCCACCACCTCAATCCGTTTGCTCTCGGTTCGGCCATCGGTGTCGATGCGCAGATCGACCGGCATGCGGAACAAATCCAGATCCTGAGTAATTTCCCCGTTGACACGGAATCCAGCCTGCTTCTCTTCCTTCGGTTGCTGCGCCCTGGTTCCACCCAGCCGGTACGTGGTGTACTTCACCTTGAACTCGGGCGCGCCGGTCGAATCCAGCCACTGGGTAAAGAACCAGGTCAGCTGATCGCCGTAATTCCTCTCCGCAATCTCGCGGAAATCGTCGGTGGTAGCCGACTTCCCTGCATACTGCGCCGCAAACTCCCGCATCGTCTTGTTGTACTTGTCTTCGCCCAGCACCCAGCGCAGCATGTGCAGAATCATCGCGCCCTTGTCGGTCGAAAGCGACTGGAATTCGGTCGAAAACAGATCCAGCTTGCTGGCGCTCGAAAGCGGGACGGTATCGTATGCCAGCGCTCCCACCGACATGTCTTTCACCACTTCTTCCAGGCCGGCAACGCCCGCGGCGTTTTCCACGTACATCGCCTCCGAATAACGCGAAAATCCGTCGCTCAGCCACCAATCGTCTTTCGTCGCCGGACTCACCGAAACGCCCCACCACTGATGCGCGATCGCATCCGCCAACAACCGATAATTCGTCTTCTCCGTAATCGACGGACTCGCCAACCCCGCAATCTCCGGCCCCCACGCATACGGCAGCGTGTCCCCCGGCAATTCCACCAGGTTCAGTTTCTGCGACGAAGGCGGGCCATACAGCGTGAAAAAGTAAGTAAACTCCTGCACCGCCGTATTGGTGTACGACGCAGCTAATCCCTGATGCAAGGGCTTGAAATATACATGCAGGTCCATACCCGCTTCGTCGCTTTTCGTTTCCTGGAAAATCCCCGCAATGATGGTGCCGGGAAAGCTCGGCTTGGTCGAGACGAACGTGAACGTCTTGGTCGGCAGCACGCTGGCAGGCTTCTTCGGAGGCGCCACATCCGTCACCGTTTCCGTCCCGCTGCCAATCACCAGCATGTGGGCCGGCAGGGTTACGCTGATCGTCGACGTAAATCGATTCAACCCATAGCCGCTCACCGGAAACCAGCGTCCCGAGTAAAACAAATAACTCGTGTCGTCCCCGATATAAGCCAGGCTCAAGCCCGGAACCGGGCTATTGTCGGCGTTTTCCAGGCGTCCTTCGTATTCGAAGGTCAGCGTCATCGAGCTGTCTTTGGAAAGCCCCGCGGCCAGCGGAACCCGCACCGTCGAATCCTGCGTCACCCGTTCCGCCGTCAGCGGCTGATTCTTCTCATCGGTCACTTTGGTGACGCGCAGATCGTTGTGCAGCTCAAACACCGCCACGCTGAGATCCGTCAGCGCCGTAAATTTCACCTTGGCCTGCGCATTGATCTGATGCAGATGAGGATCGAGCGTGGCTTCAATCTGATAATCGTCCACTCGCAGGCGGGCCTTTTCCGCTCCCCAGGAAAGAGTGGCCAACAAAATGAGCGAAAAAAAAGTCAGAGAACTAGTCAGGACGCGCTGCCGGCGCCGCCAAGGTTTTGACATTCAGGAGGACTCTCCAGGAAATGATAACCCATTTCCTATGATGAAGATTCTGACCCAAAAGATGTGCGAGCACAACCCATGTGGGAAAGACCCACGCAGGAAAGACCCATGTGGGGACAGCCGCCCCCGGCTGTCCGGGGGCCCGGAAGTATCGGGCCGCGGCTGCACCCTCAATCGGCCGGAAAATAAAAGCTCAATTCTGCGGCAGATCCTTATCCGGTGTATGCGGCGTAACATGCTTCAACAAAAACTCCTGCAGCACCGCCGAAAACGCCGATCCCCCCAAACCAATCGCCGTATTCTCGAACGTCAGGCCAAGCCCCTGCCGGTTCGACGCCGGATAATACAGATTCGAAATCGCCCCCGCCCCCAGACTCCCCAGCAGATTCGAATAGTTCGGCTGCCAGCGCCAATTATCGCCTCTGCAAATAAACACGCTGGCCACGGCGTAGAAAAAGCGCGACGGCTTCGAGCCCGTTCCCTTGTAGAGATATCGCGGGTCCTGCTTCAGCAACGAGGGCAGGATCGCCCCGCCCAGGAAAGTTCCCACCCATGTGTCCGCCGTGTCGGCGCCAAAGCGCTTGGCGTACCCCTGCGCTCCCCGGCCGTATCCACTGAATGCGTCAACCGACTGCTGAATTCCCGCCGTCACACCATTGATGCCGAACTGCACCGGATCAATCGACGACTTCCACGCCAATTGAAATTTCTGCCGCGACGTCAGCGGCATGGGATGCTTCTCATAGCTCACGTAAAAGTTCGGAACCACCCCCAGCAGCCGCTGCCGCTCTTGCTCATGAATCTGTTCGGTGGCGATCTGTTCCTGGGTTTCGGCCGCCTCCACCTGGATGGTCGCGCCCACCGCCAACTGCAGCGGCGGCAGCGTAAGCCATTCACCCGCGCCCAGACTGCCGGATTGTTTCAGCGGCGCGAACCCCGCCGCGACGATGCGAATGTCGTACCCCCCGGCCGCAACATTGCTGAAATGAAACCATCCATCGCCCGCGGAAATACAAGCCTGGGACGATCCCACTTGCGTTTGCGTGAGCGTGACCGCCGCCCCGGAAATCACCGCCCCATCCTGATCGACCACAATGCCACTGATATTCCCGGGATTGTCGTTCCCGGGACTGATGTTCCCAGGATTCATACTCCCCGGCTTGGCCGGACCCGCGTCGTGCACCGCCTGAGGTGAGGATTCAGGCGCAACTTGAGGCGAGGACCGAGGCGCAGCTTGAGACGATCCTGCACCGCCGGCAGAAGCCCCGCCAGCCTGCGCCGCCACCAGACTGGCCGATGCAGCCAGCAGCATCAGCAGCGCGCAAATCTCGCCAATCCCATGTCTACTGCCGCGGCCACCCCCGCGACGCCACGGCTCTCCACAACAAAACATGCTTCATCCTTGCTGCTAGATTACCCTAACCGTCCGCCATGCGAAAAAACTTCAGTGTCCCGATGCCAAACTCCGCGTCAAGCCCATAGCGTGCGTCAGGATGAGTCAAGCAGTGAGATGCGAAAGAGGGGCCTTGCGCTCGAGGTCTAAGTCATCCAAAGTGGGCACCAGAGACCCCAGCCAACGCCGCGAAGCAACGTGGAAAAGCGGCACCGACGCCCGACGTACCGTGGAAGAGCGGCGCTTCAGCGCCGCGTCAGCGATCAAGAAATGAACAGGGCTTCAGCCCCTGAGGCACTCCGACCGACTCAACCAGCCCCGAAGGGGGCGAAAGAAAATCTCCCCGCGTTCCTCACGCCTCTCCGAACCCCCGCCCCCGCATCATCGCCAGAATAATCTCGGCAGCCCGCCCGGCCGCATCGCGCTCCTCCACATGAACCCCAACCCTCCTCAGCCGCGCCTTCACCTCCCGCAGACCCCGAATCATCCGGTCGCGAGCCGCCCCCTCCACCAGAATTTCCCGCAGTCTGTTGACCACGTTCGCCGCCGTAAAATCATCCTGCACCAGCTCAGGCACAACTTCTTCCTCGGCAATCAGATTCACCATGGCGAACCGCGGAACCTTCACCCGCGGCTTGCCCAGCCGATAAGTCAGCGCCGAAACCCGATACACCATCACAAACGGCGTGCCCATCATCGCGGCCTCCACGGTAGCCGTGCCGCTCGCAATAATCCCAGCCCGCGAATGGTAAAGCGCCGCGAGCGCTTCGGGGACCAGCGTAATCCTGTGCGCCCCGATCAGGGACCGCAGAAACCTGCGCTCCAGCGTGGCCGCAACCGGAAGCACATACTCATAATCGGCCCCCAGCACCGCCGCCGACTCCAGAATCGTCGGCAGATTCATCCGCACTTCCTTCACCCGGCTGCCGGGCATGAGCGTGATCCATTCCTTCGACGCGTCCAGCCCAAACTGCTTCGCGTAGTCGCCCCGCGCAATCGCCGGCGCCGGCAACTCCGCCAGCGGATGCCCCACAAACGTCGCATCCACCCCGCGATCCCGATAGAACTTTTCCTCAAACGGAAAAATCACCAGCGCCTTATCGATGTAATCCCGCAACAGCCGCACCCTTCCCTGCCGCCACGCCCAGAACTGCGGCGCTACGTAGTACACCGTAGGGATGCCCCGCCGCTTCATCTGCCGCGCCACCCGCCAATTAAACGCCGGCGAATCGATAACAATAGCCAGATCGGGCTTGCGCCGGTCCGCCTCGCGAAGAAGATGCCGATAGAGCTCAAGAATCTTCGGCAGATGACCAAGAATCTCAGTGATCCCCACCACGGCAAGGTCCTTGGCATCAACCACGGTATCGCAACCCGCAGCCCGCATCCGATCCCCACCCACCCCAAAGAATGAGACATTCGCTTGCGTGGGGAGAATTGTTTGTGTGGGGACGGCCGCCCCCGGCTGTCCGGCGGAGCGAAGCTCCGCGGGTTTTTCGTCGGCGTCGGCAGTGGACCTTCGGCCCGCCGGACGGCCGAGGGCGGCCGTCCCTACATTGTTCGTGGCGGCGGCTCGGCGCAGCGCTTCAATCAGCTGCGCGCCATACATTTCACCGGAAGCTTCGCCGGCTGAGATCAGTATAAGCACGTGAGCATTGTAGTTTGAAGGATTGTGCGGGGTAGGCTTTCATTTTTTGCCTGCGGATATACTCATTTGGCTCTCGACCCAATCTTCGAAGTAAACCGCTTCCGCGGCCGCAGCCTTGGATGCGCCCGATTCCAGACACTCGGCAACGATGCGTTGCGTGTCGTCCCCGCTGGCTACCACGACCTCGGCATCTTTCTTCGCCGAATGCAGAAGCAGTTCGCGGGCGCGTTCATCAGCCTCCGGCATGCTGTACCCACAAATCACAATCCGATCAGCAGCGCGTAGCGCTTTCTCCGCCCGCTGCCATAAGCCACACCAAAAGTTGTTGTACTCAGTACGATTACCCAGCGCAAAAAAGAATTCCTTGGAGCGCGTTGGCATAATCATTACAGGAAGCGCACTTCCGTCGCCATTAGGGAATGCCGGATCGAATAAGCCCGAATATCCCAGAAATGAAAACTCACCTCTTTCAATTACAGGGCGTTCTCCTAGGATATTGCCCCCTTCCCAAACGAAG
>Ga0302325_10011277_pt1 | contig 19271 bp, 17 predicted proteins | sample Palsa_T0_2_FD_201948 | JGI IMG/M metagenome (GOLD analysis project Ga0302325, IMG submission 201948) | Peat permafrost microbial communities from Stordalen Mire near Abisko, Sweden - Palsa_T0_2 | ecosystem: Environmental > Terrestrial > Soil > Palsa > Peat permafrost | place: Sweden: Abisko...
AGAAGCGCGACACGAAGTCGGCGCCAGCCCGGGTTGCTGGGGCGGTCACGATCGCGCCGCGCTGGGTAACGGCCGCCAGCTTGCCGGTGTCCGGCCGCAGGCCGGTCACCTCGTCCTCGGTGGCCACGACCACGAGGAAGTCCTCCGGCGCGCGGCCGGTCCAGACCGGCGCCGTGACGCCGAGCGCGTCCAGCAGGCCGGGCGGCGGCTCTTCCTGGCTGGCCGGCCTAGCCGGGAAGTCGAGCACGATCAGGTCGCCGTCGCGCCGCGCGGTCAGCGGGCCGCTGGCCGACTCGAACGTGATCGGCTCGCCCGCCGCGGCCAGGCCGGTCTCGAGCAGGACGTGCGCGCTGGCCAGGGTGGCGTGACCGCACAGCGCCACCTCGACGACGGGCGTGAACCAGCGCAGCAGCCAGCCGCCCGGCCGCGGCTCGACGAAGGCGGTCTCGGCCAGGTTCATCTCGGCCGCCAGCCGCTGCATCCACCGGTCATCCGCCGGCCGGTCGAGCAGGCAGACGGCCGCCGGGTTGCCGGCGAACGCCGCGTCCGTGAAGGCATCCACGACGAAAATCCGCATGACCGCACGATATTACGCGGACGTCGCGGCGAGCCCGGCCGCCAGCGCCGCGAGCCGGCGGCCCCGGATTGAGCGGAACCAGCCTGGCGCCCGGCATCGTCCAAGGGGCATGGCACCGAAAATCGGCCGGCTGCGGTGGGCTCTCGTCAGCGCGGTACTGCTCGCCGTGGCCGCGCTGGGCGCTGGCTGCAGCTCCGCGCCCGGCGCCCGGGTCTCCGCGCTGGGAGCCCGGTCGCCCGGCGCTCCCGGGCCGGCGGTCTCCGGCTCGGCGGCGCGGGTACCGGCGGCGTCACCCGGCGCCGCCGGGCCGCCAACGCGGTTCATCTCGCTCCGCCTCGAGCCCAGGCGGCTTCGTGCCAGCCACCCGGCCAGCTTCCTCGAGGTGGCGGTCAGCGACTTCAGCACGGGCGCGATCGTCCGGCGGCTGCTGCCGGCCAGCCGGGACGGCATGCGGGTGACGGGCCTCGCGCTGGACCGGTCGGGCGACCTGTGGATCACCTACAGCCGGGGGCCGGTCTCGCGCGGCGACACCGCCGGGGGTGATCCGCGCCCGGACAGCTGCGGCAACATGATCGCCATCCTGCACGCCGGCACCGGCCGGGTCACGACGTTCCTGCGGACCGGCGACAGCGTCCTGATCAGCGGCGCGGCGCCGAGCCCGGACGGCCGGCTGCTCGCCTACGGCGAGTCCGGCTGCGCCACCGGCTACTTCAACTCCTACCTGCGGGTCACCGACCTGGGCACCGGGCGGAGCTGGACCATCGGCCAGGGCCTGGCCCGCTGTCACCTGGTCACCGACCCGTCCTGGAGCACCGACGGCCGGGCGCTGATCGTGGGCTACGCGCCGGCCGCCGAGCCCGCCTACTCCGGCCCGCAGGGCACCTGCCCGCAGCCGCGCCGGGAGCGGCTCGTCAGCCTCCCGGCCGGCGCGGCCCAGCCGGGGCTGAGCGGCAGCGGCGCCGAGGCGGACCCGGGATGTCAGATCACCTCGGCGGCCGGCACCGCCGGCGGCGGCATGCTGGCGATCGAGGCGTGCGGCCGCGAGGACTACCTGCAGGGACGTGCCCGGCTGCTGGTCTTTGGCCCGCGGCTCGGCCTGGTCAGGCGGATCACGCTGGGACGCTGCACCGACGGCAACGGTCTCAGCCCGGACCTGTCCGGCCGCAGCGTGCTGGTGAGCGCCTACCTGTACTGCAACCCGCCAGGGCGGCCCGGGCCGGTCACCCGGCTGTGGAACTACAGCCGCGGCGCGCTCCGCCTGATCACCAGCGTGCCGGGAGACGCCATGGGCGTTTCCCTGATGACCTGGTAGCGCCGGTCAGACCGGCAGCGCGAGCGCGCCGGCCACGACCGCGGCCACCGCCGCGAACACCCGCAGCCAGCCGGAGGCCGCGCCCGTCCCGGCGGCCGGGAGCAGCGCGGCCCCGCAGCAGAGCACGAGCAGCCCGAGCCCGGCGGCGAGCACCGGAAGCTGCGGCCGGAGCGTGGCGGGCCGGGCACCGGACTCGGCAAGGTAGACGGCGAAGAGGAAGGCGATCAGCGCGACGGCGAGCAGTCCGGTGTGCCACGGCCGCGAATGGTGCAGCGCCTCGAGCGCCAGTGCCGCGATGACCAGGCCCCCGGCCCACGGCCCCGCCTGCAGCGCTTCGAGCAGCAGCCGCCTGGTCCGGCCCATCAGTTTCTCGAAAACGTCCGCCTCTGGCACCCGGTCGCCGGCCGCCAGCCGGGCTACCGCCGCCGCGGCGCAGCTGATCCCGACGATCAGCGCCGGGCGGGTGCCGGACCCGCCGCCGGCCAGCGGGCTCGCGGACCAGGCCACGCAGGCCGCGGCGAGCGGCCCGGCGGCCATCGTGCTCCGTGCGCGCGTCGTCAGCCGCGCGCTCCGCTCGCGCGTCACCGGTGGCTCACCATCACCCGCCGGGTGTACGGGGCGAGCGGCTCGTCCAGGCTCTGCTCGCCGTCCCAGTGCACGATCGGGATCCCCAGTTCGCGCAGGGAGAACCTGATCGCGTCCTGCTCCATCCGCCAGATCCGCCTGGCCAGCTCGGCGAAGCGGTCCTGCCCGCCGCCGGGATCGGCGTTGAGCACGTCGACGATCAGCAGGGTGAAGCCTCGCCCGCGCAAGTCGCGCAGGGTCTCCACCAGCCGGCCGTCGAGCAGCGGGCTGAACACGATGATCAGCGCGCCGGGCGGCAGGGCGGCCCTGGGCAGCCGGCTGATCCCGCTGCGGTCGCCTGAGTTGCCGGGCTCGGCGAGCATTGCGTCCATGATCCGGTGAAACTGCCGCTGACCGGTGCCGGGGGTGATCCAGCTGGCCTGGCTGCGGTACGCGATGAAGCCGACCCGGTCCCTTGCCGCCAGGTAGGCCCTGACCGTGGCGGCGGCGCCGCGGTGCACCAGGTCGGACGTGGTCGCGCCGGGACTGCCGACGTCCGCGGTGCCGTCGGCCAGGACGACCACGTTCTGCACGCGCTCGGCGGCGAAGGTGTTCAGCTGCAGGCTGCCCCGCCGGGTCGTCGCTGGCCAGTTGATCCGCCGCTGCCGGTCGCCCGGGATGAACCCGCGGACGCCGGCGAACTCGCTCCCGTCGCCGGGCACCCGGGCGGCGTGCTCGCCCAGCCGGCTCGGCAGCCTGCTGAGCACCACCCTGCTGCGCTGGTGGGCGGGCAGCGGGTAGCAGTCGATCCGTGGCAGCGGGACCGCCGCCCGCCCCTCGCTGATCCCCCACCGGTCCTGCAGAGTGATCTGAAGGACGCCGACCTGGCGGCGGCCCCAGTGGTTGGCCAGGAACGGAAGGTCGGGCCGGCCGTCGCCGTCCGGGCCGTCGTCCTGGCGGCCGCCCTGGCCGGCCGCGCCCGCCGGCCCGGGCGTGATCGCGCGGGCGGGGTCGATGCGCAGTTCCACCGCGAGATCGCCGTAGCCGGATACGGTCACCCGGACGGCTGCGTACTCGCCTTCGATCATGCGGCGTGCGGTCAGCGTCGCGCTCACCAGGATGCTGCGCGGCCTGTCCTGCCGCCAGGCGGCGAGCAGCAGCAGGGCCGGGGCGGCGGGCGCGGCGAACTCCGCCCGCCGCGTGAGCACCGCGATCGCCAGGCCGGCCAGGGCGAGCGTGACCAGGCGCCTGGCGTGCCGGGAAGGTCCCCAGCTCAGCTCGACCGGGTGCGGCTGGCCGGGAGTCACCACGGCCGCCCGCGCTTCGGTGTGCCCGGTCGTCATCGCGGTCGTCATCGGAGTCGTCATCGGAGTCGTCATCGGAGTCGTCATCGGGTTGTCAGCTGTGCGCGCCGGCCGGGCTGGTGCGCGGCACGGGCACCGCCGAGAGCAGGCGGCCGACCACGTCGTCGGCGCTGACCTGGCGCACCCACAGTTCGGGCCGCAGCGTGATCCGGTGCGCGAGCGCGGCGACGGCGACGTACTTGACGTCGTCGGGAACCACGAAGTCGCGGTTGCTCAGCAGCGCCTGGCCGCGGGCCAGCTGGACAAGCGCGAGCCCGCCGCGGGGGCTGGCGCCGACCTGGATCTGCTGGTTCTCCCTGGTCGCCCGGATGATCGACACCACGTACTCCAGCAGGTCACCGGACACTTCGACCTGCTCAAGCGAGGCGCGCATCGCCAGCAGCTCGGCGGCGTGGGTGATCTGGCGCAGTGCCGCGTTCTCCGTCTTGCGGGCGATGCGGCGGGCCAGCATGGCGACCTCGTCCTGGCCGGACAGGTAGCCGAGCCGCAGCCGGATCAGGAAGCGGTCGAGCTGAGCCTCCGGCAGCTCGTAGGTGCCCTCGTACTCGATCGGGTTGTCGGTGGCCAGCACCACGAAGGGCCGCGGCAGCTGCCGTGTCTCGCCGTCCATGCTGACCTGGCCCTCGCCCATGGCCTCCAGCAGCGCGGCCTGGGTCTTGGGGGGAGTCCGGTTGATCTCGTCGGCGAGCAGCAGCTGGGTGAAGACGGGCCCCGGGCGGAAGACCATCTGCCCGGTGCGCTGGTCATACAGCGGTGCGCCGACCACGTCGGAGGGCAGCAGGTCCGGGGTGAACTGGATCCGCGCGAAGTCCAGGCCCAGTGCGGTCGCGAACGACCGGGCGATGAGCGTCTTGCCCAGCCCGGGCAGGTCCTCCAGCAGGATGTGACCGCCCGCCAGGATGCCGATCATGACGAGTTCCAGCGCTCGGCGGTGCCCGACGACCGCACGCTCGATCTCGTCGAGCACCGCCGCGCACCGCCCGGCGGTCTGCCGTGGGGTGACGACCGGGCCGGTCGTGCCGGGCATCCCGGTCGTGCCGGGCAGCCCGGTCATGCTGGCCGGCCTGCTGGTCGGATCCGTCACAGTCGCTCCAGTCGGTCGATGAGGAGGGCCAGGGTCCGCGGTGGTATGCCCGGCCGCCTGCTCAGCTTGCTGTCGTCCCTGCCGCTAGGGCGGATCGCCGGCCGGGCCGGGTCCACCCAGTACCACAGCCCTTCGTCGCGGCCGTCCTGGCACAGCAGCCGCCTGGCTCGTTCAGGATCATCTCGCAGGCTGACCCCGTGCCGCTCGGCAAGCCGCGCTGCCAGCAGGTGCTGCAGGGTCGGCCTCAGCCCGGCGTCGTAGGACGTCAGCGACTGCGTGGCGTCCGCCAGCCCCGTGCGCTTGCTCCAGAACGCGGTGAACGAGACCGGGTAGCGACCGGCTGCGCTTTCCTGCTCCGGACGCGCCAGTTCCTGCCGGGCTGGCAGCACGCCGCGGAACCCGATCAGGATGATCACCGCCGCGCCGATGGCGACCGCGGCGGGCCCGGCCGGCCCGGCCAGCGCGTAGCCGGCCACGCCGGCGGCGAGGACCAGCAGCACCGCGATGATGATCTCCGGGATCGCCCCTCGCCAGCCCTCGGCCGACCTGTCGCCCTGGCCGGCCGCCCTGGCTGGCCTGGCTGGGCCAGCTGGCCCCGTCGGCCTGGCCGGGCCGGCTGTCCTGGCTGGGTCGCCGGCGTCGGCCGGCCACGCCGCGGCCGCGCCTCCCCGGTGCCGGCCGGCTACAGCCTGCCGTTCAGGGCCGCGCCGGCCGGCCGCTGCCTGCCCTGCACGGCGGCGCCGGCCGGTCATGGTCTCGCCTTCCCGCCGTCGGCCTGGGCGGCGGCTGCCTGGGCGGCGGCTGCCTGGGCGGTGGCTGCCTGGGCCGCGATGCTCGCGGCCAGCTCGCCGAGCGCCCGCCGCGCGGCCGTCCTGGCCGCCGCCGGAAGCGGGTGACTGGAGAAGCGCGCCTCGTAGAACAGCGCAGTCAGCCGCCCGGCAGCGTCGCCGCGGACGAGGCCGGCGCTGGCGGCCCTGGCCAGCAGCTCGTCGGGCGTTTCGGCGGCGGCTCTCGCCGCGCCCGCGCTGGCCAGGCTGCGTTCCATCGCCAGGTAGCAGGCGATGATCGCGGCCCTGGCGTCATCAAGCTCGCGCAGCGCCGACCGGCCGGACTCGACGGCCTCGCGGAGCGTCCTTTCGTCGTCTTCGGGCGCGGGCCAGGCTTCCGCCAGGTAACCGGGCCGCCGCCTGAGCACGATCACGCAGGCCACGATCGCCGCCGCCAGCACGAGGACGAGCAGCATGGTGAGGATCGAGCCGACCGGCAGATGCAACCAGAACAGTTTCCATCGCCGGAGCCAGCCGTTACCGAGGGTCGGCGCCGGCATCGGCGGCTGGTGCCGGGCGTTCCCCCCATGCAGGCTGGTCAGCACGAGGGCAACCGGGATGACGACGAGCCCGGCGATGATCGCCGCCGCCAGGACGCCGCGCAGCCTCGCCGCCAGGACGGCATCGTGCGGCGCTCGCCGCCGGCGGATGGCCAGCGCGATCAGTGCCAGGGCGAGGACGGCTTCGAGGGAGAGGCCAACGGCCAGGCCGTGGGCCCGCGGCGCGTCAGCGAAGCTGATCGGCCGGACCTCGCCGCGGAGCCCAGTCACGACGGCCGCGACCAGCACCGCGGCCAGCACGACCCTGGCAAGCTGCCGGCGGGACTCGGCGGCCTCCCCGCTGGTCCCCGGCCGTACCTCGGCTGACCTCATCTTGCTAGGCCAATGCCGAGCGCCGCGCGGATCGTGTGGCTCATCAGCGGCCGACCCCATCTGGCTAGCCAAGGCCGTCGCCGGCTGGCATCACCACGGCCAGCACCGGGATCACGCCGCGCTCGCCCAGCATGCACGCGGCCTTGGCGGTCCGCTCGTTCATGTCGGCGGCGATCGCCTTGCCGTCGATGACACGGGTCATCGGCTGATCTCCTGTCGGTGCGCTGGCGGGCCGCGCCAGAGTCAGAGCGTACCCGGCGCGGGCCGCAGCGCCTGGCCGGTGCGCCCTGGCACGACCTGGGCCGGACGGAAACTCAGTCTCCGGAACGACGACGGATGGCCGCGCCAGCGGGCATGCTTGGGAGCGCGCCGGCGGCCGGCCGATCGTGGCGGGCGGCGAGACGAGAACGGCGCGCAGCCGAAAGCGCGCACGCAGGCGCGGGCGCGGCTTCGGGCGCGGGCGTTGCGGCGGCCGTCCCGGGCGGCGTCAGCATCGCGGACGAAGGCGAGGCCAGCGGAAAGTGACCGAGCACGCATCGGCGCGGGCGGCGGTCCTGCCCGGAGCTCCGGCGCCGGGGACCGTCATCGACACCAGGGCCCTGACGAAACGCTATCCGGGCCAGGTGATCGCGCTCGACGAGCTCACCGTGTCGGTGGCGCCCGGGGTCACCGGCCTGGTCGGGGCCAATGGCGCGGGGAAGTCCACGCTGATAAAGATCCTGCTCGGCCTGCTCGTCCCGACGACGGGCAGCGCGAGCGTGCTGGGGCACGACTGCGAGCGCGACGGCGAGCGGATCAGGGGCCTGACCGGCTACATGCCCGAGCACGACTGCCTGCAGCCCGACGTCACGGCCACGGAGTTCGTCACCCACCTGGGCCGGATGTCCGGCCTGCCGCCGACCGCGGCGAAGGAGCGCGCGGCGGAATCGCTCCGGCACGTCGGCCTCTACGAGGAGCGCTACCGGCAGATCGGCACCTACTCGACCGGCATGAAGCAGCGGGTGAAGCTGGCCCAGGCGCTGGTCGGCGACCCGCGCCTGCTGCTGCTCGACGAGCCCACCATCGGCCTCGACCCGGCCGGCCGGGCCGCGATGCTGGAGCTCGTCAGCCGGATCGGCGCGAGCTTCGGCATCTCCATCGTCGTCGCGTCCCACCTGCTCGGCGAGCTTGAGCAGATCTGCGATCACATCGTCGCGATCGAGGCCGGGAAGCTGCTGCGGTCCGACACGGTCGTCAGCTTCACCCAGGCGAGCCAGGTGCTGGTGATCGAGGTCGAGGAGGGCACCAGGCAGCTGCTTGACGAGCTGGGCAGGCGAGGCCTGGGCCCGACGGCGCAGGACCGGGCGGTGCTGGTCAGGCTGGACGGCGAGGGCACCTATGACGCGGTCCGTGACGCCGTCGCCGATCTCGGCCTGCCGCTGAACCGGATGGAGCGCCGGCGGCACCGGATCGAGGAGCTGTTCCAGGACGACGAGGCGGAGCGCAGCGAGATGACGGGAGCGGCCGATGCCCGCTGACGCAGCCAGGCCGACGCCGGCCAGCCCGGCCCACGTCCCGGCCCCGGCCCCCGTTCCGGTCCCCATGACGGCCGCCGCCTCCGGCGTCATCCACGACCTGGGCTACCGCCGCTACGACGGCAGGCGGCTCGGCCGGGCGCAGATCGCCCGGGCGCTGTGCTGGCACAGCCTGCGCTCCGCGTTCGGCATCGGCCGCGGCGTCAAGGCCAAGATCATTCCGGTGATCGCGTTCGGCATCATGTGCCTGCCCGCGATCGTCAACGCCGTGGCCGTGGCCACCAGCGCATCGCACGCGCCCGTCGTGCACTACGACACCTACACCTCCGCCGTGCGAGTGCTGGTCATGACGGTCTTCATCGCCGCGCAGGCGCCCGAGCTTGTCTCCCGTGACCTGCGCAGCCACGTCCTGCCGCTCTACTTCTCCCGGCCGATCCGCAGGATCGACTACCCGCTGGCCAAGCTCGCCGCGTTCGTCCTCGCCTGCCTGATCATGATCGAGGTCCCGGAGCTGCTGCTCTACCTGGGCACGGTCCTGCAGGCGCACGGCCTCAGCGCGATCTGGGCCCAGACACGGGGCCTCGTTCCCGGCCTGCTCGTCGGGCTGATGTGGGCCGTCGTGCTCGCCGCGATCGGCCTGGCGCTCGCCTCGCTCAGCGGGCGCCGAGCGTACGCGACGGGCACGATCGCGATCTTCTTCTTCCTCACCTGGACGCTGGCCAGGCTGCTGAGCCACATCGCGGCCCGGGTAGGCGGCCCCGGCCGGCCCGTCCCCGTCCCCGGCGCCATCGGGCCGCCGCACGGCCATAACGTCTTCACCGTCGTCCCGCGCCCGGTGCCGGCCGGGGAGCACCTGGCCGGCCTGATCAGCCCGTTCACCGCGCTGGACGGCGTCAGGGAGTGGCTCGGCGGCACGACGCCTGGCATCATTCCCGACCCGGGCGGCTACGGCCCGGCGTACGGGCTGATGGTCCTCGTCTTCCTCGGCGTCGCCGTCGGCGGGCTGATCGCCCGGTACCGGAAGGTTGGCATCGCGTGACCGCCATCGAAGTGCGCAACGTCTCCCGCTGGTACGGCAACGTCGTCGCGATCAACGACGTCTCGATGTCGGTCGGGCCAGGCGTCACCGGCCTGCTGGGCCCCAACGGCGCCGGAAAGTCGACGCTGCTGCACATGATCGCCGGCTTCCTGCAGCCGTCCAGGGGCGAGGTGACGGTAGGGGGCGAGCCGAGCTGGCGCAACGCCGGGCTGTTCAGGACCGTCGGCCTGGTGCCCGAGCATGCGTCGGTCTACGCGTTCCTCACCGGCGCTGAGTTCGTCCGGGCCACCGCGAAGCTGCACGAGCTGCCGGATCCCGGCGCGGCGGCCCGCCGCGCCATCGCGATCGTGGAGATGGCGGACGCCCAGGATCGCAAGATCACGACGTATTCCAAGGGCATGCGGCAGCGGATCAAGGTGGCCGCGGCCCTGGTGCACGATCCCGGGGTGATCCTGCTCGACGAGCCGTTCAACGGCATGGACCCGCGCCAGCGGCTGCACATGATGGACCTGCTGCACGGGCTCGGGGCGCAGGGCCGCACGATCCTCTTCAGCTCGCACATCCTGGAAGAGGTGGAACGGCTGTCCGGAACCATCCAGGTGATGGTGTCCGGCCGGCTCGCCGCGTCCGGCGACTTCCGCGCGATCAGGCGGCTGATGACCAGCCGGCCGCACGTGTTCCTGGTGCGAACCTCGGACGACCGCCTGCTCGGCGCGAGGCTGATCGGCCGGCCCGCCGTCACCGGCGTCGAGCTGACGCCCCGCGGGCTGCAGGTACGCACGTCGGACTACGGCACCTTCACCAGGGAGCTCGCCAGCCTGACCAGGGACGCCGGCATCAGGCTGCGCGAGCTGCTGCCTGCCGACGAGTCCCTGGAGAGCGTGTTCGCCTACCTGATCGCATCCTGACCACGTGCCGGTCCGGGAACGGATCAGCGAGAAAGCAGCCACCACATGTCCGGCATTGTCAACGGCACCGTCGCGAGCATCACGTTCCGCGCGACGATGGGCCGCAAGCGGGCGTTCCTGTTCGCGATCCCCCCGGTGATCCTGCTCCTGGTCACGGCGGCGCTGAAGGCCGCCAGGCCGGAGCGGGCGGCCTGGCCGGCCGACATCCTCGGCGTGTTCGGGTTCTCCGTGGTGCTGCCGCTGACGGCGCTGATCATCGGCACCAGCGTGCTGGGCGCGGAGATCGACGACGGCAGCATCGTGCACCTGCTGGCCACCCCGGTGCGCCGCTCATCGGTGATCATCACCAAGTTCGCGGTGGCCGCCGTCATGACAATGATCTTCGTCGCGGTGCCCGAGCTGCTGGCCGGGCTGATCGCGACCGGGGGAGTCACCAGGCTGGCGGTCGGCGTGTTCGCCGGAGCGCTGGCAGGATCGGTCATCTACAACGCGTTCTTCGTGATGGTGTCGGTCCTGACCACCCGGGCCATCGCAGTCGGGCTGCTGTACCTGCTGGTCTGGGAGGGCCTGCTCGGCAACCTGGTCAGCGGCGCGAGCGAGCTGTCGATCGGGCAGTACTCCCTCGGCCTGGCCAACTCCATCGCGCGCGACCCCGCGCTGAACGCGCACCTGACCCTGACGACGGTCATCGTCGGAGGCGCCATCGTCACCGTCGCCGCGCTTGCCGTCGCGATCCGCCGGCTGGGAGCGTTCTCCGTCAAGGGCGACGCGGCGTGAGCTGAGCATCGGCGGCGGCCAGCGGCCGGACGGGAATGCGGGCCGTGAACGTGCTCCCGGGTCCGCCGGTCGTCGCAGCCGGGACGGCCTAGCCGCGGCCGGGGTCTCCGTCGCCTGCGCGTCCGGTGCTTGTCGTCATCGGTAGTCGGGGTTGTCGAAGTCGAACCGGCATCCGGCGTCCCATTCGGAGCGCTGGTTCCCGTGGGCGGGGATGCCGCCGGCGTCCTTGAGCATGCGGGCCATGTGCAGCAGGTTCCAGGTCATGAACGTGGTGTTGCGGTTGGTGAAGTCGTTCTCCGGGCCGCCGGAACCGGGGTCGAGGTAGGACGGGCCTGGCCCGGCTTCCCCGATCCAGCCGGCGTCGGCTTGCGGCGGGATGGTGTAGCCGAGGTGCTGGAGGCTGTAGAGGACGTTCATCGCGCAGTGCTTGACCCCGTCCTCGTTGCCGGTGATCAGGCAGCCGCCGGCCCGGCCGTAGTAGGCGTACTGCCCGGCGTCGTTGAGCAGGTGCGAGCACGCGTAGAGGCGCTCGACCACCTTCTTCATCACCGAGCTGTTGTCGCCGAGCCAGATCGGGCCCGCCAGCACCAGGATGTCGGCGGCCAGGACCTGCTGGTAGATGCGCGGCCAGTCGTCGGCGGGCCAGCCGTGCTCGGTCATGTCCGGCCACACGCCGGTGGCGATCTCGTGGTCGACCGCCCGGATGTTATCGACCTGGACGCCGTGTTCCGTCATGATGCGCGCGCTGACGTCGATCAGCCCCTGGGTGTTGCTGGGCTCCGGTGACCGCTTCAGGGTGCAGTTGATCACTAGCGCGCGCAGGTCGTCGTAACGCTGGCTCGGGTGACTCATCGGTCAAGGCTCCTTGCTGGGCTGAAAGGGCATGAACGTTGCTGATGGTGGCGGGCATGGCCGTGCTCGTTCTCGTGCAGCGGGGTTTCTACAGGAGTTCTGGATCCTGCTCGACGTGCAGCAGGGCAGGCCCGTCCGTGCTGAACAGGCGGGCCATCGCGGCATCGAGCTGCTGCCTGCTGTCGACCTTGATGCCGGTCGCGCCGCACAGCCCGGCATACGCGGCCCAGTCAGGATTGTGCAGGGATGTGTGCCAGACCGGGAAGTCGGCGGCGAGCTGCTCCTTGCCGATCTTGCCGAGCGAGTGGTTGTCGAGCAGCACGTGCTTGATCGGGATGCCGTACTTCACGGCGGTGGTGAGCTCAGCGGCGTACTGCCCGAAGCCGCCATCGCCGGTGACGGCGACGACGGGCCGGCCGGGCGCGGCCGCCCACGCGCCGAGCGCGGCGGGATACCCGAAGCCGATCGACCCGAGATACCCGGACATCAGCACGGGCTGGCCCTTCGACTCCAGGTAACGGCCCAGCGAGTACGCGTGGTTGCCGACGTCGACCGTGACGACGGCGTCCTCGGGCAGATGCTGCGACAGGGCGGCGAAGACGGCCGCGGCACCGACGCCGCGGCCCCGGTCGTCGGCAACCCGGCGCGCCTTCTCAGCCCGCCAGATGGCCCACCGCGCCGCCACGTCCGGGCGCTGGTCCTCGGTCCTTGTCTCACCAAGGCACTCAAGCAGGGCGGTCAGCGTGAGCGCCGCGTCGCCGACGACGCCCGCGGTGACCGCGTCGAAACGGCCGATCGCCGCTGGGTCGTCGTCAATTTCCAGGATGGCCTTGTACGGCGCGATCCCGGTGTGGTTGGAGAACGACGCGCCGACCACGACCAGCAGGTCGGCCTCGTTCATCAGCCAGCTCGCCACCGGCGTCCCGCTGCGCCCCAGCACGCCGGCGCCGAGCGGGTGGCTGTCAGCGACCAGCCCCTTGGCCTTGAACGTCGTCAGGACGGGAGCGTTGAGCCGGCCGGCCAGGGCCAGGATCTGCTCGGTGGCCTGCCGGGCGCCGTGGCCGACGATCAGCACCGGCCGTCGGCTGGCCAGGATCAGGGCGGCGGCGCGGGCCAGCTCAGGCTCGCTCGGCTGGGTAAGCCGGCCGGCCAGCCGACCCTGCGGGGTCTTGGCGGCGGCGTCGCTTGGCTGGGTCTGCACTTCGTCGGGCAGCACGAGATGGGCGACGCCGCGGGCGTCGGTGGCATGCTTCACGGCCAGGGCGGCCAGCTCGGAGTGGTCGCTGCCGCCGTGCACGGAGGTAGTCCAGGCGGCCACGTCGCGGAAGACGGCGGTCAGGTCCAGGTCCTGGAAGGCGCCGCGCCCGAGCACCGCCGACGGCACCTGACCGGAGATCGCCACGACCGGCGACTGGTCGAGCTTCGCGTCATAAAGGCCGGTCAGCATGTTGGTCGAGCCGGGGCCCGCGATCGCGAAGCAGACGGCCGGGCGACCGCAGAGCTTGCCGTACGCGCTGGCCGCGAAGGCGGCCGCGCCCTCGTGCCTGATCCCGATGTAGGTCAGCTCCCCGCGCTCCTCGGCCCGTCGCATGGCGTCGGCGAAGCCCAGGTTGGAATGGCCGACCATGCCGAACACGTGCGTGATCCCGAAGGCGACGAGCGTCTCGACCAGCACGTCGCTCACCGTGCGGCTGCGCTCCGCAATCGCGGGTAGGTGTACGTAGGCGCCGTCGGCACGTTCGTCCACCTGGTAAGACGGGACCCCGTCGGAGAAGCCCCCCGGGGGCAGCCCGGTCAGCGGGTCGTAGTCGTACCCGTGCCAAGGGCAGCGCAGCCAGCCCTTCTCGATCGAGCCCTCGCCGAGCGGGCCGCCCTGGTGCGGGCACCTGTTCTCCAGCGCGCCGAGGCGGGTACCGCACCGGGCCAGCGCGACCGTACGGCCGTCCACGGTGACACTGCGGACTCGTCCCTCATCCGGAACGTCGACCGGGTCGATCCGGTGCCAGCTGCTGCTGTTCATGTGTGGTGCCTCTCACGGTGACGAGTTCTGACCCGGCAACACCCTTGCAGTCAGCGATAGCGGCCCGGCCGTTACACCATTCGGCGGCACAATTGTGACGGTCGGCCTCGAAGCACTGGCGGGCGGAAGTCTGCGGGTTCGAGGAGATTGACACTGCGTGCACTGGGCGTGCGACGCTGAACGGCAGAATGTCCTTGGGAGGGCACGCCATGGCTGGTCGATGCGCAGGGCGAAAGGTTACTTTAGTGGAGTCGGCGGCTGCCGTGCAGGCGCAGTGAGCGACGAGGGCACCCCGGCTCCGGGCGCGGGCACCCCGGCTCCGGGCGCGGGCACCCCGGCTCCGGGCGCGGGCACCCCGGCTCCGGGCGCGGGCACCCCGGCTCCGGGCGCGGGCACCCCGGCCCCGGGCGCGGGCACCCCGGCCCCGGGCGACGACAACCCGGTGCGGGAGGGCAAGTCCCCGCGGCCCCGGGCCAGCTCAGCCCGGCCGCGGACGAGATCATCGCGCCCGCGGACGCCCCGTCCTGAGGCAGCCGCCAAGAAGGACGAAACTACCCAGCCCCCGGGCGCGAACACCCCGGCCCCCGGCGAGGGCACCCCGGCCCCGGGCGAGGGCACCCCGGCCCCGGGCGAGGGCACCCCGGCCCCGGGCGAGGGCGCTGCGGCGCCGGAGGGCAAGTCCCCGCGGCCCCGGGCCAGATCCCCCCGCCCGCGGGCGACATCCCGGCCCCGGACCGAGATCAGCGCCGCCCCGGCAGACAAGATCGCCGGATACCGGCTTGAGGAGCAGATCGGCCAGGGCGGCATGGCCGTCGTCTACCGGGCTCGAGACGAGCGGCTGGACCGCCGGGTAGCGCTCAAGCTGCTCGCGCCAGGACTGGCCGCAGACGCCGCGTTCCGGCAGCGGTTTATCCGCGAGTCACGTGCAGCGGCAGCGGTCGACCACCCCAACATCATCCCGATCTACGAGGCGGGTGAGGCCGGCGGTTCCCTGTTCATCGCCATGCGTTACGTGCAGGGCGGCGACGTCCGGTCGCTGCTTGATCGGAGCGGCCCGCTGGCGGCGGGCCGGGTATGGAGCATCATCACCCAGGTCGCTGCGGCGCTCGACGCGGCCCATGGATACGGCCTGGTCCACCGCGACGTCAAGCCAGCCAACATGCTGCTCGATGCGAGCGCCAGGGCTCCCGCGCAGGGCCGCAGCCTGCGCACCGACGACGAGGCTGAGCACGTCTACCTTTCCGATTTCGGGATCAGCAAGCACTCGCTCTCCACCACCAGCCTCACCCTGACGGGGCAGTTCGTCGGCACCCTCGACTACATCGCCCCCGAGCAGCTCGACGGGCGCAACGTGGACGGGCGCGCCGACCAGTACTCGCTCGGTTGCGCCGCATTCGAGCTGCTCAGCGGAACGCCGCCGTTCCGCCGGGAGCAGGGCCTCGCGATGATCACGGCGCACCTGTCTGAGCCGCCGCCATCGCTCGCAGCCCGGCGGGCTGACCTTCCGCCTGCCGTCGATGCCGTGCTGGCCGGCGCGATGGCGAAGTCGCCGGACGGGCGTTACCCGACCTGCGCGCAGTTCGCTGCGGACCTGGGCCGCGCCCTGGGCCTGATACCCGGCGACCCTGCGCCGCCACGCACGCAGCACACTGACCCTGGCCCCGGCGCGGGCTACCCGCCCCCGCCGTGGCCAGCCACCGAAGTGCCCGGACGAGCACCGGGACAGGATGCAAGTCCCGCGCGCAACCTCACTCCTGGCGGGCAGCGCGACGTCCGGCCGCCAGCCGATCACCCCGCGATCCCCGGCTCTGCGCCACCGGCCGGCCCGCCCGCAAGCCCCGGCTCTCGGCCGGCCGCCAGCGCGCCCACAAGCTCCGGCCCGCCCACGATGTACGGCCCGGGCGGCCCCGGCTGGCAGCCGCAGCCGCCCGCGCGACGATCCCGCGGCCTGATCGCTGCAGTGGTTATCGCAGCGGTCGCCGTGCTGGCAGCGGCCGCGGTCGTGGCCGTGGTCCTCGTTGGCCACAACCGCACCCCGCCGTCGCCCTCGCCCTCGCCGTCGCCCTCGCCCTCGCCGTCACCCTCGCCCTCGCCGTCGCCGTCGCCGTCGCCCTCGCCGTCGGGGTCGCCACTCGCCGAAGCGACTGCCGTCAGCAACCTGCTGGCTACCGGTGCCACCAGCAGCCTTCGGCTGAGTGATGCGGCGGACAAGGTCCAGTCCTGCACCCAGCTGTCCCGCAGCATCCGGCAGATCCAGCAGGTTCGCGATCAGCGTCAGACCGAATACGCTCAGGCTCAGGACCTGTCGACAGGCGCGCTCCGCCGCGGCGCTGTGCTGAAGTCTGACCTCACGAATGCGCTTTTCTACTCGCTGAGCGCTGACAACGACTACCTGACGTGGGCGCAGCAGCAGCAGACCGATTGCCAGGCTGGGAGTCAATCGAGCTCTGCGCTTACCGCCGACCAGCAGGCAGTCCACTTCAAGACCCTGTTCGTCAGGCTATGGAATCCGACTGCGGCCCAGTACGGCTTGCCCTCGACGTCGGTGAGCAGCATGTAGCAGCTGCTCCCGCCCGGCCGGCAACCCGGCACGGCGTTCTCGCGGATCACCGGTGCGGATCACCGCCGCGGGTCGCTGGCCCGTGACCGATAGACGTCCCTCGCTATGGTCTCGACGGTCTCGATCCCGTAGGCCTCCGTCGGACTGCCCCTGGTCAGCACGGCGAGCACGTAGTTACGACCGTGGCCAAAGATCCACCCGATGCTGTTGACCTGCCAGTCGGACGGCCCGAGGGGAAGCCAGCCGTTCTTGAGCGCCACGGTCGTGCCAGCGGGGACACCGCCGGAAACGCCCCAGTCCTGATCGGCTTCGACGTGCTCCATCAGGGACAGTCCGTAGTGACGAGAGGCGCCGGACAAGACCGCGTTGGGATAAGCGAACTTCGAGACGAGGGTCACTTCATCGAGAGCGGTCGTCGTCGTCAGGCCCCAGCCGGGCAAGGAGGTACCAGGAATCAGGGCCAGTGTGGAGGGCGTCGTGTCCGTCATGCCGGCGGACCGGTCGAACCGTGCGAGTGCGGCCGGACCGCCCACGTCGGCGAGCAGCGCGGTAGCTGAATCATTGTCGCTGTTCTCGATCATCGACGGCATCAGCTCGGCCTCTGCGGCCGGCAGCGCACGGCCGGCCGCTGCTGCCTCCTGCAGAGCAGTACCCATGATCTCCACCTTCACGATGCTCGCGGTGTCTTGAGCGGACCGCGGGTGGAGCAGCCAGGTGCGCTGGGTGCGTGCGTCGTACAGTGCTGCGGTCACGTCACCAGACCGGCTGGCGAGATAGCTGCGAAGGCGGCGGCTCGCAAAGGGAGAGGTAACAGCTCGTGGCTTAGCTGCGCTTGGCGTAGCGGCCGGCGCCGATGCCGTCGGCTGGCGGGTGAGAGTGCGTAGCGTGTCTTTCGGCCCGGCGCCACCACTGCCCGCGCAGCCCGCCGCGAGGGAAGCGATCGCCGCGAGTAAGGCGAGGTGGTGGGACCTCCCCCTGCAGCGGCGCATGACCGTTATCTTAGGGCCGCCAGAGCCTGAGCAGGGTCTCGCAGGTCGGGGGAGCGCGACGGCCGGAGCGGAAGGCATACCTTAAACGTGCTTCCGCGGCCCTCGTCCCCGTCGACCGAGATCGTGCCGTTGTGCGCTTCCACGATGGCCTTGGTGATCGTCAGCCCTAGGCCGGTGCCGGGGATCACCAGCCGCGTGGCGGCCGCGGTACGGAAGAACCGCTCGAAGACCCGCTCCCGGTCGGCGGCCGGGATGCCGATGCCGGTGTCGGTGACTGTGAGCACAGCCTGGTCCCCTTGAACTCCGAGCCCGACCTCGACCTTCCCCCCGTCCGGGGTGAACTTCACCGCGTTGGAGATGAGGTTGCCGATTAGCTGGGCGATGCGTGTCGGATCGACAGCGAAGCAGGGCACGGCGGTGGCGGACAGGGTCAGGTTGATGTGCTTCAGCTCAGCCTCGAGCCGCATCTCTTCGACCGCGGCGGCGGCGATGTCGGCAAGGTCTGCGCTGCGGAATTCCATCGGCATCTTTCCCGACTTGATCGGGGACAGGAGCAGCAGGTCCCCGACCAGGCGCAGCAGGCGTTGCGCGCCCCGCTCGATCACCTCGGCGAAGTGGTCGGCGTCCGGCCCGCTGGTGCCCTCGTCCTTGAGCAGCTCGACGTAACCGATGATCGAGACCAGCGGCGTGCGCAGCTCGTGCGAGACCAAGCCGATGAACTCGTCCTTCAGCCGGTCCAGCTCGCGCAGGCTCTCGTTCTGGGTGCTCAGCTGAAGGGCCTGCCGCGCCAGGGCCTTCTCAGCCCTGATCTGCGCGGTGACGTCGCGGGAGATCCCGAAGGTGCCGATGATGCGACCGCGGTCGTCCAGCAGCGGCATCTTCGTGGTCGATACCCAGCCGCCAGGCCGGCCGCCCTCCGCGCCGCTGTAGGTCTCCCGCTCCACCTTCCCCACCAGCGGCTCGCCGGTGCGAATGACCTGCTGCTCGTCCGCAAGGGCAGCGGAGGCGTGCTGGACGCTGAAGACGTCGAAGTCGGTCTTCCCGATCAGGTCCTCGACCGGACGGCCTGGGGTGTACGCGGCGATCCAGCCTGCGCTGACAAAGAGGAACCGGCTCAGCAGGTCCTTGAAGTACACGCGCTCCTCGGTAGTGGACAGCAGGTTGCTCATGCAGGTGAGCTCGAGTTCGCGCCGTGGTCCGCTCTCCTGCCGCCCAGGTGGCTGCAACTCGACCATCGCAACCTTTCGGGTCGCCGCGACCCATCGCCGCTGGTTGCCCGGGTCTTCGATGTCACCTGCGGGCAGCACTGGGCCGGTATCGGGTCTGAAGTAATTCATTACTGTGAGTAAGTTATATACTACACATAGTCTCGAAACGCGGCGACGCCACTCATGTCGTGAGTGATACGGGCACGGGGCAGGCTTCGCCCCGAACCGCACCGGAACATCGGCGGGGGGCAAGGATGGCCACGGTTCTGCTGGCCGAAGACGACGCCGACATCCGGTTTCTGGTGACCTTCAAGCTTGAGCGGGCCGGTCACGAGGTCAGGGGGTTCCCAGACGGCGTCTCGGCCCTTGCCGACGCCCGCGGGCATCTGCCTGACCTGGCCGTTCTTGACGTCATGATGCCAGGTATGTCCGGCCTGGACGTATGCAGGGAACTTCGCCGGGACCCGGCCACCGCCGCTGTCCCCGTCATCCTGCTGACGGCCTGCGCGGAGGATGCCGACGTCGCGGCCGGATTCGCCGCGGGAGCGGACGACTACATCATCAAGCCGTTCAGTCCTCGCGATCTCGCCATGCGCGTCAAGGCGGTGCTGGACCGAGTGCGGGCATAGTGCGGGCATGAGGCCGGCGATGGCCTCGTCTGCCTGCTGACACGCTGCCTGGCATTAGCCGGCCGGGCGGCGCAGCGCTGCGGGCCGCGTGCACGTCTCTGTAACGTGGAGGCCGAGATGGCAGAGGCGCTGAGCGGCGGGCAGGCGGATGCGCCCGGCGGGCCCGCCGGGCATG
>Ga0302325_10011279_pt1 | contig 19269 bp, 14 predicted proteins | sample Palsa_T0_2_FD_201948 | JGI IMG/M metagenome (GOLD analysis project Ga0302325, IMG submission 201948) | Peat permafrost microbial communities from Stordalen Mire near Abisko, Sweden - Palsa_T0_2 | ecosystem: Environmental > Terrestrial > Soil > Palsa > Peat permafrost | place: Sweden: Abisko...
CCTGGAAAACACGGTGGAGATGCCAGGCAACAATGGCGGTGGCAACTATGGCGGAGCAACAGTGGATCCCGCGAATGGCGACTTATACGTGGTGTCCAAAGATCTGCCGGCTATGCTTAAGTTGGAGCTGGCCGGCCAGGTTTCGCAAACCGGGTCGCCGGCAGAACGGGGCCGTTCACTCTTTACCGTCAACTGCAGTGTTTGTCACGGCGCCAATCGTGAAGGCAATCCTCCCGCGATTCCTTCGCTGGTTGATGTGGGATCGAGATTGTCGGATGAGCATATCCAGAGCGTTGTGACCCATGGGCAAGGCCCGATGCCGTCTTTTTCTCAGCTATCCGGTACGGACATCACGTCGCTGTTGGTTTATCTCAAGCATCCTGAAGATGCGCCGGCAATCGCGCATGCTGTGGAAACCGGCGTGGTTGATCCCAAGAACGCGCATTATCGCAGTGGGTTCGGCTTCATGTTTGCCAGCAGTGGATTGCCCGTGATATCCCCGCCGTGGACGTCGTTAACGGCGTATGACTTGAGCACAGGAACGATTCGGTGGAAGATCCCTCTGGGAGTGGTTCCCGAACTGGCCGCGAAGGGTTTCACGCAGACGGGCTCGCAGTTTCCGAAGGTGGATCCTGTCCTGACTGCGGGCGGCGTGATTTTCGCCGGCACACGCGATCGCAAGGTGCGTGCCATTGATTCGGCCGACGGCAAAGTGCTCTGGGAGGCGGAGACAGAGGCCGCGCTCGAGGGGATGCCCGCGGTTTTTGAAGTGCACGGACGCGAATACGTCGTTTTCTGCGCTGCCGCGCAGGCGACAACTTACACCCACGCTGTGCCCGGGCATCCGGCATCGCAAGCCCCCATTCCGGGCGCTTATGTCGCCTTTGCGCTGCCAGAGGTAAAAACCAACCACCCTTGAAATGAAGAAACGGCAGCTGCAGATCTATCCCACTCAAGCCAAAAGACGGCTTGAATGGGCCACCCGGCTGTGAAGGCTGGGAGAGATCCCAAACGACCGGGAGCAAGATGGACGAAGCCCCTCGAATGCTTCTAATCGTTGAAGCGGCGGGGTAGGGAAGCGCCTCCTTACATCGCTGCCAGAACTTCCTGGAAGAGATGTTTCGCGCCTTCTACGCCATCCCACGGGCCGGCCTCGTACTCCAGCGCGAAGACTCCGGTGTAATTGTTGTTGAGCATGATGCGCACGTTCCGCTGAACGTCGGGTTCGCCGAAGCGATCCCAGAACTTCGCGTGCACCGTGGTATGTGCGTAGGGGGCCAAGTCGTTCAGCGCATGATAAAGAAGATACTTGTTTTCCCAATTGCAGAAATCCGGGCTGGCTTCGCAGAACGGGTTGTTCACTTCCTCAACGATGATCCGAATGTTGATCGGGTTCGCGGTAAGTCCCCAGTGGTTCTCGAGCGTCACCTTGACGCCGACCTGCGCGCCGTACTCCGCCATTTCCTTGAAGGAGGCAATGCAGTTCGTCAGGTACTCCTCGATAGGAGCATTGGTTGCGTAACCGGTGGAATTGGGAGCCGCACAAGGAGCTATCCGCGGGCCGCCGCTATTCACGCGCATCGACTTTGCGCCGAGTATCGCGGCGCCATCCAGCCACTTCTTCGCCACGTCGATGCCTGCCTGGCGTTTTGCGGGATCGAGGTCGCAGATATCGCGCGGCGCGTTGTTCGAGATGTGATGACACTTTGTCCCCGTCTTTACCTGTACGTTGGCCATTTTTTCCAGCCATTTCTTCCCCGACGGACTGGAAGGATCAAACTCCCGGGTGGTGTGGACCTTTCCGTCGTTACCGGTAACCGACACGGTAACGTATTGGCTGGTATCGTCGCTATCCCCAAACAGGGTGGACCATAGATCCATCTGGTAAACGCCGGGGAAGTTTTTCTTGGTGAAGTCCGGGAAGTCAAGCATGGTAATTTCCCCATACTTCTTCTTCATCGCAACCACCGTATCTTCGGCTGCCAGGATCGGCCGGTCGGACTTGAAGATGTAGCGGATGGGGTAGCTGTTGGACGCGATGCGCACGAGCTTCTCCTTCTCCGACATGGGAGGGGAAACAGTCGCATGAGTAATCGATTCGGGGCTGACCGATTGGGCTTCGACGGGCTTGCCGGCCAGTAGACCGGCCGCCAGGGTGCCGCCTACTCCCTGAAGAAAACCGCGCCTGTCCAGCTTTCCCGGTATGATCATCGCAGGTACCCTCCCTTAACCACTCGAATGAGGCCCGGTGCAGCTGCAAACATAAATGTATTCAATTCGTGGCGCAAATTATAACTGCGGGAGACGCCGGAAATGGATCTCAAGCGCAAGATATCGGGCCAATTGGTGATCGAAGTATTCGCCAATATTGTTCTCCCTTATGTGGTCTATCTCACGACGCAAGCCCATATCGGCCAGGTCCGCGCCCTGCTGGTGGCGTCATTACCCCCAATCGTCTTGCTTTTATGGGCGGGGGCGGAGTCCGGTTCCTGCAGCTGCGCGAGCAACTTGTCACCGGCTTAATCGGCCTTGTTTTCCTAGGCTCGGCCGCCATCGGCCGGCCACTGATTTATCATCTAGCCCGCGCCACTGAGCTGCGAAAATCTTCGGCGGATGCGGAACGATTGGAAAAGCTCCGCGATAACCAGGGCTTTCGCCGCACCATGACTACCATGACGCTGGTATGGGGATTCGGACTCATCGCCCAAACCGTCATTGCCTGCTTACTGGTCTTTCGCATATCGATCGCGAACTACCTGATCGTGAGTCCGATCCTCAATTACGGGGCGATGGGCTGCCTGGTCCTATGGACCTTTTGGTATGTAAAGCGGCAGAAACGTCGTGCGGCAACTATGCAGCCGACGCCGCAATCCTGACTAATCCAAAGATTTCCGCACCGACCGGCCAATTCCACTCAGCATAGCCGCGCGTTTGCTTTCAGGGCCGCTGCATTGGGTGATGTAGGCTGCGATGAGGATGGGCCGCCTTTCAGGAGGCCACAGCACGGCGATGTCGTTGCTTGTGTGGCTGCCGTTGGAGCCGGTTTTGTCAGCCGCCCGCCAGCCTGGGGGCAAATCCGCCCGCAGGCGATCGAGGCCAGTAAGGTTGGCTTCCATCCAGCGCGTCAGTTGCTCACGGGAGGCGGGTGAAAGCACATCTCCGAGCAGCACCGATCGTAGGTCGTTCGCCATTGCGGCCGGCGAGGTGGTGTCGCGAGGATCGCCATCGAGCGACTCGTTCAGCGCCAGCTCGATGCGGTCGAGCCGCGTTACTAAATCTCCCATAGAACGGCAAAAGGTCGTTATGCCTGGCGGGCCTCCGATCGTTCCCAGCAGAAGGTTCGCAGCTGTGTTGTCGCTGCGGGTGAGGGCGGCGTGACAAAGGTCGCTGACGGTCATGGCGCTGCCCGCATGGGGTTCCGTCAGCGGCGAGTTGGAGAGCAACGGCTTCGGAGGTATGGCAATGGCGCGGCCTAACGTTTCCCGATGTTGATCGACACGCCGCAAAACAGCGGTCGCGAGTAAGAACTTGAAGGTGCTGCACATCGGGAAGCGCTCATTTGCCCGATAGCCCGAACTCTCTCCGGTGGCTGTGTCCAATACGGCCACGCCGAGCCGGCCGCCGTTGGTATGTTCAAGCTGGGCGAAGGATGCAGGTAACCGGCTGAAGCGTTCCCGCGTGGCATGAAGACAGGCGGGTAGGGCCAAAATAGATGTCGTAATGAAGCCTCGGCGGCTAAGCCTCACTGCCAGCCGCCACCCAGTGCCTGGTAGAGCGCCACATAACCCTGCAATTCCGCAGACCAGGCTTGCTGGAGGTTAAGCTCTGAAGTGAAATACTGCTGCTGGGTCGTCAGCACTTCAAGAAAGCTGGTAGCTCCTCCTTTGAAGCGGACACTCGCCAAGCGGGAGGTCTCCTTGTAAGTCGCCGTCTGCTCCTCGATCTTCGCCCGGTACTTCTGCGCCTGGGTGTACCCGATAAGGCTGTTCGAGACGTCTTCGAATGCCTGCTGCACCGTTTGCCTATAGTCCAATTCCGCTTCATCCCGCTGCGCCTTGGCCAGCCGGTAGCGGTTCGTGATGGCGCCTCCCGCATAGAGCGGTTGAGCCAGCTCTCCACCAATCGTCCAGAAGGTTGCAGGCCCCTGCAGAAAGCTGGTCAAGGCCGTGCTGGCTGCTCCGAAAGTGGCTGTCAGCGGAATCTGGGGGAAGAAGGCTGCCTTCGCAACTCCTATATTCGCATTGGCGGCCACCAGGCTTTCTTCCGCCTGACGCACGTCGGGGCGGCGTTCCAGAATGGCGGAAGGCAAGCCCGCAGGCACCTCGGTCAAGTGAGGCTCATCGGTAAGCGCTAACCCGCGCAAAATGGGTCCTGGATTTCTCCCCAGCAAGATACTAAGGGCATTCTCCGTCTGTTGGATGGTTTGATCGAGCGTGATCACCTCCGCTTCGGCTTGCTGCACCAGCAATTGCGCCTGATACACGTCGGTAATCGCGTACTCGCCCCCCTTGAAGTTGATCTCGTTGATGCGCTGGCTCTCCCGGTCGGCTAGCACGGATTGCCGTGAAAATTCCAACTCCGCATCCATCCCGCGCAATTGAAAATAAGTACTCGCAACACTGGCGATCAACGTAGTCTGCACTAAGTTGCGGGCGTAACTTGTCGCCAAAAGACTGGCGCGGGCCGATTCCGTTGCTCTGCGAAACTGCCCCCAAAAATCGACCAGGTAATTGAACTGCAAGCCCGCCGTGTCAATCGTCGGGGACCCTGCAGCGGTCGGCTCCTGGCGCACATTTTGCACCCCGAATGATCCGCTCAAGGTTGGAAGCTGGCCGGCACGGGCAACGCCTAAAGCCGCCTGGGCTTCGAGGATGTGGACCGCGGCAATGCGCATGTCGTAGTTGTTCTTCAGGCTCTCAGCAATGAGTTCCTGCAGCACTTTATCCTGGAACACTGACTGCCATTGCATTTGCGCGAACGAATCATTGGGCGGTTGGGGCGGGAGATTCGGCGCCAGACCGCGGTATTGGCCGGGCACGTCCACTGCCGGACGCTGGTAGTTCGGGCCGACCTTGCAGCCGCAAAGTGAGAGCAACAACATGATGGCGCTAAGCGTTCGGGTTCGCATCATGAAATCGGTCCTTTCCAAACCAGGCAGCCTCTTACTCCAGCGGTTTCTTCTTCGCAAACAGCAAGCCGAATCGTTCCACGAGATCGAAGGTTACCGGGATGAAGAAGATAGCGACCAGGGACGCCGCGAGCATGCCTCCAATCACGACCGTGCCCAACACCTGCCTGGACATGGCGCCTGAACCTTTCGCCAACCACAACGGTATACAACCCAGAATGAATGCAAATGCGGTCATCAGAATAGGCCGCAATCTTAACTTCGCGCCCGCCAGCGCGGCGTCCATGGGAGACGCCCCTTTTTCAAATTCGGCCTTGGCAAATTCGACGATCAGGATGGCGTTCTTGGCAGATAGACCGATCAGCATCACCAGCCCAATCTGCGCGTACACGTTGTTGTCGAACTGCCGGAAATAGATGGCGAGAAAAGCTCCAAGCACCGCAATGGGAGTGCCCAGAAGCACACTCAAGGGGAGGGTCCAACTCTCATACTGCGCGGCCATAATGAGAAACACAATCAGGAACGACAAGGCGAATATCAAAACCGGACTCACTCCCTGTGCGGCCTTGACCTCCTGGTAGGACATTCCCGACCAGTCGTATCCCATCTCGCTGGGCATAGTCTCGCGGAATACTTCCTCGAGCGCCGCAGTCGCCTGCGCAGAGCTGTAGCCGGGAGCGGCTGAGCCGATAATCTGCGCCGCTTGGAATTGGTTATATTGCATAACAAACTCCGGCCCGCTCCGCGGACCGATGGTTGTCAATGTACTTAAGGGAACGAACTGGTTGTTATTGTTAAACACATAAAACTTGCCCAGATTTTCAGCGGATGTTCGATAGCTGCCTTCCGCCTGTACCCATACCTGCCATTGCCGGCCGAAGCGATTGAAGTAGTTCACCAGCGCCCCGCCCATAAATGTTTGCAGGGTCTCATACACGCTACTCAGGGGTACCTGCTGCGTCATCACCTTGGCCGTGTCTACGTTAACCGCAATTTGAGGCACCCCGAAAAGCGCTACGGTCAGTACTCCCGTCAGCTCCGGACGCTTGCGGGCAGCGGCTATAAAAGTCTGGGTGTTCTTGGCCAGAAAATCAACCGAACTCCCGGACCGGTCCTCGAGGATGAACGTGAATCCTCCCGAGCTCCCAACGCCGGAAATCGCCGGTGGAGGGAAATCGAAGGCAATCCCCGACGTAACTCGGGACAAAGCCGATGCCATGTGCCCCTTGATAGCGGCGTAGCTCTCGTCCGGCGATGTACGCTCGGCCCAATCCTTAAAGGTGACGAAAAAAAACGAGCTGTAAGTCGTGGTAACGCCGCTCAACAAGCTGTAGCCCACCACCGAGCTCACGTACTTGACCCCGGGGGTGTGCAAAAGGATCCCCTCGACCTCCCTGGAGGCTTCCGACGTGCGCTGCAGCGACGCCGCGTCAGGCAGTTGCAGAGCGACGAAGGCAAATCCCTGATCCTCATCGGGAAGGAAGCTGGTGGGAATCTTCTTGCTCATGTAGCCGGCTCCCACCGCAATCACAATAAGCACCACAATCGCCAGGAATGCCTTACGGATGAGCTGCCGGGAAGCACTGACGTAGTAGCCCGTCGCTTTGCCGAATACGCGGTTGAACCAGCGGAAGAAAGCGCCCAAGGGGCCGCGCGACTCCTTCTTGGGGCGCAACACCATGGCCGAAAGCGCAGGGCTAAGCGTCAAGGCATTGAAGGCCGAGAAAAGCACAGAGATGGCAATTGTCACCGCAAATTGCTGATAAAGCCGGCCGGTGATGCCGGGAATGAAAGCGGTCGGTATGAACACGGCGGCCAGAATCAAGGCGATGGCTATCACCGGGCCGGATACCTCCTCCATCGCCTTCACGGTGGCGTCATGAGGCGTGAGGCCTTGCTCGATATGGTGCTCAACCGCCTCCACCACCACAATGCCGTCATCGACCACCAGCCCGATGGCCAGAACCATGCCGAACAGGGAAAGTGTATTGATGGAAAACCCAAGCACGGGGAAAACAATAAATGTTCCGATCAGAGAAACCGGCACCGCCAACAGCGGGATAAGTGTGGCTCTCCAGCTCTGCAGGAAAAGAAACACTACAACGATGACCAGCAGCATCGCTTCCAGCAGCGTCTGTTCGATTTCCTTGATGCCGGAAGTTACGGCAGCCGTGGTGTCGAGCGCAACTACATAATTGAGGTCCGGAGGAAACCTGGTCTTGGCATCCTCCATTACTTTACGGATGCCCGCCGCGGTTTGGACCGCGTTTCCGCCCACTGCCTGGCTGATCGAGATAATCGCCGCCGGTTTGCTGTTTAGCCGGCCGATTACGGCGTAATTCGCCGCTCCAAGTTCTATCCGGGCCACCTCGTTCAAACGCAGCACGCTTCCATCGGCGCTGGCGCGCACGATAATCTGCCCGAACTCCGCAGCTGTGGGGAGACGGCCAGGAGCCCGCACTGTATAGGTAAACTGTTGCCCTGGAGGTACAGGTTCGCCGCCAATTTGTCCTGCTGGATTGACATTATTCTGGGCCTGGATGGCGGTGATAATTTCCGGCACTGTGACGCCCAGGTTAGCCAGCCGGTCGGGATTGACCCAGCAGCGCATGGCGTAGTCGCCGGCGCCGAAGATCGAAACGGATGCTACACCCGGCACGCGGTTCAACGCATCCTTCAAGTTGATCGTCGCGTAATTCGCCAGAAAAAGGTTGTCGTAGGTTTCGTTAGGAGAGGATATGGCCACCAGCATGAGAGGCGACGAGCTGGACTTTTGTACGGTCAGACCATTGCTGATGACTGTTGCAGGCAGCTGGTTATTGGCCTGCGCAACCCTCATCTGGGAGAGAATCTGGTCCGTATCCGCATTCGTATCGATCCCGAAATCTACCGTGAGTGACATCGACCCGGTGCCCGCGCTCTGCGAGTACATATAGTTCATGCCATCCACCCCGGCCATTTGTTGCGCTATGGGGGTGGCGACCGACTGGGCAATGGTTTCCGCATCTGCCCCTGGGTAGAACGCGTTTACCGAAACCTGGGGATCGGTGATATTGGGAAACTGTGCCGTGGGAAGGGTGAGCATAGTGATCCCGCCGGCAATGACCATCAGGACGGCGATAACTATGGCAACGATAGGCCGATTGATAAAGAATTTCGCCATGTCAATCGCCCGTGACCTGGGCTACGTACGGTTTCGCGATAACCGGCGTACCCTCACCCACTTTCATATAGCCCTGGACGATGACCTTTTCTCCTGCTTTTAACCCTGAAGTAATGATCCAGTTCGGGCCTACCTTAGGGCCTACCTGCACTACCCGGTAAGCTGCCCGGTTATCCGGGCCCACGATGGCAACCCGGTACATCGACTGAACCTCAATGACTGCGGGTTGGGGAACTAATAACGCATCCTTGTTGAGGCTGGTCTGGAACCGGATGCGCCCGAAGCCGCCCGGGCGAAGCGCCGCATTCTTATTAGGAAACGCAGCGACCAGTTGAATCGTGCCGGTTTCACTCGAGATATTGCGATTCACCAGGATGATTTTTCCTTTCTGCGGGTATGCGATTCCGTTGGCCTGGATGAACTCCAAAACAGGACTGACGACTTTTTTACCGCTGATTACCTGGAAGAACGTACTGGCGCGGCTCAGAAAGCTGCTCTCGCTGATGCTGAAGTACGCCCAGATAGGATCGACTTGCGAAACCGTCGTCATGTTCGTCGTCGGCCCCACAAGGTTGCCCACTTGCGCCGTCGTCAGCCCAGCGATGCCGGAGACGGGCGCGTAGACCTTGGTCCAGGAAAGCTCCAGCTTTGCCTGCGCCAACTGAGCCTTCGCCGCATCCAGCTGCGCTTTGCTTGCAGCCTGGGTGGCAACATCGGTATCCAGTTGCTTTTGAGGAACTGCGTTCTGCGCGGCCAGCGGTCGATCACGGGCCACATTGGTGTCGGCCTGCGAAAGATTCGCCACCGCCACGGCTACTTGCGCGTCCGCCTGGTCGACCGCAACCTCAAACGGGCGGGGGTCGATTTCGTACATCAGCTGGCCTTTCTTGACGAAAAAGCCATTCTGATAATCCTGGCTGAGGAGAATTCCCTGAACTCTGGGCGTAATTTGGGCATTGTTCGGGCCGTTGAGCTGGGCAATCCATTCCGAATAGATCGGAACGTCCTGCTCTATTACATCGGTGACTTCGACTTCGGGCGGCATCATGCGCGGAGCTTCTGGTTTCTTTTGGCATCCGGCGAGTGACAGGACAAGCACGCACAGACTTGTAACCACCTTGCCCCCGCCCTTTAGAAGAACTTCCGTAGGCGGAACTTGCAGCGGTGGTGCGGATCCCTGCGAGGGTTGGTTGCGGGAATGCTCAGGCTTGAGAGACATTACACAACTCCAGATAGCTCAGCGAGAGCTTCTAACGCCTTTTGGGTTTTAAGTGCAGCCCATTATACTTCGGATCCTAATGAGGCGAGGCGCGGATTGTCATGCATTTCTTCTGCCGGCGGTCGACGGAACGTCGCTCTCCCTGTAGGAGCAGACGCCATCGGCAAGGCTCAATCGGCGAGCCTGTGGCGCCTTGCGGCTTTCAATCGCCATTGATTTGCCTAGAACGGCATTGCCGATCCTGCTATCATCTGCGTTGCTACGACTATGGGTATGTTCGCCCAAAAAACTGCTTTAGTAACGGGCGGCAGCCGTGGCATCGGCGCCGCAACCTGTCGCGCCCTGGCCCGCCACGGGGCTTTCGTTTACATCAATTACTTCAGCAGAGAAGCGGAAGCGGAGCGCGTGCTCGCTTCCATCCGTGAGGAGGGCGGCGATGGGGTTGCTCTTCGCGCCTCGGTTCGCGACGAAACCGACGTTGCCCAAATGTTCGCCGCCATTCGCCAGCGTAGCGGTCGCCTGGACCTGCTCATCAATAACGCCGGCCTGCTGCGCGATGCTTACCTCGGCATGATGTCTCTGCAGGACTGGCAGACGGTCATAGATACTAACCTCACCGGCCTCTATCTTTGCAGCCGGGCTGCCATCAGGATGATGATGGGCAAGCGCTACGGCCGCATCGTCAACGTATCCTCCACATCCGGACTTACTGGAACGGCCGGCCAGTGCAACTATGCCACTACCAAGGCCGGCATCATCGCCTTCACCAAGTCGCTCGCCTGGGAATCGTCACCTCACCGGATCCGAGTGAATGCTGTGGTTCCTGGCGCCGTGGACACTGAAATGTTCAGCTCGGTTCCCCAGAAAGAGCGGCAGGCCATAATTGAACAGATTCCGCTGAAGCGTCCAGGTACGCCGGAGGAAATTGCGGAAGTTATCGTATTCCTACTTTCCGACGCCGCTTCTTATATTCAGGGGCAGACGATCGTGGTTGATGGAGGCTTGTCCCGCTGACTCCCCATGAATTGGCTAGTAGTTCCAATTTTCCCGGATAACACGCCAGGCGTACCGGGTTTTATCTACCGCATCTTTGGCTATACCTATACCTGCGCCCGGATCTACGACCATACCCAAATTGTCGTGGACGGAGGGCTCTTGCATTGAACCGCGGGGGCTTGCAGGTCGCTCCGGTTTCAGCCGAAAATGCCGAGCGGATCGCGGAGTTCGTCTACAACATCTTCGGCTATTCGTACCCCGACACGCGGCTCTATACTCCGGCCCGGCTGGTTCAGGAACTTAGCGGATTCGTTTGCCTGGGGCCGACGGGTAAGGTGTATGGGCTGGTGATCTTCTACTTTGATTTTCCCAGCAGGCGTTTGGTCGAGATCGGCGGTCTGATGGTTGACCCGCTGCTGGGCGAATCCGCCGGAGGCCAGGTGCTGAAGGCGTTGATGGAAGCGCTAGCGCCGGGCATCAAGACGCTTACCGACGAGCATGGACTTCGCGCTGCGCTGAACATGAACGTAACCGAGCACCAGCTGGCGCAGAGGCTCTCCGAACGGATGGGCTTCGTCACAGCCGGTTTCTATCTCGGCTATATCCCCAGGCACAATTACCGGTTTCGCACCACGCCGCACGAGCGCACAGCCTCGCGCGCGCCAGTTGGTGAAGCGAGCGGTGGAAGAAAAAGCCTTACCATCTCGGTCCGGCCCATTCGCAGCAAGACGCCGCCGCACACGGTGTGCCTGCCCGATCGCTACGAAGCGCTGGCGCGGGAGATCTACGACGACTTCCGCCTGGCCGTGACCTATCAAGCGGCCGTCGAACCGGAGGGTCCAGGCAGGGTTGAGGCAAAGCTCGATTTCACCTACGCTATTGCAAATCTCATCGTGAGGGAGGTTGGAACGGAGACCATCGAAGCGCTGGTAAAGTATGTGGAACACTATCGCAGCGGGTTTGTGGAGTTGATTCACATCTTCCTGCCGCTCTCCGGAGCGAACATCGATCCCGTGGTGGAGTTCTTTGCGGCACGCGGCTTTACCTTTGCAGCAATACTTCCACAATATGTCGATGGGCCGGTGCTGGTGTTGCAAAGCATCGATCGCGCACTGCTGGCGCCAATCTCACCGGCTGCTTTCGATCCGAGGGCGGCGCGCATTCTGGCCTGTGCTTTATGACGTATATCTTCCTCTTTCCGGGCCAGGGATCGCAGACCTATCGCATGGGCCTGGAGCTATACCGCGAGTTACCGGAATGCCGTCGCGTGTTCGATGAAGCAGGCAGCGAGATCAAGAGCCGCATCTTCGAGGGCCGCGCTCAGGATCTCCAGAAGACCGAGCACCTGCAGCCGGCCATCAGCGTGGTCAACGCAGCTTGCCTCGCGGCGCTGCGGGAGCGCGGTGTGCAGGCCGATGCCGTGGCCGGTCACAGCCTGGGGGAATACTCCGCCGCCTACGCTGCCGGCATGCTCGGCCTGGCCGATCTTGTGGCGCTCACCACGATTCGGGGCAGTTTGATGGCGGCCGCCGCCGCAACTCGCCCGGGAGGTATGCTGGCGGTTACCGGGCTCACCGATGCGCAATGCGGCGGAGTTGTTGTGGAAGCCGCGAGCGCCGGGGTGATCTGCATCGCGAACTTCAATTCCCCGGATCAGGTTGTGTTCTCAGGCGAACGGTCTGCCTTGCAGCGGGTGGCCGAACTCGCTTCAACGATGGGGGCGCGAAAGGTATCGGAACTTCCCGTCAGCGGGGCGTGGCACAGTCCGATGATGTCGGCGAACCGGCATCAGTTCGAGACCGAGCTGCAGGCATTCCGCTTCCGAGACGCGGAGATGGATCTTTACTCAAACGTGACTGCAGAGCCCACCCGGAATGGTGCGACCATTCGCGAGTTGTTGGTCCGGCAGTACGACTCCAGTGTCCTTTGGCTCCAAACCATGCGCAACATGATTCGAGACTACCCGCATGCGGAGTTCGTCGAAGTTGGGCCGGGCCGCGTACTTACCGGGCTTCTGCTTTCCATCGATCGCAGCCGGGTTGTGCACCGCGTCGATTCACCCTCGTCACTGAACTCGTTTTTGCGCAAGGCAGGGAAGTTGTAGAGCAGCCTCGACGAGTCAGCACCGGCTGGCGAGGATCGACACATTGGTTCCGCGTAAAGAAGCAGCGTTAACCATGACCGCTTTTATCGTCGCCGGCCGAATCTCATCAGCTACCACATCCAGGTCGCAGGCCGCATCGGGCCTCTCATAATTAATGCCGGCGGGCAGAAACCCGGAATTCATTCCCAGCAACGCTGCGCCTAATACCATGGGACCCGTTGCTGCGGATACGCCAACCATGGATGACAACGCACCTACCGGCACTCCCCGTGCGCCAAACACATCCCCGAGGGCGCAAGCCTCAATCGCATCGTGCTGGGGATGCGACATTGCCGCGGCACCCACGTATCCGATCTCTGACGGTTCCATATCGGCCATGGAGAGCGCGCTTCGCATGGCCCGTACCATGCCTTCGCCAGAAGGATCCCATCCTTTGTCCACTGGCCGGTCTGCACAACTGTGATATCCGCGCAGTTCGCCATAAACGCGAGCGCCTCGCGCTTCTGCCGACTCCGCACTTTCGAGCACCACGAAGCTCGCGCCCTCCCCCAGCACCATTCCGCTGCGGCGTTGGTCAAAGGGGCAAGAGAGCTCCCAGCCGCCCTGGTACGGGGCAATCAGTCTGGTTGCGGCAAAGCCCTCCCAAAGATAAGGTTCCAGCTCTTCCGCGCCTCCCGCGATGATCACATCGGCTGCGCCGGACCGGATCAGCTCATAGCCTTGGCACACGGCGGCCAACCCTGATGCCTGGCCGATGCTCATGGCCACATTCGGCCCGCGTACGCGGAGATTGATCGCGGCCAACCCCGCACCTGCATTGACCACCGTATTGGGAAAGATTGCAGGATTCGCCTTCTGCGGGCAGTTGAGCGCCACTTCCCGATGAAACACCTTGCAGCTCTGCACCGGCCCGAAAGCTGTGCCCACGATTATGCCAATCCGTTCCGCGTTCTCCCGTGTAACCCGGATGCCGGCGTCCTGCAGTGCGAGTTCAGAGCCGGCGATGGTAAAGAGTCCCAAACGATCGACGCGTCGCGGGCGATTTTTCATGGCGCGGGCCAGGCTGTCCGCGCACACTATGCCCCCTTGATGCGCCGGAAAGGGACTCGCCTCCGAAGCGGGCATCGGCTTGATACCATTGCGACAGGCGCGTATCGCAGCAAGAAAATCCGCCGTGCCGCATCCTAATGGGCTTACCACTCCAAGTCCCGTCATCACTACCCGGCGAGAGGCAAGCTGTAGGGGTCTCGGTTGGGGCCGGTCATGACGCGCCAACACCAACACAGCATTGTTACCGCCGAAAGCGAAATTCTGCGACACCGCAACAGTTACCGGCCGCTTCCGTCCTTCATTGGGAACGTAATCGAGCGGACATCCCTCCCGCGCCGTGGTGAAATTTGCCGTTGGGGGAACGATCCCGTGGTGAACGGCCAGCGCCGTAACCAGGGCCTCCAATCCGCCGGCCGCACCCAGAGTGTGGCCAAGCGCCCCCTTCACTGAAGACACGGGAATTTCCTGTACTCGCGCGCCGAACACCATGGACAGCACCCGGGTTTCTGTCAGGTCATTCCCCGACGTGCCGGTGCCGTGTGCGTTCACGTAGTCCACCTCGTCGACGTGAATATTTGCGCAGCGCAAGGCGTCCAACATGGCGCGCTTCTGGTTCTGAGCCGTTGGGTCTGGAGACGTTGGGTGATACGCATCGGCGGAGAGCGCGTAATGAACCAATTCGGCGTAGATTCGCGCTCCACGCTCCAGAGCCCGGTCCATATCTTCCAACACCAGCATGCCTGCGCCTTCGCCCGTGGTGAGACCGATGGGTTCACTGAAGGGTGCGCATGGAAACGCCGATACGTTCTTCATGCTGGAGAACCCGGCGAACGAAAACTCCGACAGCGGGTCTATTCCCCCGGACAGCACGACATCCGCTTTTCCTGCCCGGATTACATCCGCGGCATATCCGAGGGCAATGGTTGAGGCCGTACACGCGGTGGAGATCACAGCTCGCGGCCCCAGAAATCCGAACTCCTCGGTCAACTCATCCACGCAAACATGCAGGGGATGATTGAAAAGAACGTGTCCGCGATAACGCCCCTTGCGGACGATTTCGCGGTCAAACCGCTGACCGGAAAGCATGCCTCCGAGCGAACTTCCGACGATGACTCCCACCCGCGCCGGGTCACCGCAGTCTTCACGGAGTCCTGCATCGTCCAGTGCTTCGCGCGATGCGACAATCGCCAATTGGTGGCAACGATCGAGCCGCCGTAAGCGCTTGCCGGCGAAATGCTGCGCCGGGTCAAACTCCTGGATCTCTCCGGCTATGCTTGTCGCATAATTGGCAGTGTTCCAAGCGCGGATCTTCGTAATACCGCATTCACCGGTGACCAGGGTATTACCGAGTGCTGTAATCGCGCCCAATCCAGTAATTGCGACACGCCGGGTAACACCTGTAGACATAGGCACCTTAAAAACCGATGAGGGTACGGGCTTCAGCCCGTACGTTTCAGTCACCAAGAGTGATTCGGCTAAAGCCACTGAGGGAGCGCCCCTCAGCGGCTAAGACCGCACCTGTCTGCAATTGTTTACGCACGGGCTGCACAGGCTGCGGAAAAAGTCCGGACCCTTCAAAAAACTCTCCCGCTACGGAATCTGCACCCGATTACTTTCCGTAAGCACGAACGGCGCCGACACGGTCCGTATGGGAACGACCCCAACCTCGGAGTCTACTTCTAAATCCACCCCAGGCCAACCATAGTTTTCATCCAGGTAAGCTAACCCAATCGTGCGCCCACGCCGGGCTGAATAATCGAAGTTCACCACCCGGCCAACCGTATCTACTCCATCTCGCACCGCGCCCAGACCGGCGCCCGCCTGCGGCTTTGCCAGCTCGAATGCCACCAGTTTCCGGCTGATCCCGTCGTCCTTTTCCTTGATTAAACGTTCTCGTCCCGGAAATTCCGTCTTCCGGAAATCAATCATCCAGTGCAAACCTGCTTCGAGTGGGCTTGCGTTATCCGGCACGTCCTTCTCGAGGTTGAATGAACGCACCTCGAGACGCAGCAAGTCCTGGATATCGCGCCCGCATAACACCGCCTCGGGAACCAGCTTTCGCAGTTCATCGAACACCGGCACGGCCGCCTCGGGCGCCACCAGAAGCATGTATCCAAACTCGCCGCAGTAGCCGATACGGGCCAGCAGCGCTTTCGTTCCCCCGGCAATGCACTCCGAGAAAGTCAGCAGGCGCAGGCTGCGAAGGTCGAGATCGGTAAACAATGCCGTAATCTTCCATGCCTTCGGCCCTTCAATGCAGATGGCCGCATACTTGTCGCTGACGTCCTCGATCTCTGCCCCATCCACATTATTTGCAATCAGCGCATCGAGTACACGCTCCTTGCGCGGCGCTCCGCAGGTCACGAGATATTCACCGAAGTTGTTGTAGACCTGGACGTCGGAGATGATCCTGCCATCGTCATCCAGCACCAGAGTGTAACGGATGGCATTTTCCGGCAGACCTTCAATGTTCCCGCTGACGGTTTTATCCACCAGTTCTCGCGCCCCGTCGCCCTTAATGCGGATCTTCCCAATATCCGAATTATCCCAGAGGCCAACTTCACTACGGATCGCGTTGGCTTCCTCTTCCGCGCCTAACGTCCGAACCGCGACTGCATACCCTGCACGGTCTTCAAAGACCGCGCCGTACGAGGCAAATACGTCATGTAATGGACTCTTATGCATCGTAAACCGCGGATGGAGCCGCAGCTTTATCAGCCGTGGCCATCAGGTAATCTGCCAATGTATTGATAGACCGATAGACGTGATGGTCGGTAGTCTCGACGGTTACGTCGAACTCATCCTCGATCCCCACAATCAGCACCAGGGCATCGATCGAGTCAAGCCCTAAGCCCATACCGAACAAGGGCGCATCTTCGGTAATCTCGTTCGGCTGCAGGTTAAGGTCCAACCTTTCGATCAACACGCTCTTGATGCGTTCGGTTAATTCTCTGCGATGTTCAACGACAGCCCTGGTCTCGCTATTCACTGAGGTTTCTCCTCTATTAATGTTATCCCCGTGTTGCCACCAACACGCCTTCCGCAACCAGGTGCGATCCCACGCGCGCGCTGACGACAATACGAATCATGTCTTGAAATCTCTTCCCAATTTCTGCTTCGAGAATCATCTGGTCCCCGGGAACCACCTTCCGGAGGAATTTGAAGCGTTCAATCATGGCCAGAATGGAAAGCGGCTCTTCCTGGCCGTTGGCTCGCCCGTTCCGTTCCGTTTCGGAGGCCTCCGGCGTCTCCGTGGCGCACACCAACGCTGCCAACTGACCACAAGATTCCACGATCAACACCCCCGGCATAATCGGTCTTCCCGGGAAATGACCCAACATCTGTATGTCGTTCGCGGTTACGTTCCGTATGCCTTTGCCACGGCGGCCTGGGTCCAACTCCGTCACCCGATCTACCAGCAGGAAAGGCGCAGCTTGCGGAAGCAGTGCTGCAATCTCTCCGTGGGAGAGAGTACGAAGGCCATGGTTGGGCTTTGCCGCTTCTTTCACTCTTCCGCCAACTCTCTTAGTAGCTTTACTGTACCCGGCCCACCTTCGACTCCATCGCAGCAATTTCCTGACGAAACTGCCGTAACTGCGCGACTAACTCCGGCAGGCTCTGCTGGTCAGCAACAGCCTGCGTCTTTTCCGCCTTCACTTCCGCTACAGCATCTTGGAAATCTTCCACCATCCTGGCAGTCAGCCGCCGGGTTCCTTTGCCCGCTTCCTTCGCCATTTCGCCGCCTGTTAGTACCGCTCTTACAATCCCTAGCCGCACCTTCTGGCCGTTAAGCAATATGGTGCAGCCGGTGGCTAGTCCCACAAGAAAACTGAACATTCCCGTTTTCTCCTCTCAAACGTGGCTGGATTTTGGATTTCGCTCGCGTGCCAACGGGTTTTCCCCGGTCTGAATCTTCCAGAGCCGTGAATAAAGTCCTCTCTTGCGGACTAGATCCTCATGACGTCCCTCTTCGACAACGGCCCCTTTATCAAGTACGTAGATCCAATCCGCATGGCGGACCGTAGAAAGCCGGTGGGCCACAATCACTGTAGTCCGGTCAGCCATCAATTCCTGAAGTGCGCGTTGAATGGCCGCTTCAGTTTCGTAATCGATCGCGGAAGTAGCTTCGTCGAACAAAAGAATCCAGCGGTTGGCCAAAATCGTCCGTGCGATGGCGATGCGCTGCTCTTGCCCGCCGGACAAAGTTTTCCCGTTGTTCCCCACCCGGGTGTCATACCCCGAGGGCAACTTTTCAATGAACCCATGTGCGTGCGCCGCTTCGGCCGCCTTCACCACCTGTTCCATCGGCGCATCCGACTTGGAGTACGCAATGTTCTCCCGAACCGTTCCCGCATTCAGGAAGATCTGCTGCGGCACCAGAGAAATCATATCCCGCAGGTTTTCAAGCTTCAATTCGCGAATGTCTATCCCGTCGAGCCGAATGACCCCACTATCCGCATCATAAAATCGCAAAATCAGCTTAACCAGCGTGGTCTTTCCGGCGCCCGTGAAACCAACAATCGCGGTCGTACGCTTCGCAGCGATTTTGAGATTCAAATTGCGCAGTACCGGCTGCCCAGGCTGGTACTCAAAGGAGACATCCTCAAAAGAAATCTCCGCCGGGTGAGCAGGTATCCAATCGTGAGAACCGTCGCCAATCGCCGGTCGCAGCGTCATGAATTGCAAAATCCGCTCGATGGAGAGCGTTGTCCGCTGGTATTGCGCCAGGCTTGAGGCCAAAGTTCCCAAAGCCACCATCAGGCGAAGTGAACTGAAGCCCATGAGGTGATAGGAAGCAATCGAGAATTTCTCCCGTTGCGCGAGCACGCCGCCCCCCACCAACGTGGTTAGAAACCCGAATCCCACCATCATCTGGATCGTTGGGATGAAGGTGGCGGTCAGTTCAGCCCGATTCACCTCAGCGGATCGTGACAACTCAGACAAGGTGCGAATCCGGTCTGCTTCTAAAGCCTCGGTGCCGAAGACGGAAATCGTCGAAATCCCAGAAACATTTACCCGCAAGGCCGCCGAAAGTGCGTCGCTGCGTTCTTTGGCTGCTATGTGACTCTGCCGGATCGGTCCCAGGATGTAGGAGGACACCAGGTAAAGTCCCGGAAGGACCATCAATTGGGCGGCGAACAGGACTGGGGAATTGCTTAGAAACGTAGTGATCACAACCAGGCTATTGGTTACGATCGTGAACATAGGATCGATCCCGGTTTCGATGAACTGGCCAACCGTTTCAATATCCTGGTCGAACAGGTTCGTCCAATAGGCGACCGGCTTGCGCTCCAGTTGACCCACATCCAACGTTTGTAGATGCTGATAGACCCGGTCGCGAAGATCATCCTTAACCGATTGCGCCAACCGTGCCGAAGTTACCCGATGCAGGTAGCCCATCAGGGAGTCGAGCGTCCACACCACCAAACAGACGCCGCCCAAAGCGAACAGCTGCGAACGGATGGTACGAAATCCCAGGCGCCTCCAGAAGTTCGCGCCCTTGCCTCCCGTGACCACATCGGTCGCAGCGCCGATCATGGCCGCCGGCGCCGTTTCGAAAAGCCTGTTTACGAAGGCCACCAGTAACGTAAGCACGATCTGCCACTGGT
>Ga0302325_10011281_pt1 | contig 19268 bp, 23 predicted proteins | sample Palsa_T0_2_FD_201948 | JGI IMG/M metagenome (GOLD analysis project Ga0302325, IMG submission 201948) | Peat permafrost microbial communities from Stordalen Mire near Abisko, Sweden - Palsa_T0_2 | ecosystem: Environmental > Terrestrial > Soil > Palsa > Peat permafrost | place: Sweden: Abisko...
ACAATGCGGCGGCGGCACGGCCGAAGCTGTTGCGCCGGCTCGCCGAAGGTGCCGCCATTGCGCTCGTCTCGGATGCCGGCACGCCGCTCGTCTCCGATCCCGGATACAAGCTCGTGCACGGCGCTCAGGAAGCCGGACATGTGGTCACCGCGCTGCCCGGCGCCTCAGCCGTGCTGACGGCGCTGACTGTCGCCGGCCTGCCGACCGATCAATTTCTCTTCGCCGGCTTCCTGCCGCCGAAACAGGCCGCGCGGCGCGCGCGCATCGCCGAGCTTGCCCGCATACCGGCGACCTTGGTGCTGTTCGAGACTGGGCCACGCGTCGCGGCGTCGCTCGCCGATCTCGCGGCCGGCCTCGGCGACCGCGAGGCCGCACTTTGCCGCGAGCTCACCAAACTGCACGAAGAGATCCGGCGCGGCGATCTCGCGAGTTTGGCGCAAGGCTGCGCTGCCGGCGAAGTCCGCGGCGAGTTCGTCCTCGTCATCGCGCCGCCGATGGCGGCGGAGCGGCCGAGTGCGGGCGACACCGACTCACTGCTGCGCTGGGCGCTCAGCCGGGTTTCGCTGAAGGATGCCGTGGGCGAAGTCGCGGTTGCGACCGGACTGCCGCGCCGGGAGCTTTACCAGCGCGCGCTCGTCCTCGCGAAAGAGGAAAACCGTGGCGCGCCGCGTTGAGCCGGCCGAACCGCTCGAGGGGCCGCGGCGCGGGCGCGTCGCCGCATTCCGGCTCGGTCTATCCGCGGAAAGCCGCGCCGCCATATTTCTCATCGCCAAGGGCTACCGGATCGCTGCGCGGCGCTGGAAAACGCCCTTCGGCGAGATCGATATCGTCGCCCGCCGCCGACGTACCTTGGTCTTTGTCGAGGTCAAGGCGCGCGAACGCGCCGACGATGCGGCGGAAGCCGTAACCGCGCGCGGCAAGCGCCGGATCGTCGCCGTCGCGGAGCTTTGGCTCGCTCATAACCCCGACGATGCGCAGCACGACATTCGTTTCGACGTTATATTGGTGACACCTGGAAGAATCCCCCGGCACATCGCCAACGCCTTCGATGCAACCCGTTGAATAGAGCCGCCCGCTTCGGTACCAACGCCCATGCCCCTGAACGTCGCCGTGCAAATGGACCCGATCGAGCGGATCAACATCCGCGGCGATTCCACGTTCGCCTTGCTCCTGGAAGCGCAACGCCGCGCTCATCCCCTCTCCTATTACACGCCCGACCGGTTGGTCCTCGACGGCACCACGGTGTCGGCCTCGGTGCGCCCGCTGGTCGTTCGCGACACGGCCGGCGACCATTTCACGCTCGGCGATCCCCGGCATGTGGATCTTTCTTCCTTCGACGTCGTGCTGTTGCGGCAGGATCCACCGTTCGACCTCGCTTACATCTCGACCACGCACATGCTGGAGCGCATCCATCCCAAGACCCTTGTGGTCAACGATCCGGCCCACGTGCGCAACGCGCCGGAAAAAATCTTCGTCACCGAATTTCCCGACCTGATGCCGCCGACTTCGCTCACCCGCGATCTCGAGGCGATCAAGGCGTTTCGCTTAAAGCACGGCGATATCGTCATGAAGCCGCTCTACGGCAAAGGCGGCGAGGCGGTTTTCCGGGTCGCGCGCGAGGATCTCAATTTCGGCTCGCTCTACGATCTCTTCGCCACGATGTTCCGGGAGCCGTGGGTGGTGCAAAAATTCCTGCCCGCTGTAAAGGACGGCGACAAGCGCATCGTTTTGGTCGACGGCGAATTCGCCGGCGCGGTCAACCGCGTGCCGGCGCCCGACGATTTGCGCTCCAACATGGTGCGCGGCGGTGTGCCCAAGGCGACGGACCTGACCGCGCGCGAGCGCGAAATCTGCGCCCGCCTCGGCCCAGCCTTGCGCGAGCGCGGCCTCCTCTTCGTCGGCATCGACGTGATCGACGGCTTCCTCACCGAGATCAACGTCACCTCGCCGACCGGCATCCGCGCGATCAAGAATCTCGGCGGTCCCGACGTCGCGGCGCTGATCTGGGACAAGATCGAGGCGAAGCGGAACTAGTCGTTCATCCTTCGCTCTCGATCTTCTCCCGCGCGGCGCTGGCGAGGAAGGCGGAGCGGGTGAGCCCGCGGCGCGCGGCCGCTTTGTCGATTGCGTTCAACAGGCCGGCATCGAGCGAGAGATTGGCTTTGACTGGGCGTCCGGCGTCGAATACGAGCGGCACGTAGGCGAGGACAGCGCCGTGCGCGAGCGCGGCAACCACCTCCGGATCGTGCCGCAGTTTTTCTACCGAACGAGGTTTCGGAATTTTCTCGCCGTCCGCATGGGCGTCTTCAACCCACAATGTGACCGCCTCAACCGCGTTGCGCAAAGCCACGTCGACGGTCGCGCCACCCGAGGTGCACCCCGGCAGATCGGGGACCACGACGCCAAACGCGCCCGGCTTTCCGTCCACAAGTGCGACATAGCGCGCCATGAAAACCTCGGTCATTGCCATCCGGCTTGACGCGCGATCACGCGGGCCACGCCAGGAGAGAGCGTTCGGTGACGCGGAACGACAATGCGGCCGGGCCTTCCGGGGTGTTTGAACACATCGTGGTCGCCGCCATGACGTTCGATCCAGCCCTCACGCTTGAGTCTTGCCGCTACCTTCGTCCGGCTCGTCTCGGGTTTGGCCACGGCAACCACACTTGAATGCGCAAATATTGGCGCATTTAAGAATGTCAAGCAAGCCGGGGCGTGTTAGCCGCGCGCCGGCGCCGGCGAAGCCGCGCCTAAACCCGCCGATTTGGGCTTGGCGATGGTCAGGACAAGCGCCGCGGCGAGAAGGCACAGCACCCCGGCGACGAAGAAGGCCGGCAGATAGCTCGCAAACTCGGTACGCGAAAAGCCCGCGCCGAAAGCGGCGCTGGCGGCGCCGAGCTGGTGGCCGGCAAAGATCCAGGCAAAGAATATTCCGGCGCGTTCGCGCCCGAAACGGTCGGCGGTCAGCTTGACCGTCGGGGGCACCGTCGCGATCCAGTCGAGGCCGTAGAACACGGCAAACAGCGAAAGGCCATAGAAGCTGAAGTCCGTAAAGGGCAGATACAGCAGCGAGAGCCCGCGCAGGCCGTAATACCAGAACAGCAGCCAGCGATTGTCGAAGCGGTCGGACAGCAAGCCGGAGCCGATCGTGCCGATGAAATCGAAGACGCCCATCATGGCCAGTACGCTCGCCGCCGTTACCGCGGTCAGCCCGTAGTCGCCGCACAAAGTGATGAAATGCGTCTGGATGAGTCCGTTGGTGCTCGAACCGCAGATGAAAAATGTGCCGAACAACACCCAGAACAGCGGCACGCGCGCCGCCTCTCTCAGCACTTCAAGCGGGGCAAGGAGAAGCGACACAAGTCCTGCACCGGCGGCCGGCGGCGGGATAACCGCGGTCTCGCCATAAGGCGGCAAATCGAGATCGCTCGGCCGATCGCGCATCAACGCCAGCGCAACCACGGCCGCCGCCGCCAAGAGGCCGCAGACGAAAACCAGCGCCATGCGCCAGCCGAAGCGTTCGGTCAATTCCGCAATCAGCGGCAGGAACACAAGCTGCCCGGTCGCCGAGCTCGCCGCGAGGAGGCCGACGACCAGGCCCCGGCGCTGCGTGAACCAGCGCGTGGCAACCGTCGCCGCCAGAACGATGGCGGTGAGGCCGCTGCCGGCGCCGACAACCAGGCCCCACAACAACACCAGTTGCCAAACCTGCGTCATCGCCAGCGAGGCGATAAGACCGGCAGCGATCAGCATAAGCGCGCAGAGCATGACGCGGCGAAGGCCGAAGCGATTCATGAAGGCGGCGGCAAACGGCCCGAACAAACCGAACAGCAGCAAGCGAAGCGCCAGCGCCGTGGAAATCTGTGTGTTGTCCCAGCCGAACTCGCGTTCCAGCGGGACGATGAGCACGCCGGGCGCACCCATGGCGCCGGCCGTCACCAGCATAGTGAGGAAGGTGACGGCGACGACGACCCAGCCGTAGTGGATATTGCGGCGGGCCAAGGCTGCGGCGAGCCCAGAGGACATCATGGCGGCGTCGGTTCCGTCGGAGGGACTTTTAGATGATGCCCATCATCTTTCCTTGCTTATTGATGACGATCGTCATATGATTTGTCAAGCGTCGTTGCCCGGCGCGTTGCTGAACTGCACCGGTGAACTGCACCATGAGAGTGAGCCGCGAAAAAGCCGCCGCGAACCGCGACCGTATCGTCGATGCGGCCGCCACTTTGTTTCGCGCCAAGGGTTTCGGCGGCATCGGCGTCGCCGACATCATGAAGGCGGCCGCGCTGACGCATGGCGGCTTCTACGGCCATTTCGCCTCGAAGGAGGATCTCGTCGCGCAAGCGAGCCGGCGGACCATGGCACGCGCCGCGGCGAACTGGGAAGGCATCGCAGCCGACGCGCCCGATCATCCCTACGCAGCCCTGCTGCGGCACTACCTCACGCCGCGTCATCGCGACGATCCCGGCCGCGGCTGCCCCTTCGCGGCGTTGGGTACCGACGCGGCGCGGAGCGGCAAAGTCGTGCGCACGGCCTTCGCCGAGGGCCTGGAGCCGTTGATCGCGATCCTTGCTGAAGCCATCGCAGGAGGCTCGAGGGCGGCGCGGCGGCGCAAGGCCGTCGCCGCCATGGCCGGGCTCGTCGGCGCCCTGACGCTCGCCCGCGCCGTCGGGGATGGGCCGCCGTCGGATGAAATCCTTAACGCCGTGCGCCGCGAGCTGTTGGCCGCGGCCGAGCACGCATAGGACCTCGCCGTAGCCCCTCGGCGCATTCTGTTCCCTAAATGTTCTTGACGGCGGTGACCGCCGCCGACCTCATCCTGCCGCCGCCGACAGAAGGGAGCCGCGAGATCGCCGAACGCGTCGCCCGCGAGCGGCAGGCGGCACGCTATGCAGCAATCGGATTGCCGCATCTGCGCAGCAATGCCGCGGTCGCAGGCGCGGTGCTGGAAGACGTGGCGCGGCCCGACGCCGGCGGGCTGACGCTATTGCGCGAAGCGGCCGATGCGATGCGGCTCTCCGCCCGCGGTTATCACCGCGTATTGCGCGTGGCGCGCACGCTCGCCGACCTCGACGGCGCGGAAAAAGTCGCCCGCGTGCACCTCGCCGAGGCTTTGTCCTACCGCGCGCTTGCCGACGAAGTCAGGCGCGCCGCGTAAAATTACCGTCACCCGTTGCTGACGTTGATCGCGCCACGCATGCCGATGGCGGCGAGGAATTCGTGCCGGGTCTCGGCGTGGTCGCGGAAAACGCCGAGCATGCGGCTGGTCACCATGGAGACGCCGGTCTTGTGCACACCGCGCGTGGTCATGCATTGGTGCGTCGCCTCGGTGACCACGGCGACGCCATGCGGCTTGAGCACTTCGTCGACACAAGTGGCAATCTCGGCGGTCATCTTTTCCTGGATTTGCAGCCGCCGCGCATAGACCTCGACCAGGCGCGCCAGCTTGGAAATTCCGACGACGCGGTTGCGCGGCAGATAGCCGATATGCACGCGCCCGATGATCGGCGCCATGTGGTGCTCGCAATGCGACTCGAAGCGGATGTCGCGCAGCACCACGACCTCGTCGTAGCCGCCGGTCTCCTCGAAGGTGCGCTTGAGATAATCGCGCGGATGATCCTTGTAGCCGGCGAACCATTCCTCGTAGGCGCGCACCACGCGCCCCGGCGTGGCGAGAAGTCCCTCGCGGTCGGGATCGTCGCCCGCCCAGCGAATGAGCGTGCGCACCGCGTCCTCCGCCTCTTCGCGCGTCGGCGGCGTTGACCCGCCCGGCCCGGAAGATTTGGCCCGCGAGCGCTTGACATTCACCATCTTGTCCATCCGCGTTCTCCGGTCGCGCCTCAATTATCGAGCCGTCCATAGGCCCAGGCAATGTTAACAAAGCATCAACCCTCGCTCCAATCGTTCCCGCCGGCGGCAAGGGATCCGCAAGGGTTCATAGGCCAAAATCCGCATCACTGCATCGATAACGACGGGCACCGACGCGGCTCCTGATCGACGGCCGCGGCAGGCATGCCAAGCGGGAAAGGGACCATGCGCCCTCGAGCCAACCTCGGAACACCCGCCATTATCGGCCGCCGGATTTTCTCGCTCCTCGTCCGTTCGGCCATCATCATCTCGATGTCGTTTGCGGTGGCCTTCGGCTTCCTCGCCGGAGCGACCTCCCCGGTTGCCCACTACGACCCCTATATGTTCGCGATCGGCGTCGCCTCGCTGTTCGGCGCCTCGTGCGGGGCCCTGGGCATCCTCATGTCCCGCATCCGCCGCATGAAGCGCGATCTGCGCGATTTCGAGACGCGTCTCGACGAGGCGGCGGACCGCAACTGGGAAATCCGCGAAGCGCAAGAGCGCACCACCAGCTTTTTCGAGGCGCAGGACGACGTGATCGTGCGCCGCGACGGCACCGGCGCCATCACCTACGCCAATGACGCTTTCTGCGCGCTCGCCGGACACGCCCGCGAAGATCTGCTCGGAACCGCCTTTGCGCTGCCGGTAGTGGAGCAGGGCGAAACTATTCTCCTCGCCGACGGCGCGCGCGCCTACGACCAGAAGATCGCCGCCGCCGCCGGCGCGCGCTGGATCGCCTGGCGTGAAGTCAATGTCCGCGCCGATGGCGACAGCGAGATGCAGAGCGTCGGCCGCGACGTTACCGACCGCGTGCTCGCCGAACGCGCGTTGGCCGAGGCGCGGGATCAGGCCGAAGCGGCCAATCGCGCAAAGTCGCGCTTTCTCACCATGGTGTCGCACGAAATCCGCACGCCGCTGAACGGCATTCTCGGCATGGCCGATCTTCTCGGCGACACGCTGCTCACTCCCGAGCAGGCGACATATCTCAACGCGGTGAAGACCTCGGGGGAAACGCTGCTGTCGCTGATCGAGGAGGTTCTCGATTTCTCCAAGATCGAGGCCGGCCGCCTCGATCTTGCGGCCCGACCGTTCCCGCTGGCGGCTTTCGTCGAGGAGGCTGTCGAGCTTCTGGGGCCGCGCGCCCAGGCCAAAGGCCTGGAAATCGGCGCCTATGTCGATGAGCGCCTGCCCGCGCGTGTCGTCGGCGACGCCGCGCGCCTGCGCCAGGTTCTGTTCAACGTCGCCGGCAACGCCATCAAGTTCACCGAACGCGGCGGCGTGTCGATCATCCTCGAGCGAGGCGAGCAACCGGAAGCGATCGCCATTACGGTGCAGGACACCGGCATCGGTATTTCATCGGAAGACCAGGCGCGCATCTTCCTCGAATTCGAGCAGGCCGATGGCGGCTCGACGCGAAAATTCGGCGGCACCGGCCTCGGTCTCACCATATCGAACCGGATCATCGAAAGCATGGGCGGCACGATCGCGGTCGAGAGCGTCCCCAATGAAGGCTCCACGTTCCGCGTCACCGTTCCGCTTGCGCGGGCTGGCGATGCCGACGAACCGGAGATCGCGGTGCCCGATCTTGCCGGCGACGATATCCTGATCGTCGCGCCGGCCGCGATCGAGGCCTCCTTGCTCGCGCGCCGCCTGCAACGCTGGGGCGCACGCACGAAAATCGTTCCCGACGACACCGTGGCGGCGGCGCTATTGCCGGAGCAAATGTGGAGCGCCGTGCTCGTCGATCACGCGCTCGGCACGCAAGCGTGCGAGCTTCTGGCGCGTGCCGCTGCCAGCGTGCAGCGCCGCATCGTGCTGGTCACGCCGGCGATGCGCAACGAGCTCACCGCGCTCAAGGAGGCCGGTTTCACCGGCTATCTGATCAAGCCGGTGCGCGCGGCCTCGCTTGCCGCGCGCTTTTCGCAGGATGACGCCTTCGACCCCGGCGCGGCGATGGATACCGCCGAAGTGCCGAGCGCTTCGCGCCCGGGCGGCGGGCTTTCGATCCTCGTCGCCGAGGACAACGAGATCAACGCGCTATTGGCGCGCGCGCTTCTGGTCAGGCTCGGCCATCAGCCGACCGTGGCCGCGAACGGCGCCGCGGCCGTCGAATCCTGGCTTGCCGCACGCGCCGCCGGCACGCCTTATGACCGCGTGCTCATGGACCTGCACATGCCGGGTATGGACGGATTGGAAGCAACGCGCCGGATCCGCACCATCGAAGCGGACAGCGACATTGCACGAACGCCGATCCTGGCGCTGACCGCGAACGCCTCCGCCGAAGATCGCGAGGCCTGTCTCGCCGCCGGCATGGACGACTTCCTGGTCAAGCCGCTCGACCGCGAACGCCTTGCCGCCGCGCTTGCGTCGGCGGCCGGTGCCGCGCTCGCGGCGTAGAGCGCAATCGCTTCAGATTGAACCGATGGGCGGTCTTACAGCCTGCGCAGCGCCACTTCCTCGACCTCATGGCTTTCGCCTTTTTTCAGGATCAGGTCGGCGCGCGGCCGCGTCGGCAGAATATTCTCGCGCAGATTGACGAGATTGATGCGGTTCCAAATCGAGGTAGCGGTCGCGGTCGCCTCCTCGTCGGACAGACGCGCGTAGCGATGAAAATAGGATTTCGGATCGGCAAACGCCGTGCCGCGCAACGCCAGGAAGCGATTGACGTACCACGACAGCAGCACGCCCTCGTCGGCGTCGAGATAAACCGAGAAATCGAAGAAGTCGGAGACGAAGGGAATGGCTTTGCCATCCTTGGGCAGGCGCCCGGCCTGGAGGACATTGAGGCCCTCGACAATGAGGATGTCCGGCCGGTCGATCTCGATCCATTGGTTCGGGATGACGTCATAGACGAGATGCGAATAGACCGGCGCGCGCACCGGCCGCCGGCCGGCCTTGATGTCGGACAGAAAGCGCAGCAGCGCCGGCAAGTCGTAGCTTTCGGGAAAGCCCTTTTTCTCCATCAGGCCTTCGCGCTCGAGCACGGCGTTGGGGAAGAGGAAGCCGTCGGTGGTGATGAGATCGACTTTGGGCACGTTCGGCCAGCGCGCGAGCAAGGCTTCCAGCACGCGCGCGGTTGTCGACTTGCCGGCCGCGACCGAGCCACCTACGCCGATGATGTAAGGCATTTTGGCGTCCTCGGTGCCGAGGAAGCCCTGTTGCGCGCGAAACAGCCTTTGCGTCGCCGCTACGTAAAGCGACAAGAGCCGCGACAGCGGCAGATAGATTTCCTCGACCTCCGATATGTCGAGCCGGTCGTGCAGGGAGCGCAGACGGACGATCTCCGGCGGCTCGAGCGTCATCGGCGTGTCTTCGCGCAAATTCGCCCATTCCGCCCGCGAGAAAACACGATACGGCGAGACATCCGGGTCGGTGCGTTGCTCCATGCGGACCGCTCTTTAGTCGCCGCCTTTGCGGGCGGCTTTTTCGTCGAGGCCCGACTGACGCGTGCGTTCGGCCAGCGCCGCCTCGACTTCGGCAAGCGCGATACCCCGGGCATGGAGCACCACGAGCAAATGGTAAAGGAGATCGGCTGCCTCGGCGACCACGCGGCCGCGATCCTCGGCGACGGCGGCGATGGCGATCTCGACTGCTTCCTCGCCGAGCTTTTTGGCGCAATAGGCCACGCCCTTGTCGATAAGCGCGCGCGTATACGACGCCTCGGCGCTTGCCTGCGCCCGCGCCTGCACGCGCTTTTCGAGATCCTGGAGAGTGAACGGGGCGGCCATCTTTATCCGGTCACGGCACTTGCCATGCCGGTAAGTAACACCTCTACCGGGCACCTGCGAGAGCCGTTTTCACGGATCGAGCCGCACCGGCAAACCGGCGCGCGCCATGTATTCTTTTGCCTCGCGCACTGAGTATTCGCCGAAGTGAAAGATCGAGGCGGCAAGCACCGCGCTCGCATGGCCGTCACGAATGCCTTCGACCAGATGATCGAGATTGCCGACGCCGCCGGAGGCGATGACCGGCACCGGCACGGCGTCAGCGACGGCGCGGGTCAGCGCGATGTCGAAGCCCTGGCGGGTGCCGTCGCGATCCATGGAGGTGAGCAGGATTTCTCCGGCGCCGAGCGTCACCACCTCGCGGGCGTAGGCGATGGCATCGAGCCCGGTCGGATGGCGGCCGCCGTGGGTGAAGATTTCCCAGCGGTTTTCCTGCTGCGGTTGCGACACCTTCTTGGCGTCGATGGCAACGACGATGCATTGGTCGCCGAATTTCTCCGCTGCTTCCTTGACGAAAGCGCGGCGCGCCACGGCCGCGGTATTGATCGACACCTTGTCGGCGCCCGAGGAAAGGAGCGCGCGCATATCCTCGATAGTGCGCACGCCGCCGCCGACCGTGAGCGGCATGAAGCAGGCCTCGGCGGTGCGCCGCACGACGTCGAGGATGATGCCGCGATCCTCGTGGCTCGCCGTAATGTCGAGGAAGGTCAGCTCGTCGGCGCCGGCCGCGTCATAGGCGATCGCCGCTTCGACCGGATCGCCGGCGTCGCGCAGATTGACGAAATTGACGCCCTTGACGACCCGGCCGTCCTTGACGTCGAGGCAGGGAATGACGCGGACCTCGAACATTTTTCAAGCAGCCTGGGCTGCGCGGACAAGCTGTAACGCCGCCGCCGCATCGAGCCTGCCATCGTAGAGCGCGCGGCCGACAATGGCGCCTGCGAGCTTGTTCGCGCGCGGCGCCAAGAGCGCGCGCACATCATCAAGCGACGCCAGGCCGCCCGACGCGATGACCGGGATCGCCACCGCGTCGGCGAGCGCGAGCGTGGCCTCGAGGTTGAGGCCCTTGAGCATGCCGTCACGCGCGACATCGGTGTAGATCAAAGCGGCGACGCCGGCATCTTCGAACCGCCTCGCGAGATCGAGCGCGGAAAGTTCGGCGGTCTGCGCCCAACCCTCGACCGCGACCTTGCCGTCGCGTGCATCGAGTCCGACGGCGATGCGGCCGGGATACTTTTTCGCCGCTTCTTTCACCAATGCCGGATCGCGCACGGCGGCGGTGCCGATAATGACGCGGGCGACGCCGTTTCCGAGCCATTTCTCGACGGTCGCGCGGTCGCGGATGCCGCCACCGAGTTGCAGCGGAATCTTCACCGCGGCGAGGACGCGATCGACGGCCGCGGCGTTCATCGGCCGGCCGGCAAACGCACCGTCGAGATCGACGACGTGCAGATAGTCGAAGCCCTGCGCCACGAAGCTGCGGGCCTGCTCGGCCGGGTCGCGATGAAAAATCGTCGCGCGCGCCATGTCTCCTTGTTCCAGGCGCACGCAAAAGCCATTCTTCAAATCGATCGCGGGAAAGAGGATCACGGCTTCCACTTGAGAAAATTGGCGATCAGCGCCAGCCCGAGCTTTTGGCTCTTCTCGGGATGGAATTGCGTGCCGACGATATTATCGCGCGCCACGATCGCAGTGAGCGGGCCGCCGTATTCCGCCTCCGCCAGGAGATCGCTGCGTTGCGCCACCTTCAACTCGTAGGAATGCACGAAATAGGCATGCAAACCCTGCGGGCCGAGGTTAAGTCCCTCGACCAGTTTGTGCGGGCGGGCGACGTTGAGCGTGTTCCAGCCCATGTGCGGAATTTTCAGATCCGGATTGTCCGGCGTAATGCGGTCGACCTCGCCGGCGATCCAGCCAAGCCCCTCCGTCACCTCGTATTCGCGCCCGCGCTCGGCGAGTAATTGCATGCCGACGCAAATGCCGAAGAACGGCCGGCCTCTTCGCCGGACTGCCTCGTCAAGCGCGGCGACCATTCCGTCGACGGCCTCGAGCCCGCGGCGGCAATCGGCGAACGCGCCGACGCCCGGCAAGACCACGCGGTCGGCGGATGCGACTGTCCGCGGATCGCTCGTCACCACAATCGGCTGGTCGAGGCCGGTATCGTGCGCAGCACGTTCGAACGCCTTCGCGGCCGAGTGCAGGTTGCCGGACCCATAATCGACGATGGCGACGGTCACCGGTTTGCTCCCGGGTCGGGAAACAGACCGACGATGTCGGGCGCTTGCGACACGCGTGGCGGCGGCGCCGCCGGCGTGGCCGCGGCGGGCCGCTGAGCGGACGCCGTACCAACCCAGGCGTCGAAAAAGCGCCGCTCGGCATCTTCGACGTCATCACCGCTGACAATCCCGACATTGCGCCAACCGCGCCGCGTCAGCGCAAAGCGCCGCAAAGTTGCCGCCTCAATGCCGATCAAGAGCGACATGAGAAGCTGGACGAGGACGATGACGGCGGTGCCGATACCCGCGCAATGCATCGCTTTCTCGACGCCGACGGCGAAGACGGCGTAGATCAACAGCACCAGCCACAGGTGGTGCCGCAGCATCCATAAAGGTGTGAGCAAAAACGCCCAGAAATAGAATCCATCACGCACGAATACGAAGCAATCCGGATCGGGCGCTGCATCCGCGGCGCGAAGCGGCGGTTCATGGACGGTGTAAACGGACATGGTTTTAATCCAGTGCGGTCGCGTGGCTTCGCGGCGCGAGAAAACGGTCAGCCGCCGAGCGTGCCCTTGGTCGAAGGCACTTCCTGCGCGGCGCCCGGATCGATGGCAACCGCCGTTCGCAGCGCCCGCGCCAAAGCTTTGAAGCACGATTCGGCGATATGGTGATCGTTGGTTCCATATAGTGTTGCGACGTGCAGCGTCACCGCGGCGTTGATGGCGAAAGCCTGGAACCATTCCTGCACCAGTTCGGTGTCGAACGGACCCACCTTGTCGCGCACGAATTCAGCGCTGAAGACGAGAAACGGCCGGCCGGAAATGTCGATCGCCACGCGCGTGAGCGCCTCGTCCATGGGAACGTGGACATCGGCGTAGCGCGTAATGCCTTTCATATCGCCGAGCGCCTGCTTCACCGCCTGGCCGAGCGCGATCCCGACATCCTCGGTGGTGTGATGATGATCGATATGCAGGTCGCCCTTAGCCTTGACCTCGATGTCGATGCGCGAGTGACGCGCCAGCAAATCGAGCATGTGATCGAGAAAACCTATGCCCGTGGCGACGGACGCACGGCCTTCGCCGTCAAGGTTGATCGCAACCTCGACGGCGGTTTCCTTGGTGGTACGTTTCACCGACGCCTTGCGCATGGTCTTCTCCGCGGCGCGCAGCGCCTTTTATCAGGGCTTTAAGCGCTCCGCCAATCGTCTGCGCGGCGCATTTGCATTGCCAGCGGCCAACTCCTAAATCATGCTTGAGACGAGGCTTTCCGGCACATGTCACCCCCCGAAACCGGCGCATCCGGCCTTTGGCACGGCACCACCATCCTGACCGTCCGCAAGGGCGGCCTGGTGACTATCGGCGGCGACGGACAGGTTACGATCGGCCAGACCATCGTCAAAGCCAACGCGCGCAAGGTGCGCCGGCTCGGCAGCGGCGACGTGATCGGCGGCTTTGCCGGCGCCACCGCCGATGCCTTTACCCTGTTCGAGCGGCTGGAAGCGAAACTCGAGCAATATCGCGGCCAGCTCATGCGCGCGGCGGTCGAGCTGGCCAAGGATTGGCGCACCGACCGCTTCCTGCGCCGCCTTGAGGCGATGATGATCGTCGCCGACAAGGACGTGTCGCTGGTGCTCACCGGCACCGGCGACGTGCTCGAGCCGGAAGCCGGCATCGTCGGCATCGGTTCGGGCGGCAATTATGCGCTTGCCGCCGCCCGCGCGCTCGCCGACGGCCCGCTCGACGCCGAAGCCATCGTGCGGCGCGCACTCGATATCGCCGCCGACATTTGCGTCTACACCAATCGCAACGTGACCATCGAAACGCTGAAGACGTGATGAACGTCATTCCATGAGCGACTTTTCCCCCCGCGAAATCGTCTCCGAGCTCGACCGCTTCATCGTCGGACAGGCGGACGCCAAGCGCGCGGTCGCCATTGCGTTGCGCAACCGCTGGCGCCGGCTTCAGCTCGACGAAAAGCTGCGCGAGGAAGTCTTGCCGAAGAACATTCTGATGATCGGGCCAACCGGCGTCGGCAAGACCGAAATCGCACGCCGCCTCGCCAAGCTCGCCGGCGCGCCGTTCCTCAAAGTGGAAGCGACGAAGTTCACCGAGGTCGGATATGTCGGCCGCGATGTCGAGCAGATCGTGCGCGACCTCGTCGAGATCGCCATCGCCCAAACCCGCGAGAGAAAGCGCAAGGACGTTGCGGCAAGAGCCCAGCAGGCGGCCGAAAGCCGGGTCGTCGACGCACTCGTCGGTCCCGGCGCCAACGCGTCAACCAAGGAGGCGTTCCGCCGCAAGCTGCGCACCGGAGAGCTCAATGACAAGGAAATCGAAATTGAGGTGCAATCGTCGGGCGGCATGCCGCTGTTTGAAATTCCGGGCATGCCGGGCGCGCAGATGGGCGCCATTTCAATCGGCGACATTTTCGGCAAGCTCGGCGGCGGCCGCACCAAGACGCGGCGTGTCAGCGTGCACGATTCCTACGGGATCCTAATCAACGAGGAATCCGACAAGCTGCTCGATACCGACCAACTCACCCAGGAAGCTATCAAGGCGGTGGAGAACAACGGCATCGTCTTTCTCGACGAGATCGACAAGATTTGCGCGCGCGACGGTCGCATCGGCGCCGACGTGTCGCGCGAGGGCGTGCAGCGCGATCTGTTGCCGCTGATCGAGGGCACGACCGTGGCAACCAAGCACGGCACGGTGAAGACCGATCACATCCTGTTCATCGCGTCGGGCGCCTTCCACATCTCCAAGCCCTCCGATCTCTTGCCGGAGCTGCAAGGACGGCTGCCGATCCGCGTCGAGCTGAAGCCGCTGACGCGCGACGATATGCGACGCATCCTGACCGAGCCCGAGGCCTCGCTGATCAAGCAATACATCGCCCTGATGCGAACCGAAGGCGTGACGCTGGAGTTCTCCGAGGACGCCATCGATGCCGTTGCCGACATGGCGGTCGCGGTCAATTCGAGCATAGAAAATATCGGCGCGCGGCGGCTGCAAACGGTGATGGAGCGCGTCCTCGACGAAATCTCCTTCGCGGCGCCCGACCGCCCGGGCGAAATGGTCAAGATCGATGCCGCCTACGTGCAAAAGCACGTCGGCGACCTCGCCAAAAACGCCGATCTCAGCCGATTTATTCTGTAGCGAGCATGATCCCGAAAAATGGAGACCGGTTTTCGGAAAAGATCATGCTCAAACTAAAATCAGAAGCGCTGCCTCAGCGCGGCAGCTTGTTCTGCCCGCCCCGTTCGCCGCTGATCTCGCGGATCACCGCCATCCACTTTTCGACCTGGGCGAGGACCTGCTGATCCGAGGTGTTGCTTCGCGAGGCGGGCTTTTGCTGTGCAATGGCGGATTCGGACATGGCGGCGCGGTACTCCCTTCAGGGGCGCCGTTGTCGCAGACGAATTTGACCCTGTCGTGCCCGGACGGTGGAATTCCAACCGGTAAGGTTAATGCCGCTGCTAGCGCGCGCGGCGGAGGCGGACGTAAAGGGCGCCCTGCCCGCCGTGTCCGACATGCGCGTCCTCGAAACCGACGACAAAGGGGCGGAATTCCGGTAGCGCCAGCCAGACCGGCACCATGCGCTTGAGCACGCCGCGCTCGGCCGCCGCGTCGCGTTGGCCTCGCGTATTTCCCTTGCCGGTGACGACGAGCACGATTTTGGCGCCGTCCACTTGGGCGCCGCGCAAAAAACGCAGCAATGCCGCATGCGCTTGCCCCTGGGTGAAGCCGTGCAGATCGAGGCGGTCGTCGATCGGTTCACGGCCGCGGGCGACGCGCCCCTTGAGCCGTCGCCCGAGCGGCGCGAGCGGAGGCGCTTTTTTTGCTGGCAATGCGTCGTGACGTGCCGGCGGGCGCGACGCGGCCAGGGGCGCGTCGTCAGCGGAACTCCCGGCGTCCCCACCGGCCGGCGGCTCGACGGATGGGCGCGAAGGCTGCAACGGCTTGATCGAACGCGCGACACCGCGCCAGAGCGCGTGCTCTTCCTCACTCAATGAACGCCGGCGGCTCATTGTCTTCGCCGCAATTTCGGCTTCGGCTCCGGCTCGACCACAGGCTTCGCCTCCGGCAGCGGCACGTCTTCCGCGGTCGGATCGATCATGCTGCCGGCGGTGAACTGCGCAAAGAAGCCCGGACGCTCTGGCGGCAGCGGTATATTGCGCCCCGCCTCGACGGGATCGAGCTCGCGCGGCAACAGCATCACGAATTGACCCGGATGGCGGATGCGGCCGGCGATCCGCGCCGCTTCAGCGCCCGCTCCGAAAAAGATATCGGCTCGCGCCGGTCCGACAATGGCCGAGCCGGTATCCTGCGCAAAGACCAGCCGGCGGAATTTCGTCCCCGCCTTGTCGTTGGCGATCGGCAGATCGGCGGCGATGAAGAACGGCGTGCCGTAAGCATGCAACGCACGGTCGACGGCGATCGAACGGCCGGGCACCAAACGTACGCCTTCGCCGCCGACAGCCTCATCCTGCGTCGCCAGACTCGTGATGTGGAAGAAGACGTAGGACTTGTTCTGCCCCCGCACATCCTTGGCCGCGCCCGGATTGGCTTCCATCCAGTCACGGATGCGCTGCATCGTCACTTCGTCCTTGGCAATGATCTTGCGGTCGGCAAGCACGCGGCCGACGGGCGTGTAGGGCCAACCATTATGCGAGTCGTAATTGACGCGCAGGATGGTGCCGTCTTCCAGCCCGATGCGGGCCGAGCCCTGGATTTGCGCGAACAGCACGTCAAGCTGGCTGCGCAGCCAGCAGATTTCCAGGTGCCAGCCGTCGAGCGCGCCGTCCTCGATCGCGGCGCGATCGTAATACGGCACGATCTTGCGGCGACCGACGCGGCGACCCACTTTGACGCCCTTTGAGGGAAACGCATCGCCAAGTTTGCGCCGGCCGGAAACGACGAGGTTCGGTGGGCGGCGATAGAGCGGCGCCGTGAACTCGCCGGTGGGCACGCGCGAGCCTTCGATAATCGGTTCGTAATATCCGGTGAGAAAGCCGTCAGTATCGCCGAGCTTGTTGATGCGCAGCGGCCGGAAATTATCCTCGAAGAACTTGCGCGCGCCGTCTTCCTCGAGCGGGACAGCCGCGAAACCGCGCGTGCAAACCGTCTTGAGCGCTTCCGCGATCGTCGCCGTCTCGGGGGCGGGCTGGCGGTTAGCGTTCAACGCCCGGCAGCTTTCGAGAAAGGCGGCAAAAGCCGTGGCGTGATCGTCGTTGGTCCAGCCGTCAAGGTCGGCCCAATCGACCGGCTCGTATTGGGTATCCGGAAATACGATCGGTTCAAGCTCTGCGCCTTGCGCGAACGCCGGTGCTGCGGCGAGACCGATGAGCGCGGCGACCAGAAGCAACGCTCGACCACCGGCCGCCATCAGCCTCACTGCCCGGCTTCGGTTGCAACAACCTTCCAGTTGGGATCGCGTGAGGAAACGTCGCGCGCGAAGGTCCACACGTCGGTGACGTCGGTCACCTTTTCGGCGTTGCCATCGATCACGGTTCCGGATCGATCGCGTGTCGCGGAAATGAGCTTGGAAACGAACCGAATCGTGATCTGGGCGGTGCGGCCGCGCAACTCGGCGCCGGTGATCGTCGAACCGTCGATCGAAACAAAGCGCGTGTCCGCGGTTTCGCCGCGACCCTCACGTTCGCTGATCGCGGCGTCGAAACCGTCAAAGACTTCGCGCGAGAGCAGGTTGCGCAACTGGCGGCGATCGCCCTCGGCGAAGGCGGTCACGATCATCTCATAGGCGGCGCGCGCGCCGGTAATGAAGTGCTTGGCGTCGAAGCTTGGGTCGGCGCCGATGATGGCGTCGAGCCCCGCCGCTATGCTCGATCCGCTCTCGGCGACGTCCTTCCAGCGGTCTGTCGGCGCTGCCGCGACCTCGACCGGCCGCGTGGTCGCGGGCTCGGCGGCGGGACGCGGCGGTAAAGCGACCACCTTGTCGGTCACCGGGCCGCGTACGGCGTCGCGGGTCGCATAGGGATCGTAGGGTGGCCGCTCGCGGCCGGTACGTTGCCCCAAGACGCTGCGAAGCCGCAGGAAAATGAACACTGCGAGCGCCAGGAAGATGATGGTGTAAATGTCGAACACGTCTTGCGTTCTCTCGGCGTCGCGAAGGACGGGACGGCACATCCCGATGGCGGTTCAAGCAACAGACCGCGGTGGCGCCCGGTCCCCCGCTCTATGTAGGCATATACGGGGAACCATCCAGTGGCCGCTATCCGGAAAGCGTGCCCACAGGCAAAGTCTAAACGATCACCGCCGTCGCGCCAACATTGTAACCGAAAGAACCGTTCCCGTTTGTGTCGAATCTGCGGAAACGGGGCGGCCAATTCCCCGGACACGAAGTACAGCTTTTGGGCAGCAGACCGGAAGCCGGGGCATCGCCCGCCGCCGCCGACCGCTCGCGGTTGCTGGCATTGTTCACCCGCTTTCCCTGTGTTAGCCAAGCCTTAGCACCCGCGGGCGGGCCGGAGACGAGCATGTCAGCGACAAACGGCGGTCCTGCGCCCCAAGCGGCGATGCCGCAAATCGGCGTGCTCGCGCAATACGTGAAGGATTTTTCGTTCGAAAATCCGAATGCGCCCCGCTCGATGGCGCCCACCGGCCAGCAGCCGACCATCAACATCCAGGTGAACGTCGATGCCGCTCCCGTGAGCGGCAGCGATTTCGAGGTGACTTTGCGCCTGGAAGGCAAAGCGGAAAACCAGGGCCTATTGCTGTTCAGTTTCGAACTGGTCTTTGCCGGCACCTTCCGCATCCAGAACGTGCCGCCCGACAGCTTGCAGCCGATCGTGCTGATCGAATGTCCGCGGCTCCTGTTTCCCTTTGCGCGCGAGATCGTCGCCACGGCGGTGCGCAATGGCGGCTTCGCGCCGCTCCTGCTCGACCCGATTGATTTTGTCAGCCTCTACCGCCAGCGACTTGCAGCCGCGCCGCCCTCGCCACCGCCGCAACCGGTCAATCCGAACTGACGTAATCGTGCCAAACGGCGTTCTCGCCAAGCGTGGTGATGAACGCCCGATGCGCCGCGCGTTCTTCGGCCGTGACCGTCGCGACAAGTGGCACGAGGCGCTGACGCACAATGATGTGCTCGCCGCGCACCTGGCTCGGCAGGGCCGCCTGGGAAAGAACGAGTTGCGCCTGGCGGGCACCGATCAGTTCGACATAGACCTCGGCGAGGAGCTCCGCATCCAGCAACGCGCCGTGCTTGGTGCGGCGGGAATTGTCGATCGCGTAGCGCACGCAAAGATCGTCGAGCCGATTCGATCCGCCGGGATGCTTGCGGCGGGCAAGCAAAAGCGTATCGACCATTCGCTCACGCCCGATCGGCGGCCGGCCCGCGCGGTCGAGCTCGGCATTGAGGAATCCGAGGTCGAACGCGGCATTGTGGATGACCAGCGGTGCATCGCCGAGAAATGCGATCAGGTCGTCCGCCACCTCCGCGAAAAACATCTTGTCTTTGAGGA
>Ga0302325_10011283_pt1 | contig 19266 bp, 19 predicted proteins | sample Palsa_T0_2_FD_201948 | JGI IMG/M metagenome (GOLD analysis project Ga0302325, IMG submission 201948) | Peat permafrost microbial communities from Stordalen Mire near Abisko, Sweden - Palsa_T0_2 | ecosystem: Environmental > Terrestrial > Soil > Palsa > Peat permafrost | place: Sweden: Abisko...
CCACGCAACGCTTCTCGCGCGCGGCTGGTCACAAGGATGCGGCTCCCCGGCGTACAACGGTCGGCGGTCTCATGGCGCCATAGTCTATCGGTTAGGACGCCGCCCTTTCAAGGCGGAGAGACGGGTTCGACTCCCGTTGGCGCTACCATGAAAACTACCGAGCCGCACGAAAACATCGTGGGCTTGCCGCGCGTAGCTGCACTGTGACGGTGATGCAACGAGCCGCGCGAATCGGAATCATGCTCCTGGGCGTGATCGTCTTTGTCGCCGTGCTCGCGGTCGTTCAGATCCCGATGCGCGCCGCGCACCTGCCCAGCCCGGTCGCCTGGGTGATTCTCATGGCGGCCGCGCTCGGAATGTACCTCGCGTGGCAGCGATTCGTCGAGCGCCGTCGGCCCGATGAGCTAGCACCGGGCCGCCTGCTGCCGGAGGCTTCGCTGGGCCTGGCGATTGGCATCACGTTGTTCGCGCTGACGATCGCATTGATCGCAGCAGCCGGGGCATATCGCTTGATCGGATTCAACGGCTGGTCGCCGCTGGCGCTCGGGCTACTGCTCGCGTTCACGACCGCGGTGTCCGAAGAGATCCTGTTTCGCGGCTTCCTGTTCCGTGTCGTGCGTGACGTGGGCAACGTCTGGATCGCGCTCGCCGTCTCAACGGTCCTGTTCGGAGCAGCGCACGCGTTTAATGCCGGCGCAACGCCCCTGAGTACCGTCGCGGTCGGACTCGAAGCAGGCCTGCTGCTCGGGCTCGCGTATGCGCTCACGAACCGCTTGTGGTTGCCGATCGGATTGCACGCCGGCTGGAACTTCGCCGAGGGTACAATCTTCGGCACGCAAGTTTCCGGTCACGACGCGATGCCCGCGATGCTGCACGGCATTCTGACGGGGCCGCCTGCGCTCACCGGCGGCAGTTTCGGCCCCGAGGCATCCTACGTCGCGATCGTCGTCTGCCTCGCAGCGAGCGTCGTGCTCGCCCTGCCGGTTTCCGGCTATCGATTCCGCCGAGTCAGAAGCGCTTGAGCTCGTCCCTCCTCCGCCAGGCAGAAAGCCTTACACGAGGAACTGCGCGACAGTCAGCGTTACGAAAACGAAATCACGAGAAAACGGATTCGACTCCCGTTGGCGCCACCTTGAACCGCGTAAATGGAGTACGGGGTAAGCTGCATGCCACAGGTCCGTCACTCGACCGTACAAGTAGGCCCGGCGAACCTATTCTACCGTGAAGCTGGAACACCGGGACAACCGGTTCTCTTGCTGCTCCACGGCTTTGCAAACTCGTCACACTATTTCCGGCACTTGATGCCGAAGCTCGCGGACCGGTTTCACTTGATTGCACCAGATCTGCCCTCGTTCGGATTTACGACGATCGAAGAAGGGGTGGGCTATCAATATACGTTTGCCGGGCTGACAGAGACGATGCAGAGCTTTGTGAACGAACTCTCGCTACGACGCTTTGCGATGTACGTGTTTGATTACGGCGCACCCGTCGGCTTCAATCTGGCGGTCGCGAATCCGGATAGTATCACCGCAATCATCTCACAGAACGGCAATGCATACGAGGAAGGCTTGGGTACCGCTGCCTGGGATCCATTGCGTGCCTATTGGACACAACCCTCAGCGGCGATTCGTGAGCAAATTAAGGAGCGTATGTCGCTCGATGGGGTCCGTGAGGCATATTTTCAAGGGGTCAGTGATCCCGCCAGGATCGAGCCCGAGGCGTATTGGCTGGATGCGGCTCTGCTCGCCCGGCCGGGGATGATGGATCTTCAGACCGACCTCAAGCTCGACTACAAATCGAATATCGAGCGCTATCCTCTGTATCAGCAATACCTCCGAACGCACCGCCCTCCACTGCTAGCCATGTGGGGAAAGAACGACACCTTCTTCATTCCACCAGGCGCCGAGGCGTTCAAGCGTGACGTCCCGAACGCGGAGGTCCGATTTCTGGACGCCGGCCACTTTGCTCTGGAAACCAACGTCGATGACTTCGCGTCCGCAATCCTGGGAATGACAATCAATGCGTAAAGCGCGCACGGCTATCGCCGCTGTTGCGCTTGCTGCGCTGCCGGTCGCTGTTGATACGATGCCGATCCCACCCTCATCGGTTCAGGGCAGCGGCGTCGTCACGTCCCAGGTGTTCGTCGATCCCTCATTGCCGATTCGAACGCGTGCCGGCAAACTTTTCGTGATCGCGCTCCCCGCGAATCACACGACGGGATATGAGTGGTCATTCGTCACACCGCCGAATGCGACTGTCGCCTACGTCGGCATCGCATATCAGGATTCTACAAGCGGCCGAGTGGGCGCGGGTGGTCAAGAGGTCTGGATCTTCAGGGCTTCTCAACCCGGCTCCGTGAGTCTCGCATTTCGCTATACGCGACCGTTCGACGCAAGTACCCAAACGAATGCGCGGCACGTCACCTTTCACGTACAGGTCACGCCGGCGTGAACGCGCAAACGCGTCGCCCGCTCAATGGGGGAGTTACCCTGCGTCTTTCCAAGCCGACCTCCGGCGGCGCGCCAGCTGTCACACCGAATCTTTCGATCTCGAACTGCGGCCAGCATCCGTTACGTGCGTTTACGGGCGGGGGCACCTTCGGCATCTACACCCCGTCGTCGACCGCGCTCTATTTCTTCGGACCCGGCGTTCCCGAAAACGAGACCGCGCAGTTGTCTACTACCGTGGACGGGGTTACGTCAGCGCCTCAAAACTTGACCTACCCGGTTCAGATTTTGCCGCCTCCAGGCGAGGCGTACTCGGTCGACGTCGACGACACGAGCCCGTACTATTCCCAGCCCGACGGAATGGGTCAGGGAGCGTCGTCGTTTGCGACCTCCGGCAGTCACATCTCGACGAATTTTTCCGACCCGACTACTACCGGGACCGACACGCTGGGCATCGGCACGAGCCTCGTGAACGGCTGGACGGTAACGGCGCAGATAGGGGGCGTTCACTCATACCTGGACGCACCGAGCGATGACGGCTCAAACGATGTTTACCGTAGCGCGCACATCGTACAGCAACCCACGAGCGGACGGCTTGAAACCAAGGTTGCCTGGAATTACGAGGGCGGCGAATCGATCAGCTACCAGGTGGTCTGGTACTTCAGCAACGGCCCGATGGGCACGCGCCAGGTTTCGACAATGTCAAAGCAGACGACATGCTCGGACGAGCAATAACGCGTCGCTATTCCTCGGCGGCCTCGAAGGCGTGCGGCGAGGGTCCGTCAGCTTTGTCGAGCGCAGCGCGCGGCTCCGCGACCAGCGCATCCATTGCAGGGTCGTGCCGCAGCCGGCGAAGGCGACGTTTTTGAATCGCCTGGATTGCCTCGGGTGCGCGTAGCGCGAAATCCTCGAAATGGTTGAGAACGGCGTATGGAATGCTCGAACGCCTGATCGCGATCGCAGGGCGCATGATCGGCCAGAAACCCGTCGCGGAGACGCCGAAAATCATCACCGCCAGTTCTTCCGATAGGGCGCCGCCTTTCACATACATCGCGACCTTCTCGTAGAAGTTCGCGACACGCACCACGTGCTGTGCGCGCGGCCCGACGGGTGTTGCCCGCAGCTCCTCGGCGAACGCCGGTTCTGTAAGTATCGCCGAAAGTTCAGTGCGGACGAACTCGCGGTCGGCGGTCATCGCCGGTGACTCCCATTCGCGGGTAAGCGTCTCCAGCGTCTGCATCTCGTTCCCGGAACGCATGTAGCGGAGCTGCCGCACGGCCACGAGCGCACCGATCACGACCACCAGCGTACTGACGGCCGAAAACGCCAGACTCAGAAGGCCGGCATCAACGTGCATAGCCCACCAGTGAGCCTTGGCCGCTTGACGGTCGGCCGGCGGGCTTTAGGTCGGGTTGCCGAGTGCGTGGTAGAACGGCAGCTCGTGGACGTCAGCCCACACCATCGGGTCGCCCGCGGTCGTCGCCCGCTCGCGCACCAGGACCGTGCCGTGGCGACTGACGTAGATCGTCTGCCGCCGTTTGTAGCCTTGCACTGGATGATAAAAGTCTTGGGCGACCATCGCGAGGGTGCCGTCAGGCCGGTAACAGTACGACGCGAGGCTCTTGCCCTGCGGCGTGCGCGAGGCGAGTTGCACGAAGCTTACGGCCGTGCCGTTCATCCAGATCAGCGCAAGGTCGTCGGTCGTGTTGTTCGTCTTCACCAAACCGTGATAGGTGGACTCGCTGATTTTGTGCCACGGGTCGTGGGCCATCGTCATCGTGTCGGTGCGCGCGAAGATGGCGCTTGGGCGCGAGCGTGTCATCGCTTCGGCCTTCGCGCATGCCGTGTCGATCTGCGCAACCATCGCGGAAGTCGAGCTCGCGGCCGGACTCGGCGAGGCCGCGGCGACGAAGGCGATCGTGAGAATCAGCGCGCACGCGAACTGCTGACGAAGCATGCTGGACGTCCTTTCAGCGGGATGTGATCCTTCGCGGTCCGTCGCCAAACCCTGCCTCGCGCGCACCCGGAAACGGTAGTAGGAATTGCTCCTACTTTCTGCGGCCTCGAGGGGCGCATGGCGACGAGGGTTTCGAGGGGACCGGCGGAACGTACGCGCCATGAACGAGCACGCGAAACAGCTGGTCCAAAAGATGGGTGTGGTCGTGTTCGCATCGGCGGCGCTCACCGGCGTTTCCACGGCGATGGCTGTCGCGGCGCAGGCCAGTCCGACTCAGCCGGCCGTTGACGCTGCGCCCGTCGTGCAGTCCGGCGTCATGCCGTCGCAACTCGCGCAGTGGGGCAATTGGCGCAACTGGCATAACGCCAATTCATGGGGCAACGGCTGGCATAACTGGGGCAACGGTTGGCACAACTGGGGCAACGGTTGGCACAACTGGGGCAACGGCTGGCACAACTGGCATAACGGGCTCTGGGTCAACGTTCACGTCTGAGGTCTCGACCGGTCGCGTCAGCGCGGCCGCGCTGCGAAACACGAGCCACACGCCAAGCTCCGCCGTCGACGGCATCACGACCGTCTGAGCCGTCTCGAACACCGCGGCTTCGTGCGGCGCGAGTCGCGCAGCCGAGTATTCCGTCTGGACGAGCGCTTTCTGCGACGAGAGATTGACTGCCGCGAACACGCCGTCGAGACGGGCCGTGTGCGAGGACGAGACGCCGACGAGATCGGCCCGCGCGTCGTCCGGTAGCCTCGCAACGTTTGCACCCAAGAACGCTGCCGTAGCCAGAGCGAAGGCGGGAAACAACGCCGGCGGTGCCTCATCGAGCGCTTCGAGCAGTGTCCCGGCTTGCGCGGCGAGCGGCGGGGACAATCGAACGCGCGTGAAGCCGCGCTCGAGCCGGCCGCGCACGACGTCGACGACGGCCTTCTTACTGAAGCGGCAAAACAGCGTCTCGGTGACGTCGAAGGTCCCGTGTTCGAAAACTTTGTTCGCCGGCGCGCCGCCGCCGCAGAAATCGAAATAGGTGCAGGTCGCGCGGCAGCGCTCGACGCCCGCCGCGACATCACGCGCGACACGCTGGAACGCCGGCGAGTCGAACATCGCTGCAAACGACGTGTCGTGCACGTTGCCGAAAGCGAAGCTGCCGTAGTTCTCGTGCTGCGCTCCCAGCAGCTCCGGGGAAAAGGTCGAGAAGTTCCCGTCGCAGTCGACCGAAACGATGCTGCCCGCCCGGGCTTCCTGGGAAATCTCGACCGGTCGCCAGTCATGATAGGTGACGTCCGACATCGCGCCTTCGAACTCGCGGATCTCCAGCGGTTCGCTGCCGCCGGTGGCGAGATCGAAGAGGCGGCCTAAGAACGCCGCGTACCGTTCGGTCGCGCCGCTCCCGCTCAGTGACGAAACCTTGTGCGGGCCTTCGATCTCTTCGACGTTGAGGCCGACCCGCCGCATCCCGTTCTCACAATAAAATGCGTACAGTTCGTCGGCGTGGTCGAGGGCCTCATCCGTTACGACGCTGATGACGTAGTAGGGGATACCCCGAGCGCGCAAGCGGTCGATTCCGGCCATGACGCGCGCGTGCGTTGGGCGATCGTCCCACGTCCGCCGGCGCAAGTCGTGCAGGAACGCCGGCCCGTCGACGCTGACGCCTACCAGAACATCGGGCTGCTCGAAGAAATCACACCATGCGTCGTTGATCAACGTCGCGTTGGTTTGAAACGAGTGCCGCACGTGGACGCCACGCTCTTGCCCCAATTCAACGGCGATCGCTCGGGCGCGCTCGTAGAACTCGATCGGCATGACGAGCGGTTCGCCGGCGTGCCACACGAGCGTCAATTCGTCGCCGACCATGCCGCTGGAAAACGCGTTCTGCAACGCCGCCTCGAGCGTCGCTTGCGACATGCGCTTCGTCACGCGGCGATCCGGCAGATAACAATAACTGCAGTTCAGATTGCAGAAAGGCGTCGGCTGCAGAATCAGCAGTTCAATCAAGGCCGAGCTCCCTACCGCCGGGGTGGCTCCCACAGTTCAACGCGATTGCCTTCGCAGTCGGTGATCCAGGCGAAGCGTCCGGTGGAGTCGTCGTTTCGTTCGGGAGCGATCTCGACCCCATTGGCGGCCAGCTCGGAAAGCAGCGCGTCGAGATCGTCGACGCGGTAGTTCACCATAACCTGCTGTTTCTCTGAGCCGAAGTACGTCGTATCAACGTCAAAGGGCGCCCAGACCGTAACTGGGTTGGGATCCGGATCCTCCGACCACGTCAACTTCGCGAAGCCGTCATTGAATGGAACGCCGAGGTGGCGTTTATACCACGCCCCGAGAGCATCCGGGTCGCCGGCCCGGAGAAACACGCCGCCGATCCCGGTAACACGAGCCATGCCGCGGCTTTCAAGCGGCTCGAGACCGAGCCCTATGACTCGTCCCCGTCGGATTCGGAAACCGTCGCCGGCGGCAGGGTCTGCGCGGTTGCGACGAAGTCGCACAGGTCGCCGAAGTTGGAGAAATACCGCCGTCGGCCCGAACCGATGTGGTCGATGCGTCCTCGCATCGTGCGCGTGTCGCCGGGTGATTCCAGCCAGGTGCGCAGGGTGAAGAGCTGCTCGCCGGAACGGGTGTCCACGCGCTCACTCTAGCCCGCAACCGTCCCCGCACCGTCCACCTTCCGGGGCGAACGTTCAGGCTACCTGGTCCGCGTCTGCGGCGCGGGTTCCGGCGGGCCGCCAGCAACGATCGCACGGTGCACCGTCAGCCCCAGGTACCCGCGGCGGCTCGGCTCGTCGTCGATGCGAGCAGCGAGCTCGTAGACGAGCGTCCGCGCCCGCGCTTCGAGCGCGTGAGAACGATCGAGATCGCCGGCCGCCTCGTATGCCGCAGCGGCTGCCGAGAGCGCTTGGGCGGGAAACGTCACGCAGGTCACGTCCTGCGCGATGCCTGCAAGAAGTTCGTCGGCGGCTGCTACGGCACGGTCGTGCTCATCCTGCGCGAGGTAGAACGGGATCAGCTCGATCAGCCCTTCGAGAACCTGCCGCGGATCGCGCTCGCGATACCACTGCAGCGACGCCTCGAGATGCTCGCGCGCTGGCTCGAACAGTCCCAGTTCACGCTCGGCGACGCCGAGTTGATTCATGGCGCCCATCTCTTCGCGCTCGAGGCGGTGTGCGCGCGCGGCTGCGAGCGCTTCGCTCGCGAGCTCGCGACACCGTTCGTAATCGCCGCGAAACCAGGCGAGGCTCGCCAAGCAGCGCGTCGCGTTGCACGCATTGCCCGGTACGGAGATCGCTTCCCAGATGGAGCGCGCCCGCGAGAAATCCGCGTCGGCCTGCGCAAAGTCGCCAAAACGCAGCGCGCTGTTTCCCCGATGAATGTAAATCCCGGCCACGGCGTTGGGCTTCTGAATGCGTTCAAAGAGTGCGAGCGCGCGGTCGGCATGCTCGCGTTCGGCCGCGACATCGAACAGGTACCAAGCAGCGGACGCCAAGTTGCGGTGCGCCGTCGCTTGACCCTCGAGGTCGCCGGTCTGTCGATAGATCTCGAGCAATTCCGTTGCCGCGGAGCGCAGCGCTTGCCCGTCGCCTTCGACGTCGGCCACGTTCGCCTCGATGCGGAGCGCCCGCGCGGCGAGCATTCGATCCTCACCCACGTGACGTCGCGCGTATTCGACATGCTTGCGGGCCGCCGCGGGGCTCGTCCACATGGCGTTGAACGCACGTTGCGTCCAATACTCGAAGGCGAGCGCACCGTCGTCGAGCAGGGCGACCAGCGGTTCGGCATCGTTGAGAACCGCTTCCGCGCCCGAATGATCGGAGCCGTTCACGGCAAAGCGTGCTTGCGCCACGGCGGCCTCGACGGCCCAGCGCGGCGAGACGCTCCCCGCACCGAGTTTGCGCAGTCCGTCGATCGCGCCCGCTGCTCCCTCGAGGTCCGCGACTTGAATGCACAGCTTGAACGTTCGGGAGAGCGCGATGCCGAGCGCATTGTCGTCCTCAAGGGTTCCCGCAACCTCCATCATGGCTGCGCAATCAACGCGTTGCAGCGACGGGTCGCCGGCGCGCGCCGCGGCTTCTTCGCGCAGCCGGTGGAGCTCGAATCGATCGCGCGTGTTCGGACCGAGCTCGAGTGCCCGCGACGCAGCTGCGATCGCATCGTCCGCGGCGAATACGGAGAGCGCGTAGCGCGCCGACGACAAGTACCGCGCGATAGCGTCGTCCGTCAGTCCCGCGGTGTCGTAGTGCCGCGCGATCGTCGCGTCGAGCGACGGGCGATCGATGAAGAGCGTCTGCAGCGTGCGGCCGATGCGGCGGTGCAGGCCGCGGCGCGCCGGTTCGTCGATTCCGGCGTACACGGCGGCGTGCACGAGTTGATGCGAGAACGCGAAGTCCCCGCGGTGCTGTGGAGACTCACGCACCAGCGAGCGGTCGAGCAGTTCGTCGAGCGCGTCGAACACCTCGGCGAAACTCCAGCCGCAGGCTTGGCGTACGACCTCGACCTCAAAGCCCACGCCCGTCACGGCCGCCGTCTCGGCGAGCGCCTGCGCCGAGGGGCTCAGACGCAGCACGCGCGCGGCGACCGTATCGGCGATTCCCCCCGGCAACGCTGTGCCGCCGGTATCGCTCAAGCGATCGCGCAAGAGCTCGGTGGCGAAGAGTGCGTTACCCTCACTCGCCGCGAAGATGTCGCGCGCGAGTTGGTCGCTGTGAGAAGGAGCAGTTTGCGCGACGAGTGCGCGCACGTCTTCCGGCGCGAGCGGTCCCAGCGCGACGTGCCGTGGCTGTGCGGCGTCGAGACGTCGCAAGAAGAAGCGCAACGGGTGGTTCGCGCCGACGTCCTCTTCCCGGAAGGAAAGAACCAATAGCATCGAGGCGCCGCGCACGTTGCGCACGAGGTACTCGAGCAGCTCGATGGTCGCCGAGCCGGCCCAATGCAGATCCTCGAGCACGACGAGCAAGGGACGCTTCTTCGCGATCTGTTGGAACGCTGCGGCGGCCGCATCGAAGAGACGCTGCCGGTCGGCTTCGGGCTCGAGCGGCGGCAGCTGCGAAAGCGTGGGCGCGAGGTCGTGCACGCCGGGAACGAGGAATGAGAGCGCGGCGAGCTGCGCATCCTCGAGCCGGTCGAATTGCAACAGCGCGAGCGCATTGCGCAAGGCTTCGGCGATCGCTTGATACGGTTCGGTCTCGATCGTTCGCGTGGTGCCGAACATCACGCGCCCGCCCTGCGCCTCGGCGAGTGCCATCACTTCGCCGATTAGCCGCGACTTGCCGGCCCCAGCTTCGCCGGTAACGATCGCGGTGACGGCACTCCCGCGTGCGCCCGATTCCCACGCTCGCCGCATCGCAGCCAGTGCCGTTTCGCGCCCCACGAAGGGGAACGCGGGGCGCGCGGTATGCGCCTCCGCCGGCGGCGTTCCGGCCTCAGCGGTCGTGTGATCGTTGCTGCGGATCGCCTCGAGGAGCGCGAAGGTCTCGGGCATGGGATCCGCCGCCAATTCCTCGTGAAGCCGGCGACGAAACGCGTCAAAGTCGGCCAAGGCGCCGGAGCGATCTCCCGCCGCGAAGCGCAGCGACATGATGCGGCGAATCGCGTCTTCACGCAGCGGGTCGAGGCGCAGCAACGATTGCGCGTGCGCGATGGCGCCGGCGTAGTCGAGCGCGCGGCGCCCCCGTTCGACGAGCGCGACCAGATTCGCGGCCTGGAGCGAACGCAAACGTTCACGCTCGGCGAGCGCCCAATCGTCGTGAACGTCCTCAAGGTAGTCGCCGCGGTAGAGCGCGACCGCCGACTCGAGCTCGCCGGCGACGGTGAGCTGCTCGTAGTCGGCGGTATCGAGGACCAGGGGCGCGTCCGGATTCCAGCGCAGCGTCACCTTATCGGCGATCACCCAGGGGCACGCCGGCGGCGCCTCGGGGAGTGCGGACAGGGCGCGGTGCAGGTGCCGCCGCAAGGAAGCCCGCGCGCTTTCGTCTTCTTCGTCCGGCCAGAAGAGTTCGGCGACCGCGGCACGTGACAATGACCGCTCGCGGTGCAGCAGCACGTAGGCGAGCAGCGCGATCGCCCGCCGCGGTCCGCCGAACGGACGGAGCCTGCCCTCCACAAAGAGCGCGGGCTTTCCGAACAGGCAAACGTGCGCGGGCGTCTGGGCGGAATTCACGGCCCCAGTGCGGCGCATCCCTTTGAGAACCTCCCGCGCGCGTAGTTGGTTGAAACACACGGCAGCGCCTTGGATTGCGCGCAGTGACCCGAGCGGACGTTTCGTCGCCGGCGGATGGGTGTGCTACTATACTGCTCCGGCGGCTCGTCATTCGTCGGTTCAAGACTCATGCGGAAGCGGTCGAGGTCTTCGCGCCCCGCTTGAGCGTACACTGAACGGCTCGATCAACGCGAGACCAAACCGGCACTTCGCAGCACTTGCCGCATTGTCGGCGAGCGACGCCGGGCTGGTCGCTACGCCGCTCTCAAACCAGTGCTCCTCGCTCACGCGAACGGCTGCGGAAGCGTGCGGTTTCATCATCGTTCCGCCCGGAGAGCGCACCTACCGTTCGGGCGACGAGGTTCCGTTCGACGTCGTTGACTGGTCGCGGTTGCGGACAGCGCACGAGCGATCGCCGATGGACGATCGAGCTCTCGTTTCAAGCATGGGATCGGTCACGTGACGCGGTTCGTCGTTCGCGCCTGAAGCCGACGACGAAGTGCAACGTCGGCGCCGGCCCTCCGCTTGGCCGGCGCCGAACGAACTCCGTTACTGCTGGTGCTGGGTCGCCAAGTACGCCTTGACCATTGCCGGGTCGAGCACGCCGTTAACCATGACGTTGAAGCACGAGCCGCCGTCGGCGGAGTGATAGTGGCCGGGCGGAGCGAGATGGCTCACGCCGTTCGCGCCGATCAGATAAAACTTGTTGTCGGACCCGATGAACGCTTTCGAGCCGTCATCGAGCTTGACGATCGCGACGCGCGTGACGTTCGCATTGACCGCCGGCCTGAAGGCATCGACGGCGGCCGGCGCTGCGGCCGCGCCGACGAGTGAGAGAAGCAGCACGAAAGCTGCCGATGTGCACAGACGCAGCATGAAAAAGCCCTCCTATTTCGATTGTATCAAAGCCCGGTAAGACCGAGCGGTTTGCGACTCCCTCGGCCGCACCCTGCGACGGCCAAGCGTACCGGTGGACGGACCGGAGACGGTCGCGACCTACGATCGTATCCCGGCCCTACGCCAATCGGAGGAATCGCCATGAGTTTTCGATCCGCTGCGCCCGTCCTCGCCGTCGCACTCCTTGCGCTCACGCCGGCTGGATACCAAGTCGCGCAGACGCCGAGCACCTCGCCGCTAAGCGGCGCAAACCGGCTGCCCTCGCAGGAGCAGCTCCTCGACGCACGCATCACGGCGCTCGAGGGCCAGGTGACGCAGCTCACAGCCGACGTCAAAACGCTCAAGAACCACGCGCACCAGTACTGGCGCTCCAAGACCCCGTCGACCTACATGTCGATCCACGATCTGTCGGTCGCGATGCAGCCGCATTCGGCGACGCCGACGACGCAGTACTTTGTTCCGTTGACGCTTTCGCCCGGCGGCGTGCAAGGAGTCGGCGAGATTCAAAGCATGACCTCAACTCCGATGACCCCACCCTAGACCTCCTCCGTATTGCGGAGGCGATGCGTTCGCTTCTGCTAAGTAGTCCGGGAGAGGCGTCGACGTGCCGCAGATCTCGTCCCAAGAATTCGAACAGCTTCCGTTACGCGTCCACACGCTGCTGGCGGACGTTCCGCTGCACGACGTCTGGGTCGTCGAACTCCCCCGCGTCCGTTCCGGAATTACCCTCGAAGCGTTTCGATGCTCCGCACGCGACGGGTTCTTCACGCCCTCGCCGGCCGTACGCGCGCTGCTCAACCTCCGCTTCTTTGTCGGTCGTCTGTTGGGTTGGGATCGCGGTCCAACAGAGGTGGCCAGTGGGGAGGCCTTCGCGAATCGCCTGACGCCCGCTGACCGCGCGGCATCGCTCGCGCCGGCAGGGCTGAAGGACGGGCCCTTCCGCGTCGTCTACCGGTTCGAGAACGAACACCTGGCGGAACTCACCAATCGCACGGCACACGCCGCGGCGCTGAGCGCGCTGGTCGAGACCGAGAACAGCTACCGTTTCTATTTCGCCGTCTACGTTCGAAGCGTCGGGCGTCTGACGCCGCTCTACATGGCGGCAATCGATCCGTTCCGAAAACTGATCGTCTACCCGTCGCTGCTGCGCTCGGTCCGCGCAAGGTGGAGCCGCACCGTCGGCGCGACTTGATGGACCTGGCTCGATGGCGAGATGTGCGGGCTGGGCCTGGAACGCCGGCCGCCAAGGCCACCTCGCGGGGCGGCACAGACGCACTGGTGGTTGGCACCGGGCACTTCCGAAATGAGACCGCCCGCGAAGGGACGAAACGCTAGGCTTCTAGGAACGCGATCTCACCATTAACGAGCGCGAGACCGAGCGAGCCGATAGGAAGCCGGGACGACGACGGTGCGATGCACCGGGCCGCCTGAGCTTGTGACATGATCGATCCGGAGTTGAAACCAGCATCGACCAGCGCATCGGCAGACGCGTCAGCCGGCGCCGTGCGCGGAGAGCGGCCGAGCGGGACGGTGACCTTCGTGTTCACCGACATCGAGGGCTCGACGCAGCGTTGGGAGGCCGACCGGCCCGCCATGCAGCTGGCGGTGCGCGAGCACGACCGGCTGCTGCGAGCGGCCGTCGACGAGCACGGCGGCTACGTCTTCAAGACGGTCGGCGATGCCCTCTGCGCGACGTTCGCACGGCCCCAAGCCGCGGTCGCGGCGATGCTTGCGGCGCAACGCGCGCTCGGGGCGCAGGATTTTTCCGACGTCGACGGCCTGCGCGTCCGCGCCGCGATTCATACCGGCACGGCGGACGAGCGCGAGGGCGACTACTTCGGTCCGGCGGTGAACCGCGTCGCGCGGCTGCTGGCGATCGGGCACGGCGGTCAAGTGCTGGTGTCGGCGACGACGGCCGACATGCTGCACGGCGATCTGCCGCAGCATGCAAGCCTGCACGATCTCGGATACCACCGCCTAAAGGACCTCTCGCGGCCGGAGCAAGTCTTTCAGCTCGCCGCACCGGACCTTCCCGATGCGTTTCCTCCGCTGCGCTCGCTCGATGCGCTGCCGAACAATCTTCCGCGCCAGCTCACCTCGTTCGTCGGCCGCGACACCGTTCTCGCCGACGTTGCGGCGCTCGTGCAGCGGTCCGCTCTGGTGACGCTCCTCGGCCCGGGCGGCGCTGGGAAAACGCGTTGTGCGGTCCAGGCCGGTGCCGAACTGCTCGACGGCTGGGTCGACGGTGTGTGGCTGGCGGAACTCGCGAAGATCGCCGATCCCTCGCTCGTGGCCAGCGTCATCGCTCAAGTGCTGAACGTGCAGGAGACGCCGAGCCGAACCGTGATCGACTCGCTGATCCCGTTTCTGAAGCGCAAGAAGCTGCTGCTCATCGTGGATAACTGCGAGCACGTGATGGACGAAGCGCGTTCGGTGGTGAGCGCGATCCTGCAGGCGTGTCCCGACGTTCGCATCCTGGTCACCAGCCGCGAAGCATTGAACATCGCCGGCGAAGAGGTGTATCGCATGCCGTCACTGGAGGTGCCGGCGACGACGAAGATCACGTCGGAGAACGCGGCGCGATACGGTGCGATCGCGCTCTTTGCCGACCGCGCGCTCTCGGTCGAGAAGACGTTCGCGCTCACCGATGAGAATGCGCCCGCCGTGGCGGAGATCTGCCGGCGGCTCGACGGCATCCCGCTCGCGATCGAACTCGCCGCGGCACGGGTGAACGTCCTCTCCCCGCGGCAACTCGCCCGAAAACTCGACGAGCGGTTCCGCGTGCTGACCGGCGGCGACCGCAGCGCGCTGCCGCGCCAGCAGACGATGCGCGCACTCATCGACTGGAGCTACGACCTCCTTTCGGCGCCGGAGCGCACCCTGTTCCGGAGGCTGGCGATCTTCGCCGGCGGCTTCACGCTCGAGACTGCGAGCGCGGTCGTCATCGATGACGTCGTCGACGAGCTCGCCGTGCTCGACGGGCTGACGTCGCTGGTCGACAAGTCACTGGTGCAGGTCGACCACGGGCTTCGCGGGACGCGCTACCGCTTGCTGGAGTCGACCCGGGAGTACGCGCGCGAGAAGCTCGACGAGTCCGGCGAGGCGGCCGCGCTTGCCCGGGCGCATGCCGCCGCGTACCTCACGCTGGCCGAGACGTTGGAGCGCGAGTGGATCTCGACGCCGTCACGCGAGTGGGTCGCGCGTATCGAACCCGAGTTGGAGAACTGGCGTGCGGCGTTGACCTGGGCGCTGGAGGGCCGAGGCGATGTCGCGCTCGGCCAGCGGCTGGCGAGCTTTTCGGCGGTGACGTTCGTAACCTCGCAAGCCGAAGGTCGCCGCTGGGTGCAGGCCGCGCTGCAAACCGTCGGTATGGAGACTCCGGCGGGGCTCGCCGCGCGGCTCGACCTCCAAGAGGCCTATATCGACTGGCGATTCGGGCAGCACGCGGCGAGCTTCGCTGCGGCTCAGCGCGCGATGGTGCGCTATCGCGACTTCGGTAATCCCGTATTCCTCGTCTGGGCAAAGCGGATCGCGGGCAATGCGCTCGTCCTTCAGGGGCGCGTTGCTGAAGGCGAGGAAGTTCTTCGCGAAGCACTCGCGGGCGCGCGCGCGCTTGGGGCCGACAAAGTCACCGGCTGGGTGCTCGAGGCGCTCGGCGCCGCTCGCTGTCTGGCCGACGATTTCGCAGGCGCGCGCGCATGTTTTGCTGAGGCCCTCGACTTGGCCGCCGCGTCGGGACACTGGCAGCTCTCCGCGACCGTTTCGCTGGCGCTCGCCGAGGCCGAATTCCGCGCCGGCGACGCGTCGGCCGCATTGCGCATCGCCGGCGAAGCGCTTGCCGCGTACCGCGAGGGGAACGACATCCCCTCGATCGCGGTCGCGCAATCCGACATGGCGGCCTATCTCGTCGCGCTGGGCCGCTACGACGAAGCGTTTTCGCAGGCGCGCGAAATCATCGTGCCGCTGCGCGACGCGCAACGGGAGGCGACGCTAGCGTTCACGCTCCAACATCTCGCGGCGATCGCTGCACTGCGTCCCAAGGATGACCCCCATCAGGCCCAGGACGATGCTGCGAGAGCGGCCGGATTGCTCGGTTACGTCGACGCGCGCGCTGCGACGCTTGGCGCGCTGCGCGAGAACACGGAGCGGCAAGAACGCGAGAAGATTCTGATCGCCTTGCGCGAGGCGCTTGGTCCGGACGAGCTCGAACGCCGCATGAACGAGGGCCGCGCGTGGAGCGAGGATCGCGCCGTGGCCCAAGCTCTGCGGAGCTAGGGGCGGCATGACGTTGACCGACCGGCTCGAGGATGCCGGCACGCGATTCTTCTATTCGTCGCTGGCGGGAGTGTTGTTTACCAACGCGTGGTACTCGCTGGTGACGAGACTCGACAAGAACGCCGAGGCGATCGTTCTCAACTACGGCTTTGCCGATCCAAACGGCGAGACCGTCACGTTGGATCCGCGGCTGGAACGTCATCGCTTCGGCCTGCAGCTCTATCACCACGTCGCATCACGCGGCGCGCTGGCCGGCAAGGATGTCCTCGAGATCGGATGCGGGCGCGGCGGCGGAGCAGCCTATCTCGCTGCAGCCTTGCATCCGCGGCGTTACGTTGGGCTCGACATCAACAAGCACGAAGTGGCGTTCGACCGCAGGCACTACGCGCAGCAGCACAACCTCGAGTTCGTGGTGGGTGATGCGCACGCCATCCCGTTCGCGGACGGTTCGTTCGACGTCGCTCTCAACGTCGAATCGGCGCACCACTATCGAGACCTGGGCGGTTTTCTGGGCGAAGTCTATCGCGTGCTCACACCCGGCGGCCGCTTCCTGATGGCCACCTTCCCGCGCGAAAACGAACCGCAGGTGCTGCGCGAAACCGTTGCCGGCTCGCGCTTTGCGTGCGTGCTCGAAGAAGATATCACGCCGCACGTCGCGCGCGCGCTCGAACTCGATACCGCGCGCCGGGAGGAGGCCGTGCGCAGGTTGTGCCCCGCGCCGTTACGGACGTTCGCACGGGAATTCGCGGGCACGCAGGGTTCGAAGCTCCACCAATCGTTTGCTTCGGGCCGCCGGCGCTATCTGAATTTCGTGCTCGAAAAGCCGCTCTGAGCGCGCCGGTCAATGACCGTAGAAGTCGAGTTCCCACCGCCGCTGGTTGCGTTTTGCCTCGCGAACGAAAATCGAAAACGTCGCCAGCTTCAACAGGAGCGCGTTGAGGAGGTTCGCCGGAAAGCGCAGCGGCCGCACGAAGTCCACGAACAGCACGACGCGCACGCCGTCGCTCATGTTCCACGCTTCATGCTCGTAGGAGTCATCGAAGACCAACGCCGAGCCCTCTGACCAGCGGCAGACCTGGGATCCGACGCGGATGGCGATGTCACCGGATGGGACGATGAGCCCGAGATGGAGCCGCAGCACGCCGTTGTACGGGCCGCGATGCGGCGGAAGCCGCTTCCCCGGCTCGAAGATGGAGAACATCGCCCCCGAAAGACCGGGGATGCGCTGCAGGATGCGCCACGTGTGCGGACACGCGCGAACGTTTTGCGAGGTCACGCCCATGCCGGTCAGCATGAACGTCTTCCAATCGCGGTCGCGCGTGACCGAGGCGACGTCGGGGAGGATCTCCTGCAGTCCCGCCAGCTCGTCTTTGCGCACCAGCACCGCGTCGAGTTCAGCGCGAATCGTCAGCCATTCGCGCTCGACGTCGCCCAGCCACCCAAACGCCGCATTGTCGAAAACCGCGACGTTCGGAACTTTGGAAAACGTCCGATTGAGGCGTTCCACGAAGGGCAAGATCCACGCGACAAAACGGGCCGTCAGGCTGCGTTTGTACGAGCCTTCGAGAAGCCAGCTATGCTCCGCAGGACTGAGTGTCAGCTCAAACTGGTCGATCTGCCTAGAACTCCGGGTACGCCCGAATGTCCGCTTCGGGGGCCGCGCTCTTCGCAGCGCTCAAAGGCCGAGCCTGCCGTGTGCTGCGTAGGAGGCGGGTTTTCCGTTGCGAAGCGCGTGCGCTGGGATGCTTTCGCACAGTACCGTGCTCTCGATGTGTCTCGTGCGAGGCTGACGGTCGTGGAACCGCTCGATCTCCGCGCGCGTCCACCGCGTCATCCGCGCGAACGCCTCGGCGGTCTGGTGATGCTCCCGCGCACGATCGATAAGGCACGAGCGCTCCTGGCGGGCGGTCAGCCCGGCCGGTACTTCATTTCGCCCGGAATCAGTTCGTATGTGCTCGACAAACTCGGGCTGAAGGAGGCTGCCTTCGTCGCCGCTGTCGCCGCAGCGCGCGACGACGCAGACGTCGCGGCGCGCGTTCTCGCCGGCGTCGACGCGGCGCGCATCGAGCGCTGGTCGAGCAACCTCGAGTCGCTGACCGTCGCGGGGATCCCGCCGGAGCTCCGTCCCGCGTTCGATGCGCTGTACGGTCCGCGCGCGCCGGACGCGCTCGTCTTTGACGTGCTTGCCGACGATGACGCCGCGGCGTTCGCGCTGCCGCGCTCCGAGCGCGGCGCGAGTTAGGGCGTCCGGGTCGGAGTCGGCTGGGCGGCGGGCGGCAGCGCCGGCGTACTCTGGATCGGCCGCGCCGGATTGAGCGTCGGGGCCGAGCTGTCGCTCATCCGCGGAAACGTGAAGGTGATCGTTTCGACCGGCACCCGCGAGGCTGCCGACGCAGAACTGCGATAACTCGCGATGACCACGTCCTCGAACGTGTAGGTGCGCCCGCCGACCACGAGCTTCATGCTGCTGATGTGCTGCCCGAATCCCGCCGCTTGCAAGAGTTTCGAACTGCCCGTGTCGTCGGTCGTAATCTGCAGCGTGCCCGGCTGCACACTCTGCGCCTCGCGAGACGCTGGATTCCCCGTCTGCGTCGGAGCGGTGAGCGTATACGAGAGCACGCTGATGCCGGAGGGGAGACTGCCCTGCAGCGGACCCTCGAAGGTCAGGACGCCGACGGCTGCGGCCTCCGCCGTCGCGAACGTGAGCGCGACGGCCACGGCAGCGATCGCGGCGCGCGACATCAGGCCGTGGCGCGCGCGGAAGTCCCGAGCCGCGCTCACGGGGCGAGCGCGACCTGGTTGGCGGCGAAGATGAGCGACGATTGGTGCTTGGTCATCGTGCCGCGCAGGATCACCGCCCGCCCGACCAGCGATTGGAGGTCCAATTGCGCGCCGGGCGCGAGCAGCACGAGCGCGATCTCGCGGCCGTGCGCATCGGCGAGGAAGTACCCGCGCGAACCGAGCCGCAGCGTTCCATGGATCGCGGTTGCGAACTGGGGCTGATCGGCGACCGGCGGCGATATCGAAGCGAACTTCTTGTCGGGGTTCGGCCCGCTGAAATTCAGGATTGACGCGATCTGCGCGAGGCCGCGCCGGCTGGGCGTCCAGATCGCCGTGATGCGCGCGGTCTCGCCGGCCGCCGTCGAGGGCGTATCGACGCGCGCGATCTGCTCGCCGTTCGCGGTGATCGTCAGCGGCGAGCCTTGTTCGGGGAAAGTCCCGGTGTTTTGAACCGTGACGACGATGACCGACGCCGTTCCAACGTAGGCCGGCGCCGTGATGACGAGCGACGTGATCGCCATGTCGTGGAAGGGCGTCGAGATGCCGCCACCGGTGCCGAGGTCGAGCGAGAAACGGCCGATCGACGAGAACGCTGTTGCGGCGGTGTTGACCAGCGCGCGCACGCGCCAGTAATAGAGTCCGGCCGGCAGCGGGAGGCCGGGCCGCTGCAGGCTCGTGAAGCCCGAGCCCGGGATGTTCTGATTTTGAAACGAGAAGATCG